>TARA_R110000751_G_scaffold2018_5_pt1 | contig 319841 bp, 308 predicted proteins | sample TARA_R110000751 | Tara Oceans TARA_R110000751 (sample SAMEA4398001) | marine metagenome | biome: Polar Biome; feature: [MES] marine water layer (ENVO:01000295) within the mesopelagic zone...; material: water (ENVO:00002006), including particulate matter (ENVO:01000060) such... | reverse complement strand
AGCAAGTTTTTCCGCAAGCGCCGGATCGACGATCCGCTCCCGGACCTTCTCGCGCCAGAAATCATAAGCGTAGCGGTTTGCTTTGCGATCGGTGAGCATATCCGCAAAATTGTGATACCAGAATTTCAGGCCGCCGCGCTGCCAGAGATACTCAAAATGTGCGGTGCGCTCCTCATCGCTAACCTCAAGTGCCGATTCATCCAGCGACTGGCATTCAAAACCCCCGCTGGTCTGCGTGCGTTGCTCGAAAATGGCTGGGTAACTCTGCTTTTCGCAGACCTGCCCTTCCTCGGTCATTGTTTCCTGCCGCATCGGCAGGGCGAGAATCGGTGTTCTTTGAAATAGTGTGAGCCGATCTGCCGATTTTGCCGCCTCCTGCGCCACCTGGACACCGCTGGCACCGGTGCCGATCAGGCCGATCTTCCGGCCAGCCAGATCGATCCCGACCTGCGGCCAGCGCGCAGTATGGCACCAGTCACCCGAGAATGTATCGAGGCCCGGAATATCGGGCACATAAGGTTTCGATGCGAAACCTAGAGCGGGGAGAAGAAACCGCGCTGTGACCGTATCTCCGCTGTCCAACTGCAGAAGCCAGAGCGAGGCCTCTTGGGCGAAGCGCGCGCTTTCGACCCTAGTGCCCAAACGCATGTGCGGCCATAGATCAAGGGTATCGCAGACATGACGAAAATAGGCGCGCAGTTCTTCCCATCCGGGAAAACGCTCGCTCCAAGACCATGTCTGCCATAGCTCGGGAAGCGAGAATTCGTAGAGGGGTACCTGCGAATCCACCCGCGCACCCGGATAACGATTCCAGTACCATATGCCGCCGGGCTGGGCGGCAGCATCGATCAGCAAGACATTGAACCCGGCATCGCGCAATTTGTGAAGAAGGTAGATGCCGCTGAACCCGGCACCCACGATCACCGCATCATAATCGGGGGTGGTCTTGCCGCTCACACTGCCGCCCGGTTGCCTTCTGCGATCTTCTTCGCGACAGCGTAATCCGCCTTGCCGTTGGAAGCGCGCAAGGCCGTGGTTGTGGGGTGGATAGCCTTGGGCGTCTTGTACCCTGCGAGTTGCTGACGGACATGGTCCTTCACGCTCTGCTCATCGAATTCGCCACGCTCGCTCAAATGGACCACGGCGGTCACCGCCTGTCCCCATTTCTCGTCCGGCACGCCGACCACCAGCGCATCAGCAATCGCAGGGTGCGTTTTCAGCGCCTCTTCGACCTCTTCGGGATAAACTTTTTCACCAGCAGTGTTGATGCAGACGCTGCCCCGGCCAAGCAGGGTCAGGCTGCCATCGGATTCGACCCGGCACCAATCGCCGGGTATCGAATACCGAACCCCGTCAATGGTCTTGAAGGTTTTGGCGGATTTCTCGGGATCTTTGTAGTAGCCGATCGGGATCGCGCCCTTGCGAGCGATGAAGCCGGGCACGCCGCTACCCGCGTCGACCTTCTGGTCGTTCTCGTCGAACACATCGCAAAACTCGCCGATACCGAATTTTGCGGTGTTGGTGCCGCCTTCTGAAGTGGTAACAGCAAGGCCATAGCCCAGCCCTTCGGACGCGCCGAAACTGTCCATCAGGACCACTTGCGGGATATGCTTGCACAGGCCCGCCTTGACCTCCTTGCTCCACATCACGCCCGATGAAATGATCGATATGAGACTGCTGGTATCCCAGCGGTCAGGATAGTCGTCGAGCGCCCGCAGCATCGGCTTGGCGAAGGCGTCGCCGACGATGGCGATGCTTTCTACCTTATGCTTTTCGACCGTGTCCCACAATTCTTCGGCATCGAATGACGGGTCGTTCAGCGTGACAATTGCACCGCCCGACATCAGCGTACCGATCGCCGTGATGAAGCCGGTCCCATGCATCAGCGGGCAAGAGGGAAGGGTGCGGCGTGATGTCTCCCCACCTTTGATGAGCTCGATGTTTTCTTCGTGCGACTGCGGCACCGGGCCAAGCAGCTTTTGCGCATCGAGCTGAGCTTTGCGCATATCGTCATGCTGCCACATCACCCCTTTGGGCATGCCTGTGGTTCCGCCAGTGTAGATAAACAGCAGATCGTTTGGCGAACGCTTTATGCCCAGCGGCGAACCATCGCCTTGCGTGGTAAGGCTTTCATACGGCACGGCAAAAGGCGCGATGTCGGCCGGATTACCAATCTCGACGAAGGTGTGAACGTTTGTCAGTCTGTCCTTGAGCTCAAGGATGTTGCCGCGAAATTCGGAGCTGTAGACGATCACTTCGCTGTCGGAATCGTCGAAGATGTAGAACACCTCTTCGGGCACGTAGCGGTAATTGATGTTCACATGGGTGAGCCGCCCCTTGAAGCAGGCCGCGATCAGCTCGCCATATTCAGGCCGGTTACGCATGTAGAACGCAACTTTCGCCCCGCTGCCGGCACCGCGTTCGCGTAAATTACGAGCGAGATTATTAGAACGCCGGGACATTTCCGGCCAGGTGACGATCCGGTCGCCATGGATCAGCGCGGGCGCATCCTTCGGCATGACCGGTTCAATCGCATCAAGGATGTCCCCAAGGTTCCAGTCGATCACGGTGTTATCTCCTCTCGTGAAGGGCCGCGCTTGTCTCGCGCGCGTCCCCGCAATTGCTTACATCATGCCGCCCTGGTCCATCCCTGCTGCACCGCCGCTTCGGCTCTCACCACTTCGGGTCCGCCCAAAATCTGGCGGTCGAAACCGATCCGCTTGAACCAGTAATGGAGGCCCAGGAGATCGGTAAAGCCCATCCCGCCATGCACTTCGGTGGACGTGCGAGCGACGAAACGATGCACTTCGCCCGTATGAGACTTTGCATGGCACGCAGCGAGCATAGCTTCACCCGGTGCAGCATCAAACGCATGGGCAGCATACCAGACCAGCGAACGGCATGGTTCATGACGGGCGGCCATCTCCGCACACATATGCTTGACCGCCTGAAAGCTTCCGATGATCCGCCCGAATTGTTCGCGTTGCCCCGCATAATCCACCGCCTTTTCGATCATGGCCTGACCTGCGCCAATGCTGTCCGCGGCGAGGACCACGCGCCCAGCATCGCGCAGCCGAGAAGCAGTCGCCCCGCCATCATCGGCCAGCGGTTCTGTCTCAACTTGTTCAAAGCGCAGTTCACCTACGCTGCGGGTCCGGTCGATGGTCGTGAGCGGGATTTTCTCAAGCCCGGCGGCATCGGCGCGCACGATGTGCAGTCGGCCGCCTGTATCAGCCACCAGAAACGCATCCGCCCCGGCAAAGTCGAGCGCGAACAAAGCCGTTCCATTCAGCTTTTCGCCGTCGCAGGTCACGCCTGCGCCGCTGCGTGCTTCGACAGTTTCGGCTAGTGCCACCGCAATCCGCGCCTTGCCGCTGGCGATTTTGGGCAGCCATTCGGCCTGCTGTGCATCACTGCCTGCCTGCGCCAACGCGATGGGGGCAAGTACATGGTTGGCAAGGAACGGCACGGGAGCAACCGCATAGGCGAGCTGTTCGGCCACGACCGCTGCATCAAGTAAAGTCATGCCATGGCCGCCATACCCTTGGGGAACCATCATTCCCGTCAGACCCAGTTCGCTAAGCGCCGACTGGACCTTTTCACTGTAAGACGCCTCGCCTTCTGCGCATTCACGCACATGATCAAGCGGGCAGGTATCGGCGAGGCATCGCGCGATTGCCTCGCGCAGCATTTGCTGGTCCTGAGATAGTCCGAAATCCATCAGGCCGCTCCCTGTTGTTGGCGAGCCGCGACGGCTGCGCCTTGCTGTGCTGGCGCAGGTTTGGCCAGCTTGGGTTCGCGCGGCATATCCAATCCGCGTTCAGCGATGATGTTCTTCTGGATCTGTGCAGTGCCCCCGCCGATAATCAGGCCCAGTTGGAACATGTAGTTCCACTGCCATGCGCCGCCGTCACGCTCGCGCTCGCTGCCATGATAAAGGACGCCGATTTCGCCCATTGCATCAATCGCCAGAGCCGAAATCTGATGCGCCAGTTCGCAGCTTTGTAGCTTGACGATCAGCTTGGCCATGCCGCCAGGATCGCCTTTTAGATTGTCCGACAGGATGCGCATTCCGTTGTATTTCATCGCCGCAACTTCGGCCTGAAGCGCGGCGAGTCGGTCGCGCAGCGCGGCATTGTCGATGGCCCGGCCTTGACCAATGCGTTCTTCTTGCATCAGCTTGACCAGCGCCTGAAAGCGGTTTTCCAGAGCATCGGGATCGCCGAGCATACCGCGTTCATGTCCCAGTGTCGCATTGGCGACGAACCAGCCCTGACCGCGCTGGCCGACAATTTGATCCATCGGCACGCGGACATCGGTGAAGAACGTCTCGTTGAATTCGGCGTGTCCAGTCATGGTCTTGAGCGGGCGCACTTCGATCCCCGGCGTATCCATCGAGAAGATCAGGTATGAAATGCCCCCATGCTTGGGCGCGTCAGCCTCGGTTCTGACCAGACAGAAGATCATGTCCGCCTGTTTGGCCGTGCTGGTCCAGATTTTCTGCCCGTTGATGACAAACTCGCCGTTTTCGACATGTGCGCTGGTTTTCAAGGCAGCGAGGTCCGATCCTGCCCCCGGTTCCGAATATCCCTGACACCACACGATTTCGCCCTTCAAGGTCGGCTCGACCCACTGGCGTTTTTGTTTCTCGGTCCCCAGTTCCAGCAGCGTCGGGACCAGCATGGAGATGCCCTGATTGGCAAGTCCGCCAGGAACGCCTGCGCGTGCGAACTCCTCAGCAATGATCCGTGATTTGAGAATGTCGGGTTCGGCCCCATAGCCGCCATATTCCTTAGGAATCGTTCGCGCGGTATAGCCGTATTCGATCAGCAGTTTCTGCCATTCGACCGCTTCGGCAGAGGGGCGGGCGGCGCGGCCTTGTCCGGCGGGCGCATGATCGCCGTGCTGGTCCAGGAATTGCCGCACTTCCTCGCGGAAAGTGTCGTATTCAGGTCCATAAGCAAGATCCATTGCGGGCCTATCCTTCGTCGGGCAAGTTCGTATCGGGGCGAAAAACCGGCAGGCGAAAATCCGCAGCAATCGGTTCGAAATCGAGCATTACCGGAAGGTCCAGCTCCAACTTGTCGTGGTCGCAGTCGATCAGCCGGGTCGCCATACGCACGCCTTCTTCCAGTTCGACCACCGCCGCGATAAACGGAATGTCGGCGGCGAGGGCAGGGTGCAGGGCCTGATGCGTGACCGTCCAGGAAAACAACGTGCCTTTCCCGCTGCTTTGTTCCCATGAATAATCGGGCGATCCGCATTTGGCGCACATATAGCGCGGCAAATGGCGGAAGGTGCCGCATTCGCCGCAGCGCTGGAAATACAAATGGCCGTCCTGGCACCGGTTCCAGAATTCCTGTTCCACCGGATCCTGCGGGCGCGGCTTCGGTTTGGGCGGCACCTGCTGCGCAGAGGCACGCATTTTGGGCGGAAGATCGTTCTCGTCGCTCATGCGAACCTCCTCAGGATAGCGATGCTGCCATCACCCAGATCGCCCCAGCCGGTGACAAGTCCGGCCTGTGCGTTTTCGACTTGCCGCTCGCCGCAATCATGGCGCAGCTGGCGCACGGCCTCGACGATGTGGTTCAATCCCCAAACATGCGCCTCGCTTAGCAGTCCGCCATGGGTGTTAACCGGGTAACGCCCGCCCAGTTCGATCTGGCCGCCGGTGACAAATTCCGTCTGACCGCCCGGTTCGCAATATCCCAGCGCCTCCAGTTGCAGAAGGACGACGTAGGTGAAGCAGTCGTAGATTTGGAGGAAGTCCATGTCCTCCCGCCGAACGCCCGCCATCTCGAAAGCGCGCGGGGCTGCATAACTTAGGCCGATCTTGAACGGATCGGGCCGGGAAGGGATGTCGTCTGCCGGATAAGGATGCCCCTCGGCTGCGCCGGCGATGCTGACAGGAACATGAGGCATGTCTTTCGCCCGGTCCATCCGCGAGACCACAACCGCGCAGGCACCGTCCGTTTCAAGACAGCAATCATAAAGCCGAAACGGTTCGGAAATCCACCGCGCCGAACGATAGGTTTCACTGTCCAGCTCGCGGCCATAGGTGAACGCTTTCGGGTTCAACTGCGCATGACGGCGGCAGGCCAAGGCAACGGCTTCCATTGCATCCTCGCCTACTCCGTAAAGCTGCGAATGCCTGGTCGCGAGCCAAGCATACATCTGGACCGGCAGGAACACACCATAGGGAATATAATAGCCCTGGATCGTGTTGGTCAGCGTGTTCATGTTCATCGGCCGGGTGGGCGGGGCACCAGGTTTTGGCCTGAGGGCCGAATACCCATTCCAGCCCAGCGTCACGAGCACATGATCACACAGGCCGCTGGCGATCGCCATGGCTGCATTCTGCAACGCCGCGGTCGGGCTGGCGCCGCCCATATGCACCGTGGAGGCATAGCGCAGCACATCGATGCCCAGATTGGCCGCCATCTCCTCCGATGTCGTATAAATCGGGGGCGGGACCATGCCATCAATGTCGGACGGCTTCAGGCCCGCATCCGCGATGGCCCGGCGCGATGCTTCCAGCATCATGTCGACTGCGGTATTCTCGGCCCCTTTTACAAAAGCGGTTTCGCCAACACCCGTAATGGCGGACTTGTCGCTGAAGCTGAGGGACGCAGAACCGCTCATGCCTGCACCTCGCTTTGCCGTCGCGCTCGGCACTCGCCTTGCAACAGACCGGGTTTCGGCCGGTCAAATACCGGCGAGCCGTTCATGGTGTGGCGGCCTGACGCGCGCCTTTGCGGCAGAACCAGTGCATCGTTCATTTTGATACCTCCGCTGCTGTTCACGAATAGGCTTTGGCGGATGAAAACGCCTTCTCGGCACCGTCGACAAGGTCCTTCATAACTTCGGCGGCTGGGCGGATCGAGTCGATCAGACCGATCCCCTGACCTGCAAAGCCGGGTATGACGTCCTTGCGCTCTGCCTGGATGCCCGAGGCCATTACCGGCCCGGAAATCATCGACTGATATGGCATGGGGAGGGGCTCCTTGCCCGCTTCCACCCAGGCATCGGCCCACCGGTTGCGAATCATGCGCGCTGGCTTGCCTGTAAGCGATCGGCTGACAACCGTATCGGCATCACCGCTTTCGGTGATCGCTTCTTTCTGGAAGCGTTCGATGCCCGCTTCTTCCGTCGCGAGGAACGCAGTGCCGATCCATGCACCTTCCGCGCCCAGCATCATTGCAGCGGCCACGCCGCGACCATCCGAAATACCGCCGGCCCCAATAACGGGTACGCGGTCACCCACTGCATCGACGACCTGGGGAATGAGGGAGATGGTGCCGATCGGGGAATTGTGCCCACCGCCATCGTGACCCTGCGCAACGATCATGTCGATGCCAGAATCCACCACCTGCTGGGCGTGCTTGACTTTGCCGATCACCGCCATGACCTTCGTGCCATTGGCGTGGAGGCGGTCCATCCATGGTTTCGGATTGCCCAGGCCAGCGGCATAGACGGGCACCTTTTCCTCGATAACCACTTCCATCTGCGCTTCGAAGAACTCTTTGGAGAACAGCTGCGGCGCGCCCTTTCCCATTTCAGGTGCGCCCGCCGCCCGCATGGCCGCCGCAGCATCGACCCGGGGTAGGCCCTCCCGATCCATGAATTCGCGAGTGAACTGCTGATACTCGCCTAGCAGGTCCATGGGATTTTCAGGCGTGCCACCGCTTTGCGGGGCAGAGCCGCGCCTGACCGAAGCGGGCAGCAGCGTATCGACGCCGAAGGGCTTGTCGGTAAGCTCGCGGGTCTGGCGGATCCAGTCGCGCAATTGTTCGGGCGAACATGCCGCTGCGCCTAACACGCCGAGTCCCCCAGCATTCGATACCGCTGCGGCTAGCGCCGGAACGCTTGCACCGCCCATACCGGCCAGAAGGATCGGGTATTCAATACCCAGCATTGCACAGATTCGGCTTTGTAGTGCCATTCTCTCATCCTCTTCGCATCGGTCCATTTTGAACCTTCAAACTGTTATAACTGCTAGATTTCCCCCCATTTGACCCGCTGTGACACCAATTCGGGGCTGCGCTGCGCAAGATATGATGCTGAGCCAGAAACCAGGCGGCACATCGCCCGGCGCGCAGCCGCTTGATCGCCCGTGCGCACAGATTCGAGAACGCGGCGCAGAAATCTCAACTGGACCGCTCGCTCTTGTGCTGAATACCCCAGCGCGTCCGAAAATTCGCGCGTCAGCAAATGCATCGCCGATGTCAGCAAGCCAAACAGCGGATTGCCGCTTGCCCAGCCAAGCAGGTCATGGAAACGGCGATTCAGTTCCTCGAAATTATCGCTGGCTTCATTACGCTCTAGTTCCTTGAGACAATCGCCGAGCGCGCTGAGATCACCCGTGGTTGCGCGCAGCGCAGCATAGGCTGCGACATCGGGCGCGATCGCCTCGCGTAATTCCAGAAGTCCGCGCAGGTCCGCTTCCATGAAATGCAGGATTAGCGAAAGGCTGTTGGCAAAGTCGCCGGTCTGCGGGCGCGCAACGACCGGGCCGCCGCCGCGCCCCAGTTGCAGGTGGATTACACCCTGAAGTTCCAGAAAGCGCAGGGCTTCGCGCAAGGTTGCGCGGGCAACCTCGTAACGGGCCAGCATTTCGTCCTCGCGCGGCAGCCGGTCACCAGCGGAGTGGGCCCCTGCCTCGATGTCGCGGACGATGTTCTGGGCAAGCGACAGAGCGCGCTTGGCTTTCTTCGCTGTATCGACCTGCGGATGCATCTTTTCTATCTGACTCCTCGATAAGTCTTATAAGATTTAAATCAGTTTGGTGTCTACTGGCAATTTTCCCACCCTCCTATAACGGGGGCAATTGGATAAAAGAGTATAAGCTTTATTGACGAATCTGGTCGATTTCGTATGTTGTCGGCTTAGAGATCATCGCTTGCAGAGAAGGATAGGATATGGGCGCCCAAGTCATTGAGGCCGACATTGCCGAGAAGGTTGCTGCGATACCTATCGATGAAATCGACGTCGCCCGGCCAAGCTTGTTTCAGAACGACACCATAGGATTGTTTTTCGATCGGCTCCGCAAGGAGGATCCGGTTCATTATTGCCGTGAAAGCTATGTCGGGCCCTATTGGTCGATCACCAAGTTCGACGACATCATGGCAGTCGATACCAACCATAAGGTATTCTCTTCCGAAGCGAAGCTTGGGGGTATCGCAATCCAGGATATGCATTCGGTTGAAGGCGGGCTCGAACTGGAAATGTTCATTGCAATGGACCCGCCCAAGCATGATCAACAACGCAAGGCGGTGACTCCATCGGTTGCCCCTTCAAACCTTCAATTGCTGGAGCCGATCATCCGCGAGCGGGCAGGCGAGATACTCGACCAGTTGCCGGTCGGTGAGGAATTCGACTGGGTCGACAAGGTTTCCGTCGAATTGACCACCATGACTTTGGCAACTCTGTTCGATTTCCCGTGGGAAGAACGGCGCAAGCTCACCCGCTGGTCCGACATCACGACCGCGGCGCCAGAGACGGGCATCGTGGAATCATACGAGGCACGGCGCGAGGAGTTGATCGAATGCGCGATGTACTTCAAGGGGCTCTGGGAACAGCGTGTGAATGAAGAACCGAAGAACGACCTGATTTCCATGATGGCACATTCGCCAGCTACAAAGGATATGCCCTTCCTGGAATTCCTGGGTAATCTTCTGCTGCTCATCGTCGGCGGCAACGACACCACCCGCAATTCGATCAGCGGCGGTGTTCTGGCGCTTAATCAGAACCCTGATGAATACCGCAAATTGAACGACGATCCTTCTCTGATCACCAGCATGGTGCCCGAAATTATCCGGTGGCAGACCCCGCTAACCCATATGCGCCGTACCGCGCTCGAAGATTACGAAATTGGCGGTAAGCAGATCAAAAAGGGCGACAAGGTCGTGATGTGGTATCTTTCGGGCAATCGCGATGGCAGCGTCATCGACCGGGCGGACGAATTCATCATCGACCGGAAGAATCCGCGCCATCACCTTTCTTTCGGCTATGGCATCCATCGCTGCATGGGCAACCGGCTGGCAGAGCTGCAGCTGCGCATCATCTGGGAAGAAATTCACAAGCGTTTTTCAAAAGTCGAAGTGACCGGAGAGCCCGAGCGCCTGTTTTCCAATCTGGTACGGGGTATCACCAAACTTCCGGTGCGTTTGCACGCCCGTTGATTGTAGAAATCGAAATTTTACGGAGCTGGAAATGATAAAGGTAACGTTCGTCGCGAGCGACGGTGAACGACGCGAAGTCGAGATTGAGGAAGGCGAAACCGCGCGCGAGGCGGCCCTGTTCAACGATGTGCCCGGTATCGACGGCGATTGCGGCGGGGTGTGCGCATGCGCGACATGTCACGTCTTTGTCGATCCTGAATGGATCGACAAGGTGGGCCGAATAATGGACGACGGTATGGAAGCTGATCTGCTGCAATTCGCCGAAGGCACCACCGAATATAGCCGTCTTGCGTGCCAGATCCCGATGAAACCCATGCTGGACGGGCTCGTCCTCCACGTCCCTGAAGAACAATATTAGAATCCCGCGAAAGAGAGCTCGCCTCAGCCAGAAACGATGCGGACCAAGAACAGACGATGCCTAGCGGGCTGGTCAACATGGAACCGTTAGCTATTCCGATAAGAAAAACATTCCTTTCCTATGGGTAATGTAACCGCGTCAGCCAACCACCTCGCTGGCTGTACCGTAACCGGCATTTTCCGGAATGGTCAGGAAATTCTTTCCGTCTCGCTGAACGATCTGCGGCAGGACTGGGTCTATCGTACGCGCCTCGGCGCGGGTGATGCAGTCCTGTGCGCTGTTTGCCTGCGCCAGCAGTTCCAGGTTCAGCCTGGTGGGGAAAATGATCGTCCGTTCCCCGGCCTCGCCCAACGCTAGGGCGCCAGCAGGAGATAGCCATTCAGCATCCACGGTTTCGTAGCCATCACAGGCCGCAATCTGCCGCTCTGGCGCGCGCGCAACGTAGAACCAGGTATCGAAGCGCTTGTTCATGAAAGTTGGGGTGATCCAGCGGGCGAAATCGCTGAGCCCGTGCAGCCTCAGCCGCACATCTGCCTCGCGGACCACGTCCAGGAAAGACCGTTCTCCGTGCTCGACCGCCTTGCGGCTCGCCAGATCACACGATCCTTCGAAAGCGGTGCCATCGTTGGTATCGGCAAGCAGAATGCCCGCTTCTTCATAAGCTTCCCGGATTGCTGCAATTCTAAGGGCCCGCTGCGTCGGGTCGAGCACATCCCAGCCAGTGCAGTGGTCCGCCCAATGCTCCGCATCATCGCCTGCGGCGGGTTTGCCGCCTGGAAAGACCAATGCGCCGGAAGCGAAATCGATCTGATGGTGGCGTTTTACCATCAGGACCTGGAATTCTGGTTTATCGCGCAGCAGCAACATGGTGGCCGCGGGAACGGGATCGACGGGTTTTTGACTGGTCACACTTCTTTCTCCGATTGGTTCATCAATCTACATGCGTCGGCATCCTGAGGTGCGCTTAGGCAAATAGGTTCAGTTCCATTTGCGAACCAGCGCGACCAGTGCGAACGACAGGGTAATTGCGGCCAGCACAATTGACTGGTCTGCCAGAAGCGCGGCGGAAACGATGAGCGCGGCAACCACCGGCCCTTTGACCGACTGGTTTTGCTGTTGTGGACGGTCCAACTGCTCGAAGCTGGAGGGATCCACCTTCACCGGGATCGCGCCGGTCTTGGCAATTGCGGTCACAGTGTCGATCAGGTCAGGCAGGGACGCCGACAGGCCGAACAATCGCCGACGCAGTTTGGTCAGCTGGTCGCGGGTGGCTCCCAATGAGAATCGCTCCGACAGCAGTTGGATAACTATGGGTTTCGTCTCTTCAGCGATGTTATAGTCCGGCGCGAACGCACGGACAAAGCCCTCGGCGGTTAACAATGTGCGTAACAGGATGGCAAGATCGGGTGGCAGTACGAGGCGGTATTCGCGCAAAAGGCCGAAGACCCGGTCGAAAATTACCGAGAACTCAATACCGGACAGCACTGTCCCGCGGAATTCTTCGATGAGCTGACCTAGGTCGATAGCGAATTGTCCACGATCCACCGCCGGATTGTCTGCCCAATGGAGCAGCAGATCGGCGACATCCTCTGTTTGCTCATCGGCGATCCCGAAGATCAGCCGAATGATTTCCTGACGCCGCGCGCCACTAAGAAAACCGATTGCGCCGAAATCGATGAAGCCAACCTTGTCTGCGGCGATCCGAAACACATTGCCGGGATGGGGATCGCCATGAAATTCGCCGTTGAGGATCATCATCCGCAGCACTGCATCTGCATAACGTCTGGCGAATACGGCGTTATGCTCCGAGTCCGTTGCCCGGTCGATTTGCGAGGCGGGAATGCCGGGCAAGCGTTCCTGCACATTCACCCGCAAACCGGTAAGGTGCCAGTGAATTACCGGGGTCTTCGCTCCCAAAGTTTCGAGATAGCCGCCAATCCGTTCGCAAGCGCGCGCTTCTGCTGCAAGATCCATCTCGCGGGTAAGGTTCTTGCCGAAGGTTTGGAGGAACTCCACCGGACGATAACGGGCGATGTCGCTGGACCGGCGCTCAGTTGCCCCTGCCAGCCGCACCAGCAGACGCATGTCGGCTTCCAGCCGTGCCGCCGTGCCGGGCCGACGAACCTTCACGATCACGTCGCTGCCGTCTGGCAAGGTCGCCGCATAGGTCTGGGCAATGGAAGCAGAGGCCATCGGTTCGCGTTCAAAGGCCGTGAACTCTTCTTCCCAATTCTCTCCCCAACTGGCGACGAGCACCGGCTCGATTGAGGTGAAAGGCAGCGGTTCGACCCGGTCCTGAAGACTGGCCAGAGCGTCAATCCATTCGTCGGAGAACAAATCACCGCGGGTCGCTAGAAGTTGACCGAGTTTTACTCCGACAGGGCCTATATCGCGAAGCAGGGCCACCGTTGATTTCGGCCGCAATTGTTCGGGGGTAATGTCGGCGTCAGGGTGAGGCGTTATTCCAAGGATATTACCCAGACTTTTCGCGCCGTGACGAGCGAAAATACCACCCAGTTCCGCCAAGCGAGAAATGTCCCCGATAGGTTGTTCTGTGCCTCCGGACATCTGTCTCAGTCCGCTGCGACGGGGAGTTGCGCCAGGTTATTTGAAATCCGGCCGAGTAAAGTTTTCATCTCAGACTTCTCTTCGGATGTAAAACCTGCCCACAAGATGCCGTGTAGCCGGTCGGCAGATTGTCTGAGCTGAGGCAGAATCGCATCAATCTCGGATGTTAAACTGATCCTCCATGCTCGTTTGTCCGACGGCGCTCTCTCTCTCTCGGCCAGCCCGCGTTGACAGAGAGCCATCACGGCCTGGCCGATCGTAGCCGATTCAAGTTCCAGTCGTTTACCTATGGCTGCTTGGGTCAGCTCGGGTTCTTGCAACAGCAAGCCGATGATCCTCCACTGCGTCCGATTCAGGCCAAGGCCGACTACGGAAAGGTCGTAGGACCGTCTGGCGCTCCGGCTGATCTCGTCCATTAGATACAATAGCCGGTCATCGTCATTGATGGGCGACCGACGGTCATCTGGTTTGCTTGCTAAAAGTTTAGAACTGGCCATAGCATTTCGTAAGCCGAACCAGAGCCAAACGCCAATTAAATTTCATAAAGTAATTTACTATCTGTCAGGCGGTCGCTAACTCGCCCCACCCATGCATTGAGCGAGGTTGAACGAGCGCGCGAATGACGGATATTACCGAAACCGTTGAGGATGATAAGGTTCCGGTCGCGGACCCGGGTTCACGCAGCAAGCTGCGCTTGTTTATTCTGGTGGCAGCGATTGGGGCCGTCCTTGCTGGTGGCTGGTGGTATTATCGCTATGTCACCTACGGACAATACATGCAGTCCACCGACAACGCCTATGTCGCAGCGGACAGTGTGGTCGTTTCTTCAAAGGTCGGAGGATATGTCGATGCGGTGCTGGTTTCGGAAAACCGGCAGGTCGCGCGCGGCGAAGCATTGGTTCAGCTCGACCTGCGCGATTACCAGGCCCAGGCTGCGCAGGCGCGCGCGCAGATCGCGGCCACGCTGGCCGGTGCCGAAACGATCCTATCGCAGGTGAGCGAACAGGATGCCGCAATTCGCCAGGCGCAGGCGCAGCTAGCCGCTGCGCGTGCTGCTCTGGATCTCGCCAACGAACAGGTGAACCGTTATCGCCCTCTGGCTGCGAGCGGGGCGGAACCGCGCGAAAAGCTCGACCAATATCTGACACAGGCAGCGCAGGCCCGGGCCGAGCTATCTGCCGGGCAGGCTGCTGTAGCGGCCGCCAAGGGACGCCGCGCCACATTGTTTCAACAGATCGAGCAAACCCGAGCGCAGGCCGATGCAGCCCGCGCGCAGCTCGATGTGGCGGACCTTAACGTTTCTTCGACCCAGTTAAAGGCAAGCAGAGCAGGGCGCATCGGTGACCTGTCGGTAAGGGTCGGACAATTCGTCCAGCCCGGCCAGAGGCTAATGACGCTAGTGCCGGTCCGGCAAATCTACGTTACTGCGAATTTCAAGGAAACACAGGTCGGTCTCGTGCGGCCTGGCCAGTCAGTCAGTCTCGAAATCGATGCGTTGGATAATGTCAGGATTTCCGGAACGGTGGAGAGCATTTCTCCTGGAACCGGCGCTGAATTTTCCATACTACCGCCTGAAAACGCGACCGGGAACTTCACCAAGATCGTTCAGCGCATCCCGGTTCGCATTTCTATAGACGCGGCGCCCGAAGTGCGCCGGCTACTGGTGCCAGGGATGTCTGTCGTCGCGACTATCGATACTCGTAGTGCCGCCGGCGAACTTGACGAGATTTCGAGCGCGACCGAATGACCGCGGCCATGTCTGCTCAACCTGGCAATGCCGGTATGACACTCAAGCCGCAAAATGCTGATATTACCGCTTGGGTCGCGGTAGCTGCGGGCGCGCTTGGGGCGATGCTGGCGACCCTCGATATCTCGATAGTCAATTCCGCGCTTCCCGTCATACAGGGTGAAATCGGCGCGACTGGTACTGAGGGTACATGGATCGCCACTTCGTTTCTTGTCGCGGAAATCGTCGTGATCCCACTCAGCGCCTGGTTGGAGCGTTTGCTTGGCTTGCGTACGCTGCTAATCATCGCGGTGACCGCGTTTACCGGTTTTTCGGTACTATGTGGCATAGCGACCGACCTCACGACCATGATTATCGGGCGTACAGGCCAGGGGTTCATGGGCGGTGTGTTGATCCCGACGGCGATGACAATCGTCGCGAAGCGCCTGCCCCCCCATCAACAGCCCATTGGTATGGCGCTATTCGGCATGACCGTCGTCCTCGGCCCGGTCATGGGGCCACTGATAGGCGGCTGGCTTACGGAAAATCTCAGCTGGCACTATGCATTCTTTGTGAACGTCCCAGTCTGCGCAGGCCTGCTTTTGCTTTTGTTTATCGGCTTGCCTCACGAAAAGCCAAACTGGGACTACCTAACCCAAGCGGACTGGGCCGGTATTGCGGGTTTAATTCTGGGCCTGGGCGGCCTCACGGTCGTATTGGAGGAAGGCCACCGCGAGGAATGGTTTGATTCCTCTTTCATCAGATGGCTCAGCCTGATTACTGCAGCCGGGTTCGCGTCGCTGATCTACGGTCAATTGTATGCTGCCAAACCGGTTCTAAAGCTTCGGTTGCTTCTAAGCCGTCAATTCGGAAGCGTTGCCATCATGGCACTGGCGTTGGGGATGGTCATGTACGGTTCGACCTACGTCATCCCGCAATTCCTGGCGATCATATCGGATTACAACGCCTTTCAGACTGGGCTGGTCATTTTCTGGATGGGCGTCCCGGCGTTCCTGTTGATGCCGGTTTTGCCGTTTATGATTCGCCGCGTCGATATCCGCATTGCAGTCGGCGCGGGCATGCTACTGATGGCCGTAAGCTGTTTCGTAAGTACAAGCCTTACAGCCGAATCTGGTGGGGCAGTCTTTACCGAAAGCCAGCTTATCCGCGGAGTGGGCATGATCTTGGCAATGATGTTTCTCAATCAGGCGACCGTTGCTTCGGTAGCGAAGGACGATGCTGGCGATGCGTCGGGAATTTTCAATGCTGCACGCAATCTGGGCGGGTCATTTGCATTAGCGGGCCTGGCTTCGTTTCAGGACCAGCGCACCTGGCATCACAGCCGCCGGATGGAAGAAACCCTGAATGCAAACAGCATCTCGCTGCAGAGCTATCTTGAGTCCTTGGCGCAGAACTTCGGCAGCATGGGTGAAGCAATGGCCGTTCTTGGCCGGACCATCCAACGTGAAGCTTTCATCATGACTTACAACGATGTGTTTTTCGTAATGGGTATGCTGACGCTGATCACGGTGCCGTTGGTCGTGTTCTTGAAGCCGCTACCCAAGAACGTTTCCCTCTCGATGCACTGATACTGATGTGACCCCCAAACCAACTCTTATTCTGCTCGCAACCGCTACTCTGGCAGGATGCACGGCTGGCCCGGACTATTCCGGGCCGCCCGAAATACTGACCGCCAGCGGAGTAAAGGGCTTCATTCGCGCGGACGACAATGTGTCCGATATTGCCCCGGAACTCGCCAATTGGTGGGTTCTGCTCGATGACCCGGCACTGGATCGACTGATCGAGGACGCGCTCGCCGATAGTCCTTCCCTCGAAGCCGCGTACGCGCGGATCGCGCAGTCCCGCGCATCGCTTGCTCAGGAAGATGCGGGCCGACTGCCCACTCTAGGCACGCAGGCGACTGTCGTGCAGGGCCGCTTGCCGGGCCTGGACATCCAGGACGGTCCGCAACTTCCTCCTGGGACGCCGGGCGCAACGGTGGAAGAAGATGACGACAATGTCAGCCTCTACAATCTCGGCCTGAACGCCAATTGGGAAATCGATTTCGGCGGAGGGACCGGACGGCGCATCGAGGCCGCAAATGCCCAGCTGGCGGTAGCCGTGGCGAATGCCGAAGATGCGCGCCTCCAACTCACTGCAGAAGTCGCAAATGCCTATGTAAATCTGCGCGAAGCCCAGCAGCGAGCTGCACAATACCAGCTTCAGATCGAATTGCAGAGGCAAGTCCTCGCTCTGACCTATCAACGCTATCAACTTGGCGCGTTGCCGCTGTTCCCGGTCGGGAACGCCAATGCTGAACTAGAATTGTTGAACGCGCAGCTCGCGGAGGCTCAAGCAGATGAGGCGGTCTTGCTCGATGCGCTCGCGGTCTTGACGGGGCGTGTTCCTGGTGCGCCTTCGCTCGAAATTGCGCCAGCTGGCGAGATCCCTCTGCCGCCCGAAAGGGTGGCGGTTGGCGATCCGGCAAGCCTCATTGCGCGGCGGCCCGATATTCGTGCTGCTGAACGCAACCTCGCTGGTGCCACAGCGCGGATCGGCATAGCCGAGGCTGCAAAATTTCCGAAACTCTCGTTCATGGGCATTCTTGGACTAGGCGGGTCCTCTCCGGAGGATATCTTCGACGTGGGCGAATTTTCCGCAATTGCAATCCCGCGTTTGCAATGGAATTTCCTCGATTTCGGTAGGATCGAGGCTTCGATCGACCAAGCAGAGGGAGGGCGCCGCGAGGCCGATGCGAATTACCGGCAGACGGTGCTGGCAGCTTTGCAGGATGCCGAACGCGCGCTATCCCGATTCGCGCAGCAACGCGCGGCGTTGGCGGCTTTGGCGCAGATCAATCGGCAGGCTATAACGGCCGCCGATCTCGACCAGCAGCGGTTTGACGCCGGGACCATATCGCGAGTGGATCTTAACCGGACGTTGCGCGCGGAACACGAGGCCGGGGCGGATCTGGCCAGAGCGAGAGCCGGCCTTACTCTGGCCTGGATTGCGTTACAGAAATCGCTTGGTTTAGGTTGGCAGGCCCCGTCCTAGATGGCGACCTTAACGATCACCACATATATATGCGCCACGCCCGCTCGCGAGCAATTTCTCGTCCGGCGCGTAAACGTTGGTTTCTGCCACTGAGATCTGTCGGCCGACTTTGACTATAGAACCGGTTGCGATCAGCGGGCCTGAGGTTGCCGGGCGATGGTAATCCACCCGCAGGTCGGCGGTCGCCTTCACCTTCGTCCCCCGGGCAATGAGTGCGTAGAAACCTGTCAGATCGATCAATGATGCAAGTACGCCGCCATGGGCAGATCCTAGCGCTGGATTGGAAACGATTTCCTCGCGCCAGGGCATCTCGAGTTCCAGCCGCTCCGGGGTCAGCGATCTGACCTTCAAATCGAGCCACGCATGGAATGGAGCGATACGGAGGATTTCCTCTACGCGTGCCCTGTCGATGCCCGCTGGCGTGTCTCTCATTTGGTAATTCCCTCCATGGAGTGATGTCGGTTCAGAAATTCCAGAATGACATGGGCGAAGGCATCATTTGAATCGCCTACAACCATGTGGGTTGCACCGGCGATGTCGGTATATTCGGCATGCGGTGCGAGTTCGCGGAGATGCTCCACCGCGTCTTCCGAAACGAGGTCGCTTGAACCGCCGCGTATCAAATGCAGTGGTAAGTCCAGGTTCCGGGCTGCTTGTGTCAGCGTCTCGAATTGCCGCTGATGCCGTTCTTCGCCGTGCTTGCCGACCGCTCTGTCGCCAAGGATAAAGGCCGGGTCCCAATGCCAGTAGTATCGCCCGTCGTCCTTGCGCCGCAGATAGGTGCGCAGCCCTTCGCCACTCGATCGCCTTGGGCGATGGGGCATATAGTTCGCGATGGCTTCCGATGCCTCTTCAGGTGATGCGAAGCCGGTTTCTATATGCTTTTTCATAAAGCCGACTATGCGGTTGACGCCGCGTATCTCCATCTGCGGCGCTATGTCGACCAGCGTTAGCGATGCGAAGCTTCCGGGTGCCAAGTCCCCTTCAGCGAGCATACCAGCCATTCCGCCCAGAGAAGCCCCGACCAACGCAGGCTTGCGCCCCATCTTTGAAGCAATGGCGACCAGATCGGACGCGAAATCGCGTGCTTCATAAGCCCCATCGGGTGCCCAGTCGCTATCGCCATGACCTCGCATATCGATAGCGATTGCGCGAAAACCCGCTTCCGCAAGGTCTCCAATCACATTCTTCCACGCACGGCGTGTCTGTCCACCACCATGAGCGAGCAGGACGGGCATCGCGCCTACATCGCCGCTTGCTTCGGCGCTAAGGCTTAAACAGCCGGCCCCCTCAATGCTGATTGTTTCATAAGACATCCCCCTCTCCCTGCTCATCACGCATCCAATAGTAAAGTACTTTAATGCTTCCACCAGCAGCAGCGCGAGTGATTTTGGTTTCGGAACGGCCGTAACTATGCACCGAACTTCGCTTCGAACGACGATCGGCCACAAAGCGACTGTGCTTTTGTCGGCAAGATATCATTCGCGTTGGTTTTTATATCAGATACCTTTTCTCTACCTCGCCCTTCATCAAGAGATGGCAAGAGCCAGTGCTTGGATAGTAAGGTAGATAACATCGCCGCTGGCTCTGTGACTGCGCAGCGATGAGAAGAAAGCCCGATGGTGGGCCGCCAGTGCGAGGATCGCGGTGTTTTTGGGCACAAGCGACACCAAGCTCGGCTCGGTTCTTGGCCTATCGGAAATGTCGACCTGACAATTCCGGTCGGAGAAAGCCGCATTTTACCCCGGCAACTGTATCGTCCGAAGCGGTACGAATCTTGTTGTGGCTTTTTCGGCCCTTGATAATCACGAGCGTTGATAGTCCGTTCAGCACCTACCGTTGTTGTCTAACCCACTTACCCGCACTCCCTAGTCCTGGTACTTCGCACCTGCCGATCGATTGGCCGCTGCGACCGAGGGTGGGAGCGTACCGAATGCCATGCTTTGGAACTGTCTTCGCCATCTTTCCGACCGAACTGAAGATGCGAGTTAGAACTCCATACCTCGATTTCTCATTCTGAGGTCTGACCAAAACATTCAGCATATCAGTCATTTATCGCTCCTAACCCGGATTGCGTCGGCCGATTTGCGGGCTTTCTGATTAGACTACAGAAATTACTCTAGTTGAAACAAGATGTTACACCGTTGGTGCGATGCCTCTTCTGGATACCAACGATTTAAAGCATTGAAATATAATTAGAAAGAGGGCCTCTATGCGAGTCCCTCGAAAAGGCCCGCAAGGCGTGTACGATTCATTTCTTGGATAGTTGGCATGTGACAGCTCCGCATCTAATCAATACCGGTAACAATAATCTGCATCCTGCGGCAATCATCAAGATTGCCGAATTCTGACGTATGAACGAACTCTAAGCTGTGCACGGTCTTGAGCCTACCAGAAGAGACGATTACGCAGTTGCGGCTGAAGAAGGCGGAGCTTGATTCATTGAGCGACGGCTTCGAGGCAGTGACGTGACCCCCAACGTTCCTCCAGCTGCGATTAGAGCCGAGCCGCCGCCGCTCACAGGCAAGGGTAGTGCGTTTATCAGCGCAGCCGCCGCTAGAGAAAAAGCGTTGGTGAAACGCCGCATCGTATGCCTCCAGTCTATACGGCAAGCCTGGGGTCAAATCGCTACTCCAGCAAGTGGATGCCGCTGGGTCGCGAACAGGCATCGAAGGTTTACGTCTGTCGTGCTCAGAAGCCCGAGCCTGCCTTCGATTTGGCCGGGCACGATGCGAACAATGTAACTTTGGTACTTTGTTTCAGTTATTTTCGCTCGCTAGCCGGAAGCAGGTTGCGAAGCGGCCCTGGTCAGCAGGGCTTAACCCCGCCTTCTTGAATAGCGGCTGCCAGCGCGCTGCAACCATCACGCGCAACTCTTCGGTCGTTGCCGAAGCCTCATCGGGGCCGAGATCGAACACTGCTGCCCCGGCCAGCGCATTATCGAGCGTGGCATTGCGGCCTTCAGGGCCAACTCCCAGTACGAGGCGTCGCTCCAGTCCTACCTGCGGCTTGGGCACGACATCGTAGAGCGGAGACAGGCGCCAGCCAGTTCCGTCGAACAGAAAGCCGTGATTGCGCAGGTGATCGTCATCATTGGTGACAAGTATGTTGAATACCATTCGGCGGAACAGCTCATGGAGGTCTTCGCGCACTTGCGTCCCTTGCTGGCGTATCGCGCCTGCGAGATCGGCGTAGCTGTAGCGGCTCACTTCGCTTTCATGGGCACCCAGCATGGTCAGTCCCGAGGCGAACGGTCGCCGCTCCAGCCAATTGCCATGCGGCACGCGGTCAAACCGTTCGATGAGATAGATGTCACGGTCCAGCACGCACCGGAAATCGAGCGCAGGAACGTTGAGGCCGCATTCGCTGGCCAGCTGCATAGTCGCCAGCTCTACGCGGCATTCAGGAAAGCTGTCGCCGTGCTTCTGGAATTTGGCGATCCAGGGCTGATAGCCGATTTGTGTTGCCGCCTTTGGACGGGCGCCGCCGAGCGACGAACCGGCAGCAAGCAGCGCGCGCAAGTTGTCATCCAGCTCATCGACGTGTTGCGCTCGTTCGGCTGCCTCGGCGAGTTTGGCGAGGGTGAACTCCTCGCCCGGAGCAGGACCATCGCCCCATGGAGTGATGCGCTCTGGTCGCTCCGGAGTTGGCCCGAATGCGAGCGCGCCGACGCGGTGTTCTCCCGAAGCAAGGATGAGGTCGATCTCGCTCGGCAGACGGTCGCCCATAGCCTTGTACATAAGATATTGGCCCCAGCCATCGGGAGCGGCGTCGCGGATGCCGCCGAAGACAGCAAACCCTTCCTCCGTGCGGAAGGTCCGGCTGGTCCCGGCATCGTGCAGCGGGAGGGCCACCGGATCGACGGGGATTCGGTCAGGGCGCTCAAGATACCGGCGTCCATAAGCGAACGTTGCAAATTGGTTGCGCGGTTCGTCGGTCATCGTCAGCAGTCCCGCCGGGACAGGACCTTCGGGAAGATGGACGAATACGTAGGAGCGGACGATTGTCATGACCGATCAGAAATCCAGCTCGTCATCGCTGGCTGCATGCGTTCGCTCGGGCAAGCGCGAGAGGTCCTCGCTTATGCCCGCTCGATCACTCTCTGGCGCAACCAAGCTGGCAAGGCGCTGGGTCATTCCCAGCACATGCAATGCGCTCACAAGGACTGCGAGACCAACTGTCGGATCACCAGCTTCGAGCCGCTGAAGTGTCTGAACCGACACCAGCATTCGTTCCGCCATCAACCGCTGCGGCATTTTGCGGCGACGCCGGGCAAGCGCGATGTCCTTGCCGAGCTGAGTTATAGCTCGCTGGCTTTGTGGCGGCAGTCCGCTAGCTGCTCTGGAAGCGCGTGGCATAGGCAGTACATGACATATCATGTTAATTTATGCAATAGCGCATGATATGTCATGCATTCTATGACCAGACACGACAAGCTATTGCGGTCGCCGCTTCCTGTCAGGGTACTGCGGACGCCAGTAAGAGCAGAGGTAGGCTGTGGGGAGCGAGCCAAAAGGACCGCATAACCCATGCCCACTCATGAAACGACAAGACCCACCTCACTGGAAGGGACCGCACGCCGTATCTGCGAAAGTCGAGGCGGCAGATGGTCGGGCACGAAGGGCATGGCCTGTTGTCCTGCACATGATGACAGCACGCCATCGTTGGGCGTGACGCTCGGTCGCAAAGCCATCCTTTTTCACTGCTTTGCCGGTTGCGATCAGCAGGCAGTGCTTGCTGCGCTGGCACGCGAGGGCTTCAACGCTTCCATCCTATTCTCGGACTCTTCGTCAGTAGTCCGTTCCGAGCCGAATGAAAAACGCAATCCTTCAGCGGCGGCGTTGAGGATCTGGCGCGAAGCGGAGCCTTTGCGTCCCAGCCCGGCCAAGGCCTATCTCGAGAGCCGCGGCATCCTCGCCGCCTCTTCTGCTCTTCGGTTTCATCCGCGAACACCGCTCGGCCCCAAAGGGCGCACCCGCTACCTACCCGCAATGATTGCTACGGTCAGTCTCGACGAGGGACCGATCGCTATCCACCGGACCTTCCTCTCGCGGGACAGCTGCGCGAAGGCTGGTTTCGACAAACCCAAACGGGCTCTTGGCTCGCTAGGTGAAGCTGCCGTTCGGCTCTTCGCCCCGGTGGATGGTAAACTCGGACTCGCCGAAGGGATCGAGAGCGCAATGTCGGCCTATGCCTTGACCGGCATCCCCGTCTGGGCAGCACTGGGCAATGAGCGCTTCGGTCTGGTCAGCATTCCCGAAAGCGTGAGCGAGCTTCATCTCTTCGTCGATTACGATAGCGGTGGTGATCTCGCAGTCGAACGGGGCCTATCCGCTAATGCGTGTGATGGCCGGACGTTCCATATCCGGAAGCCGTCTGCGCGAGGCACCGACTGGAACGACGAACTCCAGGCATGGCTGCGGCGTAAGGCAATGCGGTAAGAGGAGAGAGGGCTTTTCGATTTCCTGATCCGGCAGAGGGCGCGTGTCCCGATGCCTCAATCAGGAGGACTTTTCGCCATGTTTCAGTCAGACCTTTTTCCCGCCCACCGACAATCTCAGGCCGTTCCGTTGGCCTGCGCTATCGGCGTCAAAATTACCGAGCGCCTCGCTTCTGGACGTCATCTCACTCGAGCCGATATTTCCGCTTTGTTCGCTGACGAGACCGGAGTTCAGGACTGGGGCAGCGCCTGGACCATCGACGACTACAACAATGCGATCGAGATAGGCTCCCTGCTCTGGCTGCGTGGATCTTCGCGGATCGATCTGACGACCGGCTTCCACGAAGCGGAAGCGCGCTTCGACTGGCTCGAGGCGGCTCTACCGCCTCGTCATGTGCGCAGCGAAGCCCAAGTCGAACTTCAGCAATTTTCGACCCCGCCGATGCTGGCCTGGCTGCTTGCGAAAGCCGCAGCGCTTTCCTCGCGCGACACCATGCTCGAGCCCTCTGCAGGCAATGGTGCTTTCGCGACCTGGGCCTACGGCCAAGCCGCATCGCTTACTCTGAACGAGATCGATGCTGGCAGACGCGACAGCCTGGCACACATCTTTCCGAATGCCGCGATCAACTCCTACGATGGCGAACTTATCGCCGACTTGCATCGCGGCCCGATCCCCTCGGTCGTCCTGATGAATCCGCCCTTTGCGCGTAGCGAGGAGCGCGGCAGCGACGGCGGTACAGCGCTGCGCCATCTTCGAAGCGCAATCCGGGCCTGCGCCCGTGGCGGCAGGATCGCCGCGATCATGCCAGATGGTTTCGACGCTTCGCGCTTTGCCAAGGCACAGGACAAGACTTCGCTGCTGCTCGATGTTCGATTGCAGCGAATGTTTGCCCGCACCGGGACGGGTATCGCCGTTCGCCTGGTCGTGTTCGATAAGGTTCCGGCGGGTAAAAGCCGACCGATCACCGGCGATACGTCCGAGTTGAGCCAGCTCCATGCACTCCTCGCGGGTCTTTCGCCTCGCGCCTTAATATCGGCCGATATACATCGCCTGCCGGTGCGAACTCTGCCGAGCCCCGTGGAGCATCGGACAGCGATCCGACCTTCGGCACCGTTTGCGACGAAACCAGCCTCTGGGGCTGATGCGGCCGTACTCAGCTATGCCGCACTGGCGGAAGCTGCACCTGTGCCTGAGCAAGTAGGTATCTATCTCCCCTATCGGCCAAGCCGCATCGCGTTTGCTGATGCTCCGATACATCCCACTCAACTGGTGGAATCGGTCGCAATGGGGTCGGTTGCGGCACCTGTTCCGGAGGTCCGGCCGCTGCTGCCCGCGAACTGGAAAGCAGACAAGCTCCTCTCTGCGGCACAGTGCGAGACGCTCATCTACGCCTGCCAGGCCTTTGACCGCGATCTACCCGGACAGTTTCGACCGAGTCAGGAAGGGGCGATGCTTGAGCTGTCCGAGGACGGGCAAGCCTACCGGCAGGGCTTCTTCCTCGGCGATGGTACTGGAGCGGGCAAGGGGCGGCAGATTGCGGCGGTCATGATGGACCGTTGGCTCGCGGGTGAACGTCGGCATATCTGGATCACCAAGAACGAGGCGCTGCTGCAAGATGCACGCCGCGACTGGGAAGCACTTGGCGGACTGCCGCTCGATATCCAGCCCCTCTCGCGCTGGAAGCTCGCGCGACCCGTAACGCTGTCCGAAGGCATTCTGTTTGTCACCTATCCGACACTGCGCTCGGGGCGCGCCGAAGACACGCGCCTCGACCAGATCCTTGCCTGGACGGGCGAAGAGTTCGGAGGCGTAATCGCGTTCGACGAATCCCATGCGATGGCCAACGCCCTCGGGTCTTCGTCGACCCGCGGCAAGGTCAAGGGCTCGGAGCAAGGCATGGCGGGCCTCCGGCTGCAGAACCATCTGCCGCGCGCCCGCGTGCTTTATGCTTCCGCCACCGGCGCGTCGGAGATCGCTAATCTTGGTTACACCGCCAGGCTCGGCCTCTGGGGACCCGAAACTGCGTTCCCGACGCACGAAGCTTTCATGAGCGATATCCGCGCGGGCGGGGTCGCGGCGATGGAACTCGTTGCTCGCGACCTCAAGGCACAAGGTCTTTACCTCGCCCGCGCGCTGTCTTTTGCCGGGGTCGAATACGAGATCCTAGAACACTGCCTGACCGAAGCGCAGATCAGTATCTACGACGCCTATGCCGAAGCCTGGGCGATCATTCACCGCAATCTCGATGACGCGCTCGAAGCCACACGAGTCGTCGACGAGGACAGCGGCGATACGCTCAATCGCAATGCCAAGGCTGCCGCGCTGTCAAAATTTGAAGGCACAAAGCAGCGCTTCTTTTCGCAGCTGCTTCTGTCGATGAAACTGCCGAGTCTTATCCCGGCTATGGAAGAAGCGCTCGGTAGAGATCATTCGGTGGTCGTGCAGCTGGTTTCGACAGCTGAGGCCATGCTCGACCGCCGGCTCGCCGATCTCAGCGACGAGGAACGCGAGGCGCTCGATATCGACCTTAGTCCGCGCGAATACGTCATCGACTATCTCGCCAAGAGCTTCCCGGTGCGCCTGATGCAGGTCTTTACCGACGAGGACGGCAATCTGCGCTCCGAAGCGATGAGCGATGACGACGGTAATCCGGTTCTTTGCTCGCGTGCCATTGCCGCGCGCGATGCGCTGATCGAACAGCTTTGCGCGCTTCCTCCAATCGCCACAGCGCTCGACGCGATCATCGAGCATTTTGGGACCGGGGCGGTCGCCGAAGTAACCGGGCGCAGCCGCAGGCTCGTTATCGGCAGGGATGGGCAGCAGCGGCTCGAACGGCGAAGCGGCAGTGCCAATGTCGCCGAAGCGCAGAGCTTCATGGAGGGCACGAAGCGCATCCTCATCTTTTCTGATGCTGGCGGGACCGGGCGTTCCTATCATGCCGATCTCGACTGCCAGAACCAGCAGCGCCGCGTCCACTTCCTGCTCGAACCGGGCTGGCGGGCGGACAATGCAATCCAGGGGCTCGGTCGTACCAACCGCACCAACCAGGCCTCGGCCCCGCTGTTCCGACCGGTGACCACCGATGTGAAGGGCGAACGGCGGTTTATCTCGACCATCGCTCGCAGGCTCGACAGCCTTGGTGCCCTGACGCGAGGACAGCGCCAGACCGGCGGTCAGAACCTCTTCGATCCGGCCGATAATCTCGAAAGCGATTATGCTAGGGATGCACTCAGCCGTTGGTTCCACTTGTTGTATGATGGCAAACTGGAGGCGACGAGCTTCGGCGATTTCGTCGAGCGAACCGGCCTTCGGCTCGAGAATCCCGATGGCGGGCTGACCGACAACCTTCCGACTATCCAGCGCTGGCTCAACCGCATCCTTGCTCTGCCGATTGCGCTCCAAAATTCTATCTTCGATGAATATCTGGGGTTGGTCGAAGCGCGAATCGAGGCAGCGCGCGAAGCTGGAACTCTCGATCTGGGCCTTGAGACGGTTCGCGTCGATAGCTTCGAAGTTCTCAGCGACGAGCTTTTGCGAGCCGATCCTGTTACCGGCGCAGAAACCCGCCTGGCCTCGCTTGGGGTGAAACGCCACCTACGCCCGCTCCGACTGAAGCGTCTCGTGCGGATGCACGAGATCGGGTCGCTTCATGCCATCCCGTTACGCAATGCGCGATCGGGCAAGGTTGCTCTCTCGGTCCCGGCCCGGCGGCTCATTGCCGATGATGGCGCGGTGATCGAACGCCGTCGGCTGCTCCGGCCGCTCAAATCGGCTAACTGGACGATCGAGGCACTCGGTGAAAGTTTGTGGGAGGAGATCGGCGTGACCGAGTTCACCAAGGCCTGGTGCACCGAGGAAGTTAAGGCAGCCGCTTCGCCAGTGACCGAGCGCCTCCACCTCGCAACCGGGCTGCTTTTGCCGGTCTGGAAGCGCTTGCCGGGAGATCATGTTTGCGTCACCCGGCTCGTTGCCGAGGACGGCCGGTCGATCATCGGGCGCGAAGTGCTCGATGTCGATCTCGCCAAGATTGCCGAAACGTTCGGACTGGCAGGGGTGGCCGGTCCCTTACCCGACGAACTGGGGAAGCTGGTTTTGGCGAGCGGCACGCCGCAGCCTCTTGCCAGTCATGACGCGCTAATCGTCAAACGCTCGCTGGTCGGAGGCGAGCAACGGCTCGAACTTACGGGATACGCGCCTGATCGGCTCGACTGGTACAAAACCATGGGCTGTTTCACCGAGATCATTCGTTACCGCACGCGACTGTTCGTGCCGGTCTCCAAAGCATCGATCATTCTACCCGCCCTGGCCGTCTGAACAGCGATCAGCCGCATGGCGATGGGTTAGAGGGGAGGGTGCCTTTGGGCTAGTCGGGCCATGCATGCCGCATGGCTCCTTCCCATCAGGAGACTACCCATGATCCAATCAATTTCCTTGAAAAAGCTTGTCCCGAGCCCGCGCAATGTGCGCAAAATCAGCGATCCTGCTGCCGACGAACAATTGAAAACCGATATCGCAGCACGAGGTCTGTTGCAGAACCTTGTTGTGCGCAAGGCGAAGCGCGGCAAATTCGAGGTCGAGGCCGGAGGTCGCCGCCTCGCTGCGCTTCAGGCGCTTGCCGAAGACGGTACGCTGGCCAAAACCCACGAAGTGACTTGCCTGGTCATCGAAGGCGAGGAAAGCGAGGTCCGCGAAGCAAGCCTTGCCGAAAATTTCCAGCGTCTCGCCATGAACCCGGCCGATGAAGCGCAGGCATTCTCGGCCATTATCGAGGCTGGTGGCTGCGTTGAGGACGTCGCGCGTCGGTTTGGCCTGACTGTCCGCTTCGTTGAAGGCCGCTTGCGTCTGGCCACACTTGCCCCCTGCGTGTTCGAAGCGCTTGCGGATGGCACAATCACCCTAGACATGGCCAAGGCCTATGGCGCGATCTCTGATGCCGATCGCCAGGCGCATGTCTATGCCGAACTGCAGGACGCCTGGTACCAAATCACGCCCGAAACGATCCGCCGTATGGTGTTAGATGCCAGCGTGCGCGGCTCAGACCCGCGGGCTGTTCTGGTCGGACGCGACGCTTATCTTGCCGCAGGTGGTCGCATCGAGCGCGAGCTATTTGACGATGATGCCAGCGAAAGCTGGATCGATATCGCGCTGCTTGAAGACCTCGCGCACAAGGCCATGGATGAAGCGGCAACGAAAAGCGCCCAAGAGCATGGCCTTGCTTGGGTGAGACCGACGCTTGGAAACTATGTCAGCCATGACCTCGTTGAAGGCCTCAATCGCTTGCAGTGCGAACCTGTGCCGATGACCGAGCAAGAGGCGCAGGAACTCGGTGAACTCGAGGCCGACTACGACCGGGTGGCCGCTATTCTCGAAGACGAAGACAGCGACGAGGACGAGGTCGCCAAGGCCGAAGAAGAACTGGTCGCAATCGATCGTGCAATGCGTGCGCTCAACGATCGGCCACCGGTGCTCGCCGACGATCTCAAGGCAGACGCCGGCGCCTTCCTCGTTCTCTCGCGCAATGGTGAGCCCGCTCTGGTCCCGCAATTCTACACTGAGAGCGAAGTAATTTCGGAAGACGACGGTGTGGTCGAGCCGGTCGCCGTGGGCACCGAGACCAAGGGTAGAGGCAATTCGCTCTCTCAGCGCCTGCTCGATGAGTTGGCCATGCAACGCCGCGACATACTGGCTATCCACGTGGCAAACGATCCTGCGCTCGCGCTCGACTTCATGGTTTTCACGCTTGCCGATGCTGATGGGCAAGACTGGCGTGCGAAGAAGGCTTCGACGATCTCAGGTTCGGCAGAGACTGGCCCCGTTACAGGTTTTGAGGCCAAGGATGCACCCGCTAGCGCCGCGCTCGCCGAGTTCGCCGGCAGTCTCGACGAGAGCTGGCGCTCTGGCGAAAGTGATGTCGAACGGTTCGAAGCTTTCCGGGCACTGTCCCATGAAGCAAGGTCCGCATGGCTCGGCCATGTCGTGTCGCGCACGCTCGTAGCCAGCCTGGCTTGCGAGGGTGAGCGCTCGGCTCCTCTCCACGAGGCAATCGGCGGCTTGCTTGAAATCGAGACCGCACATTGGTGGCGGCCGACTGCGGCAAATTATTTCGACCGCGTGGCGAAAGCAAAGACGCTCGAGGCGCTTGACGCTGCGGGCGGGCCTGAATTGGTCAGCCGCTATTCGGCTTCCAAGAAGGCTGAGCTTGCCAGCGCTGCCGAACGCATCTTCTCGGGCAATTTCATCGGTGAGGCGGGCACCAAGGAGCGTGCGCTCGCCTGGGTTCCTGACATCATGCATTTTCGAGGAACCGCTGAACCCGACGAAACGGTTGATCCTGATGAAAATGACGAAAGCGATGTCGAGATCACCGAGCAGGCCGCCTGATCCCTCCTGACAGGTTGAAGCCGTTCGGTAGGCGGTCCGTCCCTTCGGGGCGGGCCGCCTTTTCTCGTTAAGACCAGCTTGGGTTCCGCCATCGGCAAGGATCAGAGGGGAGGGGGCTTTTGGGCATCTGGCCCGGTGCAATTTCGTCCGGGCAATCAGGAGATTTCTCATGCGTAAGCTCAAACGCCCGCCAGCCTCCCGTTCATCGGCCCAGTCTCCGGCAGCACGGATTACGGCCACCATCATCGAAAAGCTTGAACAGGGCACCAAGCCTTGGATCAAACCCTGGCGCGGAGTTCCAATCTCCCGCCCTTTGCGCAGTTGCGGCACGCCCTACCGGGGCATGAATACCTTCTGGCTGTGGATGATGGCCGAGGCGTCAGGCTTCGCCTCGCCTTACTGGATGACCTACCGCCAGTGCGCAAAACTCGGCGGACAGGTGCGAAAAGGCGAGAAGTCGAGCATCGCCATCTTCTACAAGACCTATGACAAGGAAGTCGAAACGCCCGATGGCGGCGAAGACACCGAGACCCGCCGCGTCCTCAAGTCCTACGCAATCTTCAATGCGGATCAGTGCGATGACCTTCCGGCCATGTACAGTCCCGCGCCACTCGTGGAGCCGGTAGAACCCGCCGGGCGTCAGCATAAGCTCGATACATTCTTTGCGCGGATCGATGCGCAGCTGCGGCACATGGGTAGCGAAGCATATTACGAGCCGGTCCGCGACCGCATCACCATGCCGCCTGCCACCCTGTTCGAGGGATTTGACCATTACTACGCGACACTTGCCCATGAGCTGTCGCACTGGACCGGGCATTCGTCCCGGCTTGACCGCGATCTCAAGAACCGTTTCGGTAGCGAAGCCTATGCCGCTGAAGAACTCGTAGCCGAGCTTTCCTCGGCGATCTTGGGCGCTGAACTGGGACTTCCCGTTACTCACCTCGACAATCATGCCAGCTACATATCGCATTGGTTGAAGCTCTTGAAATCGGACGACAGGGCCATGCTGATGGCAGCGGCTAAGGCTGAGGAAGCATCATCGCTGTTACTCCGTCTTGGCGGCCATGACGAACGCAGCGACTCTGCATTCGGCGATGATCTCGCCGAAGTTGCGTGAGGGGAGCACATCATGGGACGCTCTGTCAGCTACCCGCAAGGGGCCATCGTCGCTTTCCGCCTGATCGAGAGCGGAGCGAGGGGCGACCTCGACTGGCAATATGAATGCCTGGTCGAAGATGTTGTCAGCACTGCGCGCCAAGCCTTCCCCTCACTTTTGCCTCACGATGGCTGGCGTGGACGCGAAGATCGGATACTGCTCCGGAATGCCTATGCCGATTGCGGCATTTCCATTTATTGCGGTCTCGCAGCCGTCTGGCTCGTCGAACGGAATGACAGCTGCTACTGGGAAGCCGATTATGACCGACCCAGAACTGGCCGAGCTCAGCGATGGCTTGACCAAGTGTCCGGCAACTTCTTGCAGATGTTCGGGGAGATTCGTCAGATCGGGAGCTTCTCCAATGGCGAGGGCGTATTCGAGCGGATCCATGTATCACCGCGAAGGCCACGAGATCGGCAGGCAGCCGAAAACTAGTTGTTCGTGCAGGCCCCGCTGATGATGTCGGCAAAGGAACTACGTCATGCCTCGTGCCTGTCCGCCGGGAGAGGCCCTGGACCGGCCGTGGTCTGGCACAACCTGCAAGGCTGCGGCCCGTGTGGCCCGCGCCAGCCTTGCCTTGCAGGTTTCCCGCTTCGCGGTGCGCCAGCCCCCTTATTCCGGCCCTGATCGGGCTCCGGCGGACAAGGAGCGAGACATTCCGGTTTCGTAAGCTTTGCCGCCTGAGCACATCAGGAGGCTTAATCATGTACGATAGTTTTACCCAACAACTCGCCGGGCTCGACCTTGCAGGTCTAACCATCAAGCCTGCACCTTTCGATCCGTCCGATTTCCCGAGTGAGGAAGCGGTGGAGCAAACCTTTGCTGCCGTCTGGTCCGACATGTTTGTCATGTTCTCTGGGACATCGCTCGAAGCGGACGCGGAAGACGTGGCCTGGGGCTTCGTCAATCTGTTTCACCGTGCTGCCAGCCGTAAGTCTACGCAGCTCGACCGGGCGAGCGATGAAGTCCGGGCGCTCCTTGCAGCCGCCGACGGATCCGAAGTCCATTCAAGCAATCTCGAAGAGCAGATCGAACGCGCCCAGGCAGCCGAGGCAAGCATGATGGCGTTTGAGCAGATGCGCGAAGTCGCCGCATCGCTATATCTCGAAGAAACGGGTTCTTCATGGAAGCCATTTGTCGGTTCGCGTTCGAACCATTCGCGGAAAGTGACCTCTGCGGTTGTTGAGGCCCGCGATTTCCTGCGCGCGAGGGCTGAGCGGCGCCGGGATGCCCATAGTCCTGAGGGCACTGCAGTTATATTCGCCGGTGGGCGATCCTCCTTTGCCAGCGCCGACGAGGCCAAGGCCTTCGCTTCGAACGTATGGGCTACGCTCGACAAGGTGCGCGACCGGGTTCCGGATATGTTTATCCTGCACGGCGGCGACAGCAAAGGTGTTGACCGGCTGGCAGCCTCCTGGGCCGAACGCCACAATGTCCAGCAACTGGTATTCAACCTCGATAGGAGGCTCGGAGCCCGTGCCGGCTTCAAGCGCAACGAGCAGATGCTCAAAATGGACCCGCGCTATGTCATCGCCTTTCCCGGCAATGGCGTACTTGAGCGACTCGTGATTGAGGCAAAATCACGCCGGGTCAGCGTAGTTGACCGTCGTGGACCTCTTGGGACAAATCCTCGCGAGAGGTGAAACTCTCTGTCAGCAAATCCATGTACCGGCCACTCCAAACCAAGCGAGTAAATGAGCAATCTTCTCATTCATCTGCAGAAGTCTTGGTCGCTCCGTAGATCGATATCAAGCCAGTGATGGTTTGATATCTCTTGCATTCTGTGATGCTGAGAAATCCAGCTTGTTCCATAAGCGGTACAAGCGCGCCGTCCGCGTTTGGCTGCGTGTCCGAAACACCGTCGAGCTGCTGTATCGTTGCTCTGAACAGGACACGCATGAAGCGTGATTGCTGCTCGCCGTAGTCTGCTATGAACAGGCGTCCACCTGGCTTAAGTGCTTCGTTTATGTCGCACAGCAAGCGGAGCTTCTCATCATAAGGCACTTGATGGAGAACAAGGCAGAGTGTGGCGATGTCCGGCGCTGGCCATTTGGCAACAGTGGCCACCGAGAATAATTCATGGTTGAATTCAGCATCTATTCCAGCTCGCCCCGTTTTCTTTCGTGCGATCTGGATCGCATCTTCGTCTGGATCGATCCCGAAGTACGTGGTGGCTGGGTTTTTCGTGGCCAGTAGTGGCGCCAGGCTGCCGGTACCCGCCCCAATGTCGAGCAGGACCTCGTTACACTTGGGCTCAATCAGGTCCACAAGGTCTCTACGCCACCTTTTTTCGCGGGTCAAAAGTCGGACCCCGATATCGTAGAGTGGCGTGAGAATAGGATAACCGGCTGGCGGCGTATAGACTGCATGTTGATCGGTCATGCCTGTCTCTCGCTTTGTGGGCCGAGCTCCGGCAGAGACTGTGCCTGCTTTCTAAATGGTTCGGCCAACTGTGCTAGATAGGCATCCGGATAATCTTCGATGCCAGCGAGGCCAATCGCCCCCGCTCTGATATGCTGGCTCGACCCAAAGCGCGCTGTACCAAGCAGAACATCCCAGAGCGTCAAGAAGAGACCGAAATTGACGTCGCCGTCCGTTTCGGATGCGAGGTGGTGGTGCCGATGGACTGGAGCGACGGCCCAGACATATGCCAACGGCCCGATCCGCATGTCGACGTTCGAGTGCTGTAACTGGAGCTGTATCAGCACCGCAAAGGAAGCCACGGCGGCGACATCGAGAGGAATTCCCAGAAGAAGCCAGGGCAACGCACCGGCGGAAACCTCGATGAACTGGTGAACTGGATGCTTCAGTAGTCCGTTGAAGCCGTACATGCGGCGTACTGAATGATGCACGGCGTGAAAACGCCAGAGAAACGAAACCCTGTGACTGGCGAAATGGGCAAGGGTTATCCCCACGTCGAGGAGCACAATAGCGATTGCGACATCGGCCCATGAGGGCAGCGTCGTTGGCCAGGCTGAGTCCCAAGGGACAAGGCTTGTGATGAGCGGAAGAAGTAGCACCATAGCCACAAGTGATCCTTCGTTTACGACGGCATGCAATATGTCCCGCCCGCCATCCCCATGGCTAGAGTTCCACTGGTTTTCGAAAGGCGCGATTCGCTCGGCGGCAAGCGAGGTCCCGATCGAGGCGATGATCAGAACGAACAGCCAGACCGGCGAACTACCCGAGGACACGAGCGCTGTAGCGCCCCCGACAAAACCGAAAAAATAGAGTGGGGCATAGAGATAACGAAAAACGGCCATTGGAGCCTCCCTCAAACGATGGTTCCGTCTACGCTCTCCTAAGGCCCCGGTATTGAACGTTTCGCTGGTGTCTAACGCACGATGGTAATCTCGATTTTTGCGAGACCCAGTGATGGCGTCACGCCGAACCATTCGACCAAACGACGGGTAAAATGCGCTTGATCGGAAAACCCACCTGCGGCCGCAGCGGCAGCAAGACTATGAGACTGGTGGAAGCCCTCGATAGCACGCTGAACCTGCAACCATTGCAAGAGCTTGGTCGTCGGCACTCCAAAATCTCGAACGGCAATTTCCCGCAGCCGCGTGGTCGAAACGCCAACGGCTTTGGCCAATTCCGAAGGTGCTGCCCCGGGTTCGATCCGTTGCAGCGTAGAGCCGAGGCGCGGGTCGATTCGCCTCGAACTCTTCCGGTTCAGAAAGCCCTCTATCCATTTGCGTGCGTCTTTCCCTGATTGAACCAGAGCCAATGCATTCGCCTCAGCCGCCGAAACCCGTTCCAGTCCAACACTCTTGTTGAGGTCACGGGTCCCCATGAAAAACGGATCGACATACAGATTCCGCAGGATGGCGCCGGATGGCATCAGGCGGTGAACCGTGGCGGCAGGGATGAGAACAGCTTCGCCGGGGGACAGGCGAAGATTCCGGTCGGCGCTAATGCTGCAAACGTCGACCAGCGCAAGGCTGATCTGATGCGCTAGATGACTGTGGGGGCGGTTCTCTCCTATTCGGGCGTCGAGGAGTGCCCAGCCAAAACCGAGCATCATGCTGCCCGACCAAGCCGCAAGGTTCGTCTTCAAGGCAAGTTCAAGTTTTGCATTCGAACACTTTTAGCAGTGACGGTCTCAGTCGCAAAATGCCGACCCGGCTCGTCACTCTTTAGACAACCGCAAGAGCCCTTGCAGAATTATTAGCGGCAATCGGCGATCAGCCCTCAGGTTGCGGTGTAACGCGCAAATAAGGCTTCACCGCCTCCCAGCCTTGGGGGAATTTCTCACGCGCTTCTTCATCGCTGAGCGAAGGCACGATGATGACGTCCTCGCCCTGCTGCCAGTTCACAGGTGTGGCCACGCTGTGGTCCGCCGTCAGTTGCAGCGAATCGATAATCCGCAAGATCTCTTCGAAATTTCGTCCCGTGCTCGCGGGATAAGTGAGCGTAAGTTTCACTTTCTTATCGGGTCCGATGACGAACACCGAGCGGACGGTGAATGAATCATCAGCCTGCGGATGGATCATTCCATAGAGATCAGCGATTTCACGATCCGAGTCCGCGACCAGCGGAAAGTTGAGAGCATGACCCTGGGTTTCGGCAATGTCGCCCGCCCAAACTCGATGATCTTCGAGCGGATCGACGCTGAGACCGATCACTTTGACGCCGCGTTTGTCGAATTCAGGCTTGAGGCGGGCCACCTCACCAAGTTCCGTCGTGCAAACAGGAGTGAAATCCGCAGGGTGCGAGAACAGCACCGCCCAGTCGTCACCCATCCATTCATGGAATTTGAGCGTGCCATCGGTTGTGTCGGCTTCGAAATCGGGTGCGGTGTCGCCAAGTTGAAGTGTCATTGAAAATCTCCTGTGGTGAGCGCTAAAGCAACGCAGCTACACGTACAGATGGGTGCTACAGTTGCTGTAGGTGCAACCGAGATCGCGACCAAGCGGCGTTCAGACGTGATAGACGGCATCGCCAGCGTGCTGGTGTGCCGACCTTCCGCGCTATGCGGAAGCGTTCGTCTTTTCTCATTGCGTCCGGTCTTAATCAGCTCGTATTCGCGCTGGTTTCAGGCTGGTCTTCGCCCACCAGGACCAAAAGCCCCAGTCCCGCTACGATCGCGACGTCGGCCAGATTGAATGATGGCCAATGAAAATTGTCCCAGTACAAATCGATAAAGTCCCTGACGGCGCCAAACATCAGCCTGTCTGCAACGTTGCCGAGCGCTCCGCCAATCGCCAAGCTCAAGCCGAGCGCATGGATGGGGGATCGGGTTCTCATCAGCCAAATCCCGAGCATGCCCGACAGCAGAACGCCGATCGCGATAAGGATCGCCGGTGCTGCTTCACCAGCCAATCCGAATGCCACGCCGCTATTGGTGATGGCGACTAAATTGAAGCCCGGGAACACTGCGATCGCGTTGCCCGGACCAACGAAAGAATGTGCCCAGGTTTTCGACAATTGGTCGAGGCCGAAGCTGACCAGAATCAAAACGGGCGCAAGCCGTTTCGCCGCGCTCAAGGTCATCGGACGCTGGAGGGTGCATTCACGACCACCATCTTTTCTTCGCTCATATCGGCCATCGTATAACCTATACCGCCTGTTCCGAGACCCGACTGACGACGTCCTGCGAACGGCATCCAGTCGACGCGAAATGCGGTATGATCGTTGACCATTACGGCTGACGCGGCCAGCGTTTCGACGCAGTAATCGGCCCAGGACATTCGGTCGGTAAACACAGCCGCCTGAAAGGCGTAGGGAAGCGCGTTCGCTTGGCCGATCGCAGCATCGACGTCGTCGTATCCGTAAATGCAGACCACAGGGCCGAACACTTCCTTCTGCGATACATCGGCATCGCACGGTGGATCGACAAGGACCGTGGGCTGGTAAAGGGTGGAACCCGTGCGCTTACCCCCTGCGGCGAGCCTGCCGCCGCCCTGAACGGCTGCATCGACCCAGGATTCAACGCGGTCGACTTCGGCAGGGCGAATGAGCGGACCGCATTGGGTTTCCGCTTTGGTCGGATCGCCCACAGTCAGCGCTTCTGCTCCCGCAGCGAGCTCGGCAGCGAAGTCCGGCAGTTCGGCGCGCGGAACGAACACGCGCTGCACCGAGACGCAGACTTGTCCAGAATGATAAAAGCCGCCTTTCAGGAGAGGAGGAATTACCTTGCCGCTTGCGACGCCCTCATCGACGATGACCGGAGCCGCGCCACCGTGTTCCAGTGCCAGGCGGGTGCCCGGCGCCAGTTTGGAGCGGAGCATCCAGCCAACTCTGGCCGAACCGATGAAGGAGAAAAATGCCGTCCGCGAATCGATGACCATTTGTTCGGCGACATCGTTCGAACATGGCACAAAGCGGCACCAGCGTTCATCGAGTCCGGCTTCATAAAGGATTTCGACGAAGCTCTTGCAGGAAAGGGGCGTGTCCTTGGCCGGTTTCACCAGAACAGGGCATCCGCTTGCAACTGCCGGTCCCACCTGATGGGCGATCAGGTTCAGAGGATGATTGAAAGCGGAGATCGCCACGACCGGCCCAATCGGCTCACGGAAGGTATAGGCTTTGCGTCCTGCTCCAGCCTGCGTCAGGTCCATCGGGATTTCGCGCCCGCCGCTGGCGAACAATTCGTGTATGCACAATTCGACGCTCTGAATGGCGCGACTGGTTTCCACGCGCGCGTCGACGATGGGTTTACCGCCCTCGAGCGCAATCTGCATTGCCAGTGTCTCCGCGCGCTCGCGCATCAGCCCGCTGGCGCGCTGCAGGATGGCGATGCGTTTATGCGCGGGGAGCCGCGCTTGTCGGTCTTCGTGCAGCGCGCGCGCCTCGTCGAGCCAACGATCGACTTGCGGCCAGTCGACCAGCTCAACGCTGCCAATGCATTCCTGGTCGTAGGGATTGAGGACCTGCCACGTCATTGGGGACACTCCATCGCCTTGAGTTCATCGATCAGAACTTTGCGGTTCTCGGAGTAATCCACCGGCAAGTCGACGAGGTGAACGCCGCCGCTTTCAAACGCTTCATTCAAGGTCGGTACCAGTGCTTCGCTGCTTTCGATCCGGTGGCCCGTCGCACCATAACTCTTCGCATAGGTAACGAAGTCGGGGTTGGCGAAGCTCAGACCGTAATCGGGAAAGCCAAGTTCTTCCTGCTTCCACCGGATCATACCGTAAGCGGAATCATTGAGGATGAGTACGACGAGGTTGAGGCCGAGCCTGACCGCGGTTTCCACCTCCTGCGAATTCATCATGAACCCGCCATCGCCGCATACGGCGAGCACGCGGCGCTCGGGCGACAGCATCGCTGCCATCATCGCCGAGGGGAGACCCGCTCCCATCGTCGCCAGCGCGTTGTCGAGCAGAATCGTGTTCGGCTCATGCGCGATATAGTTGCGGGCGAACCAGATCTTGTAGATGCCGTTGTCGAGTGCGACGATGTCGTCGCGGCCCATGACCGCCCGTACATCTGCAACGATGCGCTGGGGCACCATCGGAAAGCGGCCATCGTCGCTGCCTTGGCGGATGTGCGCCGCGATGTCCTCATGGACATTAGCATAGGCGGACGGGTCACTAGGGTGTTTGCCGCGCAGCCGGTTTCCCAGTCGCTCGACAGATCCGGCAATATCGCCAATGACTTCCAGCTGCGGGAAATAGACCTGGTCGACCTCTGCGGCCTTGTAATTTATATGGATAACGGTGCGTCCGTCAGGCTCCATGAAAAAGGGCGGTTTCTCGACCACGTCATGGCCGATATTGACGATCAGATCGGCACGATCGATGGCGCAATGAACATAGTCATCCGATGATAGAGCCGCCGTTCCAAGATACAGGGGGCTTGCCTCATCAAGCACTCCCTTGCCCATTTGCGTATTGAAAAACGGAAATTGGGTGTCGTCGACGAACTTTCGGAGAGCCTTACAGGCGCTACGTCGGTTGGCCCCGGCACCAACCAGTAGCAGCGGGCGATCGGCGGCCAGAATACGCTCGGCGGCTTCGTCTAGCGCGGCATCTCCGGCGACCGCATATTGGCGAGGGTGGGGCGCCACGACCGGTTCGGAGGTTTCCTCCTCGGCAATATCTTCAGGCAGCTCCAGCAGAACTGCTCCGGGCCGCTCTTCCTGGGCCCTCCTGAAACCCTCTCGTACGAGCGAGGGAATCCGCTCTCCATTTACGATCTGCTTCGCCATCTTGCACAAGGGGGTAAAAAGCGAGACGACATCGACGATCTGGAACTGTGCTTGCTTCGAGACCTTGATGGGTTTCTGGCCGGTTATCATGACAAGCGGGAAAGCGCCCAGAGCGGCATAAGCCGCGGGCGTCGTGAGGTTTGTCGCCCCTGGCCCCAGCGTGGCAAGGCATACACCGGCGTTACCGGTAAGACGTCCATAGGTTGCCGCCATGAACCCTGCCCCTTGCTCGTGCCGGGTAACGATCAGACGGATCGACGAGGTCCGCAGTGACTCCAGAAGATCGAGGTTTTCTTCGCCCGGAACCGCGAAGATATACTCGACGCCTTCGGCTTCCAACGCGGCGACAAGAAGATCGGATGCTTTCATGAAATGGTTCTCGCATTGGTGAGGGCCTGGAGGCCGTCGGTGGCAGGTCTTCTGCCCGGTTACTGATTCAGGCTGTGACGGTGAATTGCCCCATCATGCCGGCGTCTTCGTGCTCGAGGATGTGGCAGTGATACATGTAAGGCAAATCCGGGTCGGTATAGTCCTCGAACCGCAAAAGGAGCCGCACGGCTTCGCCCGGATAGACGACAACCGTGTCCTTTAGCCCCTGTTCCGTCGCATCAGGGGCCCTGCCGTTCCGGTCGAGGATACGGAACTGCACATCGTGGATGTGGAACGGATGCGCCATCATCGAGGCATTCTCGACCTGCCAGATTTCGGTGGTATTGACCCGTACTGTCTCGTCGATACGCTGCATATCCATCGATTTGCCGTTGATGGTGAAACCACCTCCACGCATCATGCGCATTCCCATGCCCATATCGAGAACAAAACGGCGCGTGCGAACGGCATTGCCCGGATCGACCTGAGGCAAAGTAGCGAGCTGGCGAGGCATAGCGATCGCCCGCCTGCGGCTCGCGGCCGGCTGGATATCCAGCACGATAAAGCGACGCCTTTCATCCATCATGCCGCCCATCATCCCATCGCGACGCTCCTCTTCGCCCATCATACCGCCACGGCCGCCTCGGTCGCCCATCATCCAATTGTCCGTCGGCCGGTCGGAATCGCCCACGGGTCCGGACCCTCTCATTCCCCGGCCCATATTTCCCATACCCATGATTTCGAGCCCGTCCGCAAGCAGCGAAACCGGCCTTCCATCGCTGACATCGACGATTACCTGCGCGCGTTCGCCGGGAGCGAGAACAACATTGTCGGTTGGCAGCGGCGCGGCGAGCAAACCGCCGTCGGTTCCGATCTGATGGAAGCTGCGGCCATCGTCGAACCCGAAACGGTAAAAGCGTGCGTTCGAGCCATTGACTAGTCGCAGCCTCAAACGATCGGACTTTGCCTCGAAGACGGGCTCGACGACGCCGTTGACCAGCATCGTGTCACCCATCATTCCCATCATGATATTATGCATGCGTGTGGAATAAACGAGGCTTCCATCGCGCGCGAAAGCGCGATCCTGTACGACCAGCGGTATATCATCGATGCCATAGTCGTTTGGAAGGTCGAGCGCCTCGCTCGCGCTGTCGCGGACGTAGATCATTCCGGCCAGACCCTGATAGACCTGTGGCCCCGAGCGGCGGTGCGCATGCGAATGATACCAGAACATCGATGCGCGCTGGCGGACATCGAAACGCGCGGTCCAGCTGCCTCCCGGCCCGATCGGTTGATGCGGTCCGCCATCGGCGCGCGCAGGGAGATGAAAACCGTGCCAGTGGACGGTCGCCGTTTCGGGCAGATCGCTCGTGACATTCATCCGCACCGTATCGCCGGCGTTCAGCTCAAGCGTGGGGCCGAGGTAGGACTGGTTGATACCGATGGTCGGCGTTTCGATCCCTTCAAAAAATCGCGAGACGCCGTGGCGTAGATTGAGATCGAAAACCCTCTCGCCGCTTTTTCGCTCGCCCGAATAAAGAGGAGGAATGCGAAGTTGCGAGCGCGCCGTTGCTGAAGCAAGCGTCGCATTCCGGCCGGTCAACAGATCGCGCCCGGTAAATGCGGCTATTCCGAATGCACCTGCGCCGAGCACCGCACCGCCAAGAATGGAACGTCTGTCGATCATATTGCTTCCCATTGCCCGGAGCGCCGTCAACCGGCCTCGGCTTGCGGTGTCCGGACTTGCATGCCTTTCCTTCTGTTGCGCCAGTACCCCAGAGCAATGAGGGCGAGCGTAATGATTTGCCCGGCTACCGGTTCAAGTGCCGGTGCAATGCCCAGAATCGGAACGCGGGGCAGGTCCGGAAGCGGGGTGATGCCCAGCAGACCGGCTTCCTGGAGGCCCGAAATGCCCTTCCCGGCCAGAACGACGGCAAGAATGCCGATCAGGATCGAGCTGTACGCGAAGAAGGTTCCGATCGGCAGTCGGCGGCTGTAGCGCAGCATCGCCCAGGCGATCAGTCCGAGCAACACGACTGCGGAGGCGGCGCCGCCGAGAATTGCGTCGGCATGCCCCTGAGTCCAGAGCGCCGCGAAGAAGAGAATCGTCTCGAAGACCTCCCGATAAACCACCAGAAACGCCAGCCCGAACAGAAACCATGCGGACCTGCGCGAGAGAGCGTGCTGCATGGTTTTCCGGATATAGCGTTGCCATTCGCCGGCCTGCGACTTGCCGTGCATCCATATGCCAACCGACAGCAGGACGAGAGCGGCAAAAAGCGATCCGAACCCCTCCACCAGCTCGCGGCCCGCACCACTCACTCCGATCAGGTAGGTCGCTGCCACCCATGTCAGGGCTCCGGCCCCAAGAGCGGAGAGCCATCCGCCATGGACGAAGGGCAGAACTTCCGTCCTCTTGGCCTTGCGCAGGAACGCGATCATCGCGATCACGATCAGCAACGCCTCGAGCCCTTCGCGCAACAAGATCGCAAAGGCTCCCGCGAATGCCGACGCCGCGCTGGCATTGTCCGGGGCGAGGACCGTCTCGACGCGGTAGAAAAGAACGTCGAGCGCATTCACCCTCTGGGCGACGGCGGCCACCGGGTCGCCGCGGCTGATTGCCGCTCGAAGCTCGGCCATGCCGGTTTCGACAGATGCGAGCAGGTCCGCATCGCGCGTGCTTAAAACGGCTTCCAATGGTTCGAAGCCATCGAGATAGGCCGAGAGTGCGAGTTCGCGCGCTTCGGCCTTATTACCCGCTTCGTAGGCGGCAAGACTTTGCTGCAAGCGTTCGCGTGCCAAAGCGAGTAAGCTGGTTGTATCGCTCGCCACGGCTTCGGGATGAGCCCGCAAATAGGCCATAACGGCATCGGCACGCTCGGTTCCGATCGCCTCCCCAAGGGCTGCCGGCGTAAGGCCGGATAGAGCTGCGAGGTCAGGAATACGCGCCCGGATTTCCGGATCGTCGTTCCAGATCCGTCTGCCGCGCTCCACATCCTGAAATGCGATCGATCCTGAATAATAGGCCAGGCTCCAGCGATCTTGCGCCGGGAGATCGGAGAAGCCCGGCATAGCCGTTCCCTCAAGACCCTGTCCAATGACCTGATAGAGCGCGAAAACGCTTCGCTCGCGGGCTCGGGCGACATCGTCAAAAGCGATTGGTGGGGGATCGAGTCCCTCTGCGGCGGGGCCGGCGCCGTCTCCGCTTACCCCATGACAGCTTGCGCAGCTCTGGGCGTACAGCGCGGCGCCTCGCGCAATGTCGGGTACCGCGTCCGGGGCCAGCGGAACGGGAAAGGCCGCGATCAGCTCGCTTGCCAACCTGCGCGCGTCTCGCGCGACGACAGCAGGCTCCACTTTCGCCGAGATTGCCTCGCCGAGCGCCTCTGCATCCGCAACCAGCTGTGCACGTTGCGCATTTGCGGGTAGCGCCGCCATGCGTTCGACTACCGAAGCAGAAAATTCCTGCATTTCGGCATACTCCAGCTCGTTCGTGACTTCACCGCCGCTAACGGCTTCGGTGTAATCCACGGCGATGTAATCGAGCAGGCGCCAGGTCGTCTGAACCGCGTCATGCGTGCCTGCAGAAGCGGGCATTGCGACTGCGATCGACAAGAAAGCGATCAATTGGACCGCAAAAGCACGTAGCGTCATTTGGAGGCGGCCTTTCCGAAAGCCGGAGCATGTTGCGCGCGAAGTTCTTCGGTCGCGCGTTTTACAATGAGGTAAGCCGAATGCAGGAAGATCAGGGCGATCACCGCTGCGACCAGCAGATCGGGCCAAGCTTGCCCGGTCCAGGCGACCAGGGCAGCAGCGATGATCACTCCGACATTGGCGATCGCGTCATTGCGGCTGAACAGCCAGATCGCGGATACATGTGCGTCGCCTTCGCGAAACCGCATGAGCACAAGCGCCGCCGCGATGTTGGCTATCAAGGCTGCGACGGCGATCCCGCCCATCAAGCCGGCTTCCGGCGCGACCGCGTTAAGCGAGCGCCAGACTGCGAGACCGATCACTCCAAGACCCAGCACGCCGAGAAACAGGCCCTGTGTCAGCGCGACCCGTGCGCGTGTGCGGGCGGTCCATGCAAGCGCGAGGATGCCGATCAGCGTGATCGATCCATCGCCAATGAAGTCGAGAGCGTCGGCCTTGAGCGCCTGGCTGTCCGCCAGAAACCCGCCGAAGGCCTCGACAACACCGAACCCCAGATTGAGTATGACGACTATCCAAAGGGCGCGGCGATAGGCCGGGTCTGTACTCGCTCGTTGCGTATCACCTGTGCAACCGCAGTCTGATGTTTCGTTTTCCAACATACCACTATAGGTAGCACCTCTAGTAACTGTAGAGGCAAGTCAAAATTGCGAATGATTCGCGATTTTAGAACTGAAGGAGTGATTTCATGCTGATCGGAGGTATTGCGAAAGCCACGGGCACGAAGGTCAATACGATCAGGTTCTACGAAGAGATCGGACTTATGCCCGAAGCTGCGCGTACAGCAGCGGGCCAGCGTACCTATACGGAGAGCGAGGTGAAGCGGCTTTCCTTCATTCGGCGTGCCCGCAAATTGGGGTTCTCGATCGACGAAACGCGCTCTCTTCTGGGGCTAAAGGCAACGCCCAACGAGAGCTGCAGCAAGGCAGGCGACATCGCTTCTCGGCACCTTCGGGCCGTGGAAGAACGCATAAGTCAGCTACAAGCGCTTCGTTCCGAGTTGCAACGTGTGGTGGTTGCCTGCACTGGCGGCGAGGTGTCGGACTGCAAAATTATCGAAGCGCTTTCTCGAAACCCAGCTGGCATTTCTGCCAGTCGCTGATGCGAGGGCCTTTACGGTACTATGGGCACCGCACCCTGGCAGTGAAAAAGCGCTTGCACCTCCAGTCGCTGGAGGCGTTATCATCGTGATAATCCAGGTTCTGATGTCGTGATCTAGGATTGGATGGCTGATTATGACGGAACTTGGGTGACTTGAATAGTAATTAGCTCTCGCCTTATAATAAGGCTGTATCTATTCCATGGAATTCGGTCGAAAAGTAAACTACTCGAGCAATATTCAATGCCGGGACGCTCCGTGACAATATCACATTACAGCAACCGAAAAGATTTTTGTTTCAACTTTCGTTTCATCTTGTTAGGGGCCACCCGATGTTCGATCTGAACGCCTTGATTCCCGTCAGGATTGTAGCCGCACTTTTGGCGGTCGCAGCGCTGATGGCGTCTCCGGCGGTCGAAGCCGCGCAATGTGCGGACGAGCTGTCAGAGATAGCCTATTCGGTCCAGATGCTCGACATTGACGCGGACGAGAGCCCGCAAAACGATGGCCCGGAGCAGCAGGAATGCGCCCACGGGCATTGCCATCACGTCGCCGCGGCACTGAAATCGAAGCTATTAAACGACATGCCCGACCGGCCTAGCATCGCGATTGGATCGCATATGGCCGAAGAATTAGTCGGCGACGCGACTAATTTACCCAAACGCCCTCCTCGCTCCTGACGACCTTCACTGCGCTGCTTGACGCAGCGCATCTCGAATCGTCAGCAGAGAGAGTTTTGAAAAATGCCAGCCATCAAATGGCGAGGGGCCCTGACTGTAGGGCTAACCCTCGCCGCAATTGCCACGCCTGTGGCAGCGCAGGAGCGCGAGCTTCTGACGCTCGACGAGGCGTTGGGCCGGACAGGCGTGGTCGCCGAACCCGCTAGCACCGAGTTAAACCCGCGCATCGTCGGCCCTCGAGCGGAAGCCGAGGCGGCGCAGGCTCTAGTCGGACAGGCGCGGTTGCGGCCCAACCCTGAAATATCGCTCGAGGTCGAGAACATCGCCGGAAGTGGGGCCTTCTCCGGGCTAAGCGCCACCGAATATACGCTTGCTGTCGGACAGCGGCTCGAACTTGGGGGCAAACGCGGCACACGCGTGGAGGCTGCCCGGGCGCAGGCACAGCTGGCCGATCTGCGGGCTGACCTTGCGGGGGCCGAACTCGGATTTCTTGTCCGTGAACGCTACGTAGCAGCGGCTGCAGCAGCCTCGCGCGTCGAACTGGCCCTCGATGTGGTTGAGCGAAACGAAGAGCTCGCCCGCATTGCCGGTCTCCTCGTAGAAGTCGGGCGCGAGCCCCCTCTTCGTGCGCTACGGGCCGAAGCGGCCTTGGCGGAAGCGCAAGCCGAACTTCAGGCCGCCGAAGCGACAAGTCTTGCAGCCCGAACGGCCCTCGCCTCGCTATGGGGCGATCAGGGGACGCCGCCGCTTGTTCCGAGCAGGTTCCCCGGGATCGAACCGCCCGGTGCTGTAATGGCGACAGCAAGCGGTCTGCAATTGCGAGTGGCGCGTGCGGAAAGCACCGCCGCCGCCGCCGAGATCGATCGTGAGCGCAGCCTGCGCATTCCGGACCCGATCATTTCAGCCGGCGTGCGGCGCTTCGAGGAAAGCAATGACAATGCCTTCCTTGTCGGCGTGTCGATCCCGCTACCGTTTAGCAATCGCAACCAGGGCAATATCGCTGCTGCCGAGGCAAGACTGCGCGCCGCCAATGCTCGCGAGGCTGTAGCGTTGGCCGATTTCGAGCAAGCCGTGACGCGCGCACGATCACAATATCTTGCCGCCGAAGCGCGCGTCGAGACCCTTTCAACGACATCTCTCCCCCAGGCCGACGAAGCCCTGCGGCTCGTCCGCATCGGCTATCGCAATGGCCGCTTTCCGCTGATCGAAGTGCTGAGTGCAGCCGAGGCGCGCGACGGCATTCGTGAGGCGCTGATTGCCGCGCAGCAAGACCGGGGACAGGCAGCCGCCGAACTGATCAGGCTGGCAGCACAATGAGGAATATTTCAATGAACCGCAAAAGACTGGCGATTATCGCCGGAATTGTCATACTCGTTTCGGCCCTGATGCTGATGTTCTGGCCCGACAGCCAAGTTGACACGCACGCGGACGAAGAGGTCGCAGAGACAGAACTGCCCGAGGGGCTCGTGCTGATCGAGCAAGAGCAGATCCGCACCGCCGAGATCGAGGTCGCAGCCGTGCAGACGGGTGCCGCCGTCGAACTCGTATTTCCTGCTACGGTTGCGGCAAGTCCGACCGCCAGCGCACGCATCGATGCACGGGCTTCCGGTGTCGTGCGCAGCGTTGGCAAGACGCTTGGCGACTATGTCCGCCAGGGCGAGACCGTTGCTCGGATCGAAAGCGCCGATGCGGCGGCACTCGCTTCTCAGCTTAGTGCCGCTCGCGCCCGCGTAACCGAGCTTTCAGCGGCCTATGACCGCGAGCGCCGGCTATTCGAAGCCAATGTGACAGCGCGCCAGGATCTCGAAGCGGCGCGCGCCAACCTGGACGTCGCGCGTTCCGAACTGAACCGGTCGCAGGCTGCTGTCGCGGCAGCAGGTGTGAGCGGCGATGGGCGCTCGCTCGCTGTCACAAGCCCGCTTTCGGGCCGTGTGACCGCAGCCCCGATTGTGCTCGGTTCTTTCGTCGATGCCGGCGAGGAGCTTTACAGCATCGTCAATCCCAGCGGCTTGCAGATCGAGGTTGCGCTGCCTTCCGAAGATGCTTCACGCATCCAGCCTGGCGACGAGGCTGCGTTGATCGTCGGTGATGGAAGGGAGATCGGCGCTCGCGTCCGGTCAGTAACGCCCTCGCTCGATGCCGAAAGCCGCAGCGCCACAGCGGTTCTTACCTTGACGCGCGCCGTTCCCGGTCTGCAGCCCGGGTCCTTTCTCCAGGCGCGCATTCGCCCTTCGGGCGAAGTCGACCAGAACCGCATCGCCGTCCCCGAGGAGGCTGTGCAGGTGCTCGAAGGACGCGATGTCGTCTTCGTGCGGACACGGCGCGGATTTCAGGCTCGTGAGGTCGAGACCGGTAGCCGGTCTGCCGGAATGGTTACGATCCTCTCCGGGCTCGAGCCCGGTCAGCGGATCGCGACTGCCAATGCTTTCCTGTTGAAGTCCGAGCTCGAAAAGGAGGGCGCAGAACATGGCCATTGATCAAACCACGGCATCTTCTCCTATGTCTTCGGACGAAGGTAGCCACCGTCACGGCCCGATCGGTGTCATCCTGGATATCGCCGTTCGGTTTCGCTGGGCGATCATCGTCCTGACCGTCTTCGCGGCGATCTACGGCGCGTTCAATCTGGTGCGCCTGCCGATCGACGCGGTTCCCGACATCACCAACACGCAGGTCCAGATCAATACCAGCGCTGCTGCGCTCTCACCTTCGCAGGTCGAGACGCAGGTGACCTTCCCCATCGAAACCGGACTTGCCGGGATCGAAGGCCTGGAAATGACCCGCTCGATTTCGCGCAACGGCTTCAGCCAGGTTACCGCGATCTTCGAGGAGGGAACCGACCTCTACTTCGCCCGGCAGCAGGTCAATGAGCGGCTCGCGCCAATCGGTGCGTCGCTGCCCGAGGGCGCAGAGCCCACGATGGGGCCGATCTCCACCGGTCTCGGCGAAGTGCTGATGTATACCATCGAATACGAATATCCCGGAGGTCGAGGCGCTTCGACCGGTGGGCGGACAGGCTGGCAGTCCGATGGCAGCTTCATCACCGAACGCGGCGACCGGCTCGAGAGCGAGGTTGCCAAAGCGGCGTATCTTCGCACCGTGCAGGACTGGGTGGTCGCGCCGCTGATGCGCTCGATCGATGGTGTGGCCGGCGTGGATTCGATCGGCGGGTTCGAAAAGCAGTTCTTGGTCCAGCCCGATCCCGCTCGCTTGACCGGCTATGGCCTGTCGTTCGATTCATTGATCGATGCGCTCGAGGCCGCCAACCTCGCGGCCGGTGCCAACTTCGTGGACCGTGCCGATGAAGCGCTGCTCGTCCGCGTCGATGCGAGGCTGGGCAGCATTGCCGACATCGAAGAAGCTGTCATTGCGACCCGCGAGGGCGTGCCCATCCGCATCGGCGATGTGGCCGATGTCGAGATCGGAGGCGACCTGCGTACCGGGGCCGCTTCGCTCAATGGCGAAGAGGCCGTGGTCGGCACGGTGCTGATGCGGGCAGGCGAGAACAGCCGGACCGTTGCGGCCGGAGCTGCCGAGAGACTTGAAGAGGTTCGTGCGTCGCTTCCGGACGGAGTTGTCGCTGAGATTGTCTACAACCGCTCAGCGCTGGTCGATGCAACGATCTCCACAGTCGAGAAGAATCTGCTCGAAGGCGCTTTGCTGGTCATTGCGGTGTTGTTCCTTTTGCTGGGCAACATTCGTGCGGCAATCATAACCGCGCTGGTCATTCCGGTATCGATGCTCATGGCAGCGATCGGCATGAACAGGCTCGGTGTCTCGGGCAATTTGATGAGCCTCGGCGCCCTCGACTTCGGGCTGATCGTGGATGGCGCTGTGATCATCGTCGAGAACAGCGTTGCCCGGCTTTCAGCACGGCAGCACCGGGAGGGCCGATTGCTCACCTTGGGCGAGCGGCTGACTGAGACGCGGCTTGCCGCTCAGGAAATGATCAAGCCGACCGTATACGGGCAGGCAATCATTTTTCTCGTCTTTGCGCCACTGCTCACCTTTACTGGTGTCGAGGGCAAAACGTTCTCGCCGATGGCGATCACCATGATGCTCGCGCTGGCTTCGGCCTTCGTCCTGTCGCTCACTTTTGTGCCAGCGATGATCGCAGTGCTTCTCAACAAGAAGCTGACCGAGAAGGAAGTGAAACCCATTCGCATGGCGAAGGAGCGCTATGGTCCCGCCGTGCGTAAAGCCATCGCACGGCCCTGGCCGATGATAGGCACCGGTGTCGGCATCTTTGCTGTAGCAGCGGTTATGTTCACCTTTCTCGGTAGCGAGTTCACCCCGCAGCTCGACGAGCGTGATCTCGCTGTGCAGTCGTTGCGGATCCCCTCGACATCGCTGGAACGGTCGGTGGCCATGCAGCGCAAAGTGGAAGACAGGCTCGAGGAATTCCCGCAGGTCGAACTGGTATTCTCGCGGACCGGCACGGCGGAGGTCGCCAGTGACCCGATGCCGCCCAATGCTTCGGATGCCTATGTTATCCTGAAGCCTCGCGACGAATGGCCCGATCCCGATTTGCCCAAGGATGAGCTTGTTGGTGAAATGGAAAGCGCGCTCGGAGGCCTCATCGGCAATCTCTACGAGTTCAGCCAGCCTATCGAGCTGCGCTTCAACGAGCTGATCGCCGGTGTGCGCGGCGATGTAGCGGTCAAGCTCTACGGCGATGATCTCACTGCGCTTACCGAAGCGGCGGGTGAGGTCGCGGGCGTGCTTCGAGGCGTCGAAGGCGCCGCGGACGTGAAGGTGCAGCAGGTGACGGGCTTTCCGACGCTGGACATCGCCTTCGATCGCCCGACCATTGCGCGCTATGGTCTGACTGTCGAGGAGGTGGCACAGTCGGTTGCGATCGCGCTCGGCGGGCGGCCAGCAGGACTAGTGTTCGAGGGCGATCGCCGTTTCGATGTTGTCGTGCGCCTCGAGGATGCGACGCGCGACGATTTCGACCAGCTCGGCGCGCTCCCGATCGTGCTTGAAAACGGCGTCACAGTTCCCTTGCGGACATTGGCCGATTTTCAGGTGGTCGATGGCCTCGCAGAGGTCCGACGTGAACAGGGGCGCCGGCTCGTAATCGTGTCGGCCAATGTCCGTGAACGCGATCTCGGTTCCTTTGTCGAAGAAGCGCAAGAGGGCGTCGCGGCTGGGGTCGATATGCCGCCTGCATCCTTCATCGAATGGGGTGGCCAGTATCAGAACCTCCAAGCGGCCCAGGCACGCCTCGCAATTGTCGTGCCTGTCTGCTTCGCGCTGGTCCTGTTGTTGCTGTTCATGGCGCTCGGCGGATGGGTTCCGGCCCTGGCGGTGTTCAGCGCCATTCCGATGGCCTTGGCCGGGGGCGTGTTCGCGCTCGCGCTGCGAGGCTTGCCATTCTCGGTGTCTGCCGCGGTCGGCTTTATCGCGCTTTCCGGCGTGGCGGTGCTCAACGGTCTCGTCATGATGACCGCGATCCGACAGCGACTGGACAGCGGGATGCCGCTCGATGAGGCGATTGCCGATGGCGCGCTGGCGCGACTGCGACCGGTGCTCATGACCGCGTTGGTGGCGTCGCTGGGTTTTGTGCCCATGGCGATCGCCACAGGAACAGGTGCTGAGGTGCAACGTCCCTTGGCTACGGTGGTTATCGGCGGACTGATCACCGCAACGGCGCTGACTCTGTTCGTTCTGCCCGCGATCGCCCGCCTCGTGCTGCACCGCTCTGACGATGAGCGCAGCTGGCGCGAAAAATGGTGGGACCGCCTGCGTCGCAACGTCACGCGCGATGAGCAGCGCGAATTGGGCGAAATAACATGAAGGGAAAACCGATAAGGCTTGCGAGAATGCTTGTCCTGCCGCTGATCGCGTTTGGGCTGGCTGGGCCTGCCTATGCCCAGCAATCCAATCCGATTGCCGCCCTCTGGAGCCTTGGCGATCAGCCCTCGTGTGATGCAGGCCAAGTCTGGGTGTTCTTCGCCGACGGGTTCCATGCGGAAGTCCGGTTGCCCGATGGACAGCCATCCGCAGCCGGCATTTGGCGGGATGAAGGCGAAGCAATTGCCTACACCCATGTGCATATGCCCTTCGAAAGGCATGCGCGTGCGATGCCCGTGCGTCACCTGACTGTCGAGAGACGCCCGGCCGAAAATTGGGCACGTGAAAACGAGGATGTGTCAAGAGCGGCGAAAGTAAACTCAAGCTCGATTCCGCTGAGAGGCGCCGCACACTTTGGATTGTCCTGTGGCTCAACGTGACCATCGCTGCGGGCTTCTTCATTACCGGGGCCGTCGGCGATTCCAACGCGTTGATCGCCAATGGGCTCGACAACTCATCCGACGCTGTCGTCTATGGTCTAAGCCTGCTGGCGCTTACCCGTTCGCGGACCTGGAAGCGCGGTGCAGCCCGCTTCTCCGGTGTCATGCTCCTCGTATTCGCGGGCGGCGTCGTGCTCGATGCGATCCGGAGGTTCCTCGATGGGTCAGAGCCAGTGGGAGTTATGATGCTGGCGATGGCTGCGGTTGCCGCAGTGGTCAATCTTATCTGCCTGCGGCTGCTGCAAAAAATGCAGGACAAGGATGTGAACTTGCGTGCAGCTACGACTTTCAGTTTCAATGATTTCGTGGCCAATGGCGGTATCATTATTGCGGGCATCATCGTGCTGGTGACCGAGGCGAACTGGCCCGATCTCGTCGTCGGGATCGGGGTTGCGGGTATCGCTGTCTATGGCGGGATCGAGATCTTGCGCGACGCGCATATGGACAATCACGATGAAAAGAAAACGCAGCACACGGGGTTGCGGAAGTGATGGCAGTACGGGCAGTTTTCCCAGGCGTGGAGCGCCTATTGGCCCCCTTCGTAGGAGCTGCGAAAACAGTGGGGCTTCTCCGTCTCAGTGTTCACCCTTCTTATACGTTCTGCGCTGTTCCTCATGAAGCCGCCAAGTGACCATTGCCGACACCATATTCGCGGCGCAAGGCCGATCGCACGTCCTGCTGCTGACGACGTTCGCAAGTGTCGGCTTGATCGTCGGAGCAGTTTTGGCAGAAAGAGCTGGCTCCGAATTGCGCCGGCTGGACTTGCTGCCTTTGGGCGCTTCTGGCGTCCTGTTTGCGCTCGTAGCTGTGCTATTCACGCCATTTGTGCAGTCAACAGTTGAGCGTTGGCTTGTTCCTCTACTTTTTATGGCGGGTGGATCGACCTATATTCTACTTTGCCGGATCGCTGAGACCTTTGGTCGTCGTGCCGGGGATAGACGAAAGCGGCTGCATGGGAGAAGCGATGATCCCTCACCTGATGCCGCAGTGTCAGCGGTGGCGATCATCGATCTGATCGGATCTGGCATCGCGCTGGGTCTAGTTGCGGCCGCCTCCGTGACGCTTGCAATACTCGTGGCTATCGGTTTGGCTGCGGTGAATATTTCGACCTCCCGTCGGTTTGCCGTTGGATTGATGCCCTTAGAATTGCGGCGAATGGATCGCATCGCGGCCATCGTCATGTACGCTCTGGCCTTTAACGCGGCGGCGCTTCTCGCGTTTTGGGCAATACACAGCGTCGAAAATTACGGTTTGCCGTTGCTCCTCGCATTTTTCGGGGGGCTACTCCTTGTTGCTGCGGCAAGAACCCTGATTTTCACTCCGCAAGTGTCTGCTGCGTCGCAGATGAGTTCATTGATCGCATTTCTCGGTGGGTTCGCCATTTACGCGCTCCTCGCAGCCGGAGCCGGTGAAGTATTCGATGCGCTGGACGTCTCGAGGTCTGGCTTGGAGCACCCCGCAGAGCGACCGTTGGCACCCTCGAACGGTCCACAGCCAGGCACAGGAGACCAATAATGGGGCAATCCCGCAATCATGCTGGGCATAGTCACGGCGAAGAGAATCTCAGCGATCGCCAGCTTATCTTTGCCGTCGCGATCAACGTCCTGCTAACGGCCGCGCAGATCATCGGCGGTATCGTTTCGGGCTCACTGGCGCTCATCGCCGACGCGCTGCATAATTTCAGCGATGCAGCTTCGCTTGGCCTGGCTTGGTTTGCTCGACGGATCGGACGTCGACCCGCCGACAAGCTGATGACCTTCGGATATGCGCAGGGGGAGGTCGTTGCCGCGCTCATCAACCTGACAACATTGCTTATTATTGGTTTCTACCTGCTGGTCGAAGCAATCAATCGCTTTGCCGAACCCCAACCGATCGAAGGGTGGACCGTGATCTGGGTGGCCGGCATCGCGCTCGTGATCGATCTTGTCACCGCTTTCATTGTCTATCGGGGATCGCACGACAGTATCAACATGAAGGCCGCCTTCCTGCACAATGTCTCCGATGCTTTGGCGTCGGTGGGTGTGATCGTCGCTGGCGTTCTCATCCTGCTGTATGACCTCTTCATCGCCGACCTCGTCATCACATTGATCATCGCGGGCTATGTAATCTGGCAGGGGCTTACGCTTATGCCCCGAACTGTCCGGCTGCTGATGGGCGCCGTGCCCGACGATGTCGAATTCGACCGGATTGTCAAAGCGCTGGAGGAGCAGGATGGTGTGAGGAGCGTTCATCATCTGCATGTCTGGAATCTGGGTGAACATGCTCGCGCGCTCGAAGCTCATCTCGTTCTTGAAACGGACACTCTGGCTGCATTTGAAGACCTGAAGAGCCGCGTCAAGGAAGACCTAGCCGTCGATTTCCATATTCAGCACGCAACTTTGGAGCCTTGTCAGGAAACCGAATGCGAACCGGCTCTGATTGCAGAGCATAGGGCAAATCGCGGTACTCACGCGGGAGCGCGGCATGAGCATTGAGTTTCTTTTTCCCGCTCAAACATACGAAGCCACCCGCTTAGCTCAGGCTAGCAGCGACAATCATTGGAAACGAAGTTGAACGACAAAACATCAGGCCCACCGAATGGCGCCGCTCACGAACATGCCCATGGCGGAATCTTCGGGGAACGCACCGAGCTCATATTTGCTTTGCTATCCGGTGCTTTTCTCGCGGTTGGCTTCGCCATTGAAAAGCTTGTCGAGAGTGGTCCAGACTGGGCCCCGCTAGCGTGTTACGTAGCTGCCTATTTCTTCGGGGGTTTTTATACCCTCAAGGAAGCGATCGATAACGCGCGGGCGCGCAAGTTCAAGATCGACTCCCTGATGCTGGTTGCCGCGACCGGCGCGGCGATACTCGGCGAGTTTGCCGAAGGCGCTCTGCTACTGTTCCTGTTCAGTATCGGTCATGCGCTCGAAAATTATGCGATGGGCCGCGCCAAGCGTGCCATCGATGCACTGGCGGAGCTTGCTCCCGACACGGCCACGCTGCTGCGCGCGGGCGAACAGGTTGTTGTGCCGGTGGAGGAACTGGTGGTCGGAGATGTGGTGCTTGTGAGGCCGAACGAGCGACTTGCGGCTGACGGTTTCGTTATCGATGGTCAATCCGCGATCAATCAGGCCCCGGTCACCGGTGAAAGCATACCGGTGGACAAGCGACCGGTTTCCGATCGGGCAATAGCTCGACAAAACACCACGGCAATCGCGGCCCAATCACAAGTGTTCGCAGGCACGATCAATGGTAGCGGCGCGCTTGAGATCGAAGTCACGCGCAAAGCGAGCGAGAGCACGCTCAGCAAGGTGGCCGAACTGGTGGCGACGGCGGAGACCGAGCGCTCTCCCACGCAGCGGATGACCGACAAGTTCGAACGCATATTCGTGCCGCTGGTGCTGGCGCTGGCTGTATTGCTGCTTTTCGCCCCGCTCGTGATTGACGAGCCATTCAGTGAGAGTTTCTATCGCTCCATGGCCGTTCTCGTGGCAGCCAGCCCATGCGCATTGGCCATTGCCACACCGAGCGCGGTCCTTTCCGGCGTGGCGCGCGCTGCCCGTGGCGGAGTGCTCATAAAGGGCGGCGCGGCGCTCGAGGATCTCGGCACGCTGAAGGCTATGGCTTTCGACAAGACAGGGACGCTTACCGAAGGCGAGCCCCGCATCACGGATGTGATTCCCATCGGTGCGGCATCTGAAGAGCAATTGCTCTCGGTCGCTGTTGCTGTCGAACGCTTGAGCGATCATCCATTGGCGCAGGCCGTTGTCCGCGACGGCTTGGACCGGCTAGAGGGCCGGGTTTTCGCGAAAGCCTCCGATCTGAAAAGCCTTACGGGTCGGGGTGTGACCGCCCAGCTGAACGGCGAAACTGCGTGGATCGGTAAGGCCGAGATGTTCGGAGCTGGCGGGATCGAGCCACTAGACCTTGCGGCGGCAGATGCAATTGCCCGGCTGCGCGAGCAAGGCCGAACAACCATGGCAGTGCGCCTCGGTGATCGCGACCTAGGCGTTATCGGTTTGATGGATACGGCGCGTGAAGGGGCAAGAGAGGCGCTTGCAGAGCTGCGCTCGTTGGGGATCGAGCGGATGCTGATGATTTCGGGCGATCACACCAAAGTGGCGGAGGCAATCGGCCGAGAGGTTGGTCTCGACGAAGCCCGCGGCGATCTGATGCCGCAGGACAAGGTCGATACGATCGACGCGCTCAGCCGCGAAGCGAAAGTTGCAATGGTCGGCGATGGCGTAAACGATGCGCCAGCGATGGCTAAGGCCACCGTTGGCATCGCAATGGGCGCGGCAGGATCGGACGTCGCGCTTGAAACAGCCGATGTCGCCCTGATGGCGGACGATCTTCGCCACCTTCCGTTTGCTGTCGGGCTCTCGCGCAAATCGCGAGCGATAATCAGGCAGAACGTTTATGTCAGTTTAGGCATCGTGGCGATCCTCGTTCCGGCGACGATCTTCGGCCTGGGTATCGGCCCCGCAGTCATAGCACATGAGGGATCGACTTTGCTGGTCGTGTTCAATGCTCTGCGATTGCTTGGATACAAGGACGGATAGACCCGGTCGATCCGCGTGATGATGGGCAAGCGCAGGAGAACGGCCAATAACTCCACAAAATCCATTTCGCAGATAGCTGACAGCTTACACTGCATCACCGCGAAATAACCTCTACGGAAAACCCCGAAAAGACCTTTTTGCTCTTACGAGTCATTTGCAACAAAGGTAGGGAGCGATCTCCAAACCGGAGAACAGGAAGTGTTTATGTATCGTGCCGCCGTCTCGTCCTTGGCGATCGCCCTATCCACCCCCGCGTTGGCCCAGGAACATACCGGGCCTGAGAGCGAAGAGAGCGGAGCAGAGCAAATTGCGGACGACCGCGAAGACAATACGAGCGGATCAATCATCGTGATCGGCGGCCGTATTGATCCCTATCGCATCGCGGGCTCGGCCGATCTGATCGACACCGAGGATTTGCGCCGGTTCGATCACGGTGACGTAAACCGCGTCCTGCGACAGGTTCCCGGCGTTAATACGCAGGAAGAAGATGGGTTCGGCCTGTTCCCGAACATCGGTCTGCGCGGTAGTCCGGTCGAACGCTCAAGCAATATTACTCTGATGGAAGACGGCGTTCTGATTGCGCCTGCTCCCTATGCTGCTCCGGCCGCTTACTATTTCCCGGCCATCGGACGCATGCAAGCGGTCGAGGTTACGAAAGGCGCTGCTGCCATTCGCTATGGTCCCCGTACGATTGGCGGAGCGGTCAACCTCCGGTCGAATGATATTCCGACCGAAGAATTGGCAGGCTACGCATCAGGCCAATACGGTTCGCGCGGCTACTATCAGGGGCAGGCCTGGATCGGCGGTGACACCGACTATGTCGGAGCGCTGATCGAAACCTATCAGCAGGGCGGCGACGGCTTCAAAACGATTGATGGGTTTCCAGACGCGGACACTGGCTTCGAGCGAAAGGATTACCGTGGGCGTTTTGCTGTTCACACCGCACCGGACGCGCCTGTCGAAGCGCGACTGGAGTTTGTCTATGGTCGATCGGACCTTGAAGCCAATGAGACCTATCTTGGGCTGGCCGATGCCGACTTCGCGGCAGATCCCTATCGCCGCTACGCCGCTAGCCAGCGCGACGCGTTCACCGGAGAGCATGACCAATATCGCGTCATCGGCACGCTATCTTTTGCCGACGAAACGAGAATAACCGCCACGCTGTATCGCAATGACTTCAGACGCAGCTGGTCAAAACTTCAGGATATCGACTTCGATGGAGACGGTAACTTCGATTCGATTCAATCGGTGTTCGATAGCCCCGATGACAATGCCGAGGCACTCGGCATTCTGCGCGGAGCCGACACTGCGAGCGGTGCAGTCCGCATCCGCAACAACAATCGCGTCTATCGCAGCGAAGGCGCTCAGATCTCACTGGAACGGCCGTTCGGGACTGGCGCATTACGCCACAATCTTGCGGTGTCGGTCCGCTATCACGAGGATGAGGAGGATCGGCTGCAAAACGAGGAATTCTACTCCCAGATCGGTGGCGAGCTGGTCTTTGAGCGTCAGACCGATATCGGCCAGCAGGCCAACCGGGAGGCGAAAGCGACGGCCATCGCCTTCTACATAGAAGACCGGATCGAGATTGGCGCGCTCACGCTGACACCCGGCTTGAGGTATGAAGGGATCGATTTGACCCGATTGGACTACGCCCGATCGGACCCGGATCGATCCACCGGTCCTACCCGCGTTCGCCGGACCAATATCGACCAGTGGCTACCTGCTCTGGGCGTTACTTACGAAATGGGCGATGCAATCCTGCTGGCAGGAGTGTCGCGCGGCTTCTCCCCTCCCGGACCGGGCAACCCCGACGCGCGCGCCGAGAAAAGCTGGAATTACGAGGCGGGGGTGCGTTATCGGACCGACGAAATCCAGGTTTCTGCCATCGGCTTCTACAACGACTATTCCAATCTGCTTGGCAACTGCACCCAATCTGTGGGCTGCACTACAGGAGATATCGGCGATCAATTCAATGGCGGTGCGGTAACGGTTCAGGGCCTGGAATTGTCTATAGCGACCGAGCCACGCGCCTCCGACACAATCTCGTTTCCCGTGTCTATCGCTTATACATTCACCGACGCAGAATTCGACAGCAGTTTCGACAGCGAATTTTTCGGTGATGTGATCGAAGGCGACGATTTACCCTATATAGCTCGGCATCAGGTGTATTTTGAGGCAGGCGTAAACGCCGGACGCGCCACCGCCACCCTTGGCGTTAGCTATGTTTCCGATTTACGCGATGATCCCGGAAGCGGCGCTATTGCTGTAAATGATCGGGTTGATGACCGCATAATCTTTGATCTTGCGGGAAACTACGCGCTTACGGAAAAGTTCTCCCTCTTTGCGCGCGTCGATAACCTTTTCGATGACCAGTACGCAGTCAGTCGGCGCCCATTCGGTTTGCGGCCGGGTGTCCCCCGTCGGTTCGTGAGCGGAGCTCGGGTCAGCTTCTAACCTCCACGGGAGACCTGAGGTGATGTTCCTCGCGGCTGTCAATGATGCCGTGTCGCTTCGGGCTTCAGTGAAACCAAAAGCCGGCATCCGGGGAATGTGCAACGAATTTCCGGGATACAAACCTTGCAGACGGTGATTGACTTGAACTCCGAGGGGTGTCGGACTATTCGGTCACGGTGAAGTTGATCCGCGTCCTGACTTTGATTTGTTTTAGCTTAGGCCTGTTTGTGCAGGTTGCGGCACAGGCTGCTGTTCCTCAAAACGCTGTCGCTGAAATGGTGGATTGCGCCGAAATGGCGCAGGCCATACCCGAGCTTAGCATGGATGCCGATGACCCGTCTTCTGATCGCGAGGGGTGTTGTCCCGACATGACAATCGACTGTCTGGTCGCGATGAATTGCATGCCACCGCTAGCCCTCACGGGTATGGGTTCGTTGGGTGCTGCGCCACTCAATTTCGCTCTCTCGTATCACGTCGCAACTTCTGACGGGCTCGAGAAAGAGCAACCAAGACCAGAATCCCCGCCTCCACAAAACCAACTCACTATCTAGCATTTCCCGGACGGCGCGCTGCGCCGTTTGCGAGCTTGAAGGATAAAGAGGCTCAGCGCTCGGTCTATCGACCGAGCGCGCCGAAGCCTCCCCCGGTCAGCTTGCTTTGAAAGAGTGAGAATTATGGATTGGCGAATTGGCTGGGTGCCGTTAGCGGCCCTGCTCGCCGCGCAGACTGCACAAGCGCAGTCTGTCGGATACGAGGATGCACTTGCCGCGGCGCGTGGCGAACAACCTGTTTTGGAGGCTGGTGCATTGCGCGTGCAATCGCGGCGCGAGGCAGCGGAAGCGGCGGACGAGCTCCCTGATCCGCGCGTTCGGGGAGGGATCATGAACCTTCCTGTGACCGGATCCGCCGCGTTCGAACTTGATCAGCAACTTCCCACGCAAGTCGCGATCGGCGTCGAGCAGGAAATCCCAAATCTTGCCCGCCGCCGGGCGCGGTTTGGCGTTGCCAGTTCGGAGGTGCGCCTCGCCGAAGCGCGCCTTGGCATGGCCGAGCGCGAGGTTCTCGCCGATGCCGGAACGGCGTGGGTCAGGCTCCACTATGCGCAAGCGCGGCTCGACCTTGCTCGCGCAGCACTGGTCGAACTCAGAGCCTTCGTCCCGGTCGCCAACAGTGCCGTCGCTTCGGGATCGGCTCGCCCGGCGGAAAGTCTGGCGATCCGGCGTGAGCTGCTCGGTATCGAGGATGCAGCTACGTCCATCGAAGCCGAGCGCGAAACAGCGCAGGCACAGATTTCGCGATACATGCCAATTGAAAATCCTGTTGCGCTGGGCGCACCCCCATCTGTTTCACTAGACCCCGAACAGCTACGCTTTGAACTTACAAGCAATCCCGAACTTCTGCTGGCCGATGCTGAAAGCCGCCGCGCCGAGGCGGGGATTGATCTTGCCCGTGCCGAGAAGCGACCCGATTTCGGCGTGAGCGTCACCTATGGCCGCCGCAACCCCGACTTTGGCGATGCGGTGTCGGTCATGGGCTCGATCACTTTGCCCATCTTTACAGACCGGCGACAGAATCCGCGCATCGCGGCAGCCGAAGCCGACGCTGCAGCAGCGCTTGCCGAGCGCGAAGACCGGCTGCGCGCCCTCAGGGCCCGGTTTGAAGCCGATCTCGCCTCCTGGCGCAGCGCGGCGCGGCAGTGGGAGCGGGCGCGCGACGAACTTCTGCCTTTGGCGCGTGACCGTGCTGATCTCGAGACAGCCAGTTTTGCTGCGGGACGAGCCGATCTTGTCGACGTAATCGCCGCCAAGGCAGCACTCGTTTTGCTCGAACTGGAAATTCTCGGGCGCGAACAGGCAGCGGTCGAGGCTGCGGCCACGCTGCGACTTACCTACGGAGAGGACAGGCCATGAACGCCGCTTTCGAACGTTTTACGCCGCGCCAGCGCACTTATGCGTCCGCCGCAGCCATCGCCATTGTTAGTCTGGCGGCGGGTTTCGGCCTGTCGATGCTCGGCGGGGATAGCAGCGGCGAAGAGCCCGGTGCCGACACCGGATGCGAGGAAGTGCTGTACTGGTACGATCCGATGGTCCCCGACCAGCGCTTCGACGAGCCAGGCAAATCTCCGTTCATGGACATGCAGCTGGTCCCCAAATGCGCTGCTGGCGCAGCGCAGGGCGCCGGGGCAGTCAGCATTGATTCCGCCTTGGTGCAGAACTTCGGTATTCGGACTGCCGAGGCCGAGATTGGCGTGCTTGAACCCGAAACGCGGGTGACTGGAACTCTTGCCTATAATGGCAGTGATATGTCGATCGTCCAGCCGCGCGCCGGCGGATACGTGCAGCGTACATACGGCCATGCGCCCCAAGACCTCATCGCCCGAGGCGCGCCGATCGCCGACATTCTGGTGCCCGAGTGGGGCGGCGCACAGGGCGAATATCTGGCCGTTTCGGCAACGGGAGACGAAGCGCTCATCCGCGCTGCACGCGAGCGTTTGCGGCTGCTTGGCATGCCGGAATCGATCATCTCCTCAGTCGCTCGCAGCGGAAGGCCGCAATCGACTTTCACCGTGACCGCCCCGCAGTCGGGTGCGCTCACCTCGCTCGGCGTGCGACCGGGCATGACCGTGGCTATGGGCCAATCCCTCGCTGAAATCAGCGGGTACAGTCCCATCTGGCTTGAGGCGGCAGTGCCCGAGGCTTTGGCGGGCAGCGCCCGCGTGGGGCAGCCCGTGAGCGCGACGCTCACCGCTTTCCCCGGCGAGCGTTTTGCAGGACGGATCATTGCAATCCTTCCAAGCGCACAGGACGCCAGCCGGACGATTACCGTGCGGGCCGCCATGCCCAATCCAGGGCTTCGGCTCAAACCGGGCATGTTCGCGCAAGTCACATTGGCACCTGAGCGACGTGAGACGTTGCTGGTCCCTTCGGAAGCGGTCATTCGCACTGGCGAGCGGACTCTTGTGATGATTGCACAGGAAAGCGGCGGCTATCGCCCCGCAGAAATTCGCATCGGTCGCGAAGCGAACGGGCGCACCGAAGTGCTTGCCGGCCTTGCTGCGGGCGAGCAGGTCGTTACTTCGGGCCAGTTCCTGCTCGATTCCGAAGCCAGCCTTACCGGTATCGATGTGCGTCCTGTCGATCAGGCTCCATCGGCGGCGACCCGAGACCAGACGTCAAGCGAGGCGGACGAGCCGCAAACCTATCGGGCAACCGGTACAATTGAGCGTATCACCTCGAGCAGTGTGACCCTGCGGCATGGCCCGGTGCCTGCACTCGAATGGCCAGCGATGACCATGCCTTTCGCTACCGAGGGGCCTGAGCAACTGCGCGGTTTCGCGCGCGGTGACCGGGTTTCCTTCACGTTTGCGCAGGCCGGCACTGGGCCCCGCATTGTCTCGATCCGAAAGACCGGCGAATGATTGCGCGCATTATCGATAGCTCGATTGCCAATCGCTTCTTCGTGGTGCTGGCGGCGACCGGGCTGGCATTGGCCGGTTTCTGGGCTGTGCGAACAACGCCGGTCGATGCCTTGCCGGACCTCTCCGACGTACAGGTGGTGATCCGCTCGAACTATCCGGGACAAGCTCCCCGAATTGTCGAGGATCAGGTGACCTACCCGATGGCCACAACCATGCTGTCGGTCCCCGGCGCCGAAACAGTGCGCGGCTATTCCTTCTTCGGCGACAGCTATGTCTATGTCATCTTCGAAGACGGTACCGATCTTTACTGGGCGCGCTCGCGGGTTCTCGAATATCTCAACCAGGTTCAGAATCGCCTGCCGGAAGGGGTTGAGAGCACGCTCGGCCCCGATGCCACCGGGGTCGGCTGGATCTACGAATATGCACTGGTGGACCGTAGCGGCGGACACGACCTTGCCGGGCTGCGCAGCTTGCAGGACTGGTTCCTGCGCTACGAGTTGCAGACCATACCCGGGATCGCCGAAGTCGCGAGCGTTGGCGGAATGGTCAAGCAATACCAGATCGTTCTCGACCCGTATCGTATGGCCTCACTGGGTGTGACGCATGCGCAGGTTGTCAGGGCAGTTCAGGCGGGCAATCAGGAAACCGGCGGCTCTATCGTCGAGATGGGCGAAGCGGAGTATATGGTCCGCGCATCGGGTTATCTCGGAACGCTGGAGGATTTTCGCAGCATACCGCTGCGCGCCGAAGCGGGCGGCGTGCCGGTGACGCTCGGCGATGTCGCGAATGTCCAGATCGGCCCGGAGCTGCGGCGCGGCATCGCAGAGCTGAACGGTGAAGGCGAGGTTGCAGGCGGTATCGTGATCCTGCGGCAGGGAGCCGATGCGCGCAGCGCGATTACGGCAGTGGAAGCGAAGCTCGAACAATTGCAGGCGAGCCTCCCTGAAGGGGTGGAGATTGTCACCACCTATGACCGTTCGCAACTGATCGACGCATCGGTCGAAAACCTGACTACCAAGCTGATCGAGGAATTTATCGTCGTAGCCTTGGTGTGCCTCCTGTTCCTGTGGCATGCGCGCTCGGCTCTGGTCGCGGTCGTGACGCTGCCAATGGGTGTGCTCGCGGCCTTCCTCGTAATGCGCTTCCAGGGAGTGAACGCCAATATCATGTCGCTGGGCGGAATAGCCATCGCGATCGGGGCGATGGTCGATGCGGCGGTGGTCATGATCGAGAATGCCCATAAGCACATCGAACGCTGGACCGAGGAAAATCCCGATGCGGTTCTGTCCGTCAACGAGCGATGGCGTATCGTCGCCGATGCCTCGAAGGAAGTCGGCCCGGCGTTGTTCTTCAGCCTGCTGATCATCACCCTGTCGTTCCTGCCGGTGTTTACCTTGCAGGCGCAGGAGGGACGGCTCTTCGCGCCGCTCGCTTTCACCAAGACCTATGCCATGGCCGCTGCTGCGATCCTTTCAATCACTCTGGTTCCAGTGCTGATGGGCTGGCTGATCCGGGGAAAGATCCCTGCAGAGGACAGCAATCCGGTCAACCGCGTGCTGACGCGCGCTTACCGACCCGGCCTCGACTGGGTTATGCGCCGCCCCAAGACCACGCTGGCCATCGCCGGTCTGATCTTCTTGACGACGCTTGTTCCCTTCTCCCGGCTCGGCGGTGAGTTTCTCCCACCGCTCGATGAAGGCGACTTGCTCTATATGCCCAGCGCCCTGCCCGGATTGTCCCCCGGCGAGGCGTCGGCACTGCTGCAGCGCACCGACCGGCTGATCATGACCGTACCGGAAGTCGAAACCGTGTTCGGCAAGGCCGGCCGTGCCGACACCGCCACCGACCCCGCCCCGCTCACCATGTTCGAGACAACCATCCGCTTCAAACCGCGCGAGGAATGGCGCGAGGGCATGACGCCCGACATGCTGGTCGAGGAACTGGATCGCGCCGTGCAGGTTCCCGGCCTCGCCAACGTCTGGGTCCCGCCTATTCGCAACCGGATCGACATGCTCGCTACAGGGATCAAGAGTCCGATAGGGATCAAGGTTTCCGGAGAAGACCTGGGCGAACTGGAACGTGTGGCGCTCCAGGTCGAGCAAGCCGCCAAGAACGTTCCGGGCGTCAGCTCCGCGCTGGCCGAAAGGCTATCGGGAGGCCGCTATGTCGATGTCGATATCGACCGGCTGGAAGCAGCCCGCTACGGCCTCAACATCGCCGACGTCCAGCAGATCGTATCTGGCGCAATCGGCGGTGCAAACGTGGCCCGCAGCGTGGAGGGGCTGGCACGATATCCAATCAACGTGCGGTATCCGCGCGAAATTCGTGACAGCGTGGACGAGCTGCGTAACCTGCCGGTCCTTACTCCGTCGGGTCAGCAGATCACACTCGGCACCGTGGCTGCTGTCAGCGTGACCAGCGGCCCGCCCATGCTTAAGAGCGAGCAGGGCCGACCCACAAGCTATGTCTACATCGATGTGCGCGGACGCGATCTTACCTCGGTGGTTAGTGATTTGCAGGAGGTCATCGCCGCAGAGGTTGATCTGCCAGCGGGTGTCAGCCTGTCCTATGCCGGACAATTCGAATATCTCACACGTGCCTATGAGCGCCTTCAGATTGTCGTCCCGGCGACGCTGGCGATCATATTCCTGCTGCTCTATCTGATCTTCCGCCGTTTCGACGAGGCGCTGCTCATCATGGGCACGCTGCCATTCGCGCTGACCGGCGGCTTCTGGCTGCTTTACCTGATGGGGTACAACCAGTCCGTCGCGACGGCTGTCGGCTTTATTGCGCTGGCCGGTGTGTCTGCGGAGTTCGGTGTCATCATGCTGATCTATCTGAAAGCTGCGCTGGAGCGGCGCGATGAGGATGCAGATGCAGAGGAAGTCTCTGCCGCCATCCGCGAAGGTGCCTTGCTGCGGGTCCGCCCCAAGGCAATGACCGTAGCGGTTCTTTTGGCCGGCCTGTTCCCGATCCTGATCGGCACTGGGGCAGGCTCCGAAGTGATGAGCCGGATCGTCGCGCCGATGATCGGCGGAATGATCACAGCCCCGCTTTTGTCCATGTTCGTACTTCCTGCCGCATATCTGTTGTTGCGGCGTCCCCGGCCAGATCGGCCAAACCACTCCGAAGGAGAAGAAGAATGCGTACCACAACCCTCTTGACCCTGCTGGCCGCCCCGCTGGCGCTGGCAGCCTGTGATTCCGGCCAGGATATGGATGAGATGAACGATATGCCGATGGCTGAAGATGGCATGATGATGGATGATCAGGATATGCCGGCAATGGACCCCGGTGACATGATGCAGACCGCCAGCGCTGAGGGAACCGTCACCGCAATCGATGGCGAAGCTGGCACGATCACGGTCGAGCATGGCCCGGTCCCCGCAATTGACTGGCCGGCAATGACAATGGCGTTCGAGGCAGACGAGCAACTGCGTAGTGATGTCAGCGTCGGTGAGGGAATTTCCTTCGAGTTTCGTACTGGTTCTGAAGGCAGTGTGATCACGTCGATCACGAAGCAGTGAAACGATGGGGCGGCATCGGAAAAATCCGGTGTCGCCCTCGAGGAGCAACGCTATCATGAACCGCAAAGGCCAGGCATTCCCCATCGAGCGTCGTGCATTGCTGAAGCACGCGGGTCTGGCCGCAGCGGGATTTGCGGTCATGCCGCTTACAGCGTGCGAGGCATCCAACAAGCTCTTGCAGGGCAGCACTGGCGGTTCCAACGCGCTCGCCATACCTCCGCTCCAGGCGGGCCGGATCGAACAGGGCGAGCGTGTTTTTCGCCTCTCCTTGACCTCGGGCCAGAAGGAATTCGTGGCTGGCGTCGCCTCACCCACGATCGGCATTGACGCACCCTATCTCGGGCCGACACTCGAAATGCGCCGCGGCGAGCGCGTGCGTTTTCACATCGACAATAATCTGGGCGAAGGCGCCACGGTCCATTGGCACGGGTTCGAACTCCCCGCCTCTGCCGATGGCGGACCGCATCAACTGATCCGCCCGGGCGAGAGGTGGAGCCCGTCTTTCGAAGTGCGCCAGCGCGCCTCGCTCTACTGGTATCATTCGCATCTGCACCGCAGAGCCGGGTCGCAGGTTTATGCCGGACTTGCCGCGCCGATCTATGTCCGTGACGATCAAGAAGAGCGCCTCGGTTTGCCGAGCGAATATGGCGTCGACGACATTCCGCTGATCGTACAGGACCGGATAATCGATGGGTCCGGTCAACTGATTTACCCAAGCGGAATGCAAGCGCGCATGATGGGCGTTCGTGGCAACCGGATTTACGTCAACGGCACCGAAGACGCTGTCTTTGACGCAGCGACCGGACAGCTTCGTCTGCGCCTTCTCAACGGATCAAACGCACGGTTCTATGATTTCTCGCTTGAGGGCGGTGGGCCGATGCAGCTTATTGCGAGCGATGGCGGCTTGCTTGATCGCCCCCATTCTGTCCGGTCGCTCAGGCTTGCGCCGGGGGAGCGGGCGCAGATCATCCTTGATCTCGCCGAAGGGCGCCCGCTGCGCCTTATCGCCAGCAGCCCGGACAACATGATGGGCATGATGGGCGGACAGGGTCGCGGCATGATGGGCGGCGGGATGATGGGTCGTGGAAATGACGGTGATCCTTCCGACGGGGTATTTCGCATTCTCGACATCAGGCCCGCAGATACGGCTCGGTCTGTCAGGCTGCCGGCCGAACTTGCTCCGCTTGGTGTGCCCGATCCATCGCTCGCCGTGCGAACCCGCCGGTTTGTGATCGATATGGGTATGATGGGCGGGGGAATGTCGATCAATGGCGCGGCGATGGACATGGATGTCATCAACGAACGCGTGCCGGTCGGACAATGGGAAATATGGGAGATCGCCAACGCTTCGATGATGGCGCACCCCTTCCATATCCATAATACGCAGTTTCGCGTGATCGAGCGCAATGGCCGCGCGCCGCCGCCGCTGGAAACGGGATACAAGGACACCGTGGTGGTGAACCCGCGCGAACAGGTGCGCGTACTGGTCCGCTTCGAGGAAAACACCGACCCGGACCTGCCCTACATGTACCATTGCCACATCCTCGAGCACGAGGATGCAGGTATGATGGGGCAATTCGTCGTCGTGAACAGCTAGGAAGGAAATGTTGTGAGCAAGGATGAAAGCGTAATCGAGGGCACTGCCATCGACCCGGTATGCGGCATGAGCGTTGCGATCGACGGCGCGAAGCACATTGCGCCGTATGAAGGCGCCGAGCACTATTTCTGTTCTTCGCGCTGCCACGACAAGTTCCTTGCTGATCCCGAACTCTACCTGTCGGGCGCGCACCTCAATGCGGTCGAAGAGGTGCCTGAGGGGACGATTTATACTTGCCCAATGCACCCTGAAATCCGGCAGCCCGGCCCCGGTTCGTGCCCGATTTGCGGAATGGCGCTCGAACCGGAGATGGTCTCGCTCGACGATGGACCCGATCCCGAACTGATCGATATGCGTCGCCGGTTCTGGTGGAGCGCGCTCCTGACGCTGCCATTGTTCGTCTATGCAATGGGCGACATGGTTCCCTGGATCAGTTTCGACCAGCTTATCGAATCTGCCTATGCGCAATGGGCGCAGTTCGCTCTCGCTACCCCCGTCGTTCTGTGGGGAGCCTGGCCGTTTTTCACCCGCGCCGTCGAGTCGCTGAAGACGCGCAATCTCAACATGTTCACGCTGATCGGGTTCGGCGTGGCGATCGCCTACATTTTCAGCGTGGTGGCAACGATTGCACCGCATATTTTCCCGCCCGCGTTTCATGACCATTCGGGGCGGGTCGGGGTCTACTTTGAGGCCGCAGCTGTCATCACGACGTTGGTCTTGCTGGGGCAGGTCCTCGAGCTCAAGGCAAGGGGCTCGACCTCCAGCGCATTGCGCGCGCTGCTCGAACTGGCTCCGCCAAGCGCGGTCAAAATCTTCGGGTCCGGCGACGAGCGCGAGGTGCCGCTCGATCAGCTGGCCACCGGTGATCGTCTGCGCGTCCGTCCCGGCGACAAAGTGCCCGTCGATGGCGAGATTGAGGAGGGTTCGAGCGCAATCGATGAATCCATGATCAGTGGTGAACCGCTGCCCGTCGCCAAGAAAACCGGCGACACAGTTATAGGCGGGACAGTCAATCAGACCGGCGGCTTTGTCATGCGCGCCACCGGTGTAGGCAAGGACACGATGCTGTCCAAGATCGTCCAGATGGTAGCCGAAGCGCAGCGCAGCCGCGCACCGATCCAGCGCTTGGCGGATCAGGTGGCGGGCTGGTTCGTGCCCGCCGTGGTGGTGATCGCCATCGTCACGTTCATAGTCTGGGCTATCTGGGGCCCCGCGCCCGCGCTGGCCTATGCGCTGGTCAATGCCATCGCGGTCTTGATCATCGCCTGTCCGTGCGCGCTTGGGCTTGCCACGCCGATGTCGATCATGACCGGTACCGGCAAGGGCGCGCAGCATGGCATTCTGATCCGTAACGCCGAGGCGCTCGAAACATTGGAGAAGATCGATACGCTGGTGGTCGACAAGACAGGCACGCTGACGATGGGCAAACCCGACCTGGTGGCAGTGACACCTGCAAACGGAATTGACGAAACCGAATTCCTGGCCGCGGTCGCGGGTGTCGAGATGGGAAGCGAGCATCCGCTGGCCCATGCGATCGTCGAAGGCGCAAAAGCGCGCGGCGTATCGCCGGCCGAGGCCACAGACCTCGCCTCGACCACCGGCGAAGGTGTCGAGGCCAGCGTGCAGGACCGCCGCGTTGCTATCGGCAATGAGAAGATGATGCGACGTGTCGGTATCGACGATGACGTCTGGCTTGGCTCGGCGGAGGGCGGTCGCAAGCAGGGCCAGACAGTTATGTTCGTCGCGTTCGATGGCCGTCCGGCAGGTCTCATTGCGGTAGCCGATCCGATCAAGCCGACCAGCGCTGCGGCGATTGCGGCGCTCCATTCGCGCGACATCCGGGTGGTGATGCTCACCGGCGATAGCCGTGGCACAGCCGAAGCGGTGGCGCGCGAAATGGGGATCGACGAGGTGCATGCCAATGTCTCTCCGGAAGACAAGCACAGCAAGATTGAGGAGCTGAAGGCACAAGGCCGCCGCGTCGGTATGGCCGGAGACGGCATCAACGATGCCCCCGCGCTGGCCGCTGCAGATGTCGGAATCGCCATGGGTACCGGCACCGATGTGGCGATTGAGAGCGCAGGCGTGACTCTGGTGCGCGGTGATTTGACAGGGGTAGTCCAGGCCATCGTGCTGTCGCGCTCAACGATGCGCAACATCCGGCAGAACCTGTTCTTCGCGTTTGGTTATAACACGCTTGGCATTCCGGTCGCCGCAGGCGTGCTGTTTCCGTTCTTCGGATTGCTGCTGAGTCCCATGATCGCGGCGGCGGCCATGAGCCTCTCTTCTGTATCGGTGATCGCGAATGCGCTGCGGCTGCGGAGCCTGCGCCTGGACACATGACGCCGAATGGCGGCGATCACAACAAAGCCGTCGTTACCCATTCGCCGGTGACGAACACACCGACAAGGATCACGACTGCAGAGAAAATGTATGTTAGCGTCCGCTTGCGCGCCGCGAGGCTGTGCGAGGCCCGGGTTCCCAGCCAGCCCCCCATCGCGCCTCCGCCAATGACGAACCCGGCGATCGGCCAATTGATCAGCCCGTCCAATGCGTAATTGGCGGCCGTGGTGGCGCCGAAAGCGGTTACGGAGACTAGCGAAGAGCCGATCGCATTGAGGATCGGCATGGCCGTCGCGGCAACCAGGCCCGGCACCACCAGGAACCCGCCGCCGATACCGAAAAAGCCGGACAGTGCGCCGACAACAAACCCACCGGCCGCCAGCCGCGGGGTCAACCGCAATGCGGTCGCTGCGGTAAGGCGGACATCCGGGTCGGACCCACCCGATTTTTCGCGTATCATCGACAGGCCGACAATGATCATCACCAAGCCGAACAGGCCCAGCAGGAGATCGCCCTGTGTCATCTTCCCCATAGTCGATCCCGCCGCTGCACCGATAATACCGAATGCCGCGAAAAGACTTGCGCAACGCCATTTCACACTGCCGCCACGGGCATGTAACAGCAGGTTGGCCAAGGCGCTCGCGGCCACGGCGGCAGCGGATGTGGCGATTGCGACATGTGTGTCGCGAACGCCGACAACATAGATCAATAGCGGCACGGCGAGGATCGATCCCCCGCCGCCGATCAAACCCAGCGAGAACCCCACGAGGAGCCCTGAGGCTAGCGACAATGACGCCTGAACAAGACCGATATCCATCAGGCGGGCGCAGCCGTCATTAACTTGTCTCGCCGGGCCTGCTGCCGGCTTCGCCGTCCGGACTGCAATAGATGGCGTAAAGCGTTTCCAGCACACGCCGTGTCGCATCGCCGGACAGGGAATAGTGGATTGAGCGACCGTCTCGCCGCGCTGCGACCAAACCGTCCTTGCGCATCAGCGAAAGATGCTGCGAGACGACGGTTTCACCGATCTCCAGCAAATTGGCCAGCTCGCCCACGCTGCGCTCGCCCTCCACAAGCTGGCAGGCGATCATCAGGCGGTTGTGGCTGCCCAATGCCTTGAGCAGGGTCACCGCCTTTTCGGCTTGTTTGCGAATATCTTCGGCTTGCATACTTGCATATATGCGAAGGTGTGCATATAAAGTCAATCGTAATCTGCCCCCGCGCTATTGCGGGCCGGGAGCTTTGAGCCAGATTCAGGATATTCCTTATGACCCACATCAAGACCCTCAACGACAGTTTCGCTGTCTCGGCTGCTCCGCCTTCCGAGGGCGACCTGCGCGCCTTGGCGGAGGATGGTTACAAAGCCGTCGTCAACCTGCGCTGCCAGGATGAGGCGGATCAGCCAATCGCCCCGGACCGGGAAGGTGAAGTTGTGGCATCGCTTGGCCTCGAATATCGTCACCTGCCGGTGGCGGGCGGCGCCATGTCGGATGAACTCGTCGATGAATTCAGGGCCAGCGTCGAAGCGCTCCCGAAGCCGGTGCTGGTCCATTGCGCCTCGGGCAAGCGCGCAGCCGCCTTCACCATGATGCATCTGGCGGCGCAGCAGGGAATGGGCGGCGACGCGGCGCTGCAGCAAGCGGCGGATATGGGCTTCGTTTGCGATGAACCGGCGCTGGAAGATTTTGTCCGTAATTACGTCGACCGGGCGCAGGACTGATCACTCCGACCCGCCTTCAACCTGCATACAAAAAGAGCTTTCGATGAAACCTGACGTAGAGGCATTTTTCGACACAAATACCAATACGGTGACCTATGTCGTGTCCGATCCCGCGGCCAAGGTGTGCGCGGTGATCGATCCGGTGCTCGATTTCGATGCCGCAGCGGCACGAACCGCGACAAAGTCCGCCGATAAGGTGATCGATTTCGTCCGGGAGAAGGGTTTCAAATGTGAGTGGATACTGGAAACCCATGTCCATGCCGATCACCTGTCCGCCGCACCTTACATTCGCAGCGCGCTAGGCGGCAGACTCGCTATCGGCAGCCAGATCACCGTCACGCAGAATACCTTCGGTCCGATCTTCAATGCCGGGGTGGACCTGCCGCGCGATGGGCGCCAGTTCGACCATTTGTTTGCCGATAATGACAGCTTCGACCTGGGCACCATATCGGCTCGGGCACTCCATACGCCGGGACATACGCCCGCGTGCATGACTTATGTTATCGGCGATGCCGCCTTTGTCGGCGATACGCTGTTCATGCCCGATTACGGCACGGCGCGCGCCGACTTTCCCGGCGGCGATGCACGTACGCTCTATCGCTCTATTCGCCGGATCTTCGAGCTACCAGGCGAGACGCGGCTGTTTATGTGTCACGACTACCTACCGGAAGGCCGCTCGGAGCATCGGTGGGAAACTACGGTACAAGACCAAAAGCACAGCAACATCCATGTCCACGCCGGGATCGGCGAGGATGCATTTGTGGCCATGCGAGAGGAGCGCGACGAACAGCTGGGTATGCCACGTCTCATCCTGCCATCAATCCAGATCAACATTCGTGGTGGGAACATGCCTGGCGCAGAAGAAAACGGCACGATCTATCTGAAACTGCCGGTCAACGTTTTGGGTGAACCGCAAACACCGCCCGAAGAAACAGGTCCACGCACCCAGTAAGTTTGCCGTCGATGCATCAACCTGAGGGTGGAGGGTACATTATGATCCGGAATGTCGAAAACAACCTAGCGACATGGGCCACAAAAGTGCGATTGATCGATCCGGTCTTCCGCCTCTCTTTGAGCCTCATATTCGTCATCGGCGGAGTGGGGCATTTTCTTGCGCATGAATATATGCTTGACCGGATGGCATTGTCGCCATGGAAAGATCATGTTGTTTTAATTGGTGATGCGTCCATCCTTTTGTGGCTGTCTGGCTTGGTGTTCATCGGTGCAGGCACATCGCTGGCCTTGGGGTGGATGACTCGGCTCTCATGCACCGCGCTATTTCTCACTCTCGTTCCGATAACTTTCGCGATCCATATCGCCCCTGGCCACACAGGCCCTCTACTCAAGAATATCGCTATCCTGGGGGCGCTGGCATTTGTCTTCGTTCGCGGACCAGGAAGTCATTCAATGGATACGGCGCTCGGTCGCGCCGCTAGTTGAGCGACGAGCACGCTGACCCGCCACATACGATCAAAATCTCGCAAAAGATTTTGACGTGCTTTGCAAGAGTTTCGCGCTTCAAGCTACGCGCTTCAGCCGGACGCGTTCTTCCACGCCCCCATGGAACCAAGATAGATGTCGAGGTGCTCGAAACCCTTGCTGGCCAGCCAGCCCGCAGCAACGCTCGCGCGCATCCCGCTGGCGCACATCAGCGTGTAGTGATGATCCTGCTTTAGCTCTTTCCAGCGGGTATTCAGCTCGCCGACGTAGATATGTTCTGAGCCATCGATACTGGTTTGCTGGCGCTCCTCGAGATCACGCACATCGAGCAAGGTCCATTGGCCGCCGTTCTGATCGAGTCTTTGCGCGACTTCATCGGTGTTGATCATGGGAACGCTGCGCATCGCCGCGCCCTGTGCAGCTGCAGGAACGACGCCCACGTAACCACCAATGATGTTGTCAAAACCGATGCGCACCAGATGCGCCATCGCCTCGGCAAGCTGGTCTTCTTCGGAGGCGACCAGCGCTATCGTCTCGCCCTCGGTGATGAACCACCCGGCGAAAGCCGGGATCATTCCCACCGGAAGGCACATCGCGCCCGGCAGGTGGCCGCCGGCATAGCCAAGCGGTTCACGAACGTCGATCAGGTGGTCAGCGCCGCTCTTGGTAATTTGCTGGAGCCCCATCCGGCGGGGGCGCATGATGCGCGGCGCAGCATCTGCGCCTTCCAGATTAAGCCGCTCCATCAACCGGAAATACGGCGGCTGGTAATGGTGCTCTGCAATTTTCGCCTGAATGAACTCGTCGCGATCAAAGATGCGCAGGCGCGGATTGTTGCGGCGCTCGTGGCCGACCGTGGAGAATTCCCGGTCCGCCATACCCGATCCGCAGACCGAACCCGCGCCATGCGCCGGGTAAATGATTGCCTGGTCTCCGAGACGGCAAATCTTTTGCAGGGAATCGTACAGCAGCCCGGCAACTTCCTCCTTGCGTTCGGGATAGAAATCGGTTCGCCCGACATCGCCGACAAACAGCGCATCGCCGGTGAAGACGCCAACCGGTCCTTCGGAATATTCGCTGTCATGGATAACAAAGGCGAGATGGTCGTCAGTGTGACCGGGCGTTTCGAGCACTTCGATTCTCAGTTGTCCCAGTTCAAAGCAATCGCCTTCGCGCGCAGTCTCGGCAAACACGACTTCGCCTGCTGGATTGGGCCCGTGATAGACCCTCGCGCCGGTCATTTCGGAAAGGATCGGCGATCCGCTGATGAGGTCCTCATTGCGATGGGTCTCGAAGATATGGGTGATCTCCAGTCCTTCGGCGCGGGCCTTGTCGACATAGACTTCGCAGTCTCGGCGCGGATCTATGACCGCAGCCTGCCCGCCGGCACCGATAATGTAGGAAAGTTGCGAAAGACACGGGGTCTTGATCGTCTCGAAATACATACGGCTTCCTTGTGTCCTACTCGAAATTTGTGATGTTCAGTCCGATTCGCCTCAATCGTTGGTACCAGGCTTAATCGATCCCCAGCTCGGCTTTGATGGCGGCAGGGCTCTCCAAGCTCTCGTTTTCGGGCCGACCGATGGCAGGCTTTGCGTTGATCCAGGTGTCTTCGAGTACAAACTCGAGAAGGCTTGCTGCAAGATCCGCATGACGGCATCTAAAGCAACCATCTGCCAGACGTTCGTCGGTAATCACCGCTTCGCCGGTATAGGGTTCGTCAAGCAACCAGCCGGGCCGCGCAGCAGTCCATCTGACATCCGGAGCGTCACTCAGCATCGCCTCCATTGCACGCATCTGTTCCAGGATGTTGAACAGTGCAGGCTTGGCCGTCAGCTCAAACCAGGCAGGAACGCTCGACTGGTGTTCCACGAACGCTGCGGAGATCACGGCAATTCGGTCTATGTCGGTTTGCTTCATCGCTTCGAGCAGATTCCGCGTTCCTTCGGTATAAAGCGGTGGCGGATCAATGGCATTGCTTGGACCAAACCCGACACCGAGAGTGGAAATCACCGCGCGGCATCCATCGAGCTGCTGTGCGAAATCATCCGACAGAACATCGCAGTCGATATATTCGAACTCGCCTATACGCTCGCTCGGCTCGGGCAGATTGTGTTCAAAGGCGCGGATCGGTACGTCACGGCCAAAGGCATGCTTCAAAAGCTCGGTGCCTGCTTTACCGCCGGCACCGAAGACAGCAATCGGCCTGGTATCGGGCATGGGATCGCTCCTTTTCAGAAATGATGTCTGCAAGAAAAATCAGCTTTAGCGGGCGCACGGGTGAGCCATCACTCGACCGTGCGCCCTGCTTCAATCAGGCTCCGCCGCTGGGACAGGTGGTATAGCCCCAGAAGCCGAATTCATCCTTGGCTCTTGGCGCAGCCACGATCATCTCCTGCATCTGCAGGCCCGCATCGCCTTCATCATCCAGCATGCGCGTCTTGATGCGAAGCTCGCCGTTCGAATAACTGTCCGGGCCATCGGCAGTGACCGGAATAAGGGTACCGTTGATCTTGACCGCACCCTGGCCGCTATCGTCGTAGACGAAGGACGGGAAGGCAATTTCGGTCAGACGAAACTGACAGGAATTTTGCGCGCCCAGTGCAGCGATATCTGCGCCATTCATGGTTTCGGGAAGCATCAGGCCGGGGCTGACATTTGCCAGAGCAGTGGCGGCATCCTCAATGGGGGCTGCGGTTGCGGGCGGGTCTAGCTGTGCCTCGCGGTCATTGCCCGGGGCGGTGTTGGAATTGCAGGCGGCGAGCGGCAATGCGATGGCCGCTATAAGCGCGAAGTTTTTCATTGCTGCATCTCCTCTGGCAGGCGTTCTTCGGTTCGCGGTCCGTTCTGCTCGATGTCGTCGATCAAATATTTCATCTCGGCGATTTCGCGGCGCTGGGCGACGATGATAGCCTGTGCGAGCTCGCGCACTCTTGGATCCTTCAGACTTGCGCGTTCGCTGGTCATGATCGCGATCGAGTGATGCGGGATCATCGCGGCCATATATTCGGTATCGTCTACGGTGGTCTGACTGCGCACCAGCCACAGGGCGAGGGCGAACACGACGGCACCGACGCCAAGAATGATAAAGTTCTTGGTCCGGTCCTTGTACATGCCCCACATAAAAAGGAGCATCACGATCATCATCATTCCGCCCATGACGAACATCATCCAGAAGCGGGTTTCGCTCCAGAAGATATCGTCGACGGTGAAGGTGTTGGCATACATCAGGAAGAACATAATCACGGTCGAGGTCGAAACCATGGCCATGAACCGCCAGTAGCTGCCTCCCCCTCCCTTGTCCGAGTGGCGCGTCTTCTCAGTCATGCTTTTTCTCCTTCATGCATCATGGTCCAGAATAGCTGCGCCGAGCAGCTGATGAGTGCGAAGCCTGTCAGGGCTTCGATGCCGGCGAGCACCCTCAGGTGGTCGGTCGGATAGATGTCGCCCAGACCAAGCGTGGTCACGTTGATGAGCGAGAAATAAAAGTAGTCCATCCAGTCCATTGTCGGGGCCTTGTCGAACCCTCCAAGATCCCATTCCGCGCCGAGCCAGAAGCCGACCGCGAAAAGGATTGCGACCAGAAAATGCGAACTGAGGACGAGCAGCGAGACGCCAAGTTTGGCCAGCGTGTCTCGCCTGCGGCCGAGCAGGCGGTGGCCGACACCAAGGATCGCGAGGTGTGAGGCGATAGCCAAGAGGAACAGGAAGACGGAAAGAATGAGCGCAATGATCATAGGAAGGCCTTTGCGCCCATCCACAGACCCATGCCCATCATGAACAGGTTCTCGGTCAATGAGACGAAGCCAAGCGGAACATTACTGCTACCCCCGACGCAGGCGCATTTGAGCTCGCGCTTATCGATGTAGACCGCCTTGAATACGCTGACGGCGCCAATAGTCCCGATGAACAGTGCTAGCGGAGCAGAAAACCAGGTCAGCGCGCCAGCGGTCATGAGAATACCTGCGGCGGCTTCGCCGAACGGATATACGAAGCCATAGGGGACCCAGCGTTTGGCCAGCAGATCGTAGTTCAGGAACATTGTCGAGAAGCTGCGCACGTCTTGCAGCTTCTGGACGGCCAGCAAGGTCATCGACAGGCTCACGAACCACTCTGCCGCGCGCACGGTAAAGAGGTTGTCGAAGAACGCCCAGCTCAGCCCGAGCGCGAGCAGCAGAGCTACCGCGAAAATCGCGATGACGGGCTGATAACTGGTTTCGCCCTCCTTGGGCTGCGAGCGGCTTTTGCCGAAGAATTCGCGCACATCGTCATAGCCACCGATGCGCCTGTCTTCGATAAAGGTTTGGGGCGTGGTCTCGACCTCGTGCTTGTCTTTAAACGCGTCGGTCTCTTCCCTGCTTGTCAGGTGATTGTCGTCGATCTCGAATCCCTGTCGCTTGAGGAGATCGATCGTCTTGAGACCATAGGGGCAAACGTGATCCTCCATCACCATGCGGTAAACCGTCGCTGTTCGGGTCGTCATAATTCGCTCCGTTTTTTTTTCGTGATGGCGCTACTGGGCAATGCGCAAGCCGGGCACGGTTGTGCAGTGGAGCCCGCCTCGAGAGCTTCCCACCTGGAAAGGAAGTGCATGGTCAACTCGCCTCTTCCGTTCCATCGTTCTCGGGCGATGCTGGTGCGCCGGGATTGCGCGAGAGGTAGAACCATTGGCCAAGAAAAACGGCGGCGATCCCGATCACGGCGTAGGCCACGACGGCAGGATCGCTGCGCAATTTCGCGACAGTGAAAGCTGCCAGGACCACGCCATCGGCTGCGAGTGCAGCGAGAAGCACCGAGGCGCGTGCGCCGACTTTTCCGCGCAGGTGGCGCAGGACGCCCCAGTGAACCAGCATGTCCATGACGAGATAGAAGAAGGCGCCCAGCGATGCGATACGGGAAAGATCGAACAATACGGCCAGCGTTCCGGCAACGACAACCGTATAGACCAGCATGTGGCTGCGGATCCCGCCGCTCATGCCGAAATGGCTATGCGGGATCATCTTCATATCGGTCAGCATCGTCAGCATCCGCGACACCGCAAAAACACTCGCGATGACGCCCGACGTGGTGGCAGCGATCGCGATCGCGACGGTGAAATAGAAACCGAGATCGCCAAGTGCCGGGCGCGCCGCCGCCGCCAGTGAATAATCGCGTGCTTCGATAATCTCGGAGATGCTGAGGCTTGAGCCCACCGCAACAGCGACGAGCAGATAGACCACGATGCAGATGCCAATCGAGATCATGATCGTGCGGCCTACATTCTTGTGCGGATCGACGATTTCGCCGCCACTATTGGTGATCGTGGTAAAGCCCTTGAAAGCGAAAATCGAAAAGGCAACCGAGGCGACCAGGGCTTCTGCGTTGGTCAGCGCTACAGGCTGCGAGAATGCTCCTGATGAAAAACCGCTCACCCAGATCGCAGCTACTGCAAATAGCGCAATGCCGCCGATCTTGATCGCCGACATGATAAGTGAAAACCCGCTAACCGACTTGTTGCCCGCTGCATTGACGAAATAGGCAAAGATAATGAGAGCGAGCGCTACCAGAGAAACGAGCCATCCGCTGCTCTCGAGATCGAACGGACGCAGCGCATATGTTGCGAAGGTCCTTGCCACGAGACTTTCGTTGATGACCATAGACAGCGCCATCAGCAGCGAGGCTGATGCGGCGATGACGCCGGGCCCGTATGCTTTTTGCAAAATCATCGCGATGCCGCCCGATGAGGGCCATTTGTTCGACATCTTGATGTAGCTGTAGGCCGACAATGAAGTGACCAGCGCCCCGGCGATAAAGGATAGCGGAAAGAGGGGGCCAGCAAGTTCGGCGATCTGCCCGGTGAGTGCGAAGATGCCTGCACCGATCATAACGCCGGTGCCCATGGCGATGCCGCCCAGCAGCGTTATGGAGCCTGCGGTATTGCCCGTTCGATCGTGACCATGGTCTTGCAATACATTCCCCTATGGATGTCCTCCCGTTCGAGAAACATCATTGCCGAACAGTACGTTCGGCAGGGCTTCACCCCTCAAAAAAGATTCTGCGAGACTCCAGGCGCCTGTGTGCGACCGGGTTATAGTTACATCGGCCCGGCTTCTCTTCGTTGAAGGTGCGCCTGAGCTTCGCGAACATCCAGCTCCCGGGTACTGTTTCCGGTGCGCAGCATGAGATGAGCGACACCCCCTTCCGTGTAGTAGACCGGATGCACGCTTTTCTCGACGATCACCCTGCAAACGGTCAGCCCGCCAAGCCCATGGAAACGACTATGGACCAGGGCACAAGCATCCCCGCCCAGGGCGTCTCTTGCAGTGTCCATCAAAAGTCGTTCGAATCCATCCTGGTTCGCGTGCTTGAGCGTTCGCATATCCGCTTCAATGCCCGCAACAGTCCCGTCATCTTCCACGCCGATCAAGAGCGTGCCACCTTCATGGTTGAGAAAACCCGCTATTGTCTTCACGACAACCTGCTGCAGGCGCCGGTTTACGCGCTCTTCGCGTCTGTCCCAACGCATAGACGACTTGAACTCGACATGCTCTCCTTCGCCCCGGGCAATGAGCAAAGGTAGCTCTTCTTCAAGCTCGCGTTCGAGGAAACGAACTTTCGAGCGTTCATCCAAAAGGCGGCTGTGATAAATACCAAACCCCAGCCCGATCGCAGCGCCCAACGCCACATACACAGCGCTCATCGTTAGCATTTCAAACGCGAATGCCGAAGACAGACGGTCAAGCAGAAAAGCGAGCGCGTTGCTTTGGGCGGCAATATTCGAGGCACCGAATTCATACCAGTAGACAAGTGTCGTCACCGGATGAAGGATCGCGAAACCCATGACTGCGCCTATGGCGGTGTGCAGGAGCAGACCCCGTCTATCGTCGCTGGATCGATATCGCGAAATTGTTCGTCTCCTGTCGAGGCGTCATTCTGATTGGTGTCGCCAGCCTTCTTTTGTCGCATCCGACACCCGCGTGGAACCAAGTGCTTGTTCCGATCGATAGAGCGCCGTTTCAAGCCAGTCTGATTTCCTCAAGCGTTATCTGAAGTACCGGTATAACGGCACCACGATCACCGCGATGTACCACCCATATAAGAAGCTGCCGATTGCGCCTGCGAGAAATCCAGGCAGAGTCAGCCATTCGTATCCGGGAAGCAGCGGTTCCCAGGCCTCATGCATATGGAACCGTTCGGGCGCGAGCAGGCCGAAAGCTATGCAGATCAAATAGCTGACGAGCAGAAACAGGCTGAGTGTCCAGCCCCAGGCGATGATCGAGGATTTGAGCGAACGCTCTGACATCATGGTTCTCCTGTTGAATTACCGTCATCTGGGCTGGTCGGCGTTTACGGATAGGATGCGAAGACTTTCTGGCCGTCCGGACCGAAAGCGATGACCTCATAGGGCTGCACTCGATCGCCCATTTCCATGCCGGGGGAGCCTAGCGGCATTCCGGGAACGGCGAGGCCGGTCACGCCCTCGGGCCTTTCGCGCAGGAGCCGCGCGATCGCTTCGGCGGGCACATGACCTTCGATGATGTAGCCCTCGACTTCCATTGTGTGGCACGACCACATATCCTGCGGTACGCCCTTGGCTGCCTTGAGCGCACTCATATCGTCAGTATCGACCGAAGCCACTTCTGCTTCCATGCCGCCCTCGACATGTCCTGCCCAGCTCAGGCAGCAACCACATCCCGGGTCCCTGAACATCGTGTAGGTGGCGGCCTGTGCGGCATTCGAGCAGGCCGCAAGCGTGAGAAGAACCGATGCCGTCAGCGAACGCCGCAGCGGCTTCGATGGATTGTCTTTGATCATGTTACATGCCTTTCTTGGAGCCGCGCCAGAGCGAAATGGTTCCGGTTGCGGTATGGATCTGAGCGAGCAGCTCTGCGCTTGCGAAAATTTCGCCTAGCAATTTCTCGACTGCTCCGTCAGCGCTCGGCTGGGTGTCTGGTAAACCGTCGAGAAGCTGAACGGTCGCGCGGAACATTGCGCGCATGAGCGGATGGTCCTGGCGCATGTAATCAGCGATCAGCACCATGCCGCCAGGAGCTAGCAAGGCCTCCATTTGCTCGAGGATCGCGCGCTTCTGCGACACGGGAACCTGGTGCAAAACAAGCGAGCTGACGATCGTATCGGGTCGCCGATCACCCGAAAGGTCGAGACTGTCGAGAAATCCGTTGTGCCATCGAACGAGGCCCGCAGCAGGACCAAGCTTGCGCCGTGCGATCGCAAGCGCTGCCGGATCGGGTTCTACGCCTAATAAATCTGCTTGGGGGCAGCTGGTCATGAAGGCTCGCAACAACGTCCCCGTGCCGCAACCTACATCCATGACCTTGTCGCCAGGTTTTACTCGAGCCTGTTTGACGATCTCCCGGCGCCATTTCGCCTCGCGCGTGAAAACGCCAATCGCACGATCGTAGAGCGGTGTGAGCCAGCTGTGGCCAAGCAGAGGAGTGAACTCCCGTTCCACTTTTGTGAGGCGTGCATTTTTCACCACATAATTTCCGATCTGTTCAAACAACCTTCGCTATTGTTCGTTGCACGTTCTGATACGCACAGCCGGGCCGCAGCCCTCAAAAAAGAAACTTAAGGGTTCGGGTATTCTATCGCGTATAGGAAGCGGGCAACCGACAGGAGCAATGGATGCGTAACAATCAGACACTCGATGCGATGCTTGGGACGCTGGGCACACAGGACTCCTTCAAAGTTCCGGACGATTTCATGACCGGCGTGTGGCAACGGGCAGGCCAGCTTGGCGAAATCGTTGAAAGACGCCGCAGGATGGCCTTGTTCGCGGGCCTGTTCGTCGTCGGCCTGGGAGCCGGTGCAGGCACCAGCGGGTGGCCTGCACAATTTGCTGGTTCCCAACCTGGCATAGCAGATAGCATCATTGTCGGAGAGCGGCTCTCGCCCTCCGAGCTGCTGCATGTGGAGCGCTAGACATTGAAGAAATTGCATATTGCCCTCGCGGTGCTGCTCGCGGCGCTCGCCGGTTGTCTCGGTGCGCTCGCCGCAGATCGCTGGGCCAATCACGATGCTGATACGGGCCTACATGCGTTCGTGCATGATGAACTCACACTAACAAACGAGCAGAAGCAACGCCTTGAGACACTCGAAGCGCGCTTCGCTGTGGAACGGGCCAGGCTCGAGGCCTCTGCGCGCGCTGCCAACGCCCAACTCGCGCAGGCGATGGAAGCCGAACACGAATACGGACCCAGGGTGGGGGCGGCCATCGACGAGGTTCATGCACGCATGGGCGATCTCCAAAAAGCAACGGTCCGCCATGTCTTCGACATGCGTGAAATTCTCGACCCCGATCAGCAAAGACGATTTGACCAGCAAGTGTCCAAAGCTCTCACCGACAGCCCGCGCAGCTGACCCCGCATGCCGGTAAAAAAGGGGGGCAATTCAGAACAAATACTTGTCGCGCAGGTCGTGGCCGGCAGCAGGCAGGCGTTTTCGTCTCTTGTCGAAGCCCACATCGCGCGGCTGATTGCGCTGGCGACGCGCATGCTGGGGTCTTCCTCCTCCGCTCAGGACGTGGTCCAGGATAGCCTCGCATCGGTCTGGCTCACCCGGCATCGTCTCGATGCCTCCAAGCCCGTCGGCCCTTATCTTACAACAATTGTCCTGAACCGGTGTCGCGACCGACTTCGCCGAAGGAAGGTCGTCGGTTTCTTCGGTTTTCCGAGTTCCGACGAGGTACAGGCGGTGGCCGACGACACGCCCGATCCCGAAAACCTTGCAGCGAGCCGTGAGCAACTCAGGCTCGTCGAGGCGGAGATCGGGCGGTTGCCCATACGCCTGCGCGAAGCGCTTGTGCTCGTAAGTGTCGAAGGCCGAAGCCAGGCCGAAGCCGCCGCGTTGCTCGGCACGACCGAGAAGGCGATCGAGACGCGCATATATCGTGCGCGCAACCGGCTGAGAGAACGGGTCAAAAACTTTGAGGGGTACAGCTGACAGGCGCGTAAGGGTGGGTGTATGTCACATCAGGAGCCGCATTCAATGATTTCCGTAAATCGACGCAAATTCCTTGGTACGGGAGCAGGCGGGATGGGCCTGCTTGGCCTTGCCGGAGCAATGCCGGCCTGGGCGCGCGGCGGTGACCTCCTGGCGGGAAATGCCCGTAAGGGACTGGACGAGGTGGCGGGGCCGAATATCGACCTCACTGTAGCCCGGTCCGCCTTCGCAAGCGGCAACAGGCGCGGCGGCGCGATCGCTGTCAATGGCAGTATTCCAGGACCTCTCCTGCGCCTGCAGGAAGGAACGACGGTCCGGCTAAACGTGCATAACCAGCTTGAGGAAGATACGTCCATTCACTGGCACGGGCTTCTCGTACCATTTGAGCTCGATGGCGTTCCGGGAGTGAGCTTCCCCGGCGTCAAGCCGGGTGAGACCTTCACCGCCGAATTTCCCGTGCGGCAATCGGGAACTTACTGGTGGCATTCGCACAGCGGCCTTCAGGAACAGGCGGGCCACTATGGCGCGATCGTGGTCGATCCCGCAGGTCCCGATCCGGTGCAGGCCGACCGCGAATATATCGTGGTGCTGAGCGAATTCAGCGACATGTCGCCGCACGCGATCTTCGACAAGCTCAAGAAGGGCGAAGGCTACTTCAACTACAACCAGAACACCTGGACTGATGATTATCCGCTGTCGGGTGAAGACCGCCGGATGTGGGCGAAGATGCGCATGATGCCGACTGACATCCTCGACGTATCGAGCGCGGCCTATACCTATCTTCTGAATGGCCATGGCCCGCTGGACAATCTGGAGTATCTGTTCCGGCCGGGTGAGCGGGTGCGCCTTCGCTTTGTCAATGCCGGCGCGATGACTTTCTTCAATATACGCATCCCCGGCCTACCCATGACAGTGGTTCAGGCTGATGGACAGAATGTCGAACCGGTCGAGGTCGATGAGCTGCAGATCGGTGTCGCCGAAACCTACGACGTTGTCGTCACCCCGCGCGAGGAACCGGCCTACACGCTGGTGGCGGAGTCGATGGACCGCTCTGGCATGGGCATCGCGACGCTGGCGAGCAGGCCCGGCGCGCGCGCAGCTATACCTCCGCTGCGCGATCCGCCGCTGCTCACCATGGCCGACATGGGCATGAGCGGTATGGACCACGGTGCAGGCACTGGTGGTGACATGTCAGGGATGGATCATGGAACCGATGGTGCCATGGCGGGCATGGATCATGGTTCGAGCGGAGCGCCGAACGGCGACGCAATGGCGGGGATGGCAGGCATGTCTGGCATGCAGATGCGCGATACGTCGCGCCTTCCGCCTGACGTGAAGGTCGGCCCGGGCCTCGACATGGTATCGATGAACCCGGTCGATCGCATGGGCGATCCGGGCATTGGCCTTGCCGATGTGCCCCATCGCACGCTCGATTATCGCAAGCTTCGCGCGCTGAGGCCGCACGAGGAAGGCAGAACTCCGTCCCGGCGGATGGAAATCCATCTGACCGGCAATATGGAGCGCTACATGTGGTCGTTCGACGGCAAGAAGTTTTCCGCCGTCTCCGACGAACCGATCCGCTTTGCCTATGACGAGCGGGTACGGGTCAAGCTCATCAACGACACGATGATGGCGCATCCGATCCATCTCCACGGTCATTTCTTCGAACTGGTCAATGGTGCCCCTGCGGATCGCCAGCCCTTGAAGCACACGGTAATCCTGCAGCCAGGCGGCAGCGCCCAATTCGACCTGACTGCCGACGAGCCGGGTGACTGGGCCTTTCACTGTCATCTTCTTTACCACATGCACGCCGGGATGTTTCAGATCGTCACGGTCGCCAATCCGGACGGGAGCGAAGCATGAAGACTTTTCTAGCAAGCCTGCTTGCCTCGCTCGCTGCCGGAACGATGCTGTCGGCACCGGCTTCGGCACAGCATGCCGGGCATGACACCAGTCAACCCCAGCCCGGGGCTCAGCCGGTCACGGGCCAGGATGCTGCGGACAGGTGTGCGCAGGAAGCGCAGCGCCATCGGGACATGGGCCATGCCGTTGCGGACGGCGCTTGCGAGCCGACCGCCAGCGACCAACCGGCGATGGATCACGGAACCATGGATCATTCGCAGATGAGCCAAGGGGCGATGGCCGAAGGTGAAGAAAGTTCGGGCATGGAGATGCCCATGGCGCAGTCCGGTCAGGAATCCATGGAAATGGATCACAGCCAGATGAATCATGGCGATATGCCTCAAGGCCAGGCGAGCCAGAGCGAGATGGACCACAGCCAGATGGACCACAGCCAGATGGACCACAGCCAGATGGACCACAGTCAGATGGGCCAGGTTTCCGCGCCGTCACCAGCCATGCAGGGAATGGATCATTCCGCAATGCAAGGGTCTGCCGACGATATGATCCCGCTCCTCCCGCCTCCGCCCGAAGCTGGCAGCGGCCCCGCGCGCGCCGGTATTGCAATTTGGGGCGAGGAAGCCATGAACGAAGCCCGGCAGGAGCTGGTCCGCGAAACCGATGGCGGCATGCGGCTATGGATACAGGGCGACCGCGTGGAATACCGGGCGCGCGAAGGCGCGGACGGCTATCTTTGGGACGTTCAGGGTTATTACGGCGGCGATATCAATAAGTTCTGGTTCAAATCGGAAGGCGAGGGCAGCTTCGGCGAACCGATCGAAGGGGCCGAGGTGCAGGCTCTGTGGAGCCGCGCCATCGCACCCTTTTTCGACTTCCAGGCTGGTGTCCGACAAGACTTGACCGGACCTGAACGCACCCATGCGGTGATCGGCATCCAGGGTATTGCCCCTTACAAGTTCGAAGTCGATGCTGCGGCGTTTATTTCCAGCAAGGGCGATGTGACGGCCCGCATCGAGGGCGAACTTGACCAGCGCATCACCCAGCGGTTGATCCTTCAGCCGCGCGCGGAACTTGCACTTTCGGCTCAGGATATTCCGGAGCTGGGAGTTGGCGCGGGGATCGACCGAATCGAAGCAGGCCTTCGCCTGCGCTATGAATTCGCACGCGAATTCGCGCCGTATATCGGCGTCTCTCAGGAATGGCGGATAGGCGATAGTGCCGCCTATGCCCGTGCGGCCGGCGAAGACCCGAGCGTGACGAACTATGTCGTCGGTGTCCGGTTCTGGTTCTAAAAAAAGGGAATAACTAATGAAAAAGTCGATGATTATTCAAGGTTTGATGGCTTCGGCCCTCGCAGTTTCCGCAGTACCGGCAATGGCGCAGACCATGGATCATTCGGCGCATCAGGAACAAACTGACGCGATGGAGATGGACCATTCGGCGCAAGGCATGAACCATGCCGATCACATGGCGGCCATGAACGACGATGTCGCTGGTGCAGAAGTGGCTCTGGTCGCCTACCGTGAGGCATTGATGGCCCGCGACGCTGACGCAATGGATGCCCTTTTTGTAGACGAATCTTTCGTTTACGAGAACGGCAAGGACGAAGGCAGCTTCACGCATTATATGGAGCATCATCTCGGGCCCGAACTGGATGCAATTACAAGTTTCACCTTCGGTGATCCGACCGTCGCGGTCACCCGCATGGGGCATCTCGCTTACGGGCGCGAGACCTATACCTACCGGATCGAACTGACGGATGGGCGGGTGATCGACCGCGAAGGCGTGGCAACATCCGTACTTGCCCATAACGCCGATGGCTGGAAGATCGTGCAATACCATTCTTCATCGCGCGCGCCGCGCAACCGCTGATCGGAGTGCGAGGGGGCAACCGGGTGGCCAAACGCTCGTTCAAGCTGCGCCTGCATATCCTGGGCAGCAAGCTGCACAAATGGCTGGCGATCTTCGTCGGCCTCCAGGTGCTTGTGTGGATGGCCACCGGAGCTCTGATGTCCTTTCTCGATCTGGAGGAAGTACGATCCGAGCACGTCATCTCGCGTGCAGCGCAAACGCTTCCCGACGATGCCGCCATCCCGCGATGGCTGTCCGACAGCGATGACATTACCGCAATCACGACCCGGGTTCTTGATGGCAAGACTGTTACTGAGGTGCGGCGAGCCGATGGCGCGGTGAGCCTGCATGAGCCACAAAGCGGTCGGATATTATCTCCCATTCCCGCAGCCACGGCACGTTCAATTGCGCGGCGCGCCTGGGTCGGTCCGCAAACATCCATCCATGCGGCGCGCCTGGTCGACGAAAGCGTTGGCACCGAATTCAGGGGCCCGTTTCCTGCATGGCAAATCACCTATAATGACGTGGCTAACACGCGCGTCTATGTCGATGCATCGAGCGGTGCGGTCCTCTCCGCGCGAAGCGACACGTGGCGGTTCTTCGATTTCATCTGGGGGCTGCACATCATGGACTGGACGCAGCGCGACCGGATCAACAGCTGGTGGCTTTTGCTGTTCGGCATCGGCGGGACAATTATCGCGATCTCGGGCTTCGTCTTGCTGGCCAACAGGTTCCCGAGGACTAAGCGCCGGGCGAGACATGGCCAAGTCGCTCGTTGAGACTGCTTTCAGTTCAGTTGCGCTCGGTTTGAGCAAACCGAACCAGAAGGATGGTTAGCAGAGGCACGATCGTCCACATCGCGATCGGGATCAGCGCCATGCCGGTCAATGGATCATGGGGCATCAGATCGCTATAGCGCCAGCTCAGCAGGCTGTCTGACGGTAGCGACGTCGCCATGATTTCGACAGCGATTGCAATGACAAGGCCGAAACCGAAGTAAATTGCATAAGATATCCTGGCGCCTCGGCGAAACCAGGCGCGCCCGCCCTTGATGGCTGCGAGCGAGTAGGCTGCGAGCAGGATAAGTCCATCGCCCAAGCTCGCAATGCCGCAGCGAATGGTCTGTTCATAGGGTTCGAGATTGCCCGGAACGAAAAACGGCATCTGGTAGATTTCCCAGACGAACGCGATCAAGCTGCCGCAAATATAGACTAGCCAGTGGGTTCTGGTCACCTTGCCAGGACACCGCAGATATGTGCATCACAAAGCCGCGCCTGGCCTGCATTTTCGGTCCTCAATCGCGTCTGCATTGCCAGATTACTCAGCCTCTCCATCATCCGCGTTGTCGGCAAGCCGAGCAGCGCGGTCAAGAAATTTGCGCATGTCGTTCGCTGCCAGTTCGGTGAGGGGGTGCCTGCTCGCATCGGGACGGGGCTCAATCATGTCCGCGCGCTTTCTGATCTGTTCAATCTGCTCACTGCTCGCTCCGGACAGCAGGCCAAGAACGATGTTTTCGAGCGTTATGAGACGAATGCGCATCTGCACCAGCTCGGCGTGATCCGGTTCCGGGACTTCCCAGCTGCCGTCTTCGTTGACCGCGCTCATTGCGGCATTCCCGGCGTCTTTTCCGATGTCATGACGTTACCTCTCTTTTTTCTCCCGGCTTATGCCGGAAACGTGGCTGAAAATCAGTAATGCTGCAACCGGCTCGGCTGTTGTCCTGCCCTTCGCAACCACCATCTTTTGCGTGATTGTTTGAGGGGGAGCGACGTTCGCTGCGTAAAGGTGATGAATGCACAAGGCATCCACCACATGACCAAAGAAGGGAATTCGACGATGAAACGCACAGCCCTGGCCCTCTTGCTCGCCACTGGCCTGACAGCCTCCCCGGTAATGGCACAGCAGCAGCATGACCATGCAAATCAAGCTGCAGCACAGCAGCAGGATCACAGTGGCCACATGATGCAGGATTCCGAGGCCATGACAGCCCATCGTGAGAAGATGGCTGAAATGCGCGCGCTGATGCAGCAGGCCCGCGCCGCGAGCGATCCCGCCGAACGCCAAAGGCTGATGGCCGAGCACCGCGAAAAGATGCAGGAGCACATGGCGGGCATGATGCAGGGGGACAACGCCGATATGATGGCGGCTTGTCACCAGCGCATGACGATGATGCAGGATATGATGGGGCAGATGGCTGCCCAGCAGGACATGGCGCAGCACGACTAGGAACCGGCGTCCCGGGTGGGTGTGCTAACGCCCCCCGGGCTTCGCTCGTTGCCATGGATCGAAATTTGGCCAGACGTTCAATCGCCCGAGCACGCGAAATTCGAATGCATCCCGCGCTAGCGTACCCTCAATAAATTGTTCTGAGGGGTGAGAGCTCCAGATGCGTAGCAATCTGCATAGGCAGCGGTAAGTCGCCATGAAAGGGTACCCGTCATTATGAAGCCATTCCAACTGTTAGCGCTTGTTTGCGCAAGTCTTCTTTGGGTCAGCCCGGTGCACGCGCATGGTGACGAAGCGCATGGCGGGGCCGAGAGCGCAGCTGCGCCTGCGACAGCCAGTCCAGCGCACAATTCCGGTGAAGCTCAGGAATTATCGAATGGAGCATCGGGCGACACTCATGCTTCCGGCGGGCACGACGAAGCATCGGGAGAGACCGCCAATGTGAACCAGGAGGGCTTCGTTGGTGTGCTCAAGAGATTGCATCCCGCCACGATACATTTCCCGATTGCCCTGTTTCTGATGGCCGCGCTGGCCGAGCTCTTCGTCGGTAAGCGTAGAGAAGCCGGCTTGGAGCCCGCCGTACGCGTGCTCATTTACGGCGGTGCGGGCGGCGCCGTCATCGCGGCCATATTCGGGTGGATACATACCGGCCTGTGGTTTGGCGGGGATACGGCAATGCAGCTCCATCGCTGGAACGGCATGCTCATTGCCGTTCTGGGTGTTGTACTCGCCGCGCTCGCGCACCGCCGCCCGGAAAGCCGGACGATGCTGCGCATTGCGCTTGCTTCGATGGCTGTGCTCATTCTCGCCCAGGGGTTCCTCGGAGGCGAACTGGCGCATGGCCAGAACCATCTCGGCATATCTTGGCTATAGAGGATAGTATGATGCGTAAAAGCAAATCGAAGATGACAGCCACCGGTCTCGTTCCAGCCGTGGCTGCCCTGTTTTTCCTCGCCGGGTGTGACGAAGCGCAGGTTTCGGCGCCTGACGCGCAGGCGCCAATGGGCATAGGAGCTGCGCCATCGGCTGCCACAGCTTCCCTCGATGTTGAGGGTCCGAAAAATTCCTCGGATGCTAACCGCGAGACGCAGTCAGTGACCGCAGGAACTTCCCCTGAGAGCATGGGCGAGGCCTCAACCAGGCCGCGCTCCGGCAACTCGCGCGCGGCACCAGTGACGCCAATTTTACCGGCAGATGCCAGCGCGGTCACGCCGACAGCCGAGCCCGCCGACCCGCATGCAGGTCACGATATGCGGACGATGCCGGATCACGACATGAAAGACATGTGACGCGAGCGGGAAAGAACATCGAGCGTCTTTTACATCGCTCACCGAACAGGCGGTCCCGACGTCCCCCCGGAGCCCTGCGGGTCGCAGGTGCAATTGGGCCGCTTTGAAACCCCGCGTATGATACGCTCATGCGCGGGGTTTCTTCTGCACGAGGCAATTTTCAGGAGAGCCGCGATCTGAAAGAATATTGTGTCGTGCAAGTGTCATCCCCCTCCCGAACGGGCGACCGGAACAGTGCTATCGGAGCTATGATAATACTGGTGCTGTAGACGCTCGGCCTCTGCCCGGTGCGATGATTGACTGCTGCGTCGCCGCTTCAATTTGGAGAATTCCATATGGTGATCGAGAAGAAGGATAGAGACCTTTTGCGATGGGAAGATGAAGGCGGCGCGCTGCCCTGTGGACCGCAAGAAGCTGTGGGAGCCGCATGTGACAAACGCGATAGTACCGAACGCTCTGATGCAAGCAACGTAACGCCTGATGGCGCAGAAATGAAAAAGGCTAGCTTGTCACCGTAACTCGCAGTGATCTCCTTTTACGTCATGTCCTTGCAACCGATGTGTCGCCGGTTAGCCCCGAGATGATGGCCTTGGGTATCGAGCGCTGCCGGGTCGATTTCGGCTTTGAGCAAGACCGGGTGAAGCGCTTCGCTTGGTGGGGGTTGCCTCATAGGCTTGGGTCTGCCTCTGACCTTGAGCTGAGTTCGAGGATCCTGATGATTGCGGCGCTGCCCGCAATTTCATGGACCTTCTTGCTGCAAGCGGAGGGACCGCGGCCTGCGAATAAAGCGTTGGACCATTGCGCTGCCTTCATGCCCACTCCGAACCCAGTCCGGCTTTTCATGCGAACCTGTCTGAACCAGGTCAGCTGAGCCCGGCAACCCATTTTCTTTCCGGCCGTGTTGCCCGCTGCGCGGGCTGCCCGCACCACCCGGCGTAAATGGGTTTCCCTTGGCGCTGCGCGCCTGCGGTGCAGTCCTCCCATGCCCTGTTTCTCATCGACGGTCGCAAGCCGGAAATGGTTTCCGGGTTGAGAGCTGAAGGAGAATTTATCATGACCAATATCGTTATCCTCACCGGCCGCATTGCCCGTGATCCCGAAACACGGGAAACCAAGAGCGGGACCAGCGTCACCGGGATCACCGTCGTTACCGATCGCCCCGCTCGCGACAAGGACGGCAAGACCTACAAGGATGAAAACGGCTACACCGCCAAGGACAGCGAATTTCACCGCGTGACCTGCTTCAACGGCCTCGCCAAGACGGTCGGGCAGTATTGCTCGAAAGGCCAGCTGGTGTCGGTACAGGGCCGCCTGCACTACACCCAGTGGGACGATCAGGACGGCGTGAAGCGGTACGGCTGCGAGATTCTCGCCGACAAGGTCGACTTTCTCTCGCGCGGCAACCCTCAGAGCGGTGAATCTGGCGGCGAGAGCGATAATCGCGACGCTCCCGAAATCGACTGATCTCTCCCAGTCGATCTCTCCCGAAGGGGTCCTGTCCTCACCGGACAGGGCCCCTTCTTGTGTTGTTCAGGAGCGTAAGAGCGGGGAGGGGCTGACCCACGGAAATCTGATCATGACGGGCGTGCAGCCACCGCATCAAGGACGGCGGGGCCCCACCATTTTGCCTCCTTTAGCTGCGCTGCAGTTCGACAAAATCGTTTCCCCCAACGCCACTTCGTGGTCGCCCGTGCGGGCGATCCTGTGACCCGGTACCTGCACGCCCGTCTGCCGGTCCTCCTGCCGTTTCAAGGCAGACATCAGGAGGATATCATGGCTACACTCACTCAATCTGTACAGAGCTCGGACAGCTATTTCGCAGCTCTGGCTGTTGCCGAACGGCGTGCTTTGCACAGCTTCTTCGACCAGCACGTCGTCGAGGATGACGATCTCGGTCACTTCGCCTTCGATGAGGGCGACTACAATGCGCTGCCGGCGCATCTGGCAAGCCGCATAGTGCATACTGTGCCCGGTGCGATGCTCGAGTTCTGACGCGCGATTGGGCAGGAGCCTTCTCCGGTTCCTGCCTTTTTGCGTGTCCGCATGCAGGAGGGATGGCTGCGAAAAGCGGAGCGGGGCTGGGGACGCGCTCTGTCCCGCGCTGCCTCCAGCAGCGCTCCTGAGGGCGCGGCATATTCGTTTTGGGCCCCGCGCGCACTGCGAACCGGCAGCGGGTCGGACCGGCCCGAAGCTGGCGGGACCGACAAGTCCCGGTCCCTGGCTCCGCACGCGATCCTTTGCCGCCGCCTTGTTCGCGGTGCGGAGCTTGTTGGGGGCATCGCTCATGATCGGGTGGACGATGGACTCTCGTGCGTGCGCACGGTCAGCGACACATATTTGGCGGCAGGGCAGCAAGGCACGGGCGACAATTGTTCTCGCGTAGTTCTGTCGCTCCCCCATGGGACCAATTGCCCGCCATCACTCTCTGCAACAAGCGGCAGCTCGCCGCACCATCCACCCCATGTGTTGCGGAGATTACTCATGACCGCCGTTCCAGAACCCGTTCGCCCCCGTTTTCTGCGAACGCCCGATGCTGCCGTGCATCTGGGCCTATCGCCCAGAACGCTGGAAAAACACCGCTGCTACGGGACCGGTCCCGTCTATCACAAGCTCGGCGGGCGGATCGTCTACCGGCGCGAGGATCTCGACGCGTGGGCTGAGCAAGGGGTACGCCGTTCGACCAGCGATCCGGGCAAGGGCGTGGTGCATCCCGCCAAAAGGATTGACGGCTACACCGGCCCGGTTCGGCGCTGAGGGCCTGTTCAATGACGGCCCGCACGACCTTTGCCAGCGCAGCACAGCAGCTCGATCTGTTCGTCGGAACCAGCGCAGCAATCGCGGCGCGCGATGCGCAGGACCTGATGGCATGGCCCTTTTTCAGCCTCGCCAAATCGAAGCGGGTGAAGCCCATCGACTTTCGCATGGGCGACATCTCAATTCTTGTCGAGGCAACCGCCGAACATGGCATGGCAACCATATGGGACGCCGATGTGCTGATCTGGGTGGCCAGCCAGATCGTCGAGGCGCGCGATGCCGGAAAGCCGACGTCGCGGCTCATTGCCGCCACGCCGCATGAGATCCTCGCCTTTACCCGCCGCGGTACCGGCAAGGCCGCCTATGAGCGACTGAAAGCCGCGCTCGACAGGCTGCAATCAACCAGCATCGCGACATCGATCCGCCAGCTGGGCGCACGCCGTCGCCACCGCTTTTCCTGGATCAACGAATGGCGCGAATGCCTCGATGGCAATGGCCGCGCGCTCGGCATCGAGATGATCGTGCCGGACTGGCTCTATGAAGCGGTAATCGACCGAGCGCTCGTACTCACGATCGACCCGGCCTATTTCACGCTGACCGGGGGCCTGGAGCGCTGGCTATACCGGATCGTGCGCAAGCATGGCGGCAAACAAAAGGGCGGATGGAGCTTCGACATTGCCCATCTTCACCTCAAATCTGGTGCGCTTTCACCGCTCAAACGGTTCGCTTTCGAGATGCGCGCAATCGTCCGGCGTCAACCGCTCCCGGGCTATACCCTCTCGCTCGACTACCAGCAGGGCCGCGAGCGGCTCAGCTTCGTGGCAATTCCCGTCGATCCCTTCGATGTCGCCCGTCGGCGGATCGGCATGCCCCCTGTGGACAAGTCGGTGTGATGTTCGGACTATCAGGAACCCCCGCGCACGGACTATCAGGAACCGCAAGTTCGGACTATCGGGAACCGAAATGCAGCGCAAACCCGCAGAAATGCTGGCCTTGCGAGCTCCTTAACTATCCTAACAAGGAATCTTATCGATTCCTGCTAACGTCGCCGCGCCTGTGCACGGCCGACTGGCTGGCACCGCCGCGCAGCAGCGCCGTGCGGTGTGATGGCGATCCGCCGCTGACCCACGTCACTCTGGTGTGGCAGGAAGGCCTGCGCGAAGACTGGCTGCGTTTCGGCAAGCCGGTCGGTCAGCGCATCATCGACCGCAGGACACGGGTTGAAAGCTATACGCCGGGGCAGCTCTTCACCTTCGTGCGCTGGGCGTCCAACGAATATGGCACCATCCGTTCGGCTCTCGCCATTGCGCGTGCGGTCGCAGCTGGCGACACCTATTCCACGCTTCCGCAAGTCGATCCGGGCGCAGAGATACTGCTCTCGGTCCGGGGCTGGCCAAAGGTGCGCCGGGTCCTTGGCCTGATCGATGCAATCGAGGCAGGTGGCACCGATCCGTGCGATGTCTCGCCCGACCACTGGCGGCACATGCACAACCGGCTTGCAGCTGGAATGCAGCCACGCGCCTATCATCCAGACCGGCACCGCGTCTGGCTGCGCTACCGGAATCTTCGGCCATGAAGCGTCGAACGGTCCTCATCGCGGGCACTGTCTGTGCTGCCGCATTGGTCAGCGCCGTGCTGCCACTCTCGCGCGTTCTGATCTGGAATGCGACCGCCAGCGTGCCGACGGGACTGTATCATATCCGCGGTACGGCAGGTCTGCAGGTTGGCGAGCGCGTGGCGATTGATCCGCCGCCTCGGCTGCGCGATTACCTTGCGACACGCGGTTATCTGCCGACGGGAATTCCGCTGCTGAAGGAAATCGCGGCACGTCCCGGCGACACTGTCTGCAGGCAGGGTCTGACCATCACCATCAATCGTGCGCGCGCCGGTGTGGCGCGCTCGGCAGACAGTATCGGGCGCGCTCTGCCGGTCTGGCAAGGCTGCCGGACCATCGCAGCAGGCCAGATATTCGTCATGAACCGGCGCGCGTCAGGCAGCTTCGACGGGCGCTATTTCGGACCCATCGCGCGCGATCACTTGCTTGGCCGGGCCAGCCCTGTCTGGACCGACGAGCACGGTGACGGCGCGCATATCTGGTTCGCGCAGCCAAGCATCACCGCAACCTCAATCAACAACCAAGGAGACGATCAATGACATATATCGGCACATTCACAGCGACCCGCGATGGCTTCGAAGGGCGCTTGCAGACGCTCACACTCGATACAAGGCTCGCCCTCGTACCTGCGCAACCGTCCGAAACCGAGAATGCGCCGGACTACCGGATCATGGTGGGTGACAATGACGCCGTCTACGAAATTGGTGCGGGCTGGAAGCGCGTCGGCGACAAAGCCGGCGACTTTGTCGCGGTGCTGATCGACGATCCGGCATTCGCCCGGCCAATACGCGCCAATCTGTTCGCATCCGATGACGGCTCCCACGTTCTGACGTGGTCGCGCCCTGCGCAGCGCGCCAGCAAGGCTTGAACCGTGCGCCTCGGTATCGCACTAACCGCGCTTCTCGCCGCGCTGGCGCTCGCGTATCCTCTGCAAGCGAGCGGGCAATCGCGCGCAGCGCAAACGCACCCAGATTCGATCGATATTGCAGCACATGTGCGCGAGGCCTCGCAGCGCTTCGGCATTCCCGAGCACTGGATTTATGCCGTGATCCGCATTGAAAGTGCGGGCCGGACGCGCGCAGTGTCGTCGGCAGGCGCGATGGGATTGATGCAGCTCATGCCTGGCACCTGGGCGCGCCAGCGCGATCGGTACTCGCTCGGAAGCGATCCTTTCGACCCGCGCGACAATATCCTCGCGGGCACATCGTACTTGCGCGAAATGTATGACCGCTACGGTGTAGCTGGCTTCCTTGCAGCTTATAATGCGGGGCCGGGGCGCTACGAGGCCTGGCTTGCAGGACGGCGTTCGCTCCCCCTCGAAACCCGCCGCTATGTCGCGAAGATTGCGCCCCTGCTGCAGATCGAGCGCATCTTCGTCGCGGCGGGTTCACACTCTGCGGACGCTCCGGGCGCGCCCGATGCACCTGTTTCCACTTCGGATTATGCCCCCGGCGATCGGGGTCTCCCGGAGGCCTCGGGCACCGCTTTTGTCCGCCCGGTACGGCCCGCGCATGATCTTTTCGCGCCCATATCGACAGTTGCCGACCAATGACAGCCAGGCGGGCATCCCTGCGTTCTGCGTCGTCCGCTAGCGAAGTTTTGCGAACGGGTTGCGGGCTGGTCAGAAAGGGTAAGAGAGGATGGCGAGATAAAAGCAGCGCCGTCGTCCGGGCTGCATGTGGTTGGTTTTTCTGGGTAATTAGCGCCGTCTCCGGCATTGCTCTGCTGTCGGTTCCTTCAAATTCTGCATATTTTTCAGCGCTAAATGCGCCGTCGCTCGTCAATTTTGAGCATGGCTGACGAGGATTTCAACGTCAGGCCGGGTCGCTCGGGCGACAGCGGGGAGCGCCAATATCGCAAAGCCAGTACGCTGGTCGGCCGCGTTCTTCAGTCATCTCGACGGGCCGGCCACACACCGCTTCACCAAGGCAAGGGTCGGACGGGAACGGGCCATTTCGGTCGGGGCAGACACGCGGCACTCGGACTCCGCCGAAGTCCCGTCCAGCGCCGTGTGGTGATCAAGGCCCGCGTTGTGCGGCATGGGGGTGCGCGTTTCCGCTCGGCGCCGCTCGCGCGTCACATCTCCTATCTTGAGCGCGATGGTGTCACGAAGGATGGATCGCATGGCCAGATGTTCGATGTCGCTTCCGACCAGGCCGATGGGGATAGCTTTGCCGATCGCTGCGAGGACGACCGGCACCACTTCCGCTTCATCGTCTCTCCTGAGGATGCCAACGAGATGGGCGACCTGCGCGCCTTCACGCGTGAATTGATGACCGATATGGCCAGCGATCTCGACACCAGGCTTGACTGGGTGGCCGTCGATCACTGGAATACCGACAATCCGCATGTCCATGTGCTGGTTCGCGGCGTGGCAACAGGCGGCGAGGACCTCGTGATCGACCGCGCCTATATCAGCGAGGGGATGCGCGCCCGCGCCGAGGAACGCGTGACCATCGAACTGGGGCCGCGCAGCGAACGTGATATCCGCAAGGCTCTGGCGCGCGAGGTCGACGCTGAACGCTGGACCAGCCTCGATCGCCGCCTGCACAAGCAACGCGGCGCGTTTGGCGAGATCGATCTGCGGCCCGAAGCCGGTTCGGCAGCACGTAAGGATCGCTCGATCTTGATTGGACGCGCCAAGGTCCTCGAACGCATGGGACTGGCTGAGCAGGTGGGACCAGCAAGCTGGACGCTGGCATCCGATATCGAGCCCACGCTTCGGGCACTTGGAGAACGCGGCGACATCATCAAAACGATGCACCGGGCCATGACCGGGAAAGGCTTGGATGCGCACCCGGCGCGGCTGGCTTTGCATGAGGATGCGAACGGCGAGCGTGTGATTGGCAGGCTCGTCGAGCGCGGGCTGCATGACGAGCTTACTGGCAGGGCCTACGCCATCGTCGACGGGGCCGATGGGCGCATTCACCACCTGCGTTTTCCCGACCTCGAGCGGACAGGTGATGCCGCACCGGGCGCCATCGTGGAGACGAGCGCATGGACCGATCGGAAAGGCCGGCAACAGATGAGCCTGCTTGTTCGCTCCGACTTCGCTCTCGAAAGACAGATCGGTGCAAACGGTGCGACCTGGCTTGATCGGCAACTCGTATCGCCCCACCTCAAGTCCGTGGCAGGCGGGTTCGGGTCGGAGGTGCGCGAGGCATTGGGCAAGCGGGCCGACGTCCTCCTGGAGCAAGGTCTTGCGAACCGTCAGGGGCAAAAGATCGTCTATGCTCGCAATCTGCTGGGCACTCTGCGCGAACGGGACCTGGCCGCGGCTAGCGATGCGCTCGCCTCGTGTCACGCAAGCACCATGCAGAGCGCGACTTCCGGGGATCATGTCGCAGGCGTCTATCGGGAACGCGTCACACTCGCTTCGGGCCGGTTTGCGATGATCGACAACGGTGTAGGTTTCCAGCTCGTCCCCTGGCGACAGGACCTGGAGCGCCATCTGGGCCAGACGGTCACTGGCAGGGTCAACGAACGCGGCGGTGTTGACTGGAGCTTCACCCGGTCGCGGGGGCCTTCTGTCTGACGGGGCTGTGCAGACAAATCTGTCCTTGACGAAACACCATGTGATGCGTATAAAAGCATCAGGAGATGCGATATGACAAGTATAGCATTAGAGCAAGCCGAAGCACCGCGAGGCATTCAGACCTTCGCGGCCAGTGATGATCGTGACCGCCTGACGGGCGCGGCGGTCAAAGCCGTTCTGCGACTTGTCGACGCCTGGGGTGGCAGCAATGCCGAGGGCGCTGCGCTGCTCGGTGTCTCTGAAAGCACCTGGGACCGCATGAAGGCCGGAACTTGGGAAGGCGCGCTTAGCCAGGACCAGTTGACGCGCGCTTCGGCGTTGATCGGCTTGTTCAAGGGGCTGCATCTGCTGTTTGCCGACGACATGGCCGATCGCTGGCCCAGGCTCGTCAATACGGCACCTGTGTTCGACCGGCTTTCGCCAGTCCAGGCAATGATCGAAGGCGGTATCCCGCGTATGCTCGAAACCCGCCAGTATATTGACGCGCTTCGTGGCGGGCTCTGAGAGCGATCCCGAACCGCCGTCGGCCGATCTGGCTACCAAACGAGAAGCGTTCGAGCGCACCATTCGGCTGGTTTCGAGTGCGCGCCTGCGCGACGCGGCGATGGCGCCGCTCACTGACGATGACGATGAACTTACGCTGCTTGCGGAGATCGAAGGGGCGACTAGCTCGCGCCTGATAGCCGAGGAGCGCGGCCATGGCGGCCTTAGCGCCGAAGAATTGGTGCACGGCGTGCCGCATGCCAAGTTCATCAATGCGAGTTTCGCTTACGCCAAACCACGCGAGCCGGGGCGATTTAACCCCGCGGATCGTGGGGCTTGGTACGCGGCCCTGGCGGTCGAAACCTGCCTCGCCGAGGTCGGACATCACCTGACTCAGGCGTTGGCGGATGCAGCCGATTTCAATGCCGTGGTGGAATATGGCGAGATGATTGCAAGTATGTCCGGCATCTTTCTCGATCTGCGCGAAACGCCCGGCCACCCATCGCTCGATCCGGAAAAGAACAAGGGCTATCCCGTCGGTAATGCCCTGGCAGCGCAAGCCCGCGCCGAAGGTCATAACGGCATCATCTATTCCTCGGTTCGCCATCCGGACGGGACCTGCATCGCGGCGCTATGGCCCAATGTCGTGCAGTCGGTGACGCAGGGTGCCCTGTACCGTCTGACCTGGTCGGGTAGTCCTGAATTTACATGGGAGGCCGCGTAGGTTCTAGACGCTCACTCTGTCTCAGCGGCTGGGCGGGACGGACATCTCATTCTCACTAATCTGCCGATTTCGCATGCTCGACTATCATCAGGACAAGCCCTGCGAAAACCAACCCGAAGCCCAATAGGTGAGACCAGCGAAAGGATTCGCCAAGTAGGACGTAAGATAGGACAAGCGCGCTAAGGGGCATGACTGCCATCGCACCTGCCGTGAGTGCTCCTGGCGCTTTGCGGGCACCATTATACCAAAGAACAGGAGCGAGCCCTCCTGTGGCCGCACCCCAAAAGGCGAGCGCGAAATAACCATCCCGACTTACGCCGGAAAAATCGAACGGTCGGGAATCGAAAACAAAAGCCAGAACGACAAAGAGCAAAGCGGCAATGAGCGATGCGGCCAGTGTTGCTTCCAGCGAGCTGATCCCGTCGGAAAGTTTACGTGCAAGCAGGGTGTAGGCTGCCTCGAAGCACACGGCCATTGCGACAAGCGCTGCGCCAAGAATCGGCGCTTCGGTGGCTCCGCTTCCCCCGGTTCGCAGCAGATTGATCATCACGATCCCCGCGACCGCAAGGGCCAATGCTCCCGATGTGCGCCAGTTCATTGCGGCACCGAAGAAAACTACGGCCGCGGCGGCAGTCACTGCCGGTGTCGCGCTCATGATCGTGGAGCCAATCACGCCTGTGGTGAGACGCATGCCAAAAAGCATGGCTGCGGTGAAACCGACCATCCCGAATAATGAGATCGCGGCAATCACCCACCAGTCCGACCGCTTCGCATGAGCAAACCTTTTCGTCAGCAGCCATGTGAATGGAGCAAGGACCATACAAGCGATCAGCATGCGCATGCATGACGCTGTGAAGACCGAGAACTGCTGCCCGATTAACTTGCTGAGCGGCGTTGCACTGCCAAAGAGTGCCATGCCCAGCAAAAGCTGCACGACAATCGCAGGAGTGGTCGATGGTCTCTCGGATACCATGATACCGGAAAGACTTAACATGTCGGGTTTTGTTAGCAAATCATAGCCTTGTTCTCTTATCCGGCACAGGGTCCAGCAAGCGGGTTCCGTGCCAGTCGCGCTGGATTGATCCGTGGTGCAACGACCCCTCCTCCTGCTTCTTTTGCTACGCTGGACCCCGATCACACGCATTCGAACTTGATACCGGCGTTACAACTGCCTCCTGTTATTGGGCGAAAGGAGGCGACTGTGTCGGCAACCAAGATCCTGTGGGGCCAGATCCTGGCTGTATTTGCGCTGGCGCTCGCAGGAGTCTGGGCGGCCACCCAATGGACTGCTGCAACGCTCGGCTACCAGCAAGAGCTCGGTCCAGCATGGTTCACCGCGTTTGGTCACCCGGTCTATCCGCCATATTCGATCTTCTGGTGGTGGTTCAGCTACGAGGCCTATGCTCCGCGAATATTCGAAACCGGCGGGATGATCGCCGCATCGGGCGGTCTGATTGCGGTGGTTGTGGCAATCGCCATGTCGGTCTGGCGTGCCCGCGAGGCCCGGACCAGCGCGACCTATGGCTCCGCGCGCTGGGCAACCCGCTCCGAGATCGCCCGCGAAGGGCTACTCGGCGGCAAAGGCGCAGTGATTGGTCGCCATGCCAATCTCTATTTACGGCATGATGGACCCGAGCATGTACTGTGTTTCGCCCCTACGCGCAGCGGCAAGGGTGTGGGGCTCGTCGTCCCGACGCTGCTGACCTGGCCGCATTCGGCCATCGTTCACGACATCAAGGGCGAAAACTGGGAACTCACCGCAGGCTTTCGTTCGCGTTTCAGCCGCGTGCTGCTGTTCGATCCGACCAATGAAGCCTCGGCGCCGTACAATCCGCTGATGGAAGTGCGGCGGGGAATTAACGAAGTGCGCGACGTCCAGAACATCGCCGACGTGCTAGTCGATCCCGAAGGCTCACTCGAACGGCGCAACCATTGGGAAAAGACCAGCCATGCCTTGCTGGTCGGAGCGATCCTCCATGTCCTCTATGCCGAGTCCGACAAGACCCTGGCCGGAGTGGCGTCGTTCCTGTCCGACCCGAAACGCTCGATCGAGACGACGCTCACTGCAATGATGGCTACGCAGCATCTGGGAGAGGAAGGCGTCCATCCGGTCGTGGCGAGCGCCGCACGCGAACTGCTCAACAAGTCGGAAAACGAGCGATCGGGCGTGCTCTCAACCGCGATGTCCTTCCTCGGCCTCTACCGCGATCCGGTGATCGCGAAAGTCACGCGGCAATGCGACTGGCGGATCGCCGATCTCGTCGATCCGGCGCGGCCCGTCACACTCTATCTCGTCGTGCCGCCGTCCGACATCAGCCGCACCAAGCCGCTCATCCGGCTCATTCTCAACCAGCTGGGCCGCCGCCTGACCGAAGACCTGAACGAAGGATCGGACCGCAACCGATTGCTGCTGATGCTTGACGAGTTTCCGGCGCTCGGCCGTCTCGACTTCTTCGAAAGCGCGCTTGCCTTCATGGCAGGCTACGGCATCAAGGCATTCCTGATCGCGCAATCGCTCAACCAGATCGAGAAGGCTTACGGTCAGAACAATGCGATTCTCGACAATTGTCATGTCCGGGTCTGTTTTGCGACCAATGACGAGCGCACGGCGAAGCGCATTTCTGAATCGCTTGGCACCGCTACCGAACTGCGCGCGATGAAGAATTACGCCGGGCACAGGCTCTCGCCATGGCTTGCTCATCTGATGGTCTCGCGCAGCGAAACCGCCCGGGCCTTGCTTACCCAGGGCGAGATCATGCAGTTGCCCGATACCGACGAGATTGTGATGCTTGCAGGCGCGCATCCGATCCGGGCGAAGAAGGCGCGCTATTATGCCGATCCCAGATTGGCGAAACGGGTCGAGCCGCCGCCGGTGGCCAAACAATCGCCCAGTCAGCCCGGCGCCGGAGAATGGGAAGGGGTGATTGCGCGCGCACCCAAGCAACCGCTTGTCGCGTCGGATGCCGCTGAGCCGGAAGATCGCGACACGGTTGCCGATGGCGGTGTCCGGCGCGAGCCCGAACTACCCCAGCATGAGGATATAGCGCCCGCGCCACCGCCACCGCGCAATGAATTCGACTTCGACGACCGGCGCGATGACGAAGAGGCGGGTAGAAACCGCCGGATCGCCGACCAGATGCGCGCGAATGCACAGCGGGCGGCGCTCGATCCCGATGACGGGATCGAATTGTGAGCAAGGGCAACCGCATCAAGCACACTTTCCGCCTGCCGCCCGCTCTCTCGCGGCAACTCGCCGACTTTGCTGGGCGCAAGCGGGTATCGCAGGCTTCGTTGGTGGAAGCGGCGATCGCTTCGTTCCTGTCGCCCGACGGGTCTGAGAGACTCGAGGCGGCATTCAGTCGGCGCCTCGACCGGATTTCGCGGCAGATCGACAAGCTCGACTATCACGTCGAGGTCGGCAACGAGGCGTTTGCTCTGTACCTGAGGCGCTGGCTTGAAGTCACGCCTGCACTCGGCGCCGGTGCCTCTGCGGCAGCACGCGCCGACGCCGAGAAACGCTTCAGTCATCTCGTCGAGGCGCTGGCACGCAGAATGGAAACGGGAAAGCACCTGTCCGATGAGCTCATTCGTCTGGAGCCAGCACATGATGAAGAGGGAAATGGGCAATAGTCCATAGGAAGCGCGCTTCGATGTATTCACGGCAACTTCGCGCGCGAAGACGCGCAGACCTTAGTCAAATGTTTCGGTTGGGTGAGAGCAGAGGTGCGCTCTGGAGCAGGGCGAAATGCCGCTGCGCCAGTCTATAGGTGCAACTATTCCAACTGCTTGCTAGAGGTTGTGTCATGCGCACCGAACTCGATCATCTGCCACCGCAAAAACAGCGCGAGCTTGAGCGCGTGGTGCAGCTGATCTTCGAAGAATTCGATAACGCCTTCGCGCTGGCGAGGCACGACTGGAAGAAGGCCGGGCGCATCCTCAAGGTCATTCTGTACGGCAGCTATGCACGCGGAACATGGGTCGATGAACCCCATACTGCCAAGGGCTACCAGTCTGACTATGATCTGCTTGTCATCGTCAACGACAAGCGCCTGATTGATCGGATCAAGTACTGGTCCAAGCTCGACGAGCGCCTGATGCGTGAATACGGTGTCACCAAAACGCTCAACACGCCGGTCAACTTCATTGTCCACACGCTGCAGGAAGTGAACGACGGGCTCGCGCACGGGCGGTATTTCTTCATGGACGTCGCGAAGGACGGGGTGGCCCTCTACCAGGCGGACGACACCGAACTGCATAAGCCTAAGCCCAAATCGCCCGAGCAAGCACTCGCGATGGCGCAGGAGTATTTCGACGAATGGTATCCAAGTGCACTCGTCTATCTCAAGACCGCGCGTGGCCTTTGGGAAGAGGGGCGTACAAAAGAAGCAGCCTTCATCCTCCACCAGTCGTGTGAGAGGCTGTATCATACGGTCCTGCTGGTCTGCACTTTCTACACACCCCACGTACACAACCTTGGCTTTCTCCGCACCCAGGCCGAGCGGATCGATCCGCGACTGACGTATGTCTGGCCCCGCGACACCCGCCGGGATCGAGCGCGGTTCGAGAAGCTCAAAGAGGCCTACGTCAAGGCCCGCTATTCAAAGCACTACCGCATAACGAAGGAAGAGCTCGAATGGCTTGGTGAGCAGGTCGAGGAACTTGGTAGAGTGGTGCACGAGATATGTTCTGAGCGGCTCGCCACATTGCGAAGCGAGATCTTGTAGACTTCTGCCATGGACCGATGGGAGCGCGCGATCCCGACCCTGCGGTGGTAATTACCGGCGCTTAGAGGTTGGTCCAGCGTACTTCTCTAGAATTAAGGCGGAGCTTCTATCGTTGCGCTATGACGCTCTAAAAAATCGGCGCACAGCAAATGATAATGCCACACAAGGTTCAAAAGTCACTTTCTCGTGATCCAACTGTCAAGACAAGCCCCTTGGCGAGCGCATCGTTCTTAGTAACGTTTGCTGGCAATGGCTCGCCATTCCAGACTACCGTGACCAGAGGTAATTCTCCATGCTTGGTGTTCACCTTACAGGGCTCCTTGTGTCCTGACTTCAGTCCTTTTAATTCAATCCCGTGCTCGAGTATTTCATATAAACTGTTGGTTGATTTAAGAACTTCGATTGAATTTTTTGCGTTGGGCGCAACTAAGTTTTGATCGACGTTGTCAAGCTGGCCAATGAGCTGGTCGCACCCCGTCTCGGACAAGACGACCCTCGCGACTTGGTTCGATTTGGCATCTCGTCCGACAAAGCACATACTCTCACTCTGTATGTCCGGCGTATCGAGAGGCGTGAGCTCTAACTTGTCCGAGTAGTAGAATGCCCGGACATCAAGCGGGAGGACGGCTGGAAGATGCGCCGGGAGGCCAACCCGTCCCAATGACGACAATAGCTTCTGCTGAATCTCTAGTGCATGCTGTTCGCGCAATCGGGCAATCCGAATAAGCGATTCCTCGCGATAGAGAGTTGTCGCCGCGGCAAGCGGCATCGTTTCGTATTGGAGTAGATTCCAATCTACTCGATAAAGATTACCACCAATATCGAGCGCAGGGCTTCTGACGCCTTTATAGAGCCAATTATCCTCGGATATCGGTTTTGCCTTACCTTTAAGTAGTAAAATGGATTCTGCATCGCCGCGAGCTAGATCGCAGGCCGCGGTAACTACTAGAAGCAGATCGCCAGTCTCAACCTGTGCAACGGTTGGATACGACGACTCTGCATCGAGCGTTAACGTGCCTCCAGAAACACCGCTTTCGGCTTCTTCCAACGCAGCGTCCGCCAACGCGTCCTGCATTTCGTTTGCGGCCCGAAACAGAACATCGCCAAAAGTCAAAGGGAAATCCCCGCTACCTCCAAGCGGTAGTCGTTCCGGAGCCTGCGCAGTCATTCGTTTGACGACTTCCTGGAACCGCATTGGGCTGGCGATATATGGGGGCCCCGAGTTTGCTCTATCGAACCTATTAAGCTCAATCGCTGCGTCAATGATTTCGCTTTGCGATTCAATTTCATGCTGCAAGACGCGGTCAAACACGTCGACCAAATAACCACCCATCGGACGCCCTTCAAACTCTAACAGTAGTTGGCGAATTTGCGCCAGATCGGACAGTCCAAGTCCGCGCATCTTTGTGAGCGTATCTTGTGCTGCCTGCTCCATGCTTCGATTGAGAGCGTAAAAGAAGCGCGCGAGGAGCTTTGTTTCGTCTTGTCTTTCAGCTAGTCTCTCCAACTGCCGAAGGAGAGGAGCAGGGGTTTCGAGCTCGTCCTTTCTGAGAATACGAAATCCAGATTCGAGCAGTTGGGCTTCGTCTCGATAGACGCCCCGATTTTCAGTCAGACGGCTACTGTTGGAAAATAGCAGGACCGGAGGCATATCTGCCTGCCTTTGCTCAACGGTTTCTCTTAATCTATCTTTTGACAATTTGGACGCGTCGTCATCTTGAGCAGCGCCGAGAAACAAATCTATGACGATCAAATCGGCTTCTAGAGCAGCATCAACAAAATCGCGTCCGCGTCGCTCGCTCGTTAGTCCTAAATCTGCGAGGTAGCCTTCAAGTGCGTTGACAGACTTCAAGTCGTGCCGTTGTTTTGAATTGTAGTCCTCGAATAGCGGGCGAATGTTTTCGCCCAGTTCATCTTGCTTCATCCAGAGAGCGGCAATGTAAGTGTCGTCTTGGCGGAGCTGAAAGGGTTCTTCGAGATCTCCAAAATACGCGCTGCTTATGACGGCCTCGATGTCTTCGTTCCAGTCATCGTGAAAATTCGCCCACGCGTCTTCGACTCCGACGAGGTCATTAGCTAGTGGAATTTCATCAATACAGTCATCGACCACTAGAACCTTCTTTATGCCCCTTGCATTAAGCACTTCTTGAAGGTTCATCATCGAGCTGCCTCTTCGGGTAGTTCCAATATAAAGCGATGCAATCGGCCGGTGCCTTCGTCAATGTGGTCGGACAAAGTTAGATCACCCTTATGATATTTCGCAATTTCGCGGGCGATGAAGAGACCGAGCCCGCGCCTTCTGCGCTTGTCCTTTAATGAGAAAAACGGGTGGAAGACCTTTTCCGCGTTCTCCAGACTAATACCCTGTCCGTTATCCTCAAATACGATGGCCGGTGGATGGGAGACGACCGAAATCCGTATTTCTGGTTCAAGGCTGGCATCGCGTTTGGCGCGCACATCGAGCCAATGTACGGAATTTGAAATCAGATTTTCAAGGACTTGGATAATCATTCCGCGAACGGCATGAACACGCACTGCCCCTTTGTCGCCGTTGTGAACGACCGTGATTTTATGGCGTGAGAATTGTGTGAAGTGGGCTTCCTCGATTTCTGAAACAAGCGCCTTCAGATCGAATGTTTCACGAGTTTGGCGGCCGGACACGCTCATTGGATCGAGAATTCGAATGCGTTTGCCAAGCGATTTTAACGCCGATTGCAGCGTGGAAAGCTGCGCTTGAACATCGTCGGGCATACCTTCGTCGTCTAGCCCCTTGAGAACGCTCAGAGCATTTTCCGATGACCGGGCGAGCTCGTGCGCAACCACTTCCACCATCAGTCCCACGCCTGCCATATCAAGAAGGCGCCGCCCTTCCTTTTCCGCTTCATCAATGCGGGAGCGGAGCAATGCTGCAAAGGCGAGAAGCTCTCGAAGCGTATGCTGGACCTCGTCGACGCTATCCATCTCGTCAATTGGTACGACCCGCTTCAAACCGCTTACTGCATTCTTAACACGGCTTTCGAGTTCCTTCAGGCGGTCGGCAGCGCCCACTATCTCGGTTTTATCGATCTTGTATTCGCGCTCAGTCGTAGCGATTGCATCACCAAGCGCGTCTTGGATAACCCAACGGAGCATTTCTAGAAATATTTGCTGCTCGTTATTCTCACGGAGCCCTTCTCTGTTGGTTTGGTCTATGAGCTTTGAGTTGCGAGTCCGTGATATAGAAACACGACCGATGAACTGGGTTTTGTTGAGCAAGTAGCCGCTACGTCGCAGGGCTTTTCGATCGAGATCGAGCCAGTCGTCCCGATCCTCGCCGTATGGGAAAACGCGAAATCCATTGCGGAAGAGCATGATGCCGGACCAACGGTTTTGCTGATCGCGCAACGACATCGTGGTTCCGGTGCTATCCGCGCGGCTGAGTCGGCGCCGATTGTACCAGTTCATATCGAACTTAAACGGCCCAAGACCGTGCAACGCTTCATCGAAGGTCTCACCGAGCTCTTCACCGAACGTACTTTCCATTTCTTTCAAGCCCAAGACATAAGTCTCGGTGTAGACAGGGTGCTCAAAGCCCAGATCGCGTATTTCCGCAGTACAGGTCAATATCGGTTCGCCATCTTGGTATTCGAGGCGACCCTCAATACGGGCGTGCGCAGCGTCGAGAATAGATTTTGGCATCCTTGGAATACTTACCCGCTCACCGTTGAAGAACACGGTGACCTTTGGTCGCTTTTTCTGCGGCATCCGCGGATCAATGAGCCGCGCAAAATCATATTGGCAAAGCTCATAGACCTTTTCGAATGACCAGGACGCCTGCAGTTTGCCGATCACGAGCTTAGTCCCGTGATAAATCTCGTCGTCCTTTTCGTCCCCCTGCTCAGGTTCAATGTCGATTTCGCTGAGCATAGCCTCAGGCTTCGCAAAATCGTTCCAATCGATCTGCAGAAGATTGTAGTGCGTATCATCTTTGGTCGCACTGATGACCGCTAGTGTATCGCCCAACCGCATAGCAGAGAGACGGCCAATTCCTTTTTCACCAAGGTAGGGAGCATCGTCCGCCCCCGTCTTGATAGCAGCTTCTACGTCCGTTCTGCGCGATGAAGTGCCAATTACGAGAAAGGCATCTTGGAGATCGCCTGCTGACATTCCGCTCCCGGTGTCCTCCACAATGACGCGATTGTACTTGGAAGGTGCCCGTGACACGATTGCTTGCGCCGCTGAAAGCGTTTTTGCCTTCGCAAGTTCGCCGGTGAAAGCCTCGACGAGGGCTTTAGGGGCATTATGTTCTAGAGCTTCTTCAACATTCTCTTTTAATACTGCGACACTATCAACTTTTATTCGCAAGGCAGCCTGCGCCGCCTTTTGAGTGAGTAAAGTCTCGAAGCGAATCGCCACGCCATTTTTGGACCCAGCGTCGAAGCCGTTTTTGATCAGCTCGTAAAAGGCGATAACGTCAGATGAGATCAGTTCAGCACCAAGTTCGAGGACGGTCCTGGCAGTTACTGTGAACATTCTACCTCAACTAGTTACTGAAACATTTTCGTGAGCGCATTTTCGAGCCATTGTAAATAACGTATTACCCCAAGAGGCGCGGCACCGAGCATTTAGAACGCAAAGAAAGCGGCTATTTGTGACAAACGAGGCAACCGCTTTCGTCTTCCTCCAGGGCCTCGTCGATACCCGCATCGGCAAGGCGCGCTCGTAAGAGGTTCGGCATACGTCGCGCACGAGCTTGCGCCCTGCGTTGTTCATGTTGACGCTCGATCTCCGACACTCTTTCGGGCCGGGAAAGTTCGTCCAAGCTTTCATTGGCTGTCCATGTGAACGGCGATCCGTGCTCGATCGCCGACTTCTCGTAGCGCTTGGCTTCTTCAAAAGCATCTGGGTGCTCACGCATCAAGCGGACCCATTCGATCTTCTGCTGGTAGAAACAGAACGTGCAGCCGCTGCGCGAGCGCCAGCGGTAGTAGTCCGGAAGACCCAAACCGGAGTTCTCCAGCAATCCGATGACCGATGCTTTGTCGAGTCCGGCTTCTCTGAGAGGGAAGTGGACGTGCATGTTGGGGTGCGTGGCGATCATACCTGACCGGCTCGGTTCGTCCGCCCGGATGGCAACGTAGGAATGCACCTCGACCCCTGCATCGAGATGGGGCTTGAGCCACTTTTGGAATGGCTGGATCTTGAGCTGCCGGGTGCACCAGCGGGTGCGCGGGGAGGGCAGAAAATGACCGTACTCGGTCAGCCAGAAATCGAAATCCCGCCCCGGGTTGAGCATCTCGATGGTCTTGCCGAGGAACCCTTCGAGACGTCCCAGATAATCGTAGACTTCAGGAAGTTCCTTGCCGGTGTCGGTGAAGAAATACTGCACGTCGAGTTCGGGCCGGTGATCGCGCATCCAAACGGCAAGCGCAGCGCTGTCCCGCCCGCCGGAAAGTCCCAACACATGCATCGCCTGCCCCGTCATGCCTCCTTCTCCTCGCTGAGGGGGGCCGTAACGTCGCGCTCCCCATCATCCTGGATGTGGCGCTGGGCGAGTTCCGCGATCACGGCTAGCACCATGTCGGGTTCAAGCTGTGCCGTGTCCAGCGTCTTGCCGATCTCGTCGAGGAGAGGCTCAAGCCGCTTCTGCGCTTCGGTCGCAATTTGTGCTCGGCGCACAACGCTTCTCTCGGTCGATCCGACACCCGCCATCACCATGACTGCGGTCTGGGTGGGTTGCTGACCGTTATCGCCGAACAGTTCCACGCGGCGGAACCGATAGGCATATTCCGAAAGCTGCATGGCTGCGCGGCTCGGTTCAAGATCGTGCCAGGTCGTGACGGGCTTGCCCATCACGAGCCCGCATATGTCTGCCATGCCCTCGAGCGACCCATCGAACTCGGCAAGCCTCGTGATGAAGCCCCGGAGTTTGAGGTCGTCTCCGCCATGTCCTGCTATTCGCGTGGCCCTTTCCGCCAACTCACCGAGATTTGCTGCATCGCCGTGCTTCAGGCGCTCCAACATTCGGCCTTTAAGGTCATCAATCATGGCCGGGTAAGCGCGATCGAGTTCCCCCAATACCGTGCGCAGCGCTGGCGCGATGTCATTGCCCGAAACATCCAGGACTTGGGGAATATCGACAAACAGCAGCTGGTAGGGATCGTCTGCATCAAGCAGCAAGCGGCGTACGTCGATCGCCTGCCTAGAGAGCGTGGCCTGCGCTTTGCGCGACCAGTTGGGAAGCGTGTAGGCAAATTGTACGAGGGCCTGCGCTATTTCGAGCGGCTCCTGCGACGGCGGATCATCGACGAACTCGGCCGCAACGGCTGCGTATTGTTTCAGCACGGCCGAGTTCGCGGCATCGCTCGGAACCGATCGCAGCGCGATCTGCTCGGGGTCCTGCAAGAGCAGGTCCATGACCAGATCGGAAATGGCTGGCTGGAAGGCCTCCTTCGCATAGACAGCCGTGCTGGTGCGGCGCGAGAAAAGGTAGGTTACGAGCAGAAGCGGCATCACGCCCTGTTGGACGCCGTAAGGCGGCTCACTCCACCTTTGGTAGATGTCGGCAACGCAAACCTGCTTGCCGGCTTCAAGAAGCCCGTCGGTCAGCGACCAAAGAGGGGCGAACGTGCTGTCGTCGCTGGGCGGAACGAAGTCCCATCGGTCGCCTTGCCGTGCATACAAACCTGATCGTTCCAGAACAGTGACCGCTAGACCCTTTTCCGCGGGATATCCCTTGATCCCGAAATGCTGCTCGCCGCGGGCGGACGCCATAGCGTGGAGCAGCGCTCGCAGGGCCGCGTTCGTGTTGCTCGACGGCCGGCGCCTATTGATAAGCTCGGAATGCACAATCGGTGCCTGCCCAAAAGTCCGCCGGGCAATGTCGCTCGCCGCCTGCGACAGTCCGTAGGAGAGTGATTCGATATCGAGCGGTTCACCGTTGTCGAACCAGTCCGCGCGCTCGAATCCTTCTCTCAGTAAACCTTCCAGTCGTGCGGACAGATAGGCTATTCGAGCATCAATTTCGCGCCGGGCAGCCGCATCGCCTGCAAGTTCCGGACTCTCATTGCGTACGTCACGTGCCGCCTCGAGCTCGATAGCGGTTTTGCGAATGTCCTTGCTGTTCGAAGCAAGCCCGACGATCACGGGCAGGCCGTGCCGATGCTCCGCCTGTGAGGCCTCAATGACACTCGTCTGTGCCTTTTCCAATTCGACCTCGGCCCCAGGCAGAAGCAGCAGAAACTTGCCGGCCGCTCCGGCGCTGATCCGACCGTCTTTCGGGCTAAGTCCTTGCTGCGGCAGCTCGGCTATCTGGGCATCGAACCAGCGGGGCGTGCCGTATTCGGCGTAATGTCGCTTTGCCAAGATCGGCTGTAGCGAAGCGAGGTCGTTCACCGCCGCTATCTCGAGCCGTCCACGCTCGGCAATACGAGCCTCGATTTCCCCTTCGATGTCGAAATCACTTCCGGCATATATCGCGTAGGCCCCGAGATGGCGGCGATAAACCAGTGCCGAAATTTTGACGAGCTCGGTGAGCTGCTTTTCGGTCTCGGCATGAGGCTGGTCGAAACTTGCCGCAATCGTTTCAAAGGAGGCTGCCAATCCAGATCCATTGCTGAAAAGATCGATAACTGCGACGGTCTTCGCGATCTGCAACCGCAGACCATTACCGTCACGGCCAGCCCTCGCGATCGCCTCCGCAGCCTGTGCCCAGCGATGGCCGTCGGGCGACGCCATGATCGCCGGCTCGAGATTGACCTGGAGATAATCCCACAGCTCGGCTGGTCCGAACGTTTCCCCCGAGGCGATCGTCGTGCGCTGGAGGAATTCGGTGAGGCCATTCGGCTCGGCCGAGGCCAAAAACCCGAACAGGCTGCGCTCGTTCTGGCTGAATCGCCGGCGGGTAATTGGGCCCAGAAGCGCTGCTGCGACAGGGTGTATCGGCCAACAATCGTCGAGCCTTTCTGCAAGGTCCTGCGGAACGCCCGGACGACGTCCTGCAATCTCTCTGGCGACGACGGCAGCTACTTCGTGCGATTGGGCGTGCGCGCACTCTGTCGCGACGGCACGGCCCACAAGTTCGATAACCTCGTCGACCGCCGTGATAATCGGCACATCCGCAAAGCGACCCTGGATCTTGCGCCATTCATCCTGGACGCCCTGGCCGAGACGATCCGCATATCGCTCGAAAGCCTGGTGCAGTACGCCGACGACGATCAACTGTCCGTCGCTACGATTGGCGGCCTCTGCGAGGTCCTGGAAGAAGTGAATATCAATGGCGTGATCGGCAGCGCCATCCAGGTATTTGCCAAGCTCGTCGATAATAACGAGTACGCCGCCCTTGGGACGGGCCTCGACCTCGCGCTGCAAGCGCTCGACGATATCGCGCCCGTCGGCAGCTTCCGTCTTCGACCTCTTGGTCCGAGCGCGGCCCGGGTCGCTACTGATCGCGACTGCGAGCGCTTCGCGTAGATCGAAGACCGGATCACCCCGGCGCCCGCTCAGCGGCACGCAAAGCCAGTCCTTGGGGGCGCTCCCAAAGACGTCTGTTACCTCGGGCACATTGCCAAGAAGTTTTTTGGCTTCCTTGTAGGCAGGTCCGCGTCCAAGCGAGTAGGAGGCAAGAGCGAGCGCGAGGCTCGACTTGCCCCCGCCATAAGGACCTGTCCAGGTAAACGCGCCCTGGCCATTCGCCGCCAGACGCAGCGTCGTGGCCAAAGCATCACGCGCTGATCCTTGCAGAACATAGCCGGAAAGAGGGTCGGCCTGGCCGAAATCGGCATCAATCCTGACAGATCTCTGGTAGCGCGCGGCCACCGAAACATGGTCTGCGAGATAGGCCTGGCTCATGCCGCTAACGCCTTGATGCGCGGGTATGCGCTGGCGAGAAATGAGGCCGGATCGGGCAAGTGCTCGTTCCGTCTGGCAATCGATCGCACGCCTGCGCTATCGGTCCACAGAAATGTGCCCTTGGCGGTCCTTTCGATGTCGACGAGCCGGTCGATCAGCGCGTCTTCGTCAAGCTTGAATATCCGGCCCGGAGAACCCGGCTCGTACACAAGCGTATCGATGGCGAGCGTCGCCTGCTCGGGCGCACGCCTTTTCCAGAAATCGGCAAGAGCGAACAGGAAGATGCCGTCGGGCAGGCCGGGCTTGGGGCCGTGCCGAAAAGCGAAGGAACGCGATGACACTTCGCGCATGAGGCCAAGCTCGCCGAGCACAGTCTCTACCTGATCGTCGACAGCCCCCGCGCCGACCTTGGCGACATACGACCTGACGAAGCATTCGACATCGCGCTTGATCGTCGTCGAGGACGCTCGAGACCGGTCGAGCTGCGCACACAGTACTCTGATCGGTTCGGCAATGCCATCACGGTCAAACCCGTGTGCATTCAAATGATTGAAGGCATAATACCAAGTCGTGGCGCGTTCGAAATTGCTGGCGATCTGCCAATGGAATAGCCATGTCGTAGCGAGGCTCTCCATGAATGGATCGAGCCCAGCATTTCTGTCAAAGATGAGATCGCCGAGGTGCGTAGTTGCAAACGCACCGGCGCCTCGCTCAGGGTTTTCTTCGACGATCCTGCATGAAAGCGCCCAATGCTTGATCGCAGCGACCATATTCTTGCCGACCCCGAACCGGATGATCCCCTCGTCCTTGTCGAATGTATTGGGCGCCGGATCGCCTGAGTCCTCGCACACGGCGTCATAGGCCTTACGTAACCACAGCCGACGGAGCGGGAAAGTTTCATGTCCCGCGAAGCGCGTCTTGACGCCGGGTTGTCCAAGAGGTCCTCTGAGCATGATTTGTTCCTACTGGTGATTTCCCCCAGTTGGCAACCCTATCGCGCCTCTTGTTCGAAATTTAGCGCCTCAGGCAGCAGCGCGGTAGGCTCTCTCGTGCGCGGCAAACAAGGCGAGGACGGTCCGGTCGATGTCAGCTTCGGTGGTAGTGCGGCCAATCCCGATGCGCATGGAGGCCGAGGCCTCTTCGAAAGTAAGGCCTTGAGCCATGAGAACGTAGGAAGGCTCGATGCTGCCTGAGTTGCAGGCCGAACCTGTCGATGCCGAAATCTCGGAGCGAGCATGAAGGAGAATGTCTTCGGCATTGACTCCGTCGGCGCGCAGGCTCGTGCAGCCGGGGATCCGTTCGGCATGCGAATTGATGATGAATGGCCCGCTGTCACGCGCCATTCGATCTTCGAAAAGTCTTTGTAATGATTGAATATGTGCTCGGGCGGACTGTCCATGACGCTCATATAGGCGGGTCGCTGCAGCAAGCCCGGCGCAAAGCGGGGCTGGTACCGTGCCGCTGCGGCCGAGAGGTTGCTGGCCGCCGCCGTCAAGCTGCGGCACGAGCTGAAACGGTGTCGCGCGCGAGACGATTAGGCCGCCGATGCCTTTTGGACCGTAGAACTTGTGACCCGAGAAACTCAGCAGATCGGCATTGATATCGTCGAAATCGACATCGATCTTGCCGACGGTCTGCGCAGCGTCTGTGTGAAAGAGGATGCCATATTGGTGGCAAATTTCGGCGATTTCGCGCACGGGCTGGAGCACGCCCGTTTCATTGTTCGCATGCATGACCGAAACGAGAGCTGTTTCGGGTCTTAGAGCCTGCGCGACCGCTTCCGCGCTCACGAGGCCATCGGTGTCTGGCTGAACTTCGGTCACTTCGACACCGCTCTGGCTGAGCGAATACGCTGCTTCCAAGACACATTTGTGCTCGATCGATGTCACTACCAGATGGTTTCCGCGTCGTGCGGCGGAGGTCATGACCCCCTTGACGGCGAGATTGTTCGCCTCCGTCGCTCCGCTGGTGAAAAGGATCTCGTCCGGGCCGGCACCGAGCAGCGCGGCAATTGCTTCCTTGGATTGGTCGACAATTTTCGAGGCCTGAAAGCCATGCGCGTGATCCGAATGAGGATTGCCCCAGTTCTCGCGCATAGCTCCGGCCATGACATCGATCACGGACGCATCGACCGGCGTCGAAGCCATGAAATCGACATAGACGGGATCGGAACGGCGCAAAGCAAAACCTCTTTCGTAAACGCGGCGATATCACCAAATCTTGAGTGTCAACGCAACCAAGTTCGGTCTTATTGCGGTGCGATGGTATCGAACAAGGCTAGATAGGCTCGCCAATTACATTTTTTTTCGCAACATCGCGATCAATAGGCTTCGTTTTCTCCAGTTGCGGTCCTTCTGGCAGCATAACCCAGCAGACAGGAAGCAGGCCGTAGCTGAAAAACCATATAAGCTACTTCGATTGCGAGATCCGCTTGCAAGCGGATCCGACCATCGACCAGATGGTTTCGATCACTTCCTCAAGGCTGACCTTTTCCAGGTCGATTGACTCTGCATAAGCTGCCCATTGGCTTTGCTTTGTACCGTCTTGCGTCATCTCTTCCGACAGGCCGGGTGGGCGATCGGTTGGGATTGCGGTCCCTCTGCGTTCGAACGTTGCCAATATGGCGGCGTCGAGCTCGTCGTCCGAGATGTCGAGGGCCTGGGGCATCGCCCAGAGGTCGTAATAATCCTTCATACGTCCATTCGCGATGCCCAGCTGAACCATCGCCTGAAATTTCTCGGCTATCACTGTGGCAGGCGGATAGGCGCGAATGTCGGGCGGTGGAAGATCGAGCAATGTCGGGTAGGTGAGTTCATGGGATGGGTCGGCAAGGGCGTCACCAAATCCGATGTCGATGGTCACCGGGATCCTCGTTCGCTCGAGATAGGCGAAGGTCTTGAGCCTCGTCCCACCATATTCCATCTCTTCTCTGATGGGATTGGCTTTCAGAGCGTCGAGATCGAATTCTATGCCGTCTTCAACCGTGATGCTCATGATCTCCCGAAAGTCCGCAACGAGTTGCTCGGGGCCTTCATCGCCATGACCCAGGAAGTCGGCATCGCGCGTTTCGCGGCTTTCGCTTTCCAGCCAGACGGTAACCAGCATTCCGCCTTTGAGGACGAACCGGTCGCGATGGGCGGACTGCGACAGGCGATAAAGCAGGCGTTCGAGCGCAAAGCGAACAAGGACAACGTCAAACACCCGGCCGTCCGCACGCGCGATGTTGAGCAGCCGGTCTTTGACCGATTTTGCCAGATTGATGGGCTTCTCACCCATTCGAGGTCAGCGCCTCGAGATAAGGCTTCATCGTGCTCCAGGCTCCGCCTTCAATCGCGGCTTGGGAGATTTCAGCCGGTGTGGCTTTGCGCTGTTCAAGCGCGGCCTTCAGTCCCTCAATTGCGACTGATCGATCGACGAGCTTTGGGTTTCGAAACATATCAGCAAGCGACTTCGGCACAGAATATATCGGAACGGATACGCCGGAGACCTTGTGATGCTCGATCCCTTGCTGATGATAGGAATCGCTAAATCGAACAGTGCGTGTAGGGGGATAGGAGGGGGCGGGAGACCAGTCGCTGCTGCCGATAGCAACCCACACTTTGCGCGGCATCTGATCGGTCAGTTCATGAAAGGCGAGCGCTGAGACCATGGCGATCACGCCATTGGGGATGCGTTTTGCAATTTCAGCGAGCGATTGGTCGGCATCAATGTCTGCGTCGGCGGTCTGGTAGAGCCCGCGCGAGATGCGGTTGATCTCTCCATCGTCGACCGCCCGGGCTATGGTTTTTCCATCGACACCCGCTTCGCGCAGTTCGCGCGCGCGCAGGATTGGTTGCTGCGCAAAGAGGTCGCGCATGATCTCACGTTGGGTAGGCTGGGCGGTGGCTGCTATGTCACAAATCCTTTCACTCAATAGGCTTCTAACAGAGGTTTTGTGACAAGTCACGGTGAAGGGTTTCCGGAAATCGGGAACGCCTACGATACCATGAGCAGGCGCCATTGGGGGCAGACACGAGAAATTCACGACCCAGCAAACGAGGGCGGCATCGACACCAGAACTGTGCCTGTTGGATGTCGGACCGCCCTTTCCGGCCAATTTCACTCTACTCCACGCTTCGCGCAAATTCCTGTTGCCTGACAGGATTTTGATGTCCTTTTGATCTGCCTCGCGAGTGCAGCCGGTGATCGGTTGCCGCAATTCGAGGCAGTTCATGAGCGTTATTCCGATCCGGTCCGAGGCATTCTCACGCGGCGCGCGCATGCTGCGCACGGCGCTTGGCTGCGAGATCGCACGCTGGCTCGAAGAGCCTGCGGTGATCGAAGTGATGCTCAATCCCGATGGCCGCCTGTGGGTCGACCGGCTGGGCGAAGGCCTTGCCGCGACCGACTGCCTGATGAGCGCTGCCGACGGAGAGCGGATCATCCGGCTCGTTGCCCATCATGTCGGTGCAGAGGTGCATACTGGAGCTCCGCGGGTCTCGGCAGAGCTTCCCGATGGCGGCGAACGCTTTGAAGGTCTTCTGCCACCGGTGGTCGCCGCGCCGAGCTTTGCCATCCGCAAGCCTGCTGTCGCCGTCTTCACGCTCGCCGACTATGTCTCGGCCGGAATCATGGATGCATGGCAGGCCGAGGCGCTTGGCGCTGCGGTTGCGGAGCGAAAGAACATCCTGGTCGCGGGCGGCACCTCGACCGGCAAAACGACGCTTACCAATGCTTTGCTCGCCGAGGTCTCATCGAGCCCCGACCGGGTTGTCCTGATCGAGGATACGCGCGAACTGCAATGTGCCGCGTCCAATCTCGTCTCGCTGCGGACCAAGGACGGCGTTGCAACTCTGTCCGATCTGGTCCGCTCGGCGCTGCGTCTGCGCCCCGATCGCATTCCCATCGGTGAAGTGCGCGGTGCAGAAGCGCTCGATCTGCTCAAGGCCTGGGGGACCGGCCATCCCGGCGGGATCGGTACAATCCATGCAGGCTCTGCGCTCGGCACGCTGCGGCGGCTCGAACAGCTCATTCAGGAAAGCGTGGTGACCGTACCGCGCGCGCTCATCGCCGAGACCATCGACGTCATCGCTGTGCTGGTGCGTGATGGCGCCGGACGGCGGCTCGCCGAACTGGCCGAGGTCCGCGCTCTCGATGCTTCGGGCGAATACGTCCTCGCCCCTCTTTCCCATACACAAGGAGACCCTTCGTGATGATTATCCTGTCGCGGGCGCGCTCGCGCCTTTCCGCTATCGCTCTTGCCGGTGTTGTCGCTCTCACGATTGCCGCGCCGGCCCAAGCCGCCGGCTCGTCGATGCCATGGGAAGCGCCGCTGCAGGCGATCCTGGAATCCATCCAGGGTCCGGTCGCCAAGATCGTTGCGGTGATCATCATCATCGCGACCGGCCTCGCTCTCGCTTTCGGCGATACATCGGGCGGCTTCCGGCGGCTGGTGCAGATCGTGTTCGGCCTGTCGATTGCCTTTGCAGCCTCCTCCTTTTTCCTTTCCTTCTTTTCTTTCGGCGGCGGAGCGCTCGTCTGATGGGCGCCGGTTCAACTGGATTGCCAACCGGCTTCGCCGTTCCCGTCCACCGGGCGCTGACCGAGCATATCCTGCTGGGCGGTGCGCCGCGCGGGCTCGCGATTGCCAATGCGACACTCGCAGGAGCCATCGGTCTAGGTCTGCAATTGTGGATCGCAGGGATAGCCTTCCTCGCGCTGGGCCATATGGCCGCGATGTGGGCGGCGCGGCGCGACCCGCAATTCGTGGATGTCGCCCGGCGGCACTTGCGCTTCCCCGCCCATCTGCAGGTCTGAGCCATGCTGAGCCTGCGCGAATATAGAAACAAGGCCGAACGGCTGGCAGACTTCCTGCCCTGGGCGGCGCTGATCGCTTCGGGCGTGGTGCTCAACAAGGATGGCAGTTTCCAGCGCACCGCGCGTTTCCGGGGACCTGATCTTGATAGCGCGACGCCTGCTGAGCTGGTTGCAACGACCGCGCGGCTCAACAGTGTGCTGCGCCGCCTTGGCTCGGGATGGGCGCTCTTCGCGGAAGCAGTGCGCCGACCGGCGCAGGACTATCCTATATGCGATTTTCCCGATCCTGCTTCTGCGCTGGTCGAGCGCGAACGCGCGGCCCAGTTTGCCGAAGAAGGCGCGCATTTCGAAAGCCGCTATTTTCTGACGCTGCTCTGGATGCCGCCCGCCGAGGATGCCGCCCGCGCCGAAAGCTGGCTGTATGAAGGCAAGGCCCAGAAAGGCGTCGATCCCCGCGAACTGCTCGATGGCTTCATCGACCGGACTGAACGTTTGTTGCGCCTGTTCGAAGGCTTCTTCCCCGAAGCCCAATGGCTCGATGATGGAGCAACGCTGACATACCTTCACAGCTGCGTCTCCACAGGCATGCAGCAGGTTCGCGTTCCCGAAACGCCGATGCATCTCGATGCGCTGCTCGCCGACGAACCGCTCTGCGGAGGGCTCGAACCGCGGCTTGGCGCAGCGCATCTGCGCACGCTGACTGTAGTTGGATTTCCAAGCGCGACATTTCCGGGACTGCTCGACGACCTCAACGCGCAGGGCTTCGCCTATCGCTGGTCGACCCGTGCGATCATGCTCGACAAGAGCGATGCAACCAAACTGCTCGGCAAAATCAGGCGGCAATGGTTCGCCAAACGCAAGTCGGTCGCCGCGATTCTCAAGGAGGTGATGACCAACGAGGCCTCGGTGCTTGTCGACAGCGATGCAGCCAACAAGGCCGAGGATGCCAATGCAGCGCTGCAGGAACTGGGGTCGGACCATGTCGGGCTGGCATTGGTCACGGCAGCCGTCACTGTCTGGGATAAAGACGCATCACTCGCAGCCGAAAAGCTGCGGCAAGCCGAAAAAGTCATCCAGGGCCGCGACTTCACCTGTGTGACAGAAGGCATGAATGCGATCGAAGCCTGGCTTGGCTCCCTCCCGGGCCATGTCTACGCCAATGTTCGTCAGCCACCGATCTCGACGCTAAACCTTGCGCATATGCTGCCGCTTTCGGCAGTCTGGGCAGGGCCGGAGCACGATGAGCATTTCGATGCGCCGCCGCTGTTCTATGCGCAGACCGAAGGCTCCACCCCGTTTCGTTTTTCGCTTCATGTCGGCGATGTCGGTCACAGCTTGGTGGTCGGCCCAACCGGGGCCGGGAAGTCTGTCCTGCTGGCTTTCATGGCGATGCAGTTTCGCCGCTATGCCGGCGCGCAGATATTCGCCTTCGACTTCGGTGGCTCGATCCGCGCTGCAGCGCTTGCCTGCCGCGGCGATTGGCAGGATCTTGGTTCAAGCCTTTCGCAGGACAGCGACGATGGCGTCCTTCTGCAGCCGCTTGCGCGCATCGACGAACCGGCCGAACGAAACTGGGCCGCCGAATGGCTGCAGGCTATCCTTACCTCGGAAGGTGTCGCGGTCGATCCGGCCACCAAGGAGCATCTGTGGACCGCATTGACGTCGCTCGCCACAGCGCCTGTTGCTGAGCGAACGCTTACCGGCCTTGCAGTTCTGCTCCAGTCGCAGGCATTGAAGCAGGCACTCGCGCCCTATTGCATCGGCGGCCCGTTCGGACGCCTGCTCGATGCCGAAAGCGAACGGCTCGGTGAAGCGCGCTTCCAGGCGTTCGAGACAGAAGGCCTGACCGGCTCGGCGGCAGCGCCTGCGGTCCTTTCCTATCTCTTTCACCGGATCGAAGGGCGGCTCGACGGATCGCCGACCCTCCTCATCATCGATGAGGGCTGGCTGGTGCTCGACAGCCCTGCCTTCGCTGCGCAACTGCGCGAATGGCTCAAGACGCTGCGCAAGAAGAATGCGAGCGTGGTTTTCGCGACCCAGAGCCTCGCCGATATCGAAACATCGGCGATTGCGCCCGCCATTATCGAAAGCTGCCCGACCCGTGTTTTTCTGCCCAATGAGCGGGCGATGGAGCCTCAGATACAGGCGATCTATCGCCGCTTCGGACTCAATGACCGGCAGATCGAAATCCTCAGCCAGGCGGCGCCCAAGCGCGACTATTATTGCCAGTCGGCACGCGGCAATCGCCTGTTCGAACTCGGGCTTGGAGAAGTGGCGCTCGCTTTCACGGCAGCCTCTTCGAAAAGCGATCAGCTCGCCATTGCCCGGATTGCCGAAAACGAAGGGCGCGCAGGTTTTGCCGAAGCCTGGCTGAGGCATCGCGGCCTCGACTGGGCCGCAGAGCTGCTCGCTATTCCCGAGCCGAATTCGGCTTTTTCACCCCCCAGAAAGATGGAGATTCCAAATGACCTTTCGTAAGAATTTGAACGGACTGGCTGGTGGCCTTGCGCTTGCTGTCGCCGGCGTGGTTGCCACAGCACCGGTGCCCGCCCATGCGCAGTTCGGCGGTATCGTTTACGACCCGTCCAACTATGCCCAGAATGTGCTGACTGCAGCGCGAACGCTTGAGCAGATCAACAACGAAATCCGCATGCTGCAGAACCAGGCGACTTCGCTCATCAATGAAGCCAGGAACCTGCAGAGCCTGCCGCTCAATATCGTCCAGCCCCTACAGCAGCAAATCCAGCAGACCCAGCAATTGCTGCAGCAGGCCCAGCGCATTGCTTATGATGTACGCGAGATCGAGACGACGTTTGAAACGCAATACAAGAACATCCCGCTCAGGTCTTCGCAGCAGGCCATGGTGACAAGCGCCGAGGCGCGCTGGCAAAATAGTGTCGCCGCTTTCGAGGATGCGCTCAAGGTGCAAGCGGGAGCGGTTGCCAATATCGAAGGCTCGCGCGAAGCGGTGAATAGCCTGCTGGGCGCGAGCCAGTCGGCTGCCGGTGCCTTGCAAGCTGCGCAGGCCGGGAACCAGCTGCTTGCACTGCAAACACGCCAGCTCGCCGATCTTACCGCGACCATGGCGGCCATGGGACGGGCGCAGGCACTCGACGCTGCCGAACGTGCGGCGGCCAAGGCTCAGGCGCGCGAGCAGCTACGCCGCTTTCTGGCGACCCGCCCGCGCGATCTTCCGGCCAAATCGGACTGACCCGCCATGGATAGCAAAGTCCTCGCGCGCACCGGTGCAGCCGTTTTTGTCGGCCTCGCTGTCGCCATGACGCTCGTGCAATTGCGCGAGGAGCCTGCAGTGCGTCCCGAGGCTGCCACGAGCATCTGGGAGCCTGACGGCGATCCGCTGCCTGCGCAGCTCAGGGCCTGCGCGCAAATGGGCGAGCTCGCGCTGTCCTCGCCCGATTGCCGTGCGGCCTGGGCCGAAAAGCGCCGCCGTTTCTTCGGGGTTGAGCACCCCGACGCTTACGCCGCGGTAGGTGATAAGCCCGTGACGAGCGCTCCTGCGCCTCGATCTCCTGACCCTCAATCGATCGGGGTGAATTGAGATGGGAGGCACCGGCGTTGTCGACCGTTTTCTGGCGATTTTCTCGCAATATATCGACAGTGGGTTCGGCCTGCTTTCGGGCGAAGTCGCCTTCATCGCAACGACGCTGATCGTCATCGATGTCACGCTCGCGGCGCTGTTCTGGAGCTGGGGCGAGAATGACGACATTATCGCGCGCCTCGTCAAGAAGACGCTCTTCATCGGAATTTTCGCCTATATCATCGGCAATTGGAGCGCGCTGGCCAATATCATATTCCAAAGCTTTGCCGGACTTGGCCTCAAAGCCAGCGGTTCTGGCCTTGGCGCTAGTGATCTGCTGCAGCCGGGACGGGTCGCGCAGGTGGGGATCGATGCTGCCGCGCCTTTGCTTGCGTCGATGGCCGATCTGCTCGGCTATATAAGTTTCTTCGAGAACTTCCTGCAGATCATCATCCTGCTGGTGGCCTGGGCCTTGGTGGTCATCGCCTTCTTCATTCTGTCGATCCAGCTCTTCGTGACGCTCATCGAATTCAAGCTGACGACGCTTGCAGGCTTCGTGCTCATCCCTTTCGGCCTGTTCGGCAAGACCGCTTTCATGGCCGAGCGCGTGCTTGGGAATGTCGTCTCTTCAGGCATCAAGGTGCTCGTGCTCGCCGTCATCATCGGGATCGGCTCGACGCTTTTCGCCGAGTTTACCAGTGCCATTCCGGGCGAGCCGACCATTGAAGATGCGCTGGCGATCGTGCTCGCCAGTCTTACCCTGCTCGGGCTCGGCATATTCGGTCCCGGTATTGCCAACGGCATCGTCGCAGGCGGCCCGCAGCTCGGCGCAGGGGCCGCGGCAGGCACCGCTGTGCTGGCCGGCGGGGCAGCCGTCGGCGGCATTGCCGGCGCCAAGCTTGCGGGCGGCGCTGTAGCCAGCGCAGCATCCTCGGTCGCCAATGGCGCATCGCGCGCTGCAGGAGGCGCCACCATGGCCTATGCGACAGGTTCGGCAGGCAAGAGCGGCGGCGGTGCGGTTGCAGGCGGCATGGCCGGTGTCGGACGCGCCGCAGGCGGTGCTGCCCTCTCGCCTCTGCGTAGGGCGGCGGATAGCGCCAAAGGAAATTTCCGCCAAGGAGCGCGTGCAGCAGCCAGCAATATGGGTGGCCGGGTCGCCTCCTCGCCGCCGTCTTCGCCAGCGTCCAAAAACGGCCCGCCGAACTGGGCGAAATCCATGAAGCAGCGACAGTCCCTGGGACATTCAGCGTCGCTTGCCGCGCACACCGTTCGCTCTGGCGACGGGCACGGCGCAGGTGCTTCCATCGACACACAAGAAAAGGACTGACGGTTCATGTTTAAACGCCCTTCGATCCGATACGGCAAGACACCGCAAGCCGAGACACCGTACCAGCGCGCGGCCCAGGTTTGGGATGAGCGCATCGGTTCGGCGCGCATTCAGGCGAGAAGCTGGCGCTATGCCTTTTTCGGTGCACTTGGGCTGTCGGCAATCCTGACTGGCGGTCTCGTCTGGCAGAACGCCCGGGGAACCATCGTTCCCTGGGTGGTCGAGGTGAACAAGCTCGGCGAAGCGCGCAGTGTTGCGCCCGCCAATGCCGCATTCGACCCAAGCGATCCGCAGATTGCGTTTCATCTTGCCCGGTTTATCGAAAACGTGCGCGCCATTCCTGACGATCCGATCGTGGTGCGCGAGAACTGGCTGTCAGCCTATGACTTTGCCAGCGACAAGGGTGCGCTGGCGCTCAACGACTATGCGAGGGCCAACGATCCGTTCGCCGCGATCGGCCGCGAACAGGTTGCGGTCGATGTCACAAGCGTCATCCGCGCTTCGCCAAGGAGCTTCCGCGTGGCCTGGATCGAGCGCCGCTACCGTGACGGCTCGCTCGCCGAGACGAGCCGCTGGACCGCGATTCTGGGCATCGCCGTCCAGCCACCCACCAACGCGGATGCGCTTCGCACAAACCCGCTCGGAATATTCGTCACTTCCATCAACTGGTCAAAGGAGCTCGGCTGATGTCCCGCTCGCATACAACACCCACAATCGGCTTTTTCGGCCTTGTCTCGCTCGCTCTCGCCTCGCCTGCCGCAGCGACACCGGCCCCGCAAGCGGCGGCGTCAATCGACGCATTGGGCGCGCTCGCAGGGGCTTTCCCGGTCCTGCAAGACAACATCGGTATTTCTCTCCTTTTCAGTTCGCGGCAGGCCTCCCCCACTGCCGCGCGCCGCTCCCCTGGCTCTGGACCTGCCCCTGATCCCCAGAGCCAAGTGGGAGCGGCAAACGATGCCGCACGGGTCGAGCCCGACGACGTCGGATTCGACAATGCGATCCAGCGCTATCCCTATAGCGAGGGCGCTCTGTTTCAGGTCTATACCAAGCCGGGCCAGGTCACCGATATCGCATTGCAGGAGGGCGAAAAGCTCGTCGGTCCCGGACCGGTTGCCGCTGGCGATACGGTGCGCTGGATGATCGGCGATACGATGAGCGGGACGGGCGAGGCGGCGCGCGTCCACATCCTCGTGAAACCCACCCGGCCCGATATTACGACCAATCTCGTGATCAACACCGATCGGCGAACCTATCATGTCGAACTGCGGGCCAATCCCAGTGTCTATATGGCGTCGGTCAGCTGGAGCTATCCGGCAGATGAACTGATCGCTCTTCGCCGGGCCGAAGAGGACGCAGCGCGCGCCGCGCCCGTTGCAAGCGGTTTCGCGCTCGAGAATCTCAACTTCGACTACCGGATTTCGGGCGATAGGCCCGACTGGCGGCCGGTGCGGATATTCGATGACGGGCAGCGCACCCTGATCGAATTTCCGCCCGATATTGCGCAAGGCGAAATGCCGCCGTTTTTCGTCGTCGGCGAGGATGGGCAGGCGGAGCTGGTCAACTACCGCGTTTCGGGCCGCTATCTGATTGTGGACCGCCTGTTCGAGAAGGCCGAACTGCGGCTTGGTGCCAGGCGCAGGCAGGTTCGGGTCAAAATCACCAATCGGGCGTGGGGCCGGTCATGAACAGTGAATCCGAACCGGACCGGCCTGCTGATGCTGAATCCATCGTTCGCTTGCGCGGAGAGGGACCGCGCGTCGTTCGCCTCTCGCGCAAAGCCATCGGCATCGCCAGCGCCGCCGCGCTGACGCTGGTCGGCGGCGCCATGATTTACGCCCTGCAACCGGTCTCGGAGGCAGGGCCTGATGAGCTTATTGGAACCGAAACAGTGGCGGTCGCCGACGGTCTTGCTTCGGGCCCGAGCGACTATTCGCAGGTGCCGCGTCTCGGCCCGCCGCTTCCTGGCGATCTCGGCGAGCCCATCCTCAACGCTCAGGATCGCGGAGCTGTCGCTGCGCTTCCACCAGTCGGAGCGCAGCCCGCGCCGCCGCAAACGCAGAGTATAAGCCCCGCAGAGGCAGCGCGCCAGCGCATCGAGCAGGAGCGCGAAGTAGGCCGTGCCAGCGCGCTGTTCTTTGCGGGCGCTACGGCGGTTTCAACCACCGATGCATCGCCAACAGTCAGTTCTAACGCATCGAAGCCTGTGACCGCGACCGAGGCCGTGAGATCTGCGCCCGCTTTCCTCGACCGCCCGGTCGATCGGCGCATCTCTGCATTGCAGCAGGTTGCCGCCGCGCCGACCGATGCGGTGCTTCAGGCGGGTTCAGTCATTCCTGCCGCACTTATCACTGGCGTCCGGTCAGACCAGCCCGGCCTTGTGACTGCGCAAGTCACGCAAAATGTCTATGACAGCCTCACAGGGCGGATTCTGCTCATTCCCCAAGGCGCGCGCCTGATCGGCGATTATGCGTCCGATGTCGGCTTCGGGCAGCGCCGCGTGCTGCTGGCATGGAATCGTCTGATCCTGCCTGACGGTCGCTCGCTGGTTCTCGAACGGCAACCTGCGGCCGATCCCTCAGGCTATGCCGGACTGGAAGACGGTGTCGACTATCATTGGGGCGGCGTGTTCAAGGCGGCGCTGGTTTCGACTCTGCTAGGCATCGGCGGCGAGCTTGGTTCGGGAAGCGACAGCGATCTGCTGCGTGCCGTGCGCCGGGGAGGTCAGGACAGCGTCAACCAGGCCGGCGAGCAGGTCGTCTCTCGCGAACTTGCCATCCGTCCGACATTGACGATCCGGCCCGGTTACCCGGTGCGCGTGCTGGTCACGCGCGACATTATCCTGGACAGCCGCTCATGACCCGGCTGAAGCTATCCGACATCGAGGATCAAAAATCAGTCAAGCTGACCGTCGAGATACCGGTCCGGCTGCATCGCAAACTGGCCGAATATGCACGCGTGATAAATGGCGGAACAGTGGAGGGCGCACCAGACCCCGCCGTCCTCGTAGCGCCGATGCTGGAGCGGTTCATCGCGAGCGACAGAGACTTCGCGCGATTGCGAAGGCGAGCCGCCGCCAAACCAGACCAGTAGAGGATCGAGTACCCGGCTTTGTCACGCTAAACATCTATCGTTTCGCATGAATTGCTCGTCTACGTAACTTTACGGTCCCTTTGCATCAGTCGTGTTTCAGCGTAATACTGGAGCGGGAATGCAAGTTCCTGGCGACCGGGCGCCGATACAGATGTCCAGGCGAAACGCTAAAAGTATCGATACACTCGCCAACGGGTGTTTCCATCTCCCGGTCGCATCTTCGACCCAAGCGGCATTTATAATTTCATTATAAGTTGGCCTGAATTTCCTCACGCGATCACTCTCTTCTCGCGACAATTGAGTCGCGATACCAACCACAGGAGTGAATCATGAAGGATTTTGACCATACCCAAGATGAGGTCATTGACCTCGGAAAGGCCTCGGTTGAGACCAAGGGCAACGCCCTGTTCGACATTGATGTGAGCAGCGGCCGGTTGTCCTACGCGACCGGCCTCGCCGAAGACTGAGCCTCGCGGGGGCGCGCGTTCTTCCAGGACCGCGCCCCTTCGCTGCAATCCTACTAACGTGACCGAGTTCAGCACCAGCGATATCGCATGGGCCGAGTGCAGCGGCAGGTTCGTTTTTCTCGATATTGCGCAAGATCGCTACTTTCAGCTTCCGATGCCGCGAGAGAGAGCTTTTCGCGCCCAGCTTGACGGGCAAGCCTGGTATCAACCACGCGCTTTCCCGCGCCCACCTGAATGGGCCAAACCGCGTATTGTTTCGCCGGAGATCCACGAGGGCCCCTTCCGGCTTGCCCGCGTTTCTGCGGCAATCTGGACCCAGCGCCGGGTTGAGCGCCGAATTGCCGCGCGTTCTTTCTGCGAAGTCCTGCTGGAGCTGAAAAGCCTGAAAGGTCCGCTGGTGACCAGTGATACAAGTGACACGGAGCAGGCTATTGAGCTACGCGCCTTTGAACACGCCCGGCTCCTGCGCAGTGCAGCAGATCGCTGTTTGCCGCGCTCGATTGCGCTAGCGCTGCGGCTGGCCCGGCGCGGCATCCACGCCCATATCGTTATAGGCGTCAGAAGCGATCCATTCGGCGCCCATTGCTGGGTCCAGCACGGCGAGGCCGTGCTCAACGACACTGCCGAGGAAGTGCTGCGCTACACGCCGATACTGGTTGTATGACCACACTGCGCTTTGCACTCGCATTGCCGCGCCAGAAATCAGCGGCGTCTGCTCGGCTGCAGAACACGCTGAGCCTGCAGGATCTGTGCGGCGATCTCCCGCGGCTCTGGATAGCGAAAGGCACGAATGTTGCCGATCTTGGCTCTGCTGGATGTGTGATCGGCACCCTCTTCGCCGGAGCCACGTCGCAGCGTGTTTATCAGCTGCCGGAGATGGGCACGCACTCCGCTGAAACGCTCGCCGCCGACCTCGCCGCAAACTTCTGGGGTGCCTACCTGGCGATCATACCCGATCGTGATCGCTGCGATTTGGCCGTGATGCCGGATCCTTCCGGACTGGTCCCGATCTACCGACTGGTGACGACGACCCACGTGCTGCTCACCTCTGATCCGAAACTTCTCGAGCAGGCCTGCGCAAAGAGAATGAGTATATCATGGGGTTCTCTGGGCAGTTTTTTGACGCGTGCCGAATTGCGCAGGAGACAAACCTGTCTGACCGGTGTCGACGAGCTACGGCCAGGTGCCTTGACTTATCCGGCGGCTTGCGATCCCGAAGAATTCCCAGTCTGGCGCGCGAAGCAGTTCCTGCCGGGCAGACTATCGCTCTCCTATGATGAAGCGAGAGCGCAGCTTCGTGACGCGGCGATCCGTGTCATGGGTGCGTGGGCAGAAGAGCTTGGACCCGTGTCAGTGGCGGTGTCGGGCGGCGTCGACTCTTCCCTCGTCTGCGCCGCGCTTTCGCGGGCGCAAAAGCCGTTTTCCTGCGTCACGCTCGCGACGGCTGACAGAAGCGGCGACGAGCGGGACTATGCTCGCCTTCTGGCGGAGCACCTCGGTGCAGAATATGCCGAACGGATTTACGATCCTGCGCGTTTCGATCCCCAGGTCAGCGCCTCGGCCGGTCTTCCGCGTCCGAGCCGCAGATCGTTTTTGTCGACCATCGACGCGCTGCTCGCCGATGCCGCAGATAACCTCGGAGCGCAGATCGTCTTCGATGGCAATGCTGGCGACAATCTGCTCTGCTTTCTTCATTCAGCAGCGCCGGTCGTCGACCGCTTGCGGGTCGAAGGACCCGGACGCGGCGCGGTCGAAACCCTGCTCGACATGTGCCGCGTTACCGGCTGCGATTTGCCTACTATGGTCAAGGCGACTCTAAAGCGTTTGGTGCGCCGCCCACGCGGCGAATGGCCTTGCGACCGGCGCCTGCTTGCCGATCATCTCGCATTGGATGAGGCGTTGGACCCCGTAACAAACTGGCTCGATATCGATGTGGGGCGCCATGGGGGGAAACACGATCATCTAGCCCTGATCATGCGTGCCCAGCACCATGTTCACGGGCTTGGCGTCGGGCCTGAACGCTTCTCACCACTGATGAGCCAGCCTTTGCTCGAATTGTGCCTGGGCATCCCCACATGGCTGTGGGCCAGAGGCGGTCGCAACCGTGCGCTCGCGCGCGATGCATTTGCCGCCGACCTTCCGCCAAGCCTGTTGGCACGCACCTCCAAATCGGGACCGGACAGCTTCATTCGCCTCGCGTTTCACCACCATCGAAGCGCCCTTCGCGAACTGTTGCTCGATGGTCTGATCGACCAGAATGGATTGCTCGACCGCGCAAGTGTCGAAGCGGCATTTGAACTCGACACGTCGCTCGATGGGTCGACCATTTACCGGCTTCTCGATCTGGCCGAGGCCGAAAACTGGGCCCGGTCATGGCATTGAGGATTGACCCTCGAAACATTGCAACTCTTCGGGGGAGGGGGCGCCTTCCATCGCGCTCCACCGCCGGTATTGCTGCGCTCGTGCCGGATCGCAGTTGATGCGACTCATCAGCCAGAATTCGAACCATTCGGTCGATCGCTCGTAGATCGCCTGCCGGTGGGCGGGCTGCCATTTCACATGCGTTTCGTTCTCCAGCACGTAAAGTTCGATGGCCCGCCCGCGATGCGAATAGGTTTCTATTACATCGAGGCCGCCTTCATATTCGCTATCGCCAGTCTGGATGAGGATCGGCACATCCACCGTGTCGACATTGAGGATGAGAGACATGGGTCTCCAGAATTCTTCGGTACCGGGTTCGAAATGGCGGTAGCCCATCGCGCGAACGAAATCTGTAAACCGGGGTCCGGCTGCCGTCGGATAGGAATACATATCTTCGCAACATGACCCCATAGAGGCCACTTGGAACAAGTCCGAGTTGATAAGAGCCCACTGCACTGTTGATCCGCCGTCGCTGAATCCGCTGATGCCCATCCTCCCGGCATCGACCGCGCCTGTCTCAATGGCGAGCTCGAGCGCGATCTCCAGCGACGACTGCACTCTGCGGCGGTCGATCCAGTCGGCGCGGTTGGCGCGGACAAGCTCCTCCTCACTCGTTGCGGTGAGCGCTGCAGCCGAGAAGGTCGGGCGATCAAAACTGAGCACAGCAAAGCCGCGGTTCGCCAGCGGGTGGATCGGCACTTCGTCGCCGGTCCCGCCGCGCAGGAACCCGTCGCTGGTGTATTGCACGACCACCAAAGGGTGTTGCTGCCCGGGTCTGTGATCGGGCGGCAGAACAAGATCAGCGAAGCTTTCCGAACCATATGCATTGCGAAACCGGAGCCGCTGCACGGTTCCGAAAACTGCGTTCGCCAGGTCTGGGTTGGGATCGTAGACCACCCGCTCGGCGCCCGTTCGGATATCGATTGCGACAATGCGCCGGGGCCTCGCAGCCCCTTCGCGCGCGCAGATCAGTTCGTTTGCAAAAGGGCCGCACCCGATCAGAACGTCAACGGTTGTCAGCAGCGAATGGGGCTGGCCCTCCTCCATATCCCAGCGCAGGATCGCCATCTGGCTGTTCGCCCAGCCCGTTCCCTGAAGGGCAAGCAATGTCCGGCCTTCGGCTGCCCACCACAGATGGCGGATACCTTCGCACGCCTCCGCATCGCAGGAGATCCGGCTGCCGCCGGGCCGCATCACTGCGATGCGCGACCGACTTATCAGCCGGTCGGGATGTTTGGGCTCAAGCCACGCTGCATATCCGTCCGGCCCTGCGGCATATTCGCGTGCTTGCGCAGGCAGAGTGGCAGGCCGGTGGGCAACGAGAAGCTCGGCCTCGCTGGCTGTCGCCGGACGGACGCTGCCATCGCCGAGGGCCACGAAGGCATATTCCGGGGCAATCTCACCAGTCGGGATCGGGCGGTCGGCAAATTGCGGGGAGAAGCGATCGTCAAACAGGAAGCCTCGCGCAGCCTCTTGCGCAATCGCTTCTGCCTGCTGGCGAATCCCCGGACGTGTTTGCACGATGAGGCCATTGCCGTCAGCCGTCCAGGCAAAGCGGTCGACATCGTCGGGCATGGCCGTTGCCCGATGCGTTGGATTTCCGCCTGCTGGATCGGCAATCCATACCTGCGTCGAACCATCGATGCGCTTGAGATAGCCGATGCGCGTCCCATCCGGAGACCAGCGGGGCGCATTGGGCCTGTCCCAGCCACCCATGATCGCCGGAAAATCGCGGAGCGGAAAGTCATCCCGGATAAACTCACCGCCTCTGTCGATTTCGGTTTCAGTCTCGCTTCCATCCATCGCGGTCACCACGAGCCTCAGGCAATACGCATTGGCTTGCGGGTTTGCGCGCTTCACAACAAAAGCGATCCGTTCGCCATCGGGTGAGATTTCGAACGCCGAAGGCGCGCCGGTCGGAGCTGCCCTGCCAATGTCCGCAATCCGGACCTGGTCGTCGAGCGTGAATGCCGATCTTTGCGCTTGCGCGCTGCTCGGCGTTTCATCGAACAAAGCACACGGGTCCTGGTCGCCAGGATCGATATATGTCGTCGGCACGATCGTCTGCGAAAGAGCGGCGGCAAGCAGTATGATTGTCACCAGTGCCTCCGGATGCCGAAGGTGACGAACCGCCCGATCGGCGAATAATTGGTTGAATCATAGGGTGTGTCCGTCGGCCCGGTCTGGCCGAGCGTTTCGGGTTCTTCGTCGAACAGGTTCTGGATCGTGAGCGAGATTTCGAGGCCTGGTTCGCGGCCCTCACCGCGAACAATTTCATAGCTCAGGCCGAGATCGACCGTGGCGCTGGGCGAAAGGCGGCGCTCTTCCTCGAAGCGGCGGTCGCGCAGCGCGCCGATATAGTTGGCGGCGATATTGGCCGCGAACCCGCCAGACTGATAGCGCGCCGTGCCCCGCGCACGGTAGAGTGGTGGATTGAAAACCGTTCCGGCTAGCTGAACCTCGGGCAGATCGGGCGTGACCTGTTGCTGGCTATCGAGGAAGCTGCCCGAGAGATCGAAGGAAAGTGACTGTTCGTCGCCCAGGTTCTGGTTCCAGGCGATCCTCGCATCCACGCCTTCGATGGCCCAAACCGCAACGTTTCTGTTCCGGTTGTCGACAAAGGCGGCAACATTGGCGGGATCGTAGGGGGAGCCCGAGAAGTTTTCGAGACCGAATAGCGATCCAGTAATGAGCTCGGATAAAGTTGTCGGATCGGGAGAGAAATCGATCAGGTTTGCAAACCCCGGGTCGCGGAAAGCAGCCGCAATCGAGCCCGCAATCGGTCGCACCACCCGGTCTTGATAGCGAATGTCGTACCAAGTGGCCGAAATCGTCAGTTCGGGAATGGCGACCGGCTGCAGCTCCACACCGGCGGTCCAGCTGCGCGCGCGTTCCGATGTCACGTCCGGATTGCCGCCGCTTGTGAAAAACACCGTGTCGGACCCCGCTCCGGCGCCGAATACGGCCGCTGGCAGCAGAATGGTCTGATAGGGTATGAAACGCTGAAAGAGGGTCGGAGCCTTGAACGAGCGCGCCCAGCTGCCGCGCAACGTCAGCCCTTCGACCGGTGCGTAGCTCAAACCAAAGCGCGGCGTCGTCTGTTGATCGAGGCCTGGATAATCTTCGTGACGCGCCGCCGCCGAAAGGGTCAGCTCGGCGACTCCATCGATTGCATTACGCGGCGAAACGACCGGCAGGAAGAGTTCGCCATAGGCGAAACGCGCGCGCTGCGTCTTGTCGAAAGCGATCAGTAAATTTCCCGCTTCGCTGCGGCTGAAATCGAGCGTGTTGTTTCGCAGACCCGCGCCGACAGCCAGACGCGCCTCGCCTCCGGGAAGCGTGAACAGCGGACCCTCCAGACCCGCTTCGAGTGAGAAAACCTCATTGCAAAAACACCCCTCGGTCACGCTCGACGACCCGTCCTGCAGCGCGAAGGCGGTCCGGTAGTGCGTCCGGTCGCGGCCGAACACTCCCAGCACTGTTGCCTGCCAGTCTCCTGCGACGTCGAATTTCAGTGACGGGGCGAGCGTATAGGATTCCACCTCCGGATCGGCTTCCGATCGAAATGCCGATGATGCGGCCACGAGCGTTGAGCTTCGGCTTGAATAAAGCGCGTCGATACTGGCCTCGAGGCCGGGCGCGAGTTCGTGATGTGCCGAAAGCGTAACGGCATGGCGTTGCTGCGAGGGGAAGAGCGTGGTCTCCGGATCAAGCGAGCTGGCATAGGAGCGCTGGCCAGCCTCGATCGCCGAATTGTTTGCAAAATCGTAAGCGACGAAGAACCCGCCCCCGCTCCAGCGCGTGCCCGCCACTATATCGGCCTGCTGGCGGAAATTGCCGCCATCCGTGCTTGCGCCGATCTGCGCGGATGTCGTGATGCCTTCAAAATCGCGGCGAAGGATTACATTGACCACGCCCGCGACCGCATCTGAACCGTAGAGGGCCGAGGCTCCGTCCGGAACGATTTCAATCCGGTCGACCGCCGCGAGCGGGATGGATGAAATGTCGACCCCTGCAAAAGCGGAATCATAGGGTAGCCGGTGGCCGTTGAGGAGTGTCAGCGTCGCATCTGGTCCGAGACCGCGCAGATTTGCGCTTGAGGCCGAGTTTACGTTGCTGTTGGCGAACCCTGCGCCTGATCCAATACCTGGATTTTGCCCGCCGGAAAAGTTCTGCGGAAGTGTCCGGATCGCTTCGCCCAGATCGATCTGGCCCGCTTCGACGATCGCCTCGCGGTCGAGCGAAATTGTATCGCCAATGATCCGCGCGCCCCGGATCCGCGTTCCTGTAACGACGATCGCGTTGTCCCCGCTGGCGACATCCGAATGATCGTCCTGCACTTCATCGACTTCACTCTGGGGCGGCCCTGCGGATTGGGCGAGAAGCGGCGAAGAAAAGCCTGCCAGGGCGGTTCCTGCCAAGAGCGCCGTAATTGTCCGGATTGTCGATTGCATTGTCATCTCCCTGATCTGTTGCGATTATGTCGCCACAGGGAATGACGCAGGCATTCACGAGCACCTTAGTTTCAAATGAAATTAAATTTGCAAAGCCTGATCTTTGTGCGGTAAATCTGTCGCGCGCATTCAGGCCCGATCAGCGAAAACCGTGCGAAGATGCGCGAGCGCTTTCATCATGTGATAATCGACTGTCGGCAGCGCGATGCCCAACTCTTGGTGGATCTGACGGTAGGATTTTTTCTCGAAGCGGTTCATCCTGAAGATGCCCGCCGTTTTCTCGGGCAACTGCGCCAACGCGGTCTCGAAGCGCCCGGTCGTCTCTTCCACCTCAATTCTGTCTTCCTGCTTAGCGCAGCACGGCGCATCGGTGTTTTCGACCAGTGGCACCGTCTTGATACGGCATTTCTGTCTGCGGGCTTCATCGACCAGCAGGTTGCGAGCGATCCGGAATAGAAATCCTGCCGGGTTCCGGAGATCTGTCAGTTGCGGGCTGGTCGCAGCGCGCACGAAAACGTCCTGAACCAGATCGCGGGCTCGCTCACGACCGACGCAGCGCGAAAAATAGGCAAGCAGGCATGCGCTCTCTCGGCGGTACAGGGCGTCGAGCGGGCAGGGCGAGCTTACCCGAGCTTGCGGTGCCGGGGTTCGCAGCGCGGAGCTCGATAGTTGATGATCGTCTCGCCGGGTGTCGGCAGAAAGCTGGTTCATGCAATGGACTGGGAGGCAACCGCAATCGGCGGCTCCTCATCGCAAGCCGAGTGCGGGATCCAGTACTGTGCCGCCGTTCAGGACGTATCGACGTCCCTTGACCGGTTGGGCCGCCGGGCCTTGAGCGGACCGGCGTGCATGATGGCTGGCGGAAATATCCACGCGGTCGGCGCCAGAGTTTCAAACCGCGCGGGTCGAATGTGCCCAAGACAAAAGCAGCTTGCAAGGGGCAAGTGTCTCCATTTTCGAGGCATCATGATACCCGCCCGGCGTTGCGGTCGCGCCGATATAGGGCACTCACATGCCTAGTACTGGGGAGGGCTCCTCCACATGCTTGGAATGTCCGCTGTTATCCCGCGGCGCTAGCCATCCGAGCCGAAAGGAGGTGCTCTATGGCTCAATCATCTGCCGACGATACTGGTACAGGCGACTTCGATTTTTCGGACTTCGCGCAGGAATTCCTGCGACGCAATCCGGCGTACAAGGATCAATATGCCAGACTTCATTTGCGCGATACCGGCGACAAGAAACCATCCGCCGCGCGGCGAATAGCTCGGTCATGGGGCCTAGAATTTCCCGTTCGATCCGAGTGTTTCGGCCACAGACAGCCCGGCGATCTGGAGAAGCGATGCGAACGCAAGCGTCGTTATCGTGGCTGGCGGCGCCCGGGACCTTGCCGGAATCAGAGGCACATTGGCTGAGTGCAGGGTGATTGCCCAGCACGAGAACGATGCCGGACAGCACATGGTGGTTTCCGATACGCGAAATCGTCACCGCGTCCTGTTGGCGCGCGAGCCAACTCCCGGCATTGATGGCTATGTCGTCCCCGACGATGCCGATCTTGGTGTCCGCGTAGCAGCTCTCAGTGAATTCCACCGGTCGAAAGAATGCGCGGCGACAAAGGCGCACCATCGACTCCTCAAGCCATCTGCTTACAAACGCTACAGACTGAGCATCCTGCTCGCCATTCTCGATCTGCTCGAAGACGCCTCACCCAAGCAGGTGACATTGCAAGAGCTCGCCAAGGCGCTGATCTATCCAGGCCTCAAAGCGGGCCGCGCGATCGACTGGAAAACATCATCGCATCGCCGGCAGACACAGCGCCTCGTCGCCGAAGCGCATCGCATGGCGGCTGAGGGTTATCGTGAATTGCTCAATCCCTCACGGGGCAAGCGTTGTGCGAATTAACTGGCGTCGAAATCGTATTCGCCCGGCTGGCCTACCAGTCACAGGCCAGACGAATATCAGGCCTACGTCCTTGCAAAGTCTTCCCAAATTCGCTGAAGTCGTTATGCCTCTCCTTGTGGCGCGATCTGCATCTCGCGACCGACGCCGCAAGGAACCCGACCTTCGGGGGCGCAACTGCAGCAGCCGGAACCGGTGCAATGGAAGCGCCGGGACTGGCCACCAGCAGGCGATCGGACGGCGGCGTGTTGGATAGCGCCCTGCCGATCGGACGGGCAGGGCTATGCAGGCTTATTTCGCGGAGGAATTCGCATCCGAACTGGTCAATGTCCAGTCAGACGAGGAACTCGACCAGGCGCTGAAGCAAGTCTCTCGGCGGCTTGGCTTCGACCACTTCGCCTTGAGCCTCGAGCTGCGTTCAGGATCGTGCGAGGCTCCCGGTTTGCTCCTGCATGATTATCCCGACGAATGGGCCAAGGTGTATGTCGGGTTCGATCTGGCCGGACAGGATCCGATCCGGCGAGCCTGCGACAAGTCGTTTGTCGGCTTTGCGTGGGGCTCACTGGGCGAACTGATCCCGCTAACTCGCGGTGATCGCCAGATGCTGGCGGTGGGGCGCGAATGCGGAATCGGTGATGGCTACACTGTCCCGCGACATTTGCCCGGTCTTGCGCGCGGAACGTGTACATTTGCGGTCTGCCCCGACCGAGACCTGCCACACAGTCGCTTTGCGGTCGCAGAAATGGTCGGTACGCTCGCACTGAGCTGTGCACTGGGACTGGGCTCAGCTCAATCCGACGAATTCGTGCCTGTCCTGAGCGACCGGCAGCGCGAATGTCTTCTGTGGGTCGCACGAGGCAAGACCTCAGCCGAGACGGCCATGATCCTTGGGATTGCGACCGAAACAGTAATCCAGCATCTCAAAATGGCGCGAGAACGCTATCAGGTTCACTGTAAGCAATCTTTGATCGTTTCGGCGCTGTTCGATGGTCTGATCGGGTTTTCCGATATCATCCGATGGCGCGATGCGGGATGATTGAAGAAACAGAAGCTCTAAGGCCGGAACCGCTCGGAGGCCGTCAATTGCTGACCATCAAGCTCGATGGAAAGTGAATATTCTACGCCCCAAACCATGCAAGCAGCTAACGTCATCACCAGAAGCCGACGATCAACAGCTGGTATCGAGCAGATTACAGCATGGACCCTAAATCCGAGCCAACCGAGGGGTAGGCCGCGACCAATTTCTTCAGATCTCGAGTTGTCAGTGACAGCCTCATTGCAAGGCCGAAGAAATTGATAATCTCCCCGTATTCGGGTCCAAACAGATGCGCGCCGAGGATAGTGTCGGTGTCTTTATCGATGATAATTCTGGTGGCAGCATAGGTCTCGCCAACGCGAAGATTGGAATACCAATTGCCTGTGTCGTTTTCCGCGACGCGGATATTGTGACCGGCTTCCTCTGCTTCTTCTTCGAGCATTCCGACGCGGGTTAATTCCGGAATTGTAAACACAGCGCTGGGCACGCCGCGATAGTCTGGCTTGGTCTGATTGCCCTTGAGCATGTTGGAGGCAGCGACCTTGCCTTCGAATACTGCGACAGGTGTCAACGGAGGCCCGTGCGTGTTGGCCGCATCGCCTGCGGCGTAGATTTTCGGGTTGGACAGGCTCTGCAAATATTCATTGACTGCTATTCCCTTGTCTCCCGCCTCGATATTGGCAGCGCTCAGGTTCAGGCGATCGATTTCAGGCACGCGTCCCGCACCGTGCACGACCAGATCGGCGTGCAAGTCTTCGGTTTCACCATTCTTTTCGACAGTGACGATGAATTCGACGCCGTCAGTGGCGATAGATTTCAGCGATGTGCGCCGACGCAATCCCACCCCAATTTCCTCACCTCGTGCTAAAAGCTTTTCGACGAGGTTTGTGTCAAAGGCCTTCAATGGCCTGTCACCGCGATCAATGATCTGCACCTCGCTGCCAGCTCGTGCAGCGATATGACCGAACTCGAACGAGACGAACCCGCCGCCGATAAACAATATACGCTTCGGGAGGGCGTCCATCCGCATGAATTCGGTGCTGTTGGTGAGGTGTTCGGCACCTGGAATATCCACAGGGCGGGGCTTGGCGCCAGTCGCGATCAGGATATTGTTGGCTTGAAACCGCCCTTGGCCCTCGATTTCGATCGTGTCTTCGCCAGCAAATTGCGCCGTCCCGTGAAGCGTGGTGACGCCGTTACTGTCGAGACCGCCCTCGATCTTCTCGGGCATTCTGTCGGTAAAGCTCTGAGCGAAGGCGATGAGATCAGCCCAGTTGATCGCGATATCATTCGGTTCAATACCCTTGCCCTGCATCAGCCGAGCTCCATCGATGATTTCGGCGCCTCGCCGCAGCATCTTTTTGGGGTCGCAGCCGCGCAGCGCGCAGGTGCCGCCATAGGGAAGTTCGTCAACCACTGCGACCGACCAACCCGCAGCGGCGCATTTGTTCGCGGCATTCACCGCCGCCATTCCGACGCCGAGTACGATAAGATCGAAGCTGCGTTCGTTCATGTCATTGACCTCAGCAGCATTCAACGCTTGTGCCATTGGCACGCGCTTCTTGAATTGGCGGGCAAGGCACTGTGCCGAACGAACAGAAGACACAGCAGTCGCCTGCATTGGGTTTCAGCTTCATTCCGCAGCCCTTGCAGTCGTAGAAAAACCAGCATGCGTCGGTCGGCATGGTTTCGATTTCCTGGTGTCCGCACTGAGGGCACGTGAGCGTGGATTGTAATTGCATCAGAGGTCGGTCCCGCTAAATTGTGTTTGGGCAGGATAGCCTGCCTCGGTCGAAGCAGTGGCGATGTCGCGCATGGTGGTTTTGGCAGGATCGAAATGCGCTGTAGCAGTCTTGGCTTCGTAATCGATTGTCACATCATGCACACCTGCAACGCCTTCCATTGCGCGCCGCACCGTGATCGGACAGGTCGCGCAGGTCATATTTTCAACCGCGAAGCTTGCCGTTTGCAGCGTTTCAGCACTTTGAGCGGTTTTCTCGTTCGAGGACTGCGGCATGAGCGTCGCTGCCCCAATGCCTGCTCCGGCGATGGCCAATCCGGCAGCAACGGCAATCATTGTTTTTTTCATCCGTCTAACTCCTAATAAAAATGCGGCGCCCACCAATCGACCGTGGCCGAGGCAGCAACCAAGGCGGTTGCCAGCCACAGGGCGCTTTTTAGGATCGGGCCCGCTTCAGCACGCGCGCAATATGTACTGTCCTCACAAGTCTCGACTTTTCGGGAATGAACATGCCAAAATCCAAGGCCCAGACAAGCGACCGCTACGGCAATAAAGATCCACTTATAGGGTTCGAGCGCGGTCAGATTGCCGATCCACGCGCCACTGACGCCGAGGCTCAACAGGAGCAGCGGAGCAATGCAGCAGGAGGCTGCAAAAACCGCACTTAATGCGCCACCGCTCGCCAACAATCTCTGGGAGGTCTTTTGCGTTTGATCGGCCATGGAGTTCAATATAATCTCTGTAGTCACTACAGGTTCAAGCACAAATTGGCACGCGGCATATGACGACATCAAAAATGATCAAGCGAGGCGAACTGGCCAATCGGTCAGGCTGCAACCTTGAGACCATTCGCTATTATGAAAAGATCGGTCTGCTGAAGCCGCCCGAGCGCACGGCCAGCGGGCACAGGCTCTATTCGCGCGATGACCAAGCGCGGCTTGGTTTCATCCTGCGTGGCCGTGATCTCGGCTTCTCGATCGGAGAGCTCATGAGTCTGCTCACTCTCGTCGATTCTCACGACTACAGCTGTGGTGAGGTTTTAGAGTTGACTGACGGCCATCTAGCGAGCGTTCGGCAGAAAATTATTGACCTGAAGAAGCTCGAGCGAACGCTTGCCGATGTCTCGGCTCAGTGCGACGGCGGCGACGTTCCCGAGTGCCCCATCATCGACGCGCTTTACGGGCATAAGGTCGTTGTGCCCAATTGAGGTTTCACGTCGCCAAGGCCCGTAAATTGGCTGATTAAGATTTGAAGAGAGGAACAGAACAGAGCGAGCTCGCCGGTGCGACTGCGTCCGATGACACGATTATGAGCACCCCAAAGTCGCAGCATCCCCAGTTCTTGGTATGTCTGCGATCGCCCCGATCTGGTGAATGGCGACCTGTCTTCAAATCGCCAGGTAGCCGCCATGCAACACTCCCCAGTTTCTCTCCAAGCTTGCCCTTCGGATCCAGCACTTCGCGTAATGTTCGAGGCGCGCAAGCGGGTATTCGTCGATCTTCTCAAATGGGATGTTCCCGTTTTGGATGATGCATACGAGATCGACCAGTTCGATACGCCCGATGCGAGCTATTTGGTGCTGACCGACGGAGAAGGCCGTCATCGCGCTTCAGCGCGCCTTTTGCGGACTGACGGCGCTCACATTCTCGGGGAGCTATTCCCTTGTCTGTGTGATGGTCCGATACCCTCTCGGTCCGATTTTCGCGAGATCACGCGTTTCTGCATCGAACCCACGCTCTCGCGGTTTGAGCGCCGCACGGCACGCGACCAACTTGTGACCGCGCTTGCCGAGCATGCCCTAAAGACCGGACTGTCGGGCTACACCGCTGTGGCCAATAGAGTTTGGTTCCGCCAAATCGAAAGCTTCGGCTGGCAATGTCGCACACTTGGCGGCGGCTGCAGGATTGACGGTGAGGACCTTGTCGCACTGCAGATCGATATAGATTGCGACACGCCGGACGATCTCGCTCGCGGCGGTATCTATCGAAAAGGTGTCTACCGGGTCGCCGAGGCGGCATCGGAGGTGGTGTCATGAGCGATATCAAATCAATCGATTGGCTCGAACGGCTACAGAAGGATGGCTATTGCATCATTCCGGACCTCCTTCCTCAGAGCAGCATCGCGGCGCTCGATGCAGATCTTGAACGGGATTTTACCGAAACCCCTATGGGGCACGGCGATTTCTACGGGTTTCGCACGAAGCGTTTCGGTAGTTTGTTGCGCCGCTCACGCTGGGCCTGTGACCTTGTTCTGCAGCCTCTCATCCTTTCGCTGGCCCGCGAAGTCCTCGGTAAGGCTTGCGACCGAATTCAGCTTAACGTTGCCCAGGCAATCGCCATTCATCCCGGCGAGATCGAACAGTTCCCGCATTGTGATCACGACATGTGGGCCGGTGCCAAGGGTGAACACGAATATCTGCTCAATGTCATTTGGCCGCTCACCGACTTCAACTCATCCAACGGCGCGACCCGCATCTATCCCGGGACACATAAACGTCCTGTCGAGAGCCTCGATCAACTTGGTGATCCGATTGTTGCGGCAAGCAAGCCAGGTGATGCGATCTGCTTTCTTGGTTCGACCGTGCACGGTGCTGGACCAAACTCGACCGAAGACGTCCGACGCGGCGTTGTGATCGGCTACAGCCTCGGCTGGCTCAAGCCGTACGAGAACCTTTGGCTGGCATATCCGCCAGAGGTCGCGCGAAATTTTCCGCCCGAACTTGCTGAATTGGCAGGTTATGCGCAGCACCGACCGAATCTTGGGAACTACGAAGGTCAGTGTCCATCCATTCTGCTCGGTGAAGAGGTAGCCAATTATCCGCAGGCTACCGATGCGCTTCGGCCCGAGCAGCTTGCAGCTGTCCATGAATTTGCGGAAGCTCGTCGCTCCAAGAGATGAGCCCCGCACACGTCCTGGAACCGACCTATCGCCGCCTGAAAAGGGCATTGATGGAGGGTACTTGGCCGATCGGTCAGAAACTCGAAGCGATGCGATTGGCAGACGAGTTCGGTGTCAGCATGACACCTGTGCGAGACAGCCTCAATCAACTTGTCGGCGAAGGTCTTGTCGATCTGACCCCTGGCGAGGGGTACCGGGTCACGCTCCTGACCGAACATTCGTTGCGCGACATGCTCGCAGTAAATGTTCTTCTCTTGGAAAGCGTGGCCGATCCAGCACCACGGAAAATCGACACGGCTGATCTAGCCGCACCGATCGACACCTACGCTGACCGCGTTGGCGATGTTTTTTCGATTTTTGCCTTGGGTTCGGAAAACAGATTTCTAAGGCAGACGGTCGACCTGATTAGCGACCGATTGCACATCGTAAGAAGGCTGGAGCCTGACGTCCTGCCAAACGCTCTGGAGGCGCTTGCGGAGCTGGAGGGCAGTGCTTTGGCGACTCCGTCAAAGCGCGTCCAGGCACTAAGGCGATATCATGACCAATGCCTCGCGAACGTCTCCCGGCTGATTGCAGTGCTCGCGGAACAGGGATCGACCTGAGATTTGCAAGCCATGGCTCCTCAAGCGTATGCTTCAAGTCTGTTCGGAGCCGTTCAGTATCTGGACCAGATGCTCATTCCAATCATCGAGCGCTTCTCTCTTCTCGTCTTTCCAGTCGTGGCGCTGGTAGATTCCTGCAACGCCTGCTCTTGAGCCGCTGACATGGTTCAAAACTGCCTCTGTAACCTCGAAGCGAACGCCGAGGCGCTGGAAGTTGGTCGCAAGCGTGCGCCGAAGATCGTGCAGGCGCCAGGGTTGCAATGGCTCACCAAGCTTTTGCTCTATGAGACCGTCCAGTTTCTTCTTGCCCTTGGCGTAGCCGGTAAAGCCTGCCCCGCTTGACGTGGCAAAAACGCGCCCTTTCTTCGGCCAGTTCGCGCCGCCTGCCTGCCGATCGAGTTCGGCAACGGCAAGGTCGTTCAGTGGGATCGCGTTTGGTTCATTATTCTTTGTTCGTGAACCTGGCAGCGTCCAAAACCGGTCTTTCCGATCAACCTCTTGCCAATGTATTCCTGAAACCTCTTCGCGGCGTTGCCCTGTCGCAATGAGCAAGCGGACAATTGGACCAAAGCAAAGATAGCAATCGGGAGCTGCTTCCCAGATGTGTCGAAGCTCGTCGTCCTGTAGCCAGCGATCCCGCGGCCTTACCGGCGGTGGTGCCTCCATTCCCTCCATGGGACTGCGCTCGATATCGCCACGACTGACAGCCCATCGGAATAGGCGCCGCATCACCGCAAAGACATTCCGGCGATTGGCAACCTGATGCTCGGGCATATTGTCCAGGACGGCTACGATATCCGGCCTCGAAACTCGGGGAAGCGGCTTTTTTCCGATAACCGGTTCAAGGTAAAGCCGGATGACGCGTTCAACGAGCCTCGCCCAGCCAACACCCTTGCAGGACCGAGCGAAATGCGACGCATAGTTGTCGAATGCGAGATCGACGGCTTCGCGGCGCCTCTGCTTATCATCGTCTACAGGGTCGATACCTTGCGCAATTAGTAACTGAAGGCGTTCCGCCTCCACTCTCGCTGTCGTCGGTGTCCACGGCGACCCGTGCGCCCCGATAGTATAGCGTCTTGTTCGAGCTTCACGGCCGCCCATTCGGAACTGCAGCACATAGGATATCGAGCCGGCTGGAGTGATTTTCGCACCGAATCCTTTGAGGTCCGTATCCCAAAGGAGCTGGCTCGAGCTGCTTGGCTCCAGCGCATCTATCGATTTTTTCGTGATTTTTCCTGTTGCCATCCGAAACCTCGTGTCCCTTTTCTGGCAATCACCGGGCAATCACGCAAGCGGAAAAAGGGGCGAAATGGAGGCAATTCTAGCGTAAGGTGAATCTGCTAAGTACATTGTTTTACAATGATTTCGTACTTTAGCGTCGTCTGAATCGAAAGTACCAGACTTCGTGGTTATAAACCGTGCGCGCCTTGTGCTCGTAGCGCGTTTCGGGCCAGCCCGAGGGACGGTTCTGCCAGCTCGCCGGGCCATCGACGACCCATTCGAACTCGTCGGTAAAACGGCGCATCACCATCAGCGCGTGGCGCAGATAGACCGCGTGATCGGTGCCGAAGCGAAACTCGCCGCCGGGCTTCAGCTTGTCGGCGATCATCCGCACCGGCCCGTCGTTCATCATCCGCCGCTTGGCATGCTTGTTCTTGGGCCAGGGATCGGGGTGGAGCAAATAGACCATCGTCAGCGCGCCATCGGGTACGCGGCGCAGCACCTCCAGCGCGTCGCCATGCTGGATACGGACATTGGCCAGCGTCCGGTCGCGCACATGCGTCAGCGCCTGCGCCACGCCGTTGACGAAAGGCTCGGCGCCGATGAAGCCGTGGTCGGGCAGCATGTCGGCGCGCTCGGCCATGTGCTCGCCGCCGCCGAAGCCGATTTCGAAATGCAGCGGACGATCGAAGCCGAACAGGCGTTCGGCTGTCACCGGGCCTTCCGCGGGCACCGCGATCTGGGGCAGCAATTTATCGACCAGTTCCTGCTGCGACGCGCGCAGCGGCTTGCCCTGGCTGCGGCCGTACAGCCGGTTGAGGGTGGTGGGGTCGCCTTCTTTAAACGCGCTCATGGCGCGGGCGCCTACAAGCCTACCCCCACGCCGTCCAGATGCCGTAGGCGCTGGTCACGCTCAGCGCGATGCCGACAAGGACCAGCATCAGCTTGGGGCTGAAATGCTTGGCCGCCATAGCGCCGAAGGGCGCGGCAGTGATCCCCCCGATGATCAGGCCCAGCGTCGCGCCCGCGATATGCGAGATGCCCAGATGATAGATGAAGCTCGCCGAAATGCTCAGTGTGAGGAAGAACTCGACCGAATTGACCGTGCCCACGACCTTGCGCGGTTCGGCCCCCTGGACCAGCAGGTTGGAGGTCACCACCGGCCCCCAGCCGCCGCCGCCTGCCGCATCGAGGAAGCCGCCGACCAGCCCCAGCGGCGCGACATGCTTCGCCTGGCGTAGCTTGGGCGGGTAGAGCAGGCCGCGGATCAGCAGCCACACGCCGATCCCGGCGAGATAGATCAGCACGAAGGGCTTGATCGTATCGCCGTCGATCGAGGTAATCAGATAGGTGCCCAGCAGCCCCCCGATCACGCCGGGGACGAGCAGGCGGAAGAACAGCCCTTTGTCGATATTGCCGTGCAGCAGATGGCTGATGCCCGACGTCGCGGTGGTGAAACATTCGACCAGATGCACGCGCTGCGAGGCGAGCGCGGGAGGCACCCCAAGCAGACCGACCATCAGCGTATTGGTGATGACCCCAAAGGCCATCCCCAGTGCGCCGTCGACCATTTGTGCTGCAAAACCGATCAGGATGAATGGGACGATGGGCCCCAGATCGAAACCGAACACCTCCATTGCGGGGGCGGGCCTTTCGCTGTTGATACCAGCGGCATCTACAGCGATTCGCGAAACCGCGCGAGATAGAAAATCTCTGCCGGTCTCGGGGGTTGAAGCGGGCTCCCGCCTGCGGCTAGGCAGCGCGCCATGGACGGACTTCTCGACCGCTACGCCGGCCTCGCACTGTGGCTCCAGTCGCTGATCGCCCTCGCCGGGCTGGTGGTGGTGGCGCTGGCGGTGAACTGGCTGATCAAGCGCGTGCTGCTGCGCGCGGCGGCGCCCTATCTCGACCGGCGTAGCGATACCGCCGATCGCGCGGTGGCACGGCTTGCCACGGTGATCCCCTTGCTGGTGGTGTCGCGCGGTATCGATCTGGTGCCCAATTTGCCGCCCGAACTGGTGACGGTCACCGTCAATGTCGTGCGGGCGCTGATCGTGCTGTCGGTGGCGATGGCGATCAGCGGGGCGCTCGATTACGCCAACGAGCTCTATGCGCGCCGTCCCGAGGCACGCAGCCGCCCGATCAAGGGCTATATCCAGGTGGTCAAGATCGCCATGTACTGCGGTGCGGCGATCCTGATGATCGCGGTGCTGATCGAACAGTCGCCGCTGCTGCTGCTGTCGGGGCTGGGCGCGATGGCGGCGGTCCTGCTGCTGGTGTTCAAGGACACCATCCTCAGCCTTGTCGCCAGCGTCCAGCTGACCAGCAACGACATGCTGCGCGTGGGCGACTGGATCGAAATGCCGAGCATGGATGCCGATGGCGATGTCATCGATATCGCGCTGCACACGGTGAAGGTACAGAATTTCGACAAGACCATCACCACCATCCCGACGCACAAGCTGATCGCCGACAGTTATCGCAACTGGCGCGGGATGAGCGACAGCGGCGGCCGGCGGATCAAGCGGGCGCTGGTGCTCGACCAGAACTCGGTCCGGTTCCTGGACGAAGACGAGGTCGCTGGGCTCAAGCGGTTCCGCCTGCTCGAGAAGTATCTGGCGCGCAAGCAGGAGGAGATCGCCGAATGGAACCGCCATGAACTGGCGAGCGATTCGGATGCCGTCAATGCCCGGCGGATCACCAATATTGGCACGCTGCGCGCCTATGTGATCGCTTATCTGCAAAGCCATCCGCGGATCGCGGGCGAGGGCTTCACGCTGATGGTGCGCCAGCTACCGCCCAGTCCGCAGGGCCTGCCGCTCGAAATCTATTGCTTTGCGAACACGATCGACTGGGCCGAATACGAGGCGATCCAGGCCGATATCTTCGATCACATGCTGGCGATCCTGCCCGAGTTCGGCCTGCGCGTGTTCCAGCAGCCGAGCGGGCTGGATTTGCAGGGCCTGGCCACGCCAGGGTGACACGCAGCGACCCCGGTCGTCACCATCGGCTTATCAGTCTGATCTACCCCGCATAAGCGAAACGCCCGGTAGCCGAAGCTCCGGGCGTCGCTTGCTATCCCGTCCAGGGCAGCTGGATCAGGCCGCTTCGGCCTCTTCGTTCGGGTCGCGCAGCACATAGCCGCGGCCCCAGACGGTCTCGATGTAGTTCTCGCCGCCGCAGGCATGGCTGAGCTTCTTGCGCAGCTTGCAGATGAAAACGTCGATGATCTTGAGTTCGGGTTCGTCCATCCCGCCATAGAGGTGGTTGAGGAACATTTCCTTCGTCAGCGTGGTGCCCTTGCGCAAGCTGAGCAGCTCGAGCATCGCATATTCCTTGCCGGTCAGGTGGACGCGGGCGCCATCGACTTCGACGGTCTTGGCGTCGAGGTTCACCGCCAGCTTGCCGGTGCGGATAATCGACTGACTGTGGCCCTTCGAACGGCGCACCACGGCGTGGATGCGGGCGACCAGTTCTTCACGGTGGAAGGGCTTGGTCACGTAATCGTCGGCGCCGAAGCCGAAGCTGCGGATCTTGCTGTCCATTTCGGCAATGCCCGAGAGGATCAGGACCGGGGTCTGCACCTTGGCGACGCGCAGCTTCTTGAGCACGTCGTAGCCATGCATGTCGGGCAGGTTCAGGTCGAGCAGGATGATATCGTAATCATACAGCTTGCCCAGATCCAGGCCTTCCTCGCCGAGGTCGGTCGAGTAGACATTGAACCCTTCGGTCGTGAGCATGAGCTCGATCGCCTTGGCGGTTGTCGGCTCGTCTTCGATCAGCAGTACACGCATGGGAACTCCCCTGTCTGGCCCCTAGTGTCTCGCGGTAACTCCCCGGTAAGAGGGGTTGCCATGTATTAACCACACAACATCTGAATGGAAAAGGTTAACGCGAGGTAAAAGGCGTTAACTTTTTCTGCAAGGATCGTGGAAAATCAAATCGCTGCGAGCTTTTTCTGCCGTCGCCGCTGCGCGCTCGACCCGATGCCGATGGCCTCGCGATACTTGGCGACGGTGCGCCGCGCGAGGTCGAAGCCCTCTTCCTTGAGCAGATCGGCGAGCTTTTGGTCGGACAGGACCTTCTTGGGATCCTCGGCGTCGCACAGCGTCTTGATATGCGCCTTGATCGCTTCGGAGGATGCGCCTTCGCCATCGGCTGCCGAAACCCCGCTGGAGAAGAAATACTTCAGCTCGAAGGTGCCGCGCGGGCAGGCGAGATACTTGTTGCTCGTGACGCGGCTGACGGTGCTTTCGTGCATCTCGATCTGTTCGGCGACCTCGCGCAGCGTGAGCGGGCGCATGGCGGTCACGCCTTCGCGGAAGAAGCCTTCCTGCTTCTTGACGATTTCGGCGGCGGTCTTGAGGATCGTCTTCTGGCGCTGGTCGAGCGCGCGGATCAGCCAGTCGGCCTCGCCCAATTGTTCGTTCAGCCAGCTGTGCGAGGCCTTGTCGCGCGCGCCGGTCTTGAGCTCGAGATAATAGTCGCGGTTGACCACCAGCCGCGGCAGGCTCGCTTCATTGAGGCGGATATCCCAACCATCCGCGCTCGGCGTGATCAGCACATCGGGCACGATGGCGGATTCGGCGCTGCCGCCGAAGGCCAGCCCCGGCTTGGGGTCGTAGCCGCGCAATTCACCGAGCATGTCGGCAAAATCCTCGTCGTCGACTTCGCACATCCGTTTGAGCCGCGCGATATCGCCCGTCACCACCAGATCGAGATTGTCAATCAGCCGCGCCATGCACGGATCGTAGCGATCCGCCTCGCGCGCCTGCAGTGCGAGACACTCGGCGAGGCTGCGCGCGCCCACGCCGGTCGGGTCGAGCGATTGCACGGTGGCCAGCGCGCGCTCGGCCTCGGCCAGCGGGACGCCCATTTCCTCGGCAATCAGCCGCAGCTCGCCAAGCAGATATCCGGCTTCGTCGAGATCGCCGATGATGCGCTGCGCGACCAGCGCTTCGCGATTGTCATGCGCCACCGCGCCCACCTGGTTGGACAGGTGTTCGGCCAGCGTCGGCCCATTGGCGGAGCGGTTTTCGAGATCGGGCAGTTCGGCGCTGCCGCTACCGATATCGCCGCGGCTCCAGTCGCCCATGTCGCCGGGCGCGGCTTCGGGGTCGATCGCGTGGTCGGCGATATCGAGCGCGTTATCGCCATCGAAATCGGGCGCGCTGTCGTGTTCCTGCGGTTCGGGTGCGCTATCCTCGCCCGCTTCGCGCTGGACTTCGCCCATTTCCAGCAGGGGGTTAGACTCCAGCGCGTCGCCGACGAAGGTCTCGATTTCCAAATTGGACAGCGCCAGCAGCTTGATCGCCTGCTGCAGCTGCGGCGTCATCACCAGCGACTGGGTTTGCCGCAGATCGAGGCGCGGACCCAGCGCCATTGATCAGTTCCCCGTGACTATCGGCATCACAGTGTGAAACTCTCGCCGAGATAGAGGCGGCGCACGTTCTCGTCGGCGACCAGCGCTTCGGGCGTCCCGGCGAACAGCACCTGTCCGCCATAGATGATGCAGGCGCGGTCGACGATCTCGAGCGTTTCGCGGACATTGTGATCGGTGATCAGCACGCCGATCCCGCGCGTGCGCAAATCCTTTACGAGGTCGCGGATGTCGCTGATCGACAGCGGATCGATCCCCGCAAAGGGTTCGTCGAGCAGCATGATCGAAGGCTTGGCGGCAAGCGCGCGGGCAATCTCGCAGCGGCGACGTTCGCCCCCCGACAGTGCCATCGCCGGGCTGGCGCGCAGGCGGGTGAGGCCGAATTCGCCGAGCAGGCGCTCAAGCTCCGCAGCGCGCGTGTCCTTGTCGGGCTCGACCATTTCGAGCACGCAATTGATGTTCTGCTCGACCGTCATGCCGCGAAAGATGCTGGTTTCCTGCGGCAGGTAACCCAGCCCCAGGATCGCGCGGCGGTACATCGGCAGATTGGTGACATCCTCGCCGTCCATCAGGATGCGTCCGGCGTCAGGGCGCACCAACCCCATGATCGAATAGAAGCAGGTGGTCTTGCCCGCGCCATTGGGACCGAGCAGGCCGAGCACTTCGCCCTTGCCCACCGATAACGAGATATCGGTCAGGACTGCACGCTTGTCATAGCTCTTGGCGATCGAAATCACCTCGAGCCCGCCCTGCGGGATCGGCGGGGCGGCATCGTGCAGCGCAGCGTGGTCCGGGTCGGTTGCGATATCGGCCATGCGCGGCGACATAGCATGCCAACTGCGCGTGAAAACCCCGCAGGCACGCCTTTTCGTTAAACTGGCAGGATTTGTGCATGGGCGGCAGTCGATGCGGGCCTGTGCCGCGAAAGGACGCCGCGTATCGCAATTACGCAGGATTGCTTGCCACACGGAAGCAATTTTGAAACAATACGATTCGGGTTGGAGAGAGCAAGGAGAGACGCGTTGAACAAGGCGCTCCGGGAAAACGATATCGTCAGCGGTCCGATGACCGAACGCAGGCGCGACTGGCGCAAGGCCATGAGCGACAATGTCGCGCTCGCGCTGCTGGTCTATACCGGCCTCCAGATCTTCATGACCGTGGGGGCGATGAAACAGGGCGTTTCCTCCATCGTGCCCTATCTCGCGCTGATCATCCTGGTCGCCGGGATTATCCCCGCCTGTCGCTGGTTCGAACGCCGCTGGTCCGATCTGTCGGACGACGAAGCCGCCGACCTCGCGCTCAAGCCCGCCTTCCGCCGCGACCAGATCATGCTGTGGGTGCTGGCGATCGGGCTTCCGGTCGTGCTTACGCTCATCTTCAAGCTGATCTTTTCCTGACCGGCCGGGCGGTTGCCAGCCGGCGGCGCGGGGCCTACCTCGCGCGCATGACTGCCCACTCCCGGACCCTGCCATGATCACTTCCGACGCGGCGCTTGCCCGCTGCCAGGACCTCGTCGATCTCGCGCGCCAGATGGGCGCGGATGAAGCCGATGCGGTTGCCCGTGCCTCCTCTTCCGAAAGCGTCAGCGTCAGGCTCGGCGCGCTGGAAGAGGTCGAACGGTCCGAAAGCGAGGAGATCGGCCTGCGCGTCTTCGTCGGTCGCCGCTCCGCTTCGATCAACACCAGCGATTTCGCGCCTGAGGGGCTGAGGACGCTCGCCCAGCGCGCGGTCGAAATGGCGCGGCTCGCCCCCGAAGACCCCTATGGCGGGCTGGTGCCGCGCGAGGCGCTGTTCAGCGGTGACGGCCCCGATCTCGATCTGTCCGATGGCGGTGAACCGTCGCCCGGCGATTTGCGCGAGGCCGCGCTGGCGACCGAGGACGCCGCGCGGGCGGTGGCCGGCGTGACCAACTCCAACGGCGGCAGCGCGTCCAGTTCGCGCTCGGTTTTCGCATTGGTCACCAGCAATGGCTTTGCACGCGGCCATTCGGGCGGGGCGCACACGCTTTCGGCCAGCGTCGTCGCGGGCGAGGGCGGGGACAAGCAGACCGATTACGCCTATCGCACGCAGCGCCACCGCAGCGATCTGCCCGATCCTGCGGAAATCGGCCGCGAGGCGGGCGAGCGCGCAGTGCGCAAGGTCGGACCCGGCTCGATTCCCTCCGCCAAGATGCCCGTGGTGTTCGACCCGCGCGTGGGCGGCGGGATCCTCGGTCACCTGCTCGGCGCAATGGCTGCCCCCTCGATTGCGCGCAAGGCGAGCTTCCTGATCGGCCGCGAGCAGGACCAGCTGTTCGACAGCGCGCTGCGGATCGTCGAGGACCCGCACCGCCTGCGCGGACTGCGCTCGCGCCATTACGATGGCGAAGGCACGGCGAGCGTGCCGCGCGCGCTGGTCGAGGAAGGCCGGATCACCGGCTGGCTGACCAATGTCGCCAGCGCCGCCCAGCTCGATCTCGACCTGACCGGCCATGCCAGCCGCGGTGGCGGCGGCGCGCCGGGGATCGCGCCGGGCAATGTCTATATGGAAGCGGGCGGCCCCAGCGTCGCCGAGCTGATCGCCGATATCGAGGACGGCGTCTTCGTCACCGACCTGTTCGGCCAGGGCGTCAACCTCGTCACGGGCGATTACAGCCGCGGCGCCAGCGGGCTGCGCATCCGCAATGGCGAGCTGGCGGGGCCGGTGGCCGAGATCACCATTGCGGGCACGCTGCCCGAGATGTTCCGTGCGCTGGTGCCCGCCGACGACCTCGAACTGCAACGCGGGATCGACGTGCCGACCTTGCGCATCGACGGCATGTCGGTGGCGGGCCAGTGAGGGCTCTGCTCGCCGCGCTTGCCCTGCTGTGGGCGATGCCGCTGGCGGCGCAGCTTGAAACCACCGCCGAACCTGCCGCGACCCCCACCCCGGTCCAGACCATCGCTGCGACGCAGGATGCGGGCGACGACGAGCGCATTGCCGAGCGGATTTCCGGCATATTCGCCGAACTACCCGCCTTCGCCGGGGTCGAGGTTGCGGTCAGCGAAGGTGTGGTCTCGCTCTCGGGCACTGTGCCCAAACCCGGCGATATCGCCCGCGCCGAGGCCATTGTGAACCGTGTCACGGGCGTGGTGACGGTCGAGAACGGGCTCGAGCGCGACCTGTCGCTGTCTGCCGACAGCGCGGGCATTTCGAGCCTTGCCGAACGCTGGAGCTCCTTCGTTCGCATGCTGCCTCTGATCGCCGCGGCGCTGGGCGTGTGGCTGGTTATCGCCGCGATCGGCTATCTGATCGCGGGGCTCGGGCGGTTGTGGAAGCGCGTCGCGCCGAACAATTTCCTCGCCGAACTGATCGCCAGCGCGATCCGTTTCGTGTTCGTGGTCGGCGGACTGGTGGTGGCGCTCGACATGATCGGCGCGACCGCGCTGCTGGGCGCGGTGCTTGGCGGCGCGGGGGTGGTCGGCATCGCGCTCGGTTTTGCCATGCGCGACACGATCGAGAACTACGTCGCCTCGCTCATGCTCAGCCTGCGCCAGCCCTTCCGCGCCAATGACTGGGTGCGGATCGACACTTTCGACGGCCGCGTGATCCGGCTGACCAGCCGCGCCACCGTGCTGATGACGCTCGACGGCAATCATTTGCGCATCCCCAACGGGCAGGTGTTCCGTGCGGTGATCCTCAACTACACGCGCAACCCGCAGCGCCGTTTCGAATTCGACCTTGGCGTCGATGCCGATGACGATGCCCGCGCGGCGCGCCAGCTGGGCCGCGATACGTTGGCCGGGCTCGAATTCGTGCTCGCCGATCCGCCGCCCGAGGCGCGGATCATGGAAGTGGGCGATTCCAATGTGGTGATCCGGTTCCTCGGCTGGATCGACCAGCGCGAGACCGATTGGTGGAAGGCGCAAAGCCAGGCGATCCCGGCGGTCAAGCAAGCGCTGGAAGATGCCGGGTTCGGCCTGCCCGAGCCGATCTACCGGCTGCGCTTCGATCCGCGTTCGGCCAGCGTTCCCTTCGCCACCGAGACCAGCGCCGTGGCCGATACGGCCGCGCCGGAAAAGCCGCGTCCCGTCCAGACTATCGCCGCCGCGCAAGCCGACGAGGACGTGCGTCCCTCCGACGAGATCGCCGCCATGGTCGAGGAAGAACGCCGCACCGGAGGGGAGCAGGAAACCGACCTGCTCGACCCCTCCCGCCCGGTGGAATAACCGTTACTTCGCGGCGTTGTACCGCTCGATGCTTTCGAGCACGATATCGCGCGCTTCGGCGGCATCGCCCCAATTGCCGATCCGCACCCACTTCTCGCTTTCGAGATCCTTGTAGTGGGTAAAGAAGTGCTCGATCTGCTGGAAGATGATGCTCGGCAGGTCCTTCGTTTCGGCGATGTCCGAATAATAGGGGAAGGTCGTGTCCACCGGCACACAGATGAGCTTCTCGTCGCCGCCATGCTCGTCCTCAAGGTTGAGCACGCCGATCGGGCGGGTGCGCACGACGCAGCCGGGGACGAAGGACGAACGCGCGATGACCAGCGCGTCGAGCGGATCGCCATCGGGGCTGAGCGTGTGCGGGATGAAGCCGTAATTCGCGGGATAGCGCATCGGCGTGTGCAGGATACGATCGACGAACAGCGCGCCCGAATCCTTGTCGAATTCGTATTTCACCGGTTCGCCGCCAGTCGGGACTTCGATGATGACGTTGAGGCTTTCGGGCGGATTGTCGCCGATGGGGATCATGTCGATGCGCATTGTATGTCTTCTCTCTTTGCGGTCAGCCCCTCTCCCGGAAAGACTTCGCGGCGCCGATAGCGGCTTGTGAAGCATTGCGGAAGGGGGACGATGGTCCTAATCGCGCGCACCATGGCAAAGACACCCCAGGCAATCCGCGGCACGCAGGACATTTTCGGCGCCGACGCCGAGGCATTCGCATTCGTCGTCGAAACCTTCGAGCGCGTGCGCAGGCTCTATCGCTTCCGCCGCGTCGAAATGCCCGTATTCGAAAAGACCGACGTGTTCAGCCGCGCGATCGGCGAGACGACCGACGTGGTCAGCAAGGAAATGTATTCCTTCGACGATCGCGGCGGCGAAAGCCTGACGCTGCGCCCCGAATTCACCGCCGGCATCGCGCGCGCCTTCCTGTCGAACGGGTGGCAGCAGCACGCGCCGGTCAAGCTGGCGACGCATGGCCCACTGTTCCGTTACGAGCGCCCGCAAAAAGGCCGCTATCGCCAGTTCCACCAGATCGACGCGGAGATCATCGGCGCGGGTGAACCGCAGGCCGATGTCGAACTGCTCGCCATGGCCGACCAGCTGCTCAAGGAACTCGGCATCACCGGCGTGACGCTGCATCTCAACACGCTGGGCGACGGCGACAGCCGCGAAGCCTGGCGCGCCGCGCTGGTCGAGTATTTCCTTTGCGTGAAGGATGAATTGTCGGAGGATTCGCAGGAGCGGCTCGAGAAGAACCCGCTGCGCATCCTCGACAGCAAGGATCGCCGCGACCGGGCGTTCGTCGCCGATGCGCCCAAGATCGACCAGTTCCTGTCCGACGATGCGCGCGCCTTCTTCGACGCGGTCACCAGCGGGCTGGATGCGGCAGGCGTCAAGTGGACCCGCGCCGAAAGCCTCGTGCGCGGGCTCGACTATTATCGCCACACCGCCTTCGAATTCATTCCCGACGAGGGCAGCGAGGCCGCGGGCAAGCTCGGCAGCCAGAGCACGATCCTGGGCGGCGGGCGCTATGACGGGCTGATGGAAAGCCTCGGCGGCGCGCCCACGCCGGCGGTCGGCTGGGCCGCGGGGATCGAGCGGCTGGCGATGCTGGTGGGGGAGAAGAGCGAACCGCTCGCCGATGTGGTTGTCGTGGTTGAGGACGACGCGAAGATCGGCGCGGCCGTAAGTCTCGTATCCCGGCTTCGAAGTGCTGGCTACTCCGCAGAGCTTGTCGCAAATGGCTCACCTCGCAAGCGCTTTGACAAGGCGAAGAAAATGCCTGCTCACGCGCTGGCATCGTTCACTGTCACCGATACAGGCTCTCCTGTGCGCGTAATGGGTGACGGTGGCGAGCGACACACCGCGGTCGAAAGCTTCATTCTGAGCACAAATTAGCCACTATCGTCACCCTGAACTTGTTTCAGGGTCCCTCCATCCTCACGCGGTTCCGGTTTGGATTTGCGAAATGGATGCTGAAACAAGTTCAGCATGACGATAAGAGAAAACAGCCATGACCATTCCCGCCGAACGCCTCGACCAGATCGCGCACCGGTTCGCCGAGCTCGAGGCGCGCATGGCCTCGGGCCAGCTCGTGGGCGATGCCTTCGTCCAGGCCAGCCGCGACTATGCCGAGCTCGAGCCGGTGGCGAAGGTCGCCGCCGAGGTGAAGGCGGCGCGCGAGGAAGTGGCGAGTCTCGAGGAGATGCTTGCCGACCCCGAGATGAAAGCGATGGCCGAGGAGGAGCTGGCCGAGCTGCGCCAGCGCCTGCCCGAGGCCGAACGCGAACTGGCCATCGCCATGCTTCCCCGCGACAGCGCCGATGCCAAGCCTGCCATGCTCGAAATACGCGCGGGCACTGGCGGCGACGAGGCGGCGCTGTTCGCAGGCGATCTTTATCGCATGTACGAACGCTTCGCCGCCGAGCAGGGCTGGAAGGTCGAGCCGGTCAGCATGAGCGCGTCCGAGGTCGGCGGCTTCAAGGAAGTCGTCGCCAATATCGCGGGCACCGGAGTGTTTGCGCGGCTCAAGTTCGAAAGCGGTGTCCACCGCGTCCAACGCGTGCCGGAGACCGAAAGCGGCGGGCGCATCCATACCAGCGCGGCAACCGTGGCCGTGCTGCCCGAACCCGACGAGGTCGACGTCCAGATCGATGCGGGCGATCTCAAGATCGATACCTACCGCGCCAGCGGGGCGGGCGGCCAGCACGTCAACACCACCGACAGCGCGATCCGCATCACCCATCTGCCGACCAACACCGTGGTAACCTGCCAGGATGGCCGCAGCCAGCACAAGAACCGCGAGAAAGCGATGCAGGTGCTGCGCGCGCGGCTGTTCGAACAGCAGCGCGAGGCGACCGAAGGCGCCGAGGCCGAAGCACGCAAGGCGATGGTCGGCTCGGGCGATCGCTCCGAACGCATCCGTACCTACAATTTCCCGCAAGGGCGCGTGACCGACCACCGCATCGGGTTGACGCTGCACAAGCTGCCCGAGATCCTCGCGGGGACCGGGCTGGGCGAACTGGTCGATGCGCTGATCGCCGAGGACGAAGCCAAGCGTCTCGCGGCGATGACCGAGTGAGCGACGGACAGACGGTTGCCGATGCGCTGCGCGCTGCCGCGACCCGGCTCGGTGCAACCAGCCCGACCCCGCGGCTCGATGCCGAATTGCTGATGGCGCAGGCGCTTGGCGTCTCGCGCTCGCATATGCTGCTGCAGCGCATGGGCGAGGGCGCGCCCGCCGGCTTCGACGACCTGCTCGACCGCCGTGCCGCGCATGAACCCGTCGCCTATATCCTCGGGCACCAGGAATTCTATGGCCGCGAATTCCGCGTCACCCGCGACACGCTGATCCCGCGCTCGGACAGCGAGGCGGTGGTCGAGGCCGCGCTTGAAGCCAGCGCCGGGCCGGGCTGTGTGCTCGACATGGGCACCGGCACCGGCGCGTTGCTTCTGACCGTGCTGGCGGAACAGGGCGGCGAAGGGGTGGGCATCGACCGCAGCGCGGCGGCCATCGCGGTGGCAGCGGAAAACGCGGCCGCGATCGGGGTGTCGCAGCAGGTGCGCCTGCTGACCGCCGACTGGACCATGCCCGGCTGGAACGACGGGCTGGGCCAGTTCGGCCTGGTCCTGTGCAACCCGCCCTATGTCGAGGCGGATGCCGAGCTCGATCCCGATGTGCGCGACTTCGAGCCGGCCTCCGCGCTTTTCGCCGGGCATGCCGGGCTTGACGATTATCGCGTGATCATTCCGCAGCTTGGCACGTTGCTGCTGCCCGGCGGGGTCGCAGTACTCGAGATCGGGGCCATGCAGTACGCGGCAGTGAGCGCGCTTGCGCGCGAATCGGGCTTCGCCGTAACCCTGCGGCGCGATCTGGCGGGACGCCCGCGCGCGCTGGTCCTGCGATAAAAGACTTGGCAAAGTCGATTGGAACCCTTAATCGTGGCCACAGGCCTGCGGTGTACGGCTAACGCCACCCCGCCGGTTCCAGCTCCGACATTGCAGTTACGGTGCGCAGCCTACCGCTACGCATACCATGCACAAACCGGAGCACGCGAGCTGCGACAAGCGCAGGCGCGCAAGGGGTCACGCGGCCATTTGCGAACCGGATACGGTTCGCGCCGCGCTTTGTATGAGGACCAACTACCCTTGAACATGAATCGCAATAACCGTCGTCGTGGACGCGGTAACCGCAATCAGGGCGGCGCCAATTCGGCCAACCGCATCGACAGCCGCGCGCGCGGCAATGCCCCGCAGCTGCTCGACAAGTACAAGAAGCTTGCACAGGACGCCCAGCACAATGGCGACCGCGTGCAGGCCGAATACTACCTGCAGTTCGCCGACCACTATCTGCGCGTGATCGCCGACAACAAGGCCCGCCAGGAAGAATCCAAGGGCAAGCGCGGCGACGATCGCGGCCAGAACCAGTCGGACGATGACGACGACGATGATGCTGGCGACGATCGCCGCAGCAACCGTCGTCCGCGCAATCGCCGCGACGATCAGGACGATGGCACCCGTCAGCGGAGCCGCCGCGATGACCAGGATGACGGCAATCGCAAACCGCGGGCGCGCAAGCCGCGCACCGGCGATGACGGCGACGCCAATGATTTCGAATCCTCGGACAATCCCTTCACGCGCGAGGAAGAAAGCGAAGCGCCCAAGAAGCGCCGCGCTCCGCGCAAGGCGAAGAAGGACGAGGAAGGCACACCCGGCAGCGAAGGCGAAATCGATGCGACGGTCCTGCCGCCCTCGATCGGCGCGAATGACGCCGATGGGGATGCCAAGCCCGCCCCGCGTCGGCGCAAGCGCAAGCAGGACGACGACAGCGAAGTGAGCGCGGTCGGCTGATCGCGCTTGCACCGCTGACCTGACGATCTAAGGGGCAGGCCGATGGAGAGAATCCCCGGCCTGGCCCGCACCCACCCGAACATCGCCGCCCTCCTCTTGGGCGTGTTGTCGGCTTTCGGCTTCCAGCCCTTCCATTTGTGGCCGCTTGGCCTCGCCGCAGTGGGCGCGTTCGGCTGGCTCGCCTGGCGTTTGCCCAGCTGGCAGCGCGCGCTGCTCGCCGGCTGGCTGTTCGGCGTGGCGCATTTCACGGTCGCGAACAATTGGATCGCGACCGCCTTCACCTATCAGGCCGAAATGCCTGCCGTCCTCGGCTGGGCGGCGGTGCCCCTGGTCTCGCTTTACCTCGCGCTGTGGCCCGCGCTGGCGACCTGCGCTGCGTGGCTGATGGCGCGCCGCGGCAGCCTGATCGCTTTCGCGCTGGCCTTTGCCGCGATGTGGATTGTGGCCGAGTGGTTCCGCAGCTGGGTCTTCAGCGGATATGCCTGGGGTCCGCTCTCGATGATGCTGTTGGGTCCGTGGGACCGGCCGGGTCTGGCGATGGCGCTGCCCTTCGTCGGCAGCTATGCGCTGTCGGGTCTTACCGCGGGGTTCGCCATCCTGCTCGCCGATTTCGTCCGCACGCGCCGCTGGGCAGGCTTCGGGCTGGCCACCGTCGCGCTTGCCGCGCTGCTCTACCTGCCCGTCGGTGCAGGGCGCGAGGGCACGCTGCCGCTGACGCTGGTCCAGCCCAATCTCGGGCAGGACGAGATTAACGACGCCTCGCGGTTCGAGGAGCAATTCCAGCGCACCGCGCGGCTGAGCAGGCCGCTGAAACCGCAAAGCCACCGCCTCGTCCTGTGGCCCGAAAGCGGCATCCCCGATTACCTGCGCGATGGCTATCCGCAGCGCTATTACACCCAGATGACCGCAGCCGGCGATCCTGCCTTCGCCCGCGCGCGCATCGGGCAGACGATCGGCGAGGGCAGCCTGCTGCTGACCGGCGTGGTCGATCTGGAAATTGCTACGGTCGACGGGCGCGAGCGCGCGGTGGGCGCCTATAACGCCATCACCTCGATCGACCCCGCGGGACGGCTGGGTGCGCGCTATGCCAAGGCGCATCTGGTGCCCTATGGCGAATATCTGCCGCTGCGCACATGGCTCGAACCGCTTGGCCTGTCGCGGCTGGTTGCAGGCACGCTCGATTTCATTCCGGGCCCGGGACCGCAAAGCTACGATCTGGGCGATCACGGCACCGCGGGCATGCAGATTTGCTACGAGATCGTCTTCTCGGGCGAGACCGTCGACCGCGCGAACCGGCCCGATTACATCTTCAATCCCTCGAATGACGGCTGGTTCGGCAGATGGGGCCCACCGCAGCATCTGGCGCAAGCGCGGATGCGCGCGGCCGAGGAAGGCCTGCCCGTGCTGCGCTCGACCACTACCGGGATCAGCGCGGTCATCGATGCGCGCGGCGTGGTGCGCGACCATATCGGACGCAATGTCGCCGACCGGATCGATACGCTCGTCCCGCCGCCGCATGCGCCCACCTGGTTTGCGCGGCTGGGTCACTGGCTCACGCTGCTCTGGGCCATCGCCCTGCTGGCGCTATCGCTGGTTGCCATGCGTCGTTCGGGAGGCTACCCCGTAAAGAACACATAAAGATTTCTTTATATCGGGAATTCGACCTTCATGCGCGCCAGTTTCCTCTTCACTTCCGAGAGCGTTTCGGAAGGCCATCCGGACAAGGTTTCCGACCAGATCTCCGATGCCATCGTCGATCTGATGCTGGCCAAGGACCCCGAGGCGCGGGTTGCCTGCGAAACCATGACCACGACGCAGCGCGTGATCCTCTCGGGCGAGATTCGCTGCGCGCCGATGTATGATGCGAAGAACCTCGACTGGGCCGAAAACGCCGGTTGGGCGCCGGGCGCAAAGGAAGAAATCGAAAAGGCCGTGCGCCGTACGGTGCGCGAAATCGGCTATGAACAGGACGGCTTCCACTGGAAGACGCTGACCTTCGAGAACCATCTGCATGGCCAGTCCGCCGAAATCGCGCAGGGCGTCGATGCCAATGGCAATAAGGACGAAGGCGCGGGCGACCAGGGCATCATGTTCGGCTTTGCCTGCGACGAGACCCCCGACCTCATGCCGGCGACGATCGACTACAGCCACAAGATCCTCGAACGGCTGGCGGCGGATCGCAAAAGCGGCGCGGCGCCTTTCCTCGAACCCGACGCCAAGAGCCAGGTCACGCTGCGCTATGAAAACGGCACGCCGGTGGCCTGCACCGCAGTGGTCGTCTCCACCCAGCACGCCAAGGGCTATCACGAGGGTGCCAAGGAAGCCGAGCTCAAGGCCTATGTGAAGGGCGTCGTCACCGAGCTGCTGCCCGAAGGCTGGATCGATGGCGATACACAGTGGCATATCAACCCCACGGGTGCGTTCGAGATCGGCGGGCCCGATGGCGACGCAGGCCTGACGGGGCGCAAGATCATCGTCGATACCTATGGCGGCGCCGCGCCGCATGGTGGCGGCGCGTTCAGCGGCAAGGACCCGACCAAGGTCGATCGCTCGGCTGCCTACATTACCCGCTACCTCGCCAAGAACATCGTTGCGGCGGGTCTCGCCCGGCGCTGCACGATCCAGTTGGCCTATGCGATCGGCGTGTCGCAGCCGCTGTCGCTTTATGTCGACACGCATGGCACCAGCGCGGCGGGGGTCACCGACGAAGCGCTCGAGGATGCCATCCGCGGGATCGAAAAGCTCGGCGGGCTGACCCCGCGCGGGATCCGCACGCACCTCGGGCTCAACCAGCCGATCTACCGCAAGAGCGCCGCTTACGGCCATTTCGGGCGCCAGGCCGAAGGCGCGTTCTTCCCGTGGGAACGGACCGATCTGGTCGAAGACCTCAAGGCGGCGCTCGCCTGACCCGCACGGGCGGGCAGGATCGCCTACCCGCTTTGCCATTACGGATTTCGAACGCGGCCGGTACGCTAGCCGTGTTCGCCCTTGCGCGGGCTGGGGCGGTCGAGCGCGAGTTCGGCGTCGGAGAAGGTGAACGGGCTGCGCACGCCCGCAATGCCGTCGAGCTCTATCCGCATGCCGCGCGCGCGCACTTGCGGATCGGCGAACACCGCGTCGATCGGATTGATCGGCCCGGCGGGAATTCCCGCTTCGCCGCATGCGCCGAGCAATTCCGTGAGTTCCCACTTGCGCGTCTCGTCGGCGATCATTGCGTCGAGTTCGGCGCGGTTGGCGAGGCGGCTTTCATTGGTGGCGAAGCGCTCGTCGCCCAGCAGATCGTCGCGCCCCAGTAGCGCCAGCAGCCGCCGGAACAGCCCGTCATTGGCGGGCGCCAGCACCACCTTGCCATCGGCCACGGGGAAGACGCCATAGGCGCTCACCTGCGCATGCTCATTGCCCATGCGCGGCGGGTTCTCGCCGGTGGTGAAGAAATGCGTCGCCTGACTCGCCAGCAGGCCGACGGAACAATCGAGCAGCGCCATATCGACATGCTGCCCGCGCCCGGTGCGTTCGCGCATCGCCAGCGCGGCCTGGATGCCGATGACGGCATAGAGCCCGCAGGTCAGGTCCGAGATCGAAATGCCCATCTTCATCGGCTGGCCTGCAGGTTCGCCGGTCAGCGCCATGAAGCCGCTCATCGCCTGGACGACGAAATCGTAGCCCGCCTCATGCGCGCGCGGCCCCGTCTGGCCGAAACCGGTGATCGAGCAATAGACGAGGCGCTGGTTGGCCGCCGCAAGGCTGGCGTAATCGAGCCCGAACTTGGCCAGCGTCCCGGTCTTGAAGTTTTCGAGCACGACATCAGCCGAAGCGGCGAGATCGCGCACCCGCGCGAGGTCCTGCTCGTCCTTGAAGTCGGCGACGATCGAGCGCTTCCCGCGATTGGCGGCATGGTAATAGGCGGCTTCACGCTCGCTATTCTCGCGTTCGATCCATGGCGGGCCCCACAGCCGCGTCCCGTCCCCCTCGGGGCTTTCGACCTTGATCACATCCGCACCCAGATCGGCGAGGATCTGCCCGGCCCACGGCCCCGCCAACACCCGCGCGAGGTCGAGGACCTTCAGTCCGGCCAGAGGAGCCTGCGGGTTGCGCGGTTGATCGAGCCACATGGCCCGCGGCTTGCGCAGCCCTGGCCCCGCGGTCAAGTCACTGCGTGTCCATCGCCGCCATCAGCCCGCTTACCGCGTCGATAAACTCCTCGCGGAAATCCTGCACAACCTGCCGGCTCGAACGCACCTGCTCGACCAGCCCGACGCCCTGGCCGACGAAATAGCTGACCAGTTCGCGCGCGCCTGCATTGCCCGCGGCTGCCTCGCGCTCGATCCGCGCGAAGGCGGGTTCGGAGACCATGCCCATCAGCGGCATCGGCAAGGTGCCCGGCCCCTCGGGAGCATCCCAGGCGGCGTGCCACGGCGTCCCGAGCTGGCGCGCGGGCTTGCCGGTGCGGCTGCGCGAACGCACCGTATCGCGGCTGCGCGCAGCGACCATTTTCTCGCGGAACGCGTCGCTTGTTTCGGCTTCGGGCGTGGCGAGCCAGATCGATCCGGTCCAGGCACCTTGCGCGCCGGCCGCCATCATCCCCGCCATCTGTCCGCCGGTCATGATCCCGCCCGCGGCCAGCACGGGAAAATCGTGGCCTGCGCGCGCCAGTTCGCGGACGACCTCGGGGATCAGCACCAGCGTCGAGACTTCGCCGCAATGCCCACCCGCTTCGGTGCCCTGCGCAACTATGATGTCGACTCCGGCCTCGGCCTGGCGGATCGCGTGTTCCTTGGCGCCGACCAGCGCCGCCACGGGCACGCCGCGCTGCTTGCCTTCCTTGATCATCGCGGGCGGGGCGATGCCCAGCGCATTGGCGATCAGCCTGATCGGATGGCGGAAGGCGACTTCCATCAGCGCGAGCCCGTTTTCGGGCGTGATACCCATGCGTTCGCGCAGGATCGGCAGGTCCGCTTCGGGGGCGATGCCATATTCGCCCAGCACCGAATTGACGAAGCCCTGATAGGACGGGTCGATCACTGCCGCCCGGCTCTTGTTGTCCGCCAGCTCGCGGACCCGCGGGTCGACGACTTCGGGGACGAGGACGTCCACCCCGTAGGGCGCACCATCGACATGCGCATCGATCCAGGCGAGTTCTTCCTCGAGCTGGTCGGGGCTGAACCGCGTCGCACCGAGTACGCCGAAGCCCCCCGCCTTGCTGACTGCGGCAACGACATCGCGGCAGTGACTGAAGGCGAATAGCGGGAACTCGGCCCCCGTCATTTCGCATATGCGGTTCATCGGCATTGGTGTCTCCTCTCGCAGGTCACCCTATCCGCAAGCCGCGTCGGCGCAAGCGCGCTTCACTGGCGCTCCATGATTGTCGGCGCATCGCCCGGCGTGGGCTTCCAGCGGGTGGCGGGCGGGAAGACCTCGCCCACGCTGCCGTGCTGCCAGCCGCCGTAGACCGGGTTCGGCATCAGGAACCAGCCATTGCCCCACAGCTGCGCATATTCACCGCGGGCGACCATCGCGCGGCGCGGGGCAATCGCGCTCTCGTCCGCATTGAAGACATCGGCGAAGTCGCCGAGATTGTCGCCCGCCATGGCGATCACGCAATAGCTTTCCGCGATCATTGCACGGCGGCCATCCTTGCGGCTGCCCATATCGTCGTCGCCGCGCAGATAGAGCGTTTCGAGATGGACCGCGGGTCCGGCGCCCGCCGCCTCGAGCGCGGCCACTGTGCCTGCCGCAGTGTCCGAATTGCGGTTGGTGTTGAAGATCACCGTGATGCCTGCCTCGCGCAGCCGCCTGAGGCCGGTGACTGCACCCGGGACGGGTGGGGCGATACCTGCGCCTTGGTCCGCCCATTGTTTCCATTCGGCCGGGTCGAAGGCCTTACCCATCAGCGCCTGCCAATATTCATAGCCGGTGTTGAGCAGCACGGTCTCATCGACATCGAACACCGCGGCGAAGGGCTTCGCCGTCCCGTCTTCGGCCACACATGACGGCGTGCCGATCCCGCCTGCCGCATCGGGCAGGCCGAGCGGCACCGAGCGCGGCGCGCTGCGCTGGCGTGAAACCGCGATGGTGTAATCGGCCAGCTGGCGCCATGTCTGGATCGATGCTCCCGCAGCTTCGCCCGAACCATAGAGCCAGCGCATCGTGTCGGGGGCGGGCTGGTCCTCGCCCGTGACTGCAGCGGGAGCAGCGGCGATCGGGGCCGCCTCCACGGTTGCACAACCGGCAAGCGCAATGGTGCTGGCGGCAAGCAGTAAAAAGCGGGTCATCGGCGGCTCTCCATATCGGCGGGAAGGGGGCAGGCGGGCGTCTCGACAAGCCAGAGCAGCGAATGGATTCGCCAGCGTCCGGTTTGGTCGCGCCTTACCTGGAACGAGTTGACGCCGCGAGTCGCCCCCGTGGTGCCGTCCGCTTCGGTCCATGCCCCATCATAGGATGACCATGCATGGCCAATGTCGCCATAGACCTCGACGCGGTTGACCAGCGCGGTCTCGCCAAAGCCGTTACCGGTGAGAAAGGCGCGCTTGCCGGCGATGTATTCCTCGACCGTACAGCTTTCGCTGCCGGTGGGGCGCAGCGCGGTCATCCGCGCTTCGGGCCAGTACAGTGCGCGCATCGCCGCCCAGTCACGTTCCGCGCCGACGGGTCCGGAGATGACCGCATAGGCATCGGTGACCAGCTGCTCGATCGCGGCGGCGGGGTCAGACATCGCATTCTCCTCGCGTCCTGCCTAATCCGCCGAAGAGGGGCTGTCACCTCGCTGCGTGCGCCGCGATCGGCGACGTGATTGTGCGGCGCAATATGGAAAATGTGCACCACACGCATTTCCGAGCGACGGTAAATCAAGGGTTTACGATATCTGGAACCTCATATGTTGCGGTTCATGCAACAAAACTTGTTCTTTTCGCACTTGCACAATATCCGGATGCCGCGCATATCTCCTCGTGCCTTTTAGGCATCCTCTCCCAAGACTTCCAAGCCCGGTTGGTTCGCCAGCCGGGCTTTTTTCTGTCTGCGGCTGACCCGCTGCCCGCGCTCGTGCATTGCATCGGCGGCGACCGGTCCCCAAGTGGGGCCTCACCAGACCACAGGTAAGCGGAGCCCCACCCAGATGCCCAACGCGGACGCTTCAACAGCAGCAGAAGAAACCACCGTCAGACTGCAGGTTGCAGCTGCGCGTCAGGACGAAAGCGGGCAGGGCATCGCGCGCATGCCGCGCTCGGCCTTCCAGACGCTTGGCATTACCGAAGGCGATGTGGTCGAGATAACCGGCAAGCGCGCCACCGCGGCGATCGCCATGGCCGCCTATGACGAGGACCAGAGCCTCGACGTGGTGCGGCTCGACGGGCTGCAGCGCGGCAATGCCGAGGTCGGCTCGGGTGAACATGTAAAGATCGCAGTAGGCCAATCGCGCCCGGCAACGCGCGTCGTCTTCGCCCCCGCGCAGCGCGAAATGCGCCTGCAGGGCCCGGCGCAGGCGCTCAAGCGCAATTTCTTCCGCAAGCCGCTGGTCGCAGGCGATCTGGTCGCCACCACCGGGCAGCAGCCGGTGCAGAACATGCCGCCCGAAGTGCGCCGCATGTTCAATGCGCCCGCCTATGCGCTGACCCAGATCCGCCTCAGCGTCGTATCGACCACGCCCAAGGGCATCGTCCATATCGACGAGGATACCGAGGTCGAACTGCGCGCCGAATTCGAAGCCCCGCGCGATGCCCGCGCGGTGGTCAATTACGACGATGTCGGCGGGATGGAGGATACCATCCAGCAATTGCGCGAGATGGTCGAACTGCCGCTGCGCTATCCCGAACTGTTCACCCGGCTGGGTGTCGACCCGCCCAAGGGCGTGTTGCTGCATGGCCCGCCGGGGACCGGCAAGACCCGGCTGGCGCAGGCGGTCGCCAATGAAAGCGACGCCAACTTTTTCACCATCAACGGCCCCGAAATCATGGGCTCGGGCTATGGCGAGAGCGAGAAGGCGCTGCGCGAGGTGTTCGAACAGGCGGGCAAGTCCGCCCCCGCGATCGTCTTCATCGACGAAATCGATTCGATTGCCCCCAAGCGCGACCGTGTTCCGGGCGAAGCCGAAAAGCGCCTCGTGGCGCAGCTGCTGACGCTGATGGACGGGCTCGAAGCACGCTCGAACCTGGTGGTGATCGCAGCGACCAATCGCCCCGACGCGATCGACGAGGCATTGCGCCGCCCCGGCCGCTTCGACCGCGAAATCGTGATCGGCGTGCCCGACGAACAGGGCCGCCGCGAAATCCTCGGCATCCATACCCGCGGCATGCCGCTGGGCGACAAGGTCGATCTCGATGAACTCGCCAAGGCGACCTACGGTTTCGTCGGCGCGGACATTGCGGCGCTGGCACGCGAGGCGGCGATCGACGCGGTGCGGCGGATCATGCCCAAGATCGACCTCGATGAGCGGACCATCCCGCCCGAAGTGCTCGACGAGCTTTACGTCGGGCGCGAGGACTTCCTTTCCGCGCTCAAGCGGATCCAGCCGTCCGCCATGCGCGAAGTCATGGTCCAGATGCCCAAGGTCGGCTGGTCCGACATCGGCGGCGTGGGCGATGCCATCGGCAAGCTCAAGGAAGGCATCGAACTGCCGATGAAGAACCCCGAGGCGTTCCATCGTCTCGGCATCCGCCCGGCCAAGGGCTTCCTGCTCTATGGTCCGCCGGGCACCGGCAAGACGCTGCTGGCCAAGGCGGTGGCGCGCGAGGCCAAGGCCAATTTCATCTCGATGAAAAGCTCGGACCTGCTGTCCAAATGGTATGGCGAAAGCGAGCAGCAGATCGCGCGTATGTTCAAGCGCGCACGCGCGGTGGCGCCCTGCGTCCTGTTCATTGACGAAATCGACAGCCTCGTTCCCGCACGCGGGTCGGGGCAGGGCGAACCGCAGGTTACCGGACGCGTGGTCAATACGATCCTCGCCGAAATGGACGGGCTGGAGGAATTGCAGTCGGTGGTGGTGATCGGCGCCACCAACCGCCCGACGCTGGTCGATCCCGCACTGCTTCGTCCGGGGCGCTTCGACGAACTGGTCTATGTCGGTACGCCCGACCGGCCGGGCCGCGAACAGATCCTCGGCATCCATACGCAGGACATGCCGCTGGCCGACGATGTCGACCTTGGCGATGTGGCGGGCAAGACCGCGCGCTTCACCGGGGCCGATCTCGAGGATGTCGTCCGCCGCGCGGGCCTCAACGCGCTCCACCGCGCGGGCGGCGATGTCCAGCAGGTGGCGGGCATCGACTTTACCGAAGCACTCAAGGACAGCCGCGCGACGGTCACTTCGAAGATGGAAGCCGAGTACAAGAAGATGCGCGGCGAGTTGAAGAAGCGTGCGGCCGAAGTGCGCCCGATCGGCTTTCTCTACGACGGCATGGTCGAAAGCACCCGCGACGCGAAGCACGGGCCCGACACCGAAGGTTAGCCGCCGTCCGCGGCGCGCGCGTTGGCAGCCTCCACCTCGAGCCGGTGGCGGATCAATGCCTCGGGCTGGTTGGTCTTCAGCCAGCCCAGCATGTGTTCGCGCACTGCGCAGCGCAGCGTCCACAGATCGCCGATCGTCTCCGCGCTCATCGACAGGCGCAGCTCGACGCTTTCGGGGTACGCTTCGGTCATGAGCAATTGGAGGTTGCGCCCGTCCCACAGCGGGTGGGCCTGGACGTAACGTTCGAATTCGGCGCGGATCGGCTCGATATCGGCGATCGGGTCGAGATTGAGCATGACCGGGCCGGTCAGCTTCTCGTCGACCCGCGACCAGTTCTCGAAACTCTCGTCGAGGAAGCGCATGGTCGGGACCACCAGTACGCGCTCGTCCCAGGTGCGCACCGTGACGAAGCTCATGCGGATTTCCTCCACCCGCCCCGCCTGCTCGTCGACCTTGACCAGATCGCCGATCCGCAGCGGCTGGGTGATCGCCATCTGCAGGCCCGCGATCAGCGATTTCAGCGCGGGCTGCGCCGCGGCACCGACCGCGAGTGCAGCGAGGCCCGCGGACGCGAGCATCGTCGTCCCGATATCTCGCACGCCGGGGATGTTGAGCATGATCAGCGACACGGTGATTATGATGATCCCCACCTTCACCGTGCGCGACAGGATCGCGATCCGGGTCAACCGGCCGCGCTGCGCCACCGGGTCGCCCGCTTCCGAAATTTGCGCCTCGTAGCCACGCGCCAGGCCGCGCACGACCGCATAGGCGACCCAGCCGATCACGGCGGGAATGAGGAATTTGGCGAGCAGGTCCCAGCCGCGCCCGACCAGCGCATCGTTTTCCGCGGCAGCGGTGATTGCGAAAGCGATCGCGGCCCAGCGCAATGGCTTGCGCACCGCTTCGACGACCACGTCGTCGAGGGTGCTTTCGGAGGCGCGCGCCAGCCGGCGCAGGATGGCGAAGATGATCCAGTGCGCGATGAGCGCGACCACGACCGCGCTGCCCAGCACGATGAGCGTGTGGATCAGGCCGTCGTAGGAAATCGGCCAATTGCGCGGATCGTACCGTTCGAGCATCTGCGGCGGGAGTATGGGCGCAGGCGGGTTAACGCAAGCTAGTCGTCGGTGGGAAGCTCGATCGTGACCTGCAGACCGTCGTCGCCAAAGCTGCGGTCGAACGTGCCACCGAACTGGCGCGCCGCGCTGGTCATTAGCAGACTGCCGAAGCCCTTGCGTTCGGGCATCTCTGTCAGTTCGGCCCCGCTTTCGCGCCAGCTCAGGACGACGGTACCATCCTGCTCGGTCCAGCTGACATGCACCGTGCCCTCGTTCTTCCACGCGCCATATTTGACTGCATTGGTGGTGAGTTCGTGCAGCACGAGGCCGAGCGGGGTGACCTGCTTGGCGGGCAGCAGGATTTCGGGTCCGTCGATCTGTGCCGGATGCTTGCTCGACCGATAGGGCGCGAGCGAGGTCTCGACCAGCGCGCGGAGCGAGGCGACGGGGCGCTCGAGTTCGCCCTGGCTCACCTCATGCGCGGTCAGCAGGGCGCGGATGCGCTGCGCGATGCTGTCGGTCACTTCCTTGGCTTCGGGCTTATCGCGGGCGCTCATCTGGACGATCGCGAGGATCACCGCGAAGAGGTTCTTCACCCGGTGGTTGAGTTCGCGCGCCAGCAGGTCGGCGCGGTCGCGCGCTTCGCTGACGATGGCCGCCTGCGCCGCCTCGGCCTCGGCGCGCGCGGCGCGTCCGACCAGCCGTGTCCCGGCGAACATGGCGAGCACCAGCAGCACCAGCAGCGCGCCGAGCAGTGGCAAGACGCGCGCTTCGGACCGTGCGGCCTCGGCGCTGTGATCGGCGAGAATCTCGTTCTCGATGTCCTCCATCTCGGCAATCGCGCGGACGAGCCGTTCCATCGATTCAATGCCTTCGTCGGTCAGCACTGCACGGCGCGCATCGAGCAGCCGCCCGTCTTCGAGCAGTTCGACACTCTCGGCCATCTCGTCGAACTTGGCGCGGGCGAGTGCGTCGATCTGGTCGATCAGCTCGATCTGGCGCGCAGTCGCTTCCTCGCCGATCAGCGTGCGAATGCGGTCGAGCGCCGGATCGATCTGTTCCCTGCCAGCTTGGTAGGGGGCGAGATAGCGGCGATCGAGCGTGATCAGGTAACCGCGCTGGCCGGTCTCGCCGCTCAGCACCGAGCGGTTCACCTGGCGCAGCTCCTCGAGCACCTCGACCGTGCGGCGGACCTGTTCGCGCTGGGCGCGTTCGGACTCCACCGTCTGGTAGACCAGGAACAGGGTCGCGAACATTGCCGCGGCGATGACACCGAGCAGCGCGACATTCATCCACCGCGGATCGCGCGTGCGCGCGACGAATTCCTCGATCTCGGTCAGTGTGCTGCTCCCCAACTGGTGCCGGTGCCGATATCGACACCCAGCGGGACATCGAGCGTCACCGCGGGTTCGGCGGCGCCCGCCATGACCCGCTCGATAACCGCGGAAGCGGCGGCGACATCGGCTTCGGGCAATTCGAACACCAGTTCGTCATGCACTTGCAACAGCATGCGGACATGACCCAGCCCGGCCTCCTGCAAGGCGGGCATCATGCGCACCATCGCGCGCTTAATGATATCGGCGCTGGTCCCCTGGATCGGCGCATTGATCGCTGCGCGCTCGCTGCCCTGCCGTTCGGCCTGGTTCTTCGAACCGATCCGCGGGAACCAGGTCTTGCGCCCGAACAGCGTTTCCGAATAGCCGCATTCGCGGACTTCCTCGAGCGTACGGACGATATATTTCTGGATGCCGGGGAAGCGCTGGAAATAGGTGTCGATCATCGCCTGCGCCTCATCCGCCTCGACCCCCAGGCGTCCGCCCAGGCCCCAGCGCGAGATGCCGTAGAGGATGGCGAAATTGATCGTCTTGGCGCGTCCGCGCGTGTCGCGATTGACCTCGCCGAACATCTCGAGCGCGGTGCGCGCGTGGATGTCCTCGCCCTGCGCGAAGGCTTCCTTCAAGCTCGGCACGTCGGCCATATGCGCGGCCAGCCGCAGCTCGATCTGGCTGTAATCGGCGGCGAGCAGGACGTGGCCCGGCTCGGCGACGAAGGCCTCGCGGATCTGGCGGCCGATCTCGGTGCGGATCGGGATGTTCTGCAGGTTGGGATCGGTCGAGCTCAGCCGCCCGGTCTGCGCGCCGACCAGGCTGTAGCTGGTATGCACGCGGCCCGTCTGCGGGTTGATCGCTTCCTGCAGGGCATCGGTATAGGTGCTCTTGAGCTTGGCGAGCTGGCGCCATTCGAGTATTTTGGCCGCAATCGGCGCGCCTTCGCCCGAAAGGCGTTCGAGCACGCTCTGGTCGGTCGAATACTGTCCGCTCTTGCCCTTCTTGCCGCCCTTGTAGCCGAGCGTGACGAACAGCACTTCGCCCAATTGCTTGGGGCTGCCGACGGTGAATTCGGTCCCCGCAATCGCGTGGATTTCCTTCTCCAGCCGGGCGGTTTCGCCGGCGAATTCCTCGGACAATCTGGCCAGTCGCGCGCGGTCGACCTTGATCCCGTGCCGTTCCATCTGCGCCACCACCGGGACCAGCGGGCGGTCGACCCGCTCGTAGATCTTCGTCCCGCCTTCGGTCGCGAGCCGCGGCTTCAGCTGCTGGTAGAGCCGCCAGGTGACATCGGCATCCTCGGCGGCATATTCGGTGGCCTTGTCGAGCGGTACTTCGCCAAAGGGGATCGCCTTGCGCCCGGTGCCGCACAATTCCTTGAAGGTCAGGCAGGTATGGCCGAGATGGCGTTCGGCCAGTTCGTCCATGCCGTGACCGCCGCCGATCCCGTCGAGCTGGCGCCCGGCATCGAGATCGAAGCTGATGATCATCGTATCGTCGACCGGCGATACCGCCACGCCATTGCGCGCGAGTACGTTGAGATCGTATTTGCCGTTGTGGAACACCTTGAGCACGGCATCATCTGCCAAAAGCGACGCGAGCGCCTCGAGCGCGGCAGCCTTGTCGATCTGCACCGGTTTCTCGGCAAACATGTCGCTGCCGCCATGACCGAGCGGGATATAGCAGGCATCATTGGCGCCCAACGCCAGGCTGATGCCGACCAAGTCGCATTGCATGCAATCGAGCGAGCTGGTCTCGGTATCGACCGCGACCAGCCGCGCGGCCTGCGCGCGTTCGACCCAGGCCTTGAGCCGGTCGAGCGTCTGGACGCATTCATAGGCGCTGCGATCGACCGCGGGAAAATCGGGCAGTGGCTGGCGATTGCCTGCCGCATTGGCGGGCGCGCCGGCCGTGTCGCGCTTCGCCGGGTCGAGATCGGTGGTGCGCGAGGGGCTGCCATTGCCTGCCTCGAGCCGTTTGAGCAGGCTGGAAAACCCATGCTTGCCGAGGAATGCGGCGAGCGGTTCGCTGGGTACTTGATCGAGCTTCATGTCGTCGAGCGACACGGGCAGGCCGCAATCCTCGCGCAGCGTCACCAACACTCGGCTGAGCTCGGCATCGGCGCGATATTCGAGCAGGCGTTCCTTGAGCTTGCTTTTCTTCATGCCCTCTGCCGCATCGAGCGCGGCGGTCAGTCCGCCATGTTCGGCGATCAGGCGGCTGGCAGTCTTGGGCCCGACGCCGAAGATACCCGGGATGTTGTCGACCGAATCGCCCATCAGCGCGAGGACATCGCCGACCTTTTCGGGCGGGACGCCGAATTTCTCCTCGACCTCCTCGATATAGATGCGCGCATTCTTCATCGTGTCGAGCATGTCGATCCGCGCGCCGTCCTGCTCGCCGACAAGCTGCATAAGATCCTTGTCGGACGAGACGATCGTGACGTTCCACCCCTGCCGCTGCGCTTCGCGCGCGTAGGATGCGATCATGTCGTCCGCCTCGACATCGGGTTCCTCGATGCACGGCAGGCTGAAGGCGCGGGTGGCGTCGCGGATCAGCGGGAACTGGGGCACCAGATCCTCCGGCGGCGGGGGCCGGTTGGCCTTGTACTTGTCGTAGATCTCGTTGCGGAAGCTGCGGCTCGACTTGTCGAGAACCACCGCCAGATGCGTCGGCCCATCGGCCTTGTGCAGATCGTCGGCCAGCTTCCACAGCATGGTGGTATAGCCATAGACCGCGCCCACCGGTGTTCCTTCGGGGTCGGTCAGCGGGGGGAGGCGATGATAGGCACGGAAGATATAGGCCGAGCCATCGACGAGGTAGAGATGCGGTGTTTCAGCCATGGCCAAGCGGCTTAGCAACGGCTTGGCACAATGGGGAGCGCGATTTTCGCCCATCCCCACAAGTCGCGGAATTCTGTCGATTTTGGCCAAAATGAGACCGGAATGTGGCAAGATTGCGGTGAATCTGCTTGCCGTGCCCCATTTCTGCCATTATTCAGACGCTGTGAGGCCCCAATTGGGGGCTCGCGCGGAGCGGGGGCCTTGGCTCTCGCCCGCACCCAACACTCGCTGTTCAAGGATTTAGAACTATGCGCAAGATCGCTCTTTTCGCTGCTGCTTCGGCCGCTGCCCTGACCCTCGCCGCTTGCTCGGAAGCTACCGAAGACAGCGCCGAAGCAACCGCCGATTCGATGGCTGCCGACGCTGAAACCAACATGGAAGCCACTGGCGAAGCCATGGAAGCCGGCGCTGACGAAATCGCTGCTGACGCCGATGCAGCTGCTGCTGAAGTCGAAGCTGCTGTCGAAGGCGACGAAACTGCTGCTGAAGCTGAAGTCGACTAATTCGATTTCGCTTCGCGGACGGTTTTTCGTTCACGAACAGAAAGGGCGGTGCCTCACGGCGCCGCCCTTTTTGTTTGTCCGGATGGTAAGCTGAGGGTCAGTCCCCGCCGTAGTCCGCCGTGGCCCAGTTGCGGCCGTCCTGCGCTTCGCGGCCAAAGCCGTCATACAGCGCCTGGGTAATGGTCGAGATCCGCGAATCGCGATTGTAGCGCGCCTCGAGCTTGCGTGTGCGGCTGCCGTTTTCCACCGCCATCGACGGGCTTTGCCCGGTGACATAGATCGCGGCGGCAATCGCGCGGCCGTCGGGGGTATGGAAAATACCGATATCGCTGGCGGTGCGCGCCAGTGTGCCGGTCTTGTGCGCCAGATTGGCGCTGAGCGGCAGCGCCGAACGCATGCGCTTCTTGCCAGTCGTGGTTTCTTCCATCGCATCGAGCAGGACCCGGCGCGAATAATCGCTCAGCCACTTGCCCTGGTAAATCCCGGCGAGCAGCTGGCCCATGGCGCGCGGGGTCGCACTATCCTTGGTATCGACGCTCCAGGCGGGGTCGATGCGGCCATCTTCGCGGATGAGTGTGGCGATATCGCGGGTCAGCTGGAACCCTTCAATCCCGGCATCTTCCATCCATTTGTTGACTGCGCGCGGACCGCCGACTGCGGCAAGCAGCGCGTCGGTGCAATCATTGCAGCTCTTGCTGATCATCAGGCTGAGATGACGGTAGGCGGGCATATAGGCTCCGCCCGGACGCGGCAGGCGGAACTCGCTCGTCAGGCTCCACCGGCCCGCATCGACACCCGCCAGATAGGTTGCGGCAATCGCGACCTTGCTGGTGCTGGCCATCGGGAAACGCTGGTCGGCCAACACGCCGACCTCGCGCCCGGTCGACAGATCGACCGCATAGACGCCGATCCGCCCGTTCGACCCTTCCGCCAATTGCGCGATCTGGCGCTCGAGCGGGGTCGCATACAGCGCGTCATAGCTTGGCGGGGTCCGAACCTCGGTCCCCAGAACAGTGTCGAACTGGGATTCGAAGCCAGTGCCCTGCGCCAGCGCGGGCGTGGCGCATGCCATCGCCGCAATCGCCAGCAGTCGTCCGAAAAGTCTGTTACCCATACTGACCCTGTATACCTTTCAAGGTTAGGCGAAGCTTAATGCTGATCGATTGGGGCCAGACAAGGGCACCGCGATGAAAAGTGTTGCGCGCGCGACAGGTTCGGTGATCGCCGCGTTACTTTGATGCGGGGAGCATCGGTCAGGCGTTGGCAATCACCTGTTCGATCCGCTCGGTTGGCTCGCCCGACATGGTCTTGTCGATCTCGCCAACCAGCCGCTTTTCCAGTTCGGAATGATAATGGCGGCGCATTTCGCCCAAAGTCTTGGGATCCGCGATCACCAGTACATCGTCGATCTCTCCGGCGACTACCTTGGCATTGAGCCATTCACTGGCGGCGGCGCCATGCGCGAGCTCGTTGAGATCGGTCCGCCCATGCTGCTGGCCACCCGCGTCCTGATGCTTCACCCCGGCGCTGAAGTTGGTTGCCGACAGATCGGGTTTTTCGGCTGCCCCGAGCTTGGGTTCGAGCGGCTGGCCGCTGTTGCGCATCACGATGAAGTTCTCGCCGTCGACGATGGCGACATGGGCATTGGTGGGAAGGCGCATGGAGTCTCCTCTGGATTGTTGCTTGCCCTGACAACGATCGAGGCGGCGATGAGGTCCGGGCTTGAGCAACGGCCCGTTTCAATGCACAACTCATTCCATGGGAGAGACGGAAAGCGCGGGCGCGCTGGAGCAGGGACTGGCGCAGGCGCTCGCACGCGCCGGTATGGCCGCACCCGAGGGGATCACGCGGCTGACCGGCGGCGCAACCATGGAAAGCTGGCGCTTTGCGAGCGGCGACGGGGATTATATCCTGCGCCGCGCGCCCAGCCTGTCGTTCATGGAAGACCGACCCTTCGGACACGATACCGAGGCCGCGATCATCCGCGCCGCGCATGGCGCAGGCGTCACTGCCCCTGAAGTGCTGGTCGAATTGCAGCCCGGCGACGGCATCGGCAGCGGTTTCGTGATGCGCGCCTTGCCCGGGACGCCCGATCCGCGCGCGATCCTGACGATGGACGAGCCCGCGCAATTGCTGCGTCAGGTGGCGCGCGACCTGGCGAAAATCCATTCGCTGCCGCGCGCCGTGCTGCCCGGAGATGTGCCCGAAATGGACTATGCCGAGGCAGTCGACGGCCTCGCCGTGCAATTCGAGGAGGCCGGCGCCGACCGCCCGATCATCGCGCTCGGCCTGCGCTGGCTGCGCGATAACCTGCCCGAGCGTGTCGAACCGGTGCTCAACCATGGCGATTACCGGCTGGGCAATCTGCTGGCGCAGGATTCGCAGCTGACCGGCGTGCTCGACTGGGAACTGGCGCATTTCGGCGACCGGCACGAGGATCTCGCTTTCGGCTGTATGGCGGTGTGGCGGTTCGCGCGGGTCGACCGGCCGGCGCTCGGACTGGGATCGCTGCAGGACTATGTCGATGCCTATGAAGCCGAAAGCGGCGCGCAGGTGGATGCCGGGCGGTTCCGCTTCTGGCTGGTCTACCGCACTGTGTGGTGGGCGCTCGGCTGCCTGCGCATGGCGAGCTTCTGGCGCAGCGGCGATGATCGCATGCTCGAACGCGTGGTAATCTCGCGGCGGACGAGCGAGCAGGAGCTCGACCTGCTCCTGCTGCTTGAAGAGGATGCCCCGGCGGACGAACAGGCCCGGCCCGTGCCCCCGGCCGACGACCCGCTCGAACCCGAAGGCGAGGCGAGCGCCGGCGAAATCGCCACCGCCATCGCCGAATGGCTTGGCACGGTGAAGGACCGGATGGAGGGGCATGACCGCTTCCAGCTGGCAGTCGCGCGCAATGCGCTGGGCATGATCGCGCGCAATGACGCGGCCGCCACGCAGAGCGAAGATGCCATGCTCGCGCAGGATCTGCTCGACGGCAAGGCAACGCTGGCAACCCCCGGCCTGCTGGCGATGCTGCGGCGCGCCGCGCTCGACAAGCTGGGTGCCGACGTGCCCAAATACCCGATGCTCGCGCTCGCGCAGGCCAAATGGACAGGAGAGGATTGATGGACTTCGCGATACCGCAGGACCTGGAGGACTATTACGCCGAGCTGGAAGACTTCATCGACAGCACCATCGCGCCGCTGGTGGCGCGCGACGACAACATCCGCTTTTTCGATCACCGCCGCGAGGATGCGCGCACCGACTGGGATCGCGGCGGCCTGCCCAGCCACGATTGGGAAGACCTGCTGCGCGAATGCCGCAAGGCCGCCGACGAGGCGGGCCACTGGCGCTTCTCCGCGCCGAAGAAATACGGCGGCAAGGATGGCTCGAACCTGTGGATGGCAGTGATCCGCGACCGCTTCGCGCAGCGCGGGCTGGGGCTGCACAACGATTTGCAGAACGAACATTCGATCGTCGGCAATTTCCCCTTCGTCGCGATGTTCGAGACCTTCGGCACCGAGGCCCAGAAGGAGGAATTCATCACCGGTGGCTTCGAGGGCACGCGCCGCGTCGCCTTCGGCCTGACCGAGCCCGACCACGGATCGGATGCGACCTGGATGGAGACCAGGGCGGTGCGCGAGACGCGTGACGGGGTTTCCGGCTGGCGGATCGATGGCGAGAAAATGTGGATCACCGGCATGCATGTCGCCACGCATTGCGCGATGTTCGCGCGCACTGGCGGCGAGAATGGCGATGCCAGCGGGATCACCTGCTTCCTCGTCCCCAATCCCACGCCGGGCCTCGAGATCGAGGAATGGATGTGGACCTTCAACATGCCCACCGATCACCCGCGCCTGTCGGTCAACAATGTCTGGGTGCCCGACGAGGCGATCCTCGGGGGCGAGGGGCGCGGGCTCGCGCTGGCACAAAGCTTCGTCCACCAGAACCGCATCCGACAGGCCGCCTCAAGCCTTGGCGCGGCGCAATATTGCGTCGAGGAAAGCGTCAAATACGCGCGGACCCGCAAGCCGTTCGGCCAGGAACTGGCGCGCAATCAGGCGATCCAGTTCCCGCTGGTCGAGCTCGCGACGCAATGCGAAATGCTGCGGCTGCTGATCTACAAGACCGCCTGGGACATGGACAACATGCCGCATGAAGAGATCGAGAAGACGATCTCCGACAAGGTCTCGATGTGCAATTACTGGGCGAACCGGCTGGTGTGCGAAGCCGCCGATCGGGCGATGCAGGTGCATGGCGGCATCGGCTATTCGCGGCACAAGCCGTTCGAGCATATCTATCGCCACCACCGCCGCTACCGCATCACCGAAGGAGCGGAGGAAATCCAGATGCGCAAGGTCGGCGCCTATCTGTTCGGCTATCTCGGTCCGCGCCGCGGGAAGTTCTCGGCAGCCTGACCGGGCGCGAGGGCGGTTCCCGAAATTGCCGCTTGACCGGCTGCGGATCGCAGGGCCTTTTGGGACAGCAAATTTGGGGATCGACATTATGAAAATCACGCTTCGGGCGCTGGCCACCGGCCTGCTGCTGTCCACCTCGGCTGCGGCCCTTGCCCAGCCTGCGCCGATCGTGCTGCCCGGCGCGCCGGGTACTGCCTCGCGCGTGATCGATGAGGATGAGGCGATCCGCCTGTCCGACACGCGCTTCTCGCCTGCCGACGTGAAGTTCATGCAGGACATGATCGTCCATCACCAGCAGGCGGTCGATCTGGCTGCGCTGGTCGATGGCCGCAGCAACCACGCCGATCTGGCGAAGATTGCCGGCCGCATCGACGCGAGCCAGGCGGACGAGATCACCTTCATGCGCGACTGGCTGGCAGAACGTGGGCAGCCCGCCGCGGCAATGCACCACGCGGGGATGGACCATGCCGCGCATCACCTGATGATGGGCATGGCGACGCCCGAACAGATGGCCGAACTGGCCACGCTCGAAGGAACCGCGTTCGACCGCATGTTCCTGCAGCTGATGGTGCGCCATCACGAAGGCGCGATCGACATGGTCGAGACGCTGCATCGCCAGCCCGGCACTGCCTACGACCCGGTGATGTTCGAATTCAGCAACGATGTGGTCAAGGAACAGAAAGCCGAGATCGACCGGATGAACGGCATCCTCGCGGCGCTGTCGAGCGATCCGCGCGCAAGCCTTGCAGCGGGTTTCCGCGATGCAGAGGAAGCGATCAGCAATCTGCGCCTCGTCGGTGCGCTGCCCAAGCCGACGGGCTTTTTCGATCCCGAGAACCCGGCCCAGCTTGCGCCGCTGATCGAGGACGACGAGGAAACAGAAGACGCAGCCGAACTGGTCGATGCGACCCGTCCCGATATTCGCGACGAGGAAGACGAGGACGGCCAGCCCCGCTTTGGCGAGCGCGGCTCGCTGCTGAGCTTTGCCAATACCGACATGGCCTTCAGCCGCGACCTGCTGGTGGCGGGCAATTACCACGGGTTCAACACCTACCGGCTGGGCGCGGACGGCGCCCCGCAACTGGTCAGTTCGACCGTCTGCCCCGGCGGGCAGGGCGATGTCTCGATCGTCGGCGACCTCTTGCTGATGAGCGTGCAGGACAGCCGGGCACGCAAGGATTGCGGGCTGCAGGGCATTGCCGACAATGTCAGCGACGAACGGTTTCGCGGCCTGAGGATCTTCGACATCTCGGATGTCACCCGCCCGCGCCAGGTCGGGCAGGTGCAGACCTGCCGCGGCAGCCATACGCATTCGGTCGTCAGCGCCGATGCGGACCGCGTGGTGGTCTATAATTCGGGCACCAGCTACGTCCGCGATGGCAAGGAACTGGCGGGCTGTTTCGAAAGTGGCGGCGACAGCACCGCGCTGTTCAGCATCGATGTGATCGCGATCCCCGTAAACGATCCGGGCGCGGCGCGGATCGTCGACAGCCCGCGCATCTTCGCGCAGGACGGGCAGATCGCGGGCCTGTGGCGCGGCGGCGACCATGGCGAGGGCACGCAGGACACCCGCGTCACCGACCAGTGCCACGACATCACCGTCTTCCCGTCGCTCAACCTCGCGGCGGGCGCGTGTTCGGGCAATGGCATCATCCTCGACATTGCCGACCCGCTCAAACCGCAGCGGATCGACGATGTGACCGACCAGGGTTTTGCCTATTGGCACTCGGCCACCTTCAACAATGACGGCACCAAGGTGCTGTTCACCGATGAATGGGGCGGCGGCGGGCGACCGCGCTGCCAGGCGGGCGATCCGGTGACCTGGGGCGCCAATGCGATTTACGCGATCGAGGATGGCAAGCTCGACTTCCGGAGCCTCTACAAGCTGCCCGCACCGCAGACCGACAAGGAAAACTGCGTCGCGCACAATGGCTCGATCATCCCGGTGCCGGGTCGCGATATCTTCGTCCAGGCGTGGTATCAGGGCGGCATTTCGGTGATCGACTTCACCGATGCGGAAAAGCCGTTCGAGATCGCCTATTTCGACCGCGGGCCGGTCGATGCGGACCAGCTGGTGACCGGCGGTTACTGGTCGGCCTATTGGTACAATGGCCGCATCTACGCGACCGAGATTACCCGCGGGCTCGATGTCTTCGCGCTCGAGCCGAGCGAATTCCTCACCGCCGAAGAAATCGCCGCGGCCGAGGCAGCCCAATATGAAGGCGAGGTGTTCAATCCGCAGACACAGACACAGGTGACCTGGCCGGCAGAAGTCGCCGCGGCGGCGGAGGCCAGCCGCAAGGGCGGTTGAGATGGCTATTGATCAGCGAAGCGGCGCCCGCTCCCGCAGCCGGACGATCGGGGCGAGGCTTGTCATCGGGCTGCTCGCGTTGCTCGCCGTCGCGGCGCTGATATCGCTGCTCGATACCAACCGCGGTTCGGTGCGCATGCTCGACATGCTGCGCGAGCCGTCGGTCTATCTGGCTGCCGCGCTGGCGGTGGTCGGCCTGATCCTGTCGCACAGGCGGGCAGTGGTGCTGGGTCTCGCGGCGATCACCCTCGGCATCAATATGTGGCGTTTGTGGCCCTATAGCTTCCTCGCCACTGCGCAGGTCCCGCTGCCCGACGAGGTCGACGGGATGAGCTGTGCGCGGCTGCTGTCGTTCAACGTGCTGCAGGATAACGACCGCTATGATGACACTGCAAAGCTGATCGAGCGGGTCGATCCCGATATCCTGTTGCTGATGGAAACCCACCAGCCGTGGCTCGACGCGCTCGAGCCGCAATTGGCGCGCTATGGCTATCGGCTCGACCGGGCGCTCGACAACAAATACGGCATGGCCTTCGCCACCCGGCTGACAGTGGACCGCGCCGAAATGGTCGCCAACACCAGTTCGAACACGCCGACGCTCTATGCCACCCTGCGCATGGACGATGGCGCGCGGTTCGAACTGATCGGCCTGCATCCGCGTCCGCCGCTGCCGGGGCAATCGACCCGGAGCCGCGATGCGAATATCGCGCAGGCGGGTGCGCGCACACCCGACGGCCTTTCGAATGTGCTCGCGATTGGTGATTTCAACGATGTCCCCTGGTCTAAAACCACGGCGCGTTTTGCCCGCGAAGGCGGCTATCGCGATCCGCGCGCGGGCCGGGGCAGCTTCGCGACCTTCCCCGCCGACTACGCCTGGGTCGGCTGGCCGCTCGACCAGATCTTCGTCAAGGACGGGGTCAAGGTGGAAGAGCTCGTGATCGGCGACAATGTCGGTTCAGATCACCTCCCGCTGATCGCGCGGGTCTGCGTCGATCCGATGTCCGCCGATGCCGATATCGAGGGATTGTTCGCGCCGGAAACCCCCGCCGCACAAGGGCTATAGGACGCACTTTCTCCAGCGCGTGGTGAGCCAATAAAAAGGCCCGGCAGGATCGCTCCTGCCGGGCCTCTTCATGTGACCTGTCGGTCGGGGGCGGGGCTTAGAAGCCCATGCCGCCCATACCGCCCATGCCGCCCATGTCGGGCATTGCCGGAGCAGCTGCCTTGTCTTCGGGCTTCTCGGCGATCGCAGCCTCGGTCGTGATCAGCAGGCCGGCCACCGAAGCAGCGTCCTGCAGCGCGGTGCGCACGACCTTGGTCGGGTCGATGACGCCGGCCTTGACCAGGTCTTCATAGGTGTCGGTCGCCGCATTGAAGCCGAGCGAGGTATCGTTGGCATCGGTCAGCTTGCCAGCAACCACAGCGCCATCATGGCCTGCGTTCGAGGCAATCTGGCGGACCGGAGCCTGCAGCGCACGACGGATGATGTCGATGCCGCGGGTCTGGTCGTCATTGACGCCTTCGAGGCCGTCCAGCGCCTTGATGGCGTAGAGCAGCGCGGTACCGCCGCCCGGGACGATGCCTTCTTCGACGGCTGCGCGGGTGGCGTGCAGCGCGTCGTCGACGCGGTCCTTGCGTTCCTTGACCTCGATCTCGGTGGCGCCGCCGACCTTGATCACGGCCACACCGCCGGCGAGCTTGGCGAGACGCTCCTGGAGCTTCTCACGGTCGTAATCGCTGCTGGTGTTGTCGATCTGGGTGCGGATTTCGTTCACGCGCGCCTTGATGTCGCCTTCGTCACCGGCACCGTCGACAATCGTAGTGTTGTCCTTGTCGATGGTGACGCGCTTGGCTTCGCCGAGCATGCCGAGGGTAACGTTCTCGAGCTTGATGCCGAGATCTTCCGAGATCATCTCGCCCTGCGTCAGGATCGCGATGTCCTGCAGCATCGCCTTGCGGCGATCGCCGAAGCCGGGAGCCTTGACCGCTGCAACCTTGAGGCCGCCGCGCAGCTTGTTGACCACGAGGGTGGCCAGCGCTTCGCCTTCGATGTCTTCGGCGATGATCAGCAGCGGGCGACCGCTCTGAACAGCCGCTTCGAGCACCGGCAGCATTGCCTGCAGGTTCGACAGCTTCTTTTCATGGATCAGGATGTACGGATTTTCGAGTTCGACCGTCATCTTGTCCGGGTTGGTGATGAAGTAGGGCGACAGGTAGCCGCGGTCGAACTGCATGCCTTCGACGGTTTCGAGCTCGAATTCGAGACCCTTCGACTCGTCGACGGTGATCACGCCTTCCTTGCCGACCTTTTCCATGGCTTCGGCGATCTTTTCGCCGACTTCGCGGTCGCCATTGGCGGAGATCACGCCGACCTGGGCGATCTCTTCGCTGCCCGAGACGTCCTTCGAACGGCTCTTGAGGTCTTCGACGACCTTGATGACGGCGAGGTCGATGCCGCGCTTGAGGTCCATCGGGTTCATGCCCGCAGCGACCGACTTCATGCCTTCGGTCACGATCGACTGTGCCAGCACGGTAGCGGTGGTGGTGCCGTCACCGGCGGCGTCATTCGCCTTCGATGCGACTTCCTTGATCATCTGCGCGCCCATGTTCTCGAACTTGTCCTTGAGTTCGATTTCCTTGGCGACGGTGACGCCGTCCTTGGTGATGCGCGGGGCGCCGAAGCTCTTGTCGATCACGACATTGCGGCCCTTGGGGCCGAGCGTGACCTTGACGGCATTGGCGAGGGTGTCGACGCCGCGCAGGATGCCTTCGCGCGCGTCGCGGCCGAACTTTACGTCCTTGGCTGCCATTGGTGTTTCTCCTGGAATTGATGTGTCTGGTGGAAAGCGTCAGGATCCGGCGATCAGCCGATGATCCCCATGATGTCGCTTTCCTTCATGATCAGCAGGTCTTCGCCATCGAGCTTGACCTCGGTGCCCGACCACTTGCCGAACAGCACGCGGTCGCCGGCCTTGACGTCGAGCGGGGTGACCGTGCCGTCTTCCGCCTTGGCGCCCGAACCGACGGCGACGATTTCGCCTTCGCTCGGCTTTTCCTGGGCGCTGTCGGGAATGATGATCCCGCCGGCGGTCTTTTCTTCGGCTTCGATGCGACGGACCAGTACGCGGTCGTGCAGCGGACGAAATGCCATGATGATGACCTCTCTTCTAAGAGTGAAAAAGGGATGTTGGCACTCACTCGGTGAGAGTGCCAGCACGGGGCATTTGGGTGGGCGGGTTGGCAGAGTCAACGGGTCGGCGAGCAAAAAATGAACTCTTGCGCCAGTGCTGCGTTGGGGGTGGCGAAATGGGTGGGCCGATCCCCGATGGGTCCACCCCGACCGCTATGAAAATGCCGCGATAAAAGGCTGCCCACGAATGACGACCGACCAAGCCATTTCCGCACTGACCATTCCCGAACAGATCTGGCTTTGGCTGCGGCTGCACATGATGGATATCGCGGGCGCTTTCGCGGTGCTGGTCATCGGCCTGCTGCTTGCCGGGATACTTTCGCGCTGGGCGGAACGGGCGATGACGCGCTCGCCGCGGTTCGAGCCGACCGTGGCCAACTTCCTCTCGAGCATCGTGAAATACGCTCTGTGGGCGGTGGTTCTGGTCACCGTGCTCGCGCAGTTCGGAGTGGAAACCACCAGCATCCTCGCCGCGCTCGGCGGCATGGCGCTCGCGGTCGGCCTCGCGTTGCAGGGGACGCTCAGCAATGTTGCTTCCGGGGTGATGATCCTCGTCCAGAAGCCGTTCAAGGTGGGCGAAGCGATCTCCGCCGGATCGGTAACCGGCACGGTCCAGCAGATCGGCCTCTTCACAACCGAACTCAAGCAGTTCGACGGCCTGTTCGTGATGGTGCCCAATTCGCAGCTGTGGAACCAGGCGATCGTCAACTTCCACCGGCATCCGAACCGCCGGCTCGAACTGGTCGTGGGCATTGCCTATGGCGACAGCATGCTGCGCGCGCGAGAAGAGCTGCTGAAGCTGGCACTGACCGACGAACGGGTGTTGTCCGAACCCGAGGCGGTCACCTTCGTCAGCTCGCTCGATGACAGCTCGGTCGGGATCGGCCTGCGCGTATGGTGCAGCACCTCCGACTATCTCGGCCTGTCATGGGATCTCACCGAAGCGGTCAAGGCGCGCTTCGACGATGTCGGCATCTCCATCCCGTTCCCGCAGCGCGAGGTGGTACAGCGCGCCGCCTGAGCTATGCGTTCAGCGGGTGGCGAGTCAGCCCCAACGCCTCGCGCCGGTGCCAGCGCCAGCCGAGCAGTGCGGCGGCCACGGTCAGCCCGGTCGCCAGCCCGATCCACACGCCGATCCCCGCCAGCGGGGTGTAGAAGCCCAGCACCAGCGCGGTGCCGATCCCCGGGACCCAATAGGCGAAGGCGGCGATCCACATCGGGATGCGGGTATCCTGCAGCCCGCGCAGCGCGCCTGCGGCGACCGCCTGCATCCCGTCGAACAGCTGGAAGGCCGCGGCGATGACGATATATTGCAACGCGAAGCCTACCAGCACGGCATTCTTCGGGTCCCACGGATCGACATAGATCGCGATCAGCGGCTTGGGGATCACCACCATCGCTAGCGCGGTGAGCGCCATGAAACCCGTGCCGACGATGATCGCGGTCCATCCCGCGCGCTTGACCCCATCGGGATCGCGCGCGCCATAGAAATAGCCCACCCGGATCGTCGCCGCCTGGCCGACGCCGAAGGGTACCTGGAAGGCCAGCGCGGCGATCTGCAGCGCCACCGTGTGCGCGGCCAGTTCGCTCGCGCCGATATTGCCCATCAGGAAAGCGGCCGCGCCGAAGATGCCCGCCTCTGCGGTAATGGTGAGCGCGATCGGCGTGCCCACGCGGACGATGTGCATGAAGCGCGCCCAGTCGGGCGACCACCACCGCCCGAACACGCGGTAGCGGTGCAGCTTCGGGTCCACCCGGATCGCAACCACATAGGCGCCCAGCGTGGTCAGCGTGGTGAGGATCGTCGCAACCGCGGCGCCCTGCAGCCCAAGCTCGGGCGCGCCCAGATTGCCGAAGATGAAAGCGTAATTGGCCAGCGCATTGACGAAGATGCCGCCCGCGGTAATCGCAGTGGCGAAGATCGGCCGGTCGAGCGTGGACACGAAGCTGCGCAGCACATTGCAGAAGAGCATCGGCACCAGGCTGAGCACCAGCAGCGAGTTGTATTCGATCGCCATCGCGATGATCTGCGGCTCCTGCCCGGTCACGCGCATCAGCGGGCCGAGCAGCAGGCACAGGCCGATTCCGGCCACGCCCGAAAACAGCGCCAGCCACAGCGCCATGCGGACCGTCCGCCGGACCGGGCGCAGCGCCGGGGCACGTTCGCCCAGCTCGGCAGCCGCCACCGGCGCCACCGCCCCGGTCAGGCCCGACAGCGCCCATAGCACCAGGCCGAACAGCGCGATCGCCAGCGCCGAGGCCGCAAGCTGGTCCTCGCCCAGCCGCGCGATGAAGATCACGTCGATCGCATAGGTCAGCATCTGCAACAGGTTTGCCGCCGCCAACGGCCAGCTCAGCCGCAGCGTCGCGCGCAGCTCGGTGCGCCAGCCATCACCGCCTGGAGGCGTGGGCTCCATGGCGGTTGCGGTCGACATGCAGCCGGACCGGATAGGGACGGGGGGCGCTGTCGCCAATTGCGATCTGGCCTATGGGTTGAATTCGTCCTGCCGGTGCAGCCATAGAGGCACACTTTTAGCGACCGAGGCGCCAATCTTCGCACAGGAGCACCCGCAATGAACGCATGGATCTATCTTGCCCTGGCCATCACATTGGAGGTGACGGGCACGTTTTTGCTCAAACTGTCCGATGGCTTCGAGAAATGGCATTGGGGGGCGCTGTCCATCGCCTGCTACTCGGCCTGCTTCTGGGTGCTCGCGCCCGCGATGAAGGTTCTGCCAGTCGGGATCGTCTACGCCATATGGGCGGGCGTCGGCATCGTCGCCGCGGCCGCGATCGGGGTCCTGGCCTTCGACGAGAAACTGGGCGCTATCCAGTATGCGTGCATCGCCATGGTGCTGGTCGGCGCGATCGGTTTGCGCCTCACGACCACGGCCTAGCGGGAGGATGCCCCGGCAAACGAAAAGGGCGGCACCTTGCGGCACCGCCCTTCCGTGATCTCGCATGCGAGATCGAAGCGTAAGCGCCCAAACGGGCAGTAGCTTACTTGAGCTCGACGGTACCGCCGGCTGCTTCGATCTTGCCCTTGATTTCTTCGGCTTCTGCCTTGTTGACGCCTTCCTTGACGGGCTTGGGCGCACCTTCGACGAGAGCCTTGGCTTCCGAGAGGCCCAGACCGGTGATGGCGCGGACTTCCTTGATGACCTGGATCTTCTTGCCACCGTCGCCGGTCAGGACGACATCGAATTCGTCCTTTTCTTCGGCTGCGGGGGCGTCGCCGGCGCCGGCGGGGCCAGCAACAGCAACAGCAGCAGCGGCGCTCACGCCCCACTCTTCTTCAAGTGCCTTGGCAAGCTCAGCGGCTTCCATGACGGTCAGCTTCGACAGTTCTTCAACAAGCTTGGCGATATCGGCCATGATGTTTCACTCCAAATATAAGGCCGGGGTGTCCTGATGGACGAATGCCCCGATGAATGTGTGTTCGTACGTCGAACCGGCTCTTACGCGGCTTCCTTGGCGCCATAAGCGCCAACAACGCGTGCGAGCATCGACGTGGGTTCCTTGATCGTGCGGACAACCTTGGTTGCCGGCGCGTTGAGGAGGCCCACGATAGTGCCACGAAGTTCGTCGAGGCTGGGCATCGAGGCAAGCGCCCGAACCCCTGCTTCGTCGAGCTTCTGCGCGCCCATCGAACCACCGACGATTTCAATCTTGTCGGTGGTCTTGGCGAACTCCACCACGGCTTTCGCCGCAGCAACCGGATCCTCGGAATAACCAAGCGCGGTCGGACCGGTCAGGTACTCTTCGAGACCTGTGTAGTCGGTGTCCTTCAGGGCGAGCTTGGCGAGACGGTTCTTGGCAACCTTGTAGGACGCACCGGCTTCACGCATCTTCGTACGCAGTTCGGTGGACTGATCCACCGTAAGCCCCAGATTGCGGGTGACGACCACCACGCCGGACTGGGCGAAGACTTCGTTGAGCTGGGCGACCGCATCGGTTTTCTGCGAACGATCCATGCCATACTCCTTCACTATGGCCACGCCGGGAAAACCCGCCGCGACCGGCTACGTTTGTCCGTCCCGGCGAACCGGAACGGGCGAGTCCGTTGATGGGGAAGGAGTGCGCCTGGTGGCGCGAAACGGTGCCGAAGCACCGGAAATCTCTGTCCCCGCCTAGGCTGGAAATTAAGAAAGCGCCAATTCGCCTTCACCAACTGTCTCGGACGGATGCAGGGCGGAATCGAAAAGACCCGCCGTTGCGTGGCGGGCCTTTAGCGGTTTGGTTGCTGCGGTCAAGCCTCGCCGGCTCGTCCGCGCGGGAATCACATTGCGGCGGCGTCGTCCATTGCGGTCTCGTCGGCCGCGTCGTCGTCGTCGCCCATCGGCTCCATGTCCGATTGCAGCAGGCCGTCTTCGCCGGGCTCGTAATCCAGCGGGCCGTCATCGGGGGCATCGGCAGCGGGCGCGGTGGTGGTGTCGTTGCCGAGATCGGCCGTGTCGCTGCCGTCGATCGGTTCACCGCAGGCGCCAAGCGTCAGCGCCAGGGGAAGGGCGGCAAGAAGTGCGGTCTTGTTCATGTCTATTCTCCTGCGTGTGCGACGAAAATGGACCTATTCGGCGATTGTTCCCGCTACGGCCCGCTGCCGCTGCGGGGCACCGGGCAGCGGCGCGGGGCGGGTGGCGATCACGTATTGGGCGCAAATCATGACCAGGGCGAGCCATGCGGTCACCACGCTGTCGAGCCCCAGCATCACCCATTTGGTCGCATCCCCTGCGACGAAGATGGCCCCGATCCCGAGCGCGTAATGCACTGCCATCAGCGGGAGCATCGCGGCCAGCGGGAAAAGGATCGCGAAGGCCGCATCGCGCGCCATGACCCGGATCGACTGCAGCGGGCTGATCAGCGTGCCCAGCGGTGCGGTAACGATGAAGCGCACGATCAGCGGCATGAAGATCAGGCCGAAGACGAAGAAACCGATGGCGATCGGCCCGCCGGTCCAGACATAGAGCCCGAGCCACGCGAACAATGCTTGCAAGCCGATGACGAGGCCGAACAGCGCGGCGGCGGGTTTCTCCAGCCGGACGGCAAAGCCGCGATCGCCTTCGCTGTGCAGCCAGCGGATGAGGAAATAAGCGGGCAGGCCCAGCGCGATCGTCTTGAAGAAGCCGGCCAAGATCCGGTCCGGGTCGTTTTCTGCCAGTTGCGCGGCTTCGACGCCGGCATACATGCCGACACGCATCTCCACCACGTGCTGGACGAACTCGGCCACCAGCGGGATCGCCGCGACGAGCGGCAGCGCTGCGGCAAAGGCGAGGCTGCGGCTGTGAACGGTGCGGAATGCGGACAGGAAAGTGGTCATTGTTTGGGCCTCCGGTTTCGCAATGGATTATCGGCTCGCCCGGCCGGATGGAAATATGGGCGGATGCGCGGCCGCGCCACCGGATTGTCCCATCCTGATACATCTGCACGCGAAGAAAAGTGCCCGCAATTTGGCGACAACCCGATTGCGCTGGTTGGCGGCGTGCAAGCCGTTGACTATGACGGGAAACCTAGGTGGTTCCCCTTATCGAGCTTCGATATGACAACGCTGCCAATTATCGTCAATCGACCATCCCGAATTCCGCCGGGTCGGTTGGTTATGCATTCGCCGGGTGCTGGCGGTCATTGGTGGAGGAGGTTTCGACCGTGAGGGTTCGATCGGCCACCGCGTCCTTGGATCGAAGGAGGAACTGTATGTATCGCCTGGCACCCCTGGTGGCGGCCTTTGGTCTGGCGGCCTGTTCCGGGTCCGCTGCCGATGCGCCCGTCCCCACCGAAGTGCGGATCGGCGGGTTGACCGCGGGGGATCGCGAGGCGCTGCATTCGCTCGACCGGGCCTATGTCAAAGCCTGGCGCGAGGATGGTACCGAGGCGCAGGCGGAGGCGTTGCTGAAGCTGTTTGCGCCCGATGCAATCGTTTATCCCGGGCGCGGCCGCGGCCCGCTCTCGGGGGTCGAGGAATTGCGCGCCTTCTGGTTTCCCGAAGGCGCGCCACCGACCAGGATCGAGTATATCGACCATCGTACGATCGACGTCGAAGGCTCGGTCGCGCTGGCCGCGGTCACCGGCTATAGCGAGATTGCCTTCGTCTTCGATGGCACGCGCACCGCGCAGCGCGGTCATTATATCATCCATGCCCGCCCCGACGCGGCAGGCCACTGGAAGATCGAACGGATGATGTGGAGCGCTCGCGCGGAGGGCTGAGTCCCGCCGCAGATCCGGCCCGATCGATTCCGCGTTTGACAGGCGCGGGGGCAATTCCTACATGCTGCTCCGACCGCACGCTTCGAGCGAGTCCGATTCATGCGCGGGAATCGGACACAGGATGGAAGCGGCGTTTCCATAATCGCGACGCTCGAGAAGCTGCAGCAGCCACCGCAACCGGTGTGCCATACGCTGCGGCCTTTTCGCGTCCCGACCATGGATCTCACGCGCATGAGAAGCAATCACCGGTCTTCCCCGCACGGGACCGGCGCACACGAGAAGAGGTACGTACCCCTTATGGCTACCAAGGCGAAAGCTCCCGCGAAGTCCCCCAAGAAGGCACGCGGAGCAAATGCGCAGGGCACGGCGAAACGCCGGATCCGCAAGATCTTCGGCGACATCCATGAAGTCGTCGATATGCCTAACCTCATCGAGGTGCAGCGCGAGAGCTACGAGCAGTTCCTGCGTTCGAACAAGGAGATCGATTACGTCTCCGGCCTCGAGAAGACGCTGCGCTCGGTGTTTCCGATCCGCGACTTCGCCGGTACTGCCGAACTCGACTTCGTCCATTACGAACTCGAAGCGCCGAAATACGACATCGTCGAATGCCGCCAGCGCGGGATCACCTATGCCGCGCCGATGAAGGTCACGCTGCGCCTGATCGTGTTCGAGGTCGACCAGGAAACCGAGACCCGCTCGGTCCTCGATATCAAGGAGCAGGATGTCTACATGGGCGACATGCCGCTCATGACCGGCAATGGCACCTTCGTCATCAACGGCACCGAGCGTGTGATCGTATCGCAGATGCACCGTTCGCCGGGTGTGCTGTTCGACCACGACCGCGGCAAGACGCATTCCTCGGGCAAGCTGCTGTTCGCCGCGCGCATCATTCCCTATCGCGGTTCGTGGCTCGATTTCGAATTCGACGCCAAGGACATCGTCAACGTCCGGATCGACCGCAAGCGCAAGCTGCCGGTCACCGCGCTGCTGTATGCGCTGGGTCTCGACAGCGAGGACATCCTCGCGCATTTCTACGAAACCGTCACCTGGAAGCGCGCGACCGGCAAGAAGGGCGAAGGCTGGAACATCCCCTTCGTCCCCGAAAACTGGCGCGGCCAGAAGCCGGCCTTCGCACTGGTCGACGCCAAGACCGGCGAGGAAGTGTTTCCCGCTGGCCAGAAGATCAGCCCGCGTGCCGCCAACAAGGCCGCCAAAGATGGTCTTGAAACGCTGCTGCTCCCGACCGAGGAAATCTTCGGCCGCTATGCCAGCCGCGACATGATCGACGAGAAGACCGGCCGCATCTACATCGAGGCGGGCGAGGAAGTCTCGGCCGAGAACCTCGAAGTGCTCGACGCCGCGGGCGTCGATTCGATGGTCCTGCTCGACGTCGACCACGTCACGACCGGCCCGTGGATCCGCAACACGCTGCAGGTCGACAAGGCCGAGAACCGCGACGAGGGTCTCGAAGCGATCTACAAGGTCATGCGCCCGGGCGAACCGCCGACCAAGGAAACCGCCGAAGCGCTGTTCGAAGGCCTGTTCTTCGACAGCGAGCGCTACGACCTTTCCGCCGTTGGCCGCGTCAAGCTCAACATGCGTCTCGAACTCGACGCCGAAGACACCGTGACCACGCTGCGCAAGGAAGACATCCTGGCCGTGGTCAAGGAACTGGTCGACCTCAAGGACGGCAAGGGCGACGTCGACGACATCGACAATCTCGGCAACCGCCGGGTGCGTTCGGTCGGCGAACTGCTCGAAAACCAGTACCGCGTCGGCCTGCTGCGCATGGAGCGCGCGGTCAAGGAACGCATGAGCTCGGTCGATGTCTCGACCGTCATGCCGAACGATCTGATCAACGCGAAGCCGGCTGTTGCCGCAGTGCGCGAGTTCTTCGGTTCCTCGCAGCTTTCGCAGTTCATGGATCAGACCAACCCGCTGTCGGAAGTCACCCACAAGCGCCGCGTCTCGGCGCTTGGCCCCGGTGGTCTGACGCGTGAGCGGGCCGGCTTCGAAGTCCGCGACGTTCACCCGACGCACTATGGCCGCATCTGCCCGATTGAAACGCCCGAAGGCCCGAACATCGGTCTGATCAACTCGCTCTCGACCTTTGCGCGCGTCAACAAATACGGCTTTATCGAAACGCCGTATCGCAAGGTTCTCGACGGCAAGGTCACCGAAGAGGTGGTCTATCTCTCGGCGATGGAAGAGCAGAAGCACACCGTTGCGCAGGCTTCGGCCGATCTCAACGATGACGGTTCGTTCGTCGAGGAACTGGTTTCGGCCCGTCACGACGGTGACAACCTCATGGCGCCGCGCGAATCCATCACGCTGATGGACGTCAGCCCCAAGCAGCTCGTCTCGGTTGCCGCATCGCTCATTCCGTTCCTGGAAAACGATGACGCCAACCGCGCGCTGATGGGCTCGAACATGCAGCGTCAGGCTGTGCCCCTGGTCAAGGCCGAGGCACCCTTCGTCGGTACCGGCATGGAAGAAACCGTGGCGCGCGACAGCGGCGCGGCGATCGCCGCAACCCGCGGCGGGATCGTCGACCAGGTCGACGCGACGCGTATCGTGATCCGCGCGATCGGCGATGTCGAAGCCGGCCAGTCGGGCGTCGACATCTACACGCTGCAGAAGTTCCAGCGTTCGAACCAGAACACCTGCATCAACCAGCGTCCGCTGGTGAAGGTGGGCGAGACGGTCGAACCGGGCGACATCATCGCCGATGGTCCTTCGACCGATCTCGGCGAGCTGGCGCTGGGCCGCAACAGCCTCGTCGCCTTCATGCCCTGGAACGGCTACAACTACGAGGATAGTATCCTCATCTCCGAGCGCATCGTGAAGGACGACGTCTTCACCTCGATCCACATCGAGGAATTCGAAGTCATGGCGCGCGACACCAAGCTCGGGCCCGAAGACATCACCCGCGACATTCCCAATGTCGGCGAGGAAGCGCTGCGCAACCTCGACGAAGCGGGCATCGTCTACATCGGCGCCGAAGTGCATCCGGGCGATATCCTGGCGGGCAAGATCACGCCCAAGGGCGAAAGCCCGATGACGCCGGAAGAAAAGCTCCTGCGCGCCATCTTCGGTGAAAAGGCCAGCGATGTGCGCGACACCTCGCTTCGCCTGCCGCCGGGTGTCGCCGGGACCGTCGTCGAAGTGCGCGTCTTCAACCGTCACGGGATCGAGATCGACGACCGTACCCGGGCGATCCAGAACGAGGAAATCGAACGCCTCCGCAAGGACTCGAACGACGAACGCGCGATCCTCAACCGGGCGACCTACAACCGCCTGCGCGACATGCTGATGGGCCAGACGGCTTCGGCAGCGCCCAAGGGCGTCAAGAAGGGCACCGAGATCAGCGAAGAGCTGCTCGACGACATCGACCGGCACGAATGGTTCAAGTTCGCCGTGGCCGACGATGGCCGCCAGGCGCAACTTGAAGCGGTCAAGTCGCAGTATGACGAAGCGGTCAAGATCATCGAAGAGAAGTTCGAAGACCGTAAGGAAAAGCTTGAACGCGGCGACGAACTCGCTCCGGGCGTGCTCAAGATGGTCAAGGTCTTCGTCGCGGTGAAGCGCAAGCTGCAGCCGGGCGACAAGATGGCCGGCCGTCACGGGAACAAGGGTGTGATTTCGCGCATCCTGCCGCAGGAGGACATGCCGTTCCTCGAGGACGGTACCCCGGTCGACATCGTGCTCAACCCGCTGGGCGTGCCTTCGCGCATGAACGTCGGTCAGATCTTCGAAACGCATCTCGGCATGGCGGCCCGTAATCTGGGCCACCAGATCGGCGAGCAGCTCGAAGAGTGGAAGCGCGCCAATCCGAATGCGTCGGAAGATTACGCCAAGGCCAAGCCGCCCGAAGCGATCATCGATCGCCTGAAGGAAGTTTACGGCGAGGAGTATCACGACGCGATCGACAGCCGTTCGACCGCCGAAGTGATCGAACTGGCAGGCAATCTGACCACGGGTGTCCCGATGGGTACGCCGGTGTTCGACGGTGCGCGCGAAGGCGATGTGACGATCGAGCTCGAAAAGGCCGGTCTGCACAGCTCGGGCCAGTCGGTCCTGTTCGACGGGCGCACAGGTGAAGCCTTCGACCGCAAGGTCACCGTGGGCATCATCTACATGCTCAAGCTGCACCACCTCGTCGACGACAAGATCCATGCCCGTTCGATCGGCCCCTACAGCCTCGTCACCCAGCAGCCGCTGGGCGGTAAGGCGCAGTTCGGCGGCCAGCGCTTCGGGGAAATGGAGGTCTGGGCGCTCCAGGCCTACGGCGCCGCCTACACGCTGCAGGAAATCCTCACCGTGAAGTCGGATGACGTGATCGGGCGGACCAAGGTCTACGAAGCGATCGTCAAGGGTGACGATACCTTCGAAGCGGGCATTCCCGAGAGCTTCAATGTGCTCGTCAAGGAAATGCGCAGCCTGGGTCTCAATGTCGAACTCAAGTCGCTCAGCGAAGGCGACGAGGACGGCGACGGCCTCGCGATCGCGGCGGAGTAAGGGGAGCCTAGCGCTCCCCACCACCGCCCCAAGGAATTCACCCGCTAAGGGAATAAGTCATGAACGAACTGACCAAATTCACCAACCAGCTCGCGAAGCCCGAAACCTTCGACGAGATCCAGATCGGCATCGCCAGCCCCGAGCGCATCCGCTCGTGGTCCTTCGGCGAAATCAAGAAGCCCGAAACGATCAATTACCGCACGTTCAAGCCTGAGCGCGACGGTCTGTTCTGCGCGCGCATCTTCGGTCCCGTGAAGGATTATGAATGCCTGTGCGGCAAGTACAAGCGCATGAAGTACAAGGGCGTCGTCTGCGAGAAGTGCGGCGTCGAAGTGACCGTGACCAAGGTCCGCCGCGAACGCATGGGCCATATCGAACTGGCCGCGCCGGTCGCGCATATCTGGTTCCTCAAGTCGCTGCCCTCGCGCATCGGCCTGCTGCTCGACATGCAGCTCAAGCAGCTCGAACGCGTACTGTATTTCGAAAGCTACATCGTCACCGAGCCCGGCCTGACCCCGCTCGAGAAGTTCCAGCTCCTCACCGAGGACGAACTGCTCGAGGCGCAGGACGAATATGGTGAGGACGCCTTCACCGCCGATATCGGTGCCGCCGCGGTCAAGACCATGCTGATGGATCTCGATCTCGAACAGGAAAAGGCCGATCTGCTGGAAGAGCTCGCGACGACCAAGTCGAAGCTCAAGCCGGCCAAGATCATCAAGCGCCTCAAGGTCGTCGAAAGCTTCATCGAAAGCGGCAACCGCCCCGAATGGATGATCCTCGAAGTCGTGCCGGTCATTCCGCCCGAACTGCGCCCGCTGGTGCCGCTCGACGGGGGCCGTTTCGCGACCTCGGATCTCAACGATCTCTATCGCCGCGTCATCAACCGTAACAACCGCCTCAAGCGGCTGATGGAACTGCGTGCGCCGGACATCATCGTCCGCAACGAAAAGCGCATGCTGCAGGAAGCCGTCGACGCTCTGTTCGACAACGGCCGCCGCGGCCGCGTGATCACCGGCGCCAACAAGCGTCCGCTGAAGTCGCTCAGCGACATGCTCAAGGGCAAGCAGGGCCGCTTCCGTCAGAACCTTCTGGGTAAGCGCGTCGACTATTCGGGCCGTTCGGTCATCGTGACCGGTCCCGAACTCAAGCTGCACCAGTGCGGTCTGCCCAAGAAGATGGCGCTCGAGCTGTTCAAGCCGTTCATTTACGCCCGCCTCGATGCCAAGGGTCTCTCGATGACCCTCAAGCAGGCGAAGAAGTGGGTCGAGAAGGAGCGCAAGGAAGTCTGGGATATTCTGGATGAAGTCATCCGTGAACACCCCGTGCTTCTCAACCGCGCGCCGACGCTTCACCGTCTCGGCATCCAGGCGTTCGAACCCGTCCTGATCGAAGGCAAGGCAATCCAGCTGCACCCGCTGGTCTGCGCCGCCTTCAACGCCGACTTCGATGGCGACCAGATGGCCGTCCACGTCCCGCTTTCGCTCGAAGCGCAGCTCGAAGCGCGCGTGCTGATGATGTCGACCAACAACATCCTCTCGCCCGCCAACGGCAAGCCGATCATCGTGCCGTCGCAGGATATGGTCCTGGGTCTCTACTACCTCTCGATGGAGCGGCAGGAAAAGACGCCCGAGTTCGTCGAGGACAGCGACGGCAACAAGGTCGAAAAGCTGCAGATGTTCTCGGACATGGCCGAGGTTCACCAGGCGCTGGAGACCAAGCAGGTCTCGCTGCACACCAAGATCCTCGCCCGCGTTCCGCAGGCGGATGAGAACGGCAAGATCGCGATGTCGCGGTTCGAAACGACCGCCGGCCGCATGCTGATCGGCGAATGCCTGCCCAAGAACCACAAGGTTCCGTTCGACATCGTCAACCGCCTGCTGACCAAGAAGGACATCGCCGACGTCATCGACGAGGTCTATCGTCACACCGGCCAGAAGGACACGGTGCTGTTCGCCGACGCGATCATGTCGCTCGGCTTCCGCCACGCGTTCAAGGCCGGCATCTCCTTCGGCAAGGATGACATGATCATCCCCGAAGAGAAGATCGAAATGGTCGAGACGACCAAGAACATGGTCGCCGATTACGAACAGCAGTATCAGGACGGCCTGATCACCCAGCAGGAAAAGTACAACAAGGTGATCGACGCCTGGAGCCGTTGCGGTGACCAGGTGGCCGATGCCATGATGGAAAAGATCAAGGCCCGCCCGATCGGCAAAGACGGTGTCCAGGCCGAGATCAACTCGATCTACATGATGGCGCACTCCGGTGCCCGTGGTAGCCCGGCGCAGATGAAGCAGCTCGCCGGAATGCGCGGCCTGATGGCCAAGCCGTCGGGCGAGATCATCGAGAACCCGATTATCTCGAACTTCAAGGAAGGCCTCAACGTCCTCGAATACTTCAACTCCACCCACGGTGCCCGTAAGGGTCTCGCGGATACGGCGTTGAAGACGGCGAACTCGGGTTACCTGACCCGCCGTCTCGTCGACGTGTCGCAGGACTGCACGATCGTCGTCGAGGACTGCAAGACCGACAACTCGCTTGATATGCGCGCCATCGTTCAGGGCGGTAGCGTGATCGCCTCGCTCGGCGAGCGTATCCTGGGCCGCACCGTGGCCGAGGATATCGTCAACGCGGCGACCGACGAGGTCATCGCCAAGGCGGGCACGCTGCTCGACGAGCCGATGATCAAGGTCATCGAGGAAGCCGAAGTGCAGGTCGCCAAGATCCGTTCGCCGCTGGTTTGCGAAGCCCAGCAGGGCGTTTGCGCCAAGTGCTACGGCCGTGATCTTGCCCGCGGTACGCCGGTCAACATCGGCGAGGCCGTCGGCGTCATCGCCGCACAGTCGATCGGTGAACCCGGCACGCAGCTGACCATGCGTACCTTCCATATCGGCGGTGCCGCACAGCTCAACGAAACCTCGCATCTCGAAGCCGTGTCGGACGGCAAGGTCGTCTATCGCGACATGCCGACCATCACCGACAAGAAGGGCCGTATCCTGTCGCTCGCCCGCAATGGCGAGCTGGCCGTGATCGACGCCGAGGGCCGCGAGCGCGAAATCCACAAGGTGCCCTACGGTACCGTGCTGATGCACAAGGATGGCGGCAAGGTGAAGGAAGGCGATCGTCTGGCCGAATGGGATCCGTTCAGTCTGCCGATCATCACCGAAACTTCGGGCGTGGCGAAATTCCAGGACCTGATCGACGGTACGACCATGGAAGAACGCGTCGACGATGCCACTGGCATCGCGCAGCGCGTGGTCATCGATACGAAGACGTCGGGCCGCAAGAAGAACGAGGATCTGCGTCCGCGCCTGACCCTGTTCAACGATGCGGGCGACGAGACGGAAGCCGCGCGCTACATGCTGGCGCCGGGCACCGTGCTTTCGGTCGAGGACAACCAGCAGGTCGATGCCGGCGACATCCTCGCCCGTGCATCGCGTGAAGCTGCCAAGACCCGCGACATCACCGGCGGTCTGCCGCGGGTGGCCGAGCTGTTCGAAGCGCGCCTGCCCAAGGACAATTCGGTCATTGCCAAGATTTCGGGCAAGATCGAATTCGTTCGCGAATACAAGGCCAAGCGCAAGATCGCGATCGTTCCGGAAGAAGGCGATGCAGTCGAGTACCTGATCCCCAAGACCAAGGTGATCGACGTGCAGGAAGGCGACTTCGTGAAGAAGGGTGATACCCTGATTTCCGGTTCGCCCAACCCGCACGACATCCTCGAAGTCCTGGGCGTCGAGGCGCTGGCTGAATATCTCTGCACCGAAATCCAGGAAGTCTATCGACTCCAGGGCGTGAAGATCAACGACAAGCACATCGAGGTGATCGTTCGCCAGATGCTGCAGAAGGTCGAGATCAAGGACGGCGGCGACACCGTGCTGCTGCCCGGCGAACAGGTCGATCTGGAAGAGCTCAAGGAAACCAATGCCAAGCTCGGCCGGAACAAGGAGCCCGCCAAGGGCACCCCGATCCTGCTCGGCATCACCAAGGCTTCGCTGCAGACGCGTTCGTTCATCTCGGCCGCTTCGTTCCAGGAAACCACGCGCGTGCTCACGCAGGCCGCGGTCGAAGGAAAGAAGGACACGCTGGTCGGCTTGAAGGAGAACGTGATCGTGGGCCGTCTCATCCCCGCCGGTACCGGCGCGGGTATGAACCGCATGCGCATCACCGCCACCAGCCGCGATGCGGCGCTGCGCGCGCAGTGGAAGAAGGCACAGGAAGCGATCATCGCTGCCCAGACCGCCGAAGAAGAGCACGCGGCGGAACTCGCCCAGGGCCCTGAAGCGGCGATCGGCGACGATCCGCTGGCAGTGATGGAAGGCGAAACGCACGGCACCGATGCCGATGCGGGCGAATACCTCAACGAGGATGCCAAGGACGGCGAATAAGCCGCGCCTAAATCGCACCGAAGTATTGGGCCCCGCCGGAGCGATCCGGCGGGGCCTTTTCTTTGGCGGGTAGCCTTTGCGGCGCGTTAATTAGTTCTGCTTCGCATGTTACTTGACCTTGAGTTGCGGGGGTTGCACGATGTGTCCCGAGTGGCCGCATCGGGGGTGTTGGCAACGACCGAGGGGAATTCGTGGCCACAGAAGTGCCCGATACCGAACTGCGTGCCGAGCCCGGTCCTGCCGGGGCGGATGCGGTGGGCCGCCTGCTCCTGACACGCCGACTGGACGATTTCATGGCCGGGGCGCGGCTGGCGCTGCTGCCCACGATCGGATCGCTCGCTGCGCTGCTGTTCACCTTTTTTGGGCAGGTGCCCTTTGCATTCCTGCTCGGCTGGGCAGGAATGCAGCTCGCGCTTCTGGTGACATATGTCCTGCTCGAGCGGCAGCTCGATTGTGCAAAGGCCACGCTGGAGGAACTGGAGCGCCATTGGCGCCGGCTGATCGCGCTACAATGGGTCGGCTCGTTGATCTGGGCGGCCATCTTTCCCTTTCTCGCCACGGTCGCGACCGGGTTCGACGCGGCAGTGCTGGCAGCCATTGCGATTGCGATCCTGTGCGGGGTCCTGCTGGTCCATCGTACTGCGCCGCAGGCGGCGATATTCCACATCGTCGTGATGACGGTGTCGATCACCGCGGCGACATGGATCCAGACCGACGGTGCGGGCTGGCCCGCGCTGACGCTGCTCGCGTTGTTCGTCATCGCGCTGCTTGGTTCGACGCGCGAGCAGGAGAAACAGATCATCAGCGGGGCCGAGGCGGAGATCAGCCGCCGCGAGGCCGCGGGCACCGTCCGCATGCTGCTGTATGATTACGAGGAGCACTCGTCCGACTGGCTGTGGACCGTCGATGCGAGCGGCAATTTGCGCGACGTTCCCGCGCGGTTCGCGGCGGCAGCGGGCAAGACGGAAGATGCGCTCGAAGCCACGCCGCTGATCGCCATGTTCTCCCCGGGGGACGACCGGGACCGGCTCGCGCGCCATCTGATGGAGCGCAGCCGGTTTCGCGATCTCGTGCTCAAGCTGCGGGTCGACGGGACGGTGCGGTACTGGAAGCTGTCGGCGCGCCCGCGCAGCGATGGCCGGATGAGCGGGGTCGCGCGCGACGTCACCAACGACCGGCTGATCGAGGACCGCGTCGCCTTCATGGCGCATTACGACAATCTCACCGGCCTCGCCAATCGCTACCTTTTCAACGAACGGCTGCGTGCCGCGTTGGCGCAGCAGGACCGCGTGCGCAACATCGTGTTGTTCTATCTCGACCTCGACGATTTCAAGGCGGTCAACGACACCCGCGGCCATCTGGTGGGGGACCGGCTGCTGCGCGAAGTCGGAACCCGGCTGGAACAGGAGGTGCGCGGACAGGATCTCGTCGCGCGGCTGGGCGGGGACGAATTCGCCGTGCTGCTCGAAACGCGCGCGGGCGCGGGCATGCTGATCGAACGCGCACATCGCTTCCTCTCGGTTATCCGCGACCCCTTCGAACTCGACGGGCAGGTCTATCGCATCTCGGGGAGCATCGGCATCGCCAAGGGCGCCGATGGCGACAGCGACGCGGAAGAACTGATGCGGCGCGCGGATATCGCGCTCTTCGCTGCCAAGGCCAAGGGCCGCGATACGCTGGCGCTTTACGACGAGGAACTCGATCGGGTGGCGCGCGAGCGGCGCGATATCGAGACCGATCTGCGCGAAGTGCTCGCCCGCGATCAGCTCCATCTCCATTACCAGCCGGTGATCGATCTCGATTCCGGCGAAGTCGCGGGCTACGAGGCGTTGCTGCGCTGGTACCATCCCAAGCGCGGAATCGTGACACCGGACGATTTCCTCGAGGTGGCCGAGGAAACCGGAATGATCGTGCCCATCGGCGAATGGGTCATCCGGCAGGCGCTGGCCGAAACCGGGCAGTGGGAAGGCAATTTCCGCATCGCGATCAACCTGTCGCCCACGCAGGTGCGCAGTCCGCATCTTGCCGATGTGGTCGCGCAGGCGATCCATGCTCACGGGATCGCGCCCCACCGGGTCGAATTCGAGATTACCGAGCATGTGCTGATGCAAAACAGCGACTTGTGCGAAGGCAATCTGGCAAAGCTGCGCGAGCTTGGCACCAAGGTCGCGCTCGACGATTTTGGGATCGGCTATTCCTCGCTCAGCTATCTGCGCCGCTTCCCCTTCGACCGGATCAAGATCGACAAGGATTTCGTCGAGGGGATCGAAGCCTCGGCGGACAATCAGGCGATCGTCTCCAGCATCACGCGGCTGGCCGATGCGCTGGGTATGGCCGCGACCGCCGAGGGCGTCGAAACGCGCGCTCAGCTCGACCTCTTGCGCAAGCTCGGCTGCCAGGAAGCGCAGGGCTATCTGATCTGCCAGCCGGTCCCGGGCGAGAATTTCGCCACCCCCGCGGCGGTCCAGGCGGCGATGCAGGGCGATGCCAGCGGCATCCTCGATTACCGCAAGGCGCGTGAGGCTGCGCTCAGGCGCCGCTCGTCGCGGGCCAGCTGACCTCTCGCCAAGTGCGCGCCCCTCGGCTATCGGCGCGCGCATGACCCATGTCACCCGCTTCGCCCCGTCGCCTACCGGGCGGCTCCATGTCGGCAATATCCGCACTGCAATGCACAACTGGATGCTCGCCAAGCAAAGCGGCGGGCGTTTCCTGCTGCGCATCGACGATACCGATGCCGAGCGCAGCCGCGAGGACTATGTCGAGGCGATCCGCGCCGACCTCGAATGGCTGGGTCTGGTACCCGATGGCGAGGCCCGCCAGTCGCAGCGGCTCGCGCTGTACGAACGCGCCTTTACGGCGCTGCGCGAGGCGGGGCGGGTCTATCCCTGCTACGAAACGCAGCAGGAGCTTGAGCTCAAGCGCAAGATTCGCCTCGGGCGCGGGCTGCCGCCGATCTACGATCGCGGGGCGCTGGAGCTGGGCGAAGCCGAACGCGCCGCCAAGGAAGCCGAGGGCATCGCCCCGCACTGGCGTTTCCAGCTCGATCACACCGCGCCGATTACGTGGGACGATGGCGTGCGCGGACCGCAGAAATTCGACCCCGCGCAATTGTCCGACCCGGTCATCCGCCGGGCCGACGGCAGCTGGCTCTACATGCTGCCCAGCGCGGTCGACGATCTCGACATGGGGATCACGCAGGTGCTGCGCGGCGAGGATCATGTCAGCAATACCGCAGTGCAGATCCAGATGTTCACCGCGTTGATCGCGGCGCAGGATGGTGCGGGCCAGATGCCGGGGTTCGCGCATGAGGCGCTGTTGGTCGGCGCGGAGGGCAAGCTCTCCAAACGGCTCGGCTCGCTTGGCTGCGATGCGTTTCGCGAGCGCGGGTTCGAACCGCAGGCGATCGTTGCGCTGCTGGCGCGGCTGGGGACCTCGCTGCCGGTCGAACCGATCGCGGAGCGCGCGGTGCTGCTCGAAAGCTTCGATCTCGCCACCTTCGGCCGCGCCCCCGCCCGGTTCGACGATGCCGAGCTCGAACGGATTAACGCCGCGCTGGTTCACCAGATGGACTATGCCGCGGTTGCCGCGCGCCTGCCCGAGGGGATGGATGAAACCGGCTGGCATGCGATCCGGCCCAATCTGGCGTATGTTTCCGAGGCCGCAGAATGGTGGCAGCTCGTGACCGGTCCGATCGATACGCGCGCGTTCTCGGAAGAAGACCGCGCCTATCTGGCCGAGGCCGCGCGGAGCCTTGCATGGGGAGACGATCCCTGGCGTGCGCTCACCGCCACGCTGAAAGAGACCACCGGCCGCAAGGGCAAGCCGCTGTTCCTCCCTTTGCGTCAGGCCTTGACGGGAATGGACCATGGGCCCGACATGGGCGAATTGCTGCCGCTGATCGGTGAGACGCGCGCACGCGAGCGGCTGGAGCAAGCCGCGCAGGGGTAGGGGAAACGCGATCATGGCCGTGACTTTGGCAAGCGAACTGAAATTGCCGTGCGGCGCCGTGCTGCCCAACCGGCTGGCCAAGGCCGCGATGACCGAAGGGCTCGCCACCCCCGACGGGCGCCCCACGCCCGAACTCGAGCGGCTCTACGGCCTATGGGCCGATGGGGGGTCGGGCATGCTGCTGTCGGGCAACATCATCGTCGATGCGGACCATCTCGAACGGCCCGGCAATGTCGTGATCGACCGCGAGCCCGATACCGATATGCAGGCGCGGCTGGCACGCTGGGCGGCAGCGGCGACGCGGCAGGGCAATCATTTCTGGGCGCAGATCAGCCATGGCGGCCGCCAGACGCAGAAACTGGTCAATCCGCATCCCAAATCCTCTTCCGATGTCGCCGTGGCGCTGCCCGGCGGGCAGTTCGGCAAACCGACGCCGCTGACCAAGACGGAAATCGCCGATCTGGTCGAGCGCTGGGCCCTGGCCGCGCGCGTTTGCAAGGATGCGGGCTTCACCGGGGTGCAGGTGCATGGCGCACATGGCTATCTGGTCTCGCAATTCCTTTCGCCCAGGGTGAACCGCCGGACCGACGAATACGGCGGCAGCTTGGAGAACCGCGCGCGGTTCCTGCTCGAAATCGTCGCCGCGGTGCGCGCGGCAGTGGGGCCGGGCTTCCCCGTCTCGGTCAAGCTCAATAGCGCCGATTTCCAGAAGGGCGGGTTCGATTTCACCGATAGCTTGCAAGTGGTGCAATGGCTCGAAGCCGCTTCGGTCGACCTGATCGAAATCTCGGGCGGCACTTACGAACAGCCCAAGCTGCTCGGTGTGGCAGGGCAAGAGGCCGAAGAGGCGCCGCAAGTCGCACCCTCAACCGCCGCGCGCGAAGCCTATTTCGTCGATTTTGCCAAGGCGATGCAGGCCGAGGTTTCGGTCCCGCTGATGGTCACCGGGGGTTTCCGCACCCGTGCGGCGATGGAACAGGCGCTGGCCAGCGGGGCGGCGGATGTGATCGGGCTCGGCCGCCCGCTCTGCGTCGACACCGATGCGCCCGCGCAGCTGCTGCAAGGTGCCGACGAGTTGGCGCGCTACGAAGACAGTCTTGAGCTGCTGCCCCGGTGGCTCGGCTTCCTCAAGCGGTTCGGTGTAGTGAAGGCGATCAGCGGCTTCGCGGGGATCTACTGGTTCTACCAGCAGATCTGGCTGCTCGGGCATGAAGGGCGCACCGATCGCGGCTTTCCCGTGTTCAAGGCCTTCCGGCTGGTCGATACGCGGAGCAAGCGCATCATGAAGGAACGGGCCGCGCTCTTGTAGCAGGCAGGCGCTACGCCTAACTCCCGCCATCATGCTCGCTGCACTCTACCAATGGCCCTTGCGCGCTTGCGCCGCGCTGTTGCTGGCGGTCCTGTGCGCGCAGGCCTTGCCGCATCAGCCGATCTCCCTCGACCGCGGTCGCGGCCCGGTGTTCAGTGCTGCAACTGCAGAGGTTACGCTCCCGCCGCGTGAAGGGGAGGCAGGGCTGGTCTGCACGGTCGCAGCCCCCTGCCCGAAAACCTATGCGGCCCTTGCACAGACACGTCCCCCGCTCGCGCTCGATGCGCAGCCGATCTTGCCCCAGCGCTGGGCGGCACATCGTGTTCGCGGCCCGCCGCTGCGGCCGCCGCCCCAGTCGATCGCCGACCCCCGCGGACCCCCGCACCTGATCTGAACCGCTCGCGCCCGCAACCGGCGCGTCTTTTTTCCGTTTCAGACAGGACATATACCATGACACGTCCCACCGACGGCGCCACCGCCGTCCCCGATCGCTTCGACCAGATCGAGGCACTGCTGCTGCGTTATCCGGAGATCGCCGAAACCGAACTGGCCGATCTCAAACGCTGGTTCGCCAAGGAGGCCTCGGCCTTCGAAGTCGCCAGCCTGTCGAGCAAGGATGAGCTACGCCAGCAATACCGCGCTTTTCGAGCCGAGCATATCGACCGGCTGGGCGCGGTCGAACTGGCCGCGATCATCCTCGGCGGCATCTTGTCGCTGGGGGCGATCGTCTTCCTCGCGCTCGGCGGTTGAGGCGATGCGGCTGGTGGGGGCAGAACGCGCCTGCCAGCCGCTGTTAGTCGTCGTGCTTGTCGAGCTCGTCGCCGCTGATGGTGACGACGTGGAGCAGATTGGTCGATCCCGGCGTGCCGAAGGGGACCCCGGCCAGCGCGATCAGCTTGCTGCCCGCCTCGGCAAACCCGTGGCGCAGCGCCATGCGCTTGCCCTTGGCGATCATCTCTTCGAAGCTGCCGATATCCTTGGTCGCCACCGCATGCGCGCCCCATAGCAGGCCCAGCCGGCGAGCGGTCCGCATGCTCGGGGTGAGCACCAGCATCGGCACGCTGGGGCGCTCACGCGCCACGCGCCGCGCGGTCGAGCCGGACCCGGTGAAGACCGTGATCGCGCTGACCGGGACGGTATCGGCCACGGTCATGCAAGCATGCGCCAGCGCATCGGCGGTAGTGGAATCGGGCGGCGTGTCGAGCAGGCGCACGCGTTCGATATAGGCTTCGTCACGTTCCACCTGGCGCGCGATCTTGTGCATGATCGTGACCGCTTCCTCGGGCCAGTCGCCCGCGGCGGTCTCGGCTGAGAGCATCACGCAATCGGCGCCGTCATAGACCGCATTGGCGACATCGGAGACCTCGGCGCGCGTCGGGGCGGGGCTTTCGATCATGCTTTCGAGCATTTGCGTCGCCACGATCACCGGCTTGCCCTTGAGGCGCGTCTCGTTGACGATCCGCTTCTGCAGCGGCGGGACTTCCTGCGGCTCCAGCTCGACCCCCAGGTCGCCGCGCGCGACCATGATCCCGTCCGACGCCTCGATGATCTCGGCCAGGCGGCTTACCGCATTGGGCTTCTCGATCTTGGCGCAGAGCGAGGCATGCCCGCCCATCAGTCGGCGCGCTTCGGCCAGATCCTCGGGGCGCTGGACGAAGCTGAGGCCGATCCAGTCGACCCCCTTCGCCACGGCAAAGGCCAAATCCTTGCGATCCTTGTCGGTCAGCGCGGGGATCGGCACTTCGGCATCGGGCACATTGACGCCCTTGCGGTCGGAGATCACCCCGCCGACTTCGGCCGAACAATGGATTTTCTCTTCATCCGCGCTGATCACCCTGAGGCGGATCTTGCCGTCGTTGATCAGCAGCCGCTGCCCCTTCTCGAGCAGGCCGAACAGTTCGGGATGCGGCAGCTCGACGCGGGTCTCGTCGCCGGGTTCGGGATTGCGGTCGAGCGTGAAATGGCCCGAATGGCGGATCACCGCCTGCCCGTCCTTGAACTTGCCGACGCGCAGCTTGGGGCCCTGCAGGTCGGCGAGGATCGCGATCGGGCGCCGGAACTGTTTCTCCAGCGCGCGGATCGTCTCGATCGTCTGCGCATGGTCGGCATGCTCGCCATGGCTCATATTGACGCGGAAGGCGTCGACCCCGGCCTTGAACAGGCGGGCGAGCATTTCGGGCGAACGGCTTGCCGGACCGACGGTGGCGAGGATCTTGACCTTGCGGCCGCGCGGATCGAGCTTGGGGGCGGGGTTGGCCATGACCATCGCCTATGGCAGCGGTGTGCGACAAAGCAAGGACGATACGATCATGATAACGAATGCACGCGATCCGCTTGACGATTTGCCCGATGCCGTAGCGGCGGCAGCATTCCGCCGGCTGGTGCGCCATCTGCGCCATCGCCACGACGCGCAGAACATCGAACTGATGGGGCTGGCGGGTTTCTGCCGCAATTGCCTCGCCGACTGGATCCGCGAGGCGGGGTTCGAAGGCGACAAGCTGGCCGCGCGCGAGCTGATCCACGGCATGCCGCAGGACGAGTGGAAGGCCACCCGCCAGACGCCCGCGACCGAGGAGCAATTGGCGCGGATGGAGGCCAGCGTCGCGAAAAATCGCGTGGAGTAACGAGTCGCCACCTTCACCCGCGGTGGCTGGCTGGCTATCGAGCCGTCAACCGATTCTCATTTTACCGGAGTACACCCGACCATGGCCGAAGCCACCGACGACCGCCTGCGCCTGCTGATAGAGCGCATCGAACGCCTCGAGGAAGAGAAGAAGGGCATCGCCGACGACATTCGCGACGTGTACGCCGAATCCAAGGCGGTCGGCTACGACACCAAGATCATGCGCCAGATCATCCGCCTGCGGAAGATGAAGCCCGACGAGCGCAGCGAACAGGAAACCATCCTCGACACCTACAAGGCCGCGCTCGGCATGGGTTGATTGGGGAGGCTGAGACCGTTTCCAGTATCTTGATCCGTGCGGCCGAACCCGCTCGCGATGGCGCCGGATGTGCAGCCATCTACCGGCCATTCGTCACCGATACCTGGGTCAGCTTCGAACGAGAGCCACCTGACACCAATGAAATGGCCCGGCGTATTGGCGAATGTTCCGCCTCCCATGCTTGGCTGGTAGCCGAAATCGGCGACGCGCTCGCCGGGTATGCCTATGCCGGGCCGCATCGGCTTAGGGCGGCGTACGCCTCGTCTTGCGACGTAGCGGTCTATGTCGCCCCGACCCACCAAGGTCGCGGCGTAGGAAAAGCGCTGTACAGCGAGCTGCTACCGTCGCTTGCCGGGCGTTACCATGCGGCGTTCGCCGGAATCGCCTTGCCCAATGACGCGAGTATTGGCTTGCATGAGGCGCTCGGCTTTACGAAGATCGGCGTCTATCGCGAGGTCGGCTGGAAACTGGGCGACTGGCGTGATGTAGCTTGGTGGCAGCGGAGGCTGTAGCACCGGTAAAGCGGAGGAAGATAGCAATGCCCAGCCCCTGGAAAGACGCCCGCGGGATCACCGTGACGACTACGCCCACCATCGAAGGGCAGCCGATCCAGGACTATCTCGGCATCGTCACTGGCGAGGTGATCGTGGGCGCCAATCTGTTCCGCGACCTGTTCGCCAATATTCGCGACATCGTCGGTGGGCGCTCGGGCAGTTACGAGCGCATCCTGCGCGATGCGCGCGAACAGGCGATCCAGGAATTGCAGGCCGAATGCGGCGCGCTCGGCGGCAATGCGGTGGTCGGGGTCGATCTCGATTACGAGGTCATCGGCGATACCGGCTCGATGCTGATGGTCAGCGCCAGCGGCACTGCGGTAAAGATCTGACCTAGCCCGCGCTGCCCGCCAGCAGCACCAGCGAAATGAACGCGCCGTTGTGGAGCAGGTGGAGCAGCACGCTGGCCCACAGGCCATAGTGGACGCGCAGATAGCCGAGCATGGTTCCGGTTGCGAATTGCGGCAGGACCAGCGGCAGCGCCATGGCCATGTCCTCGGCGGGAAAATTGAACAGGTGGACGCTCGCAAACGCCAGCGTGCTCAGCCAGAACAAAACCGGGAAGAAGCGCGCGAACCAGCCCATCGCCGGCCGCCTGCGCAGCGCGAAGAGGATCGCCAGCGCGGCCAGCAACCCGGCTCCCCCGACGAGCGCAGCGTAGATCGTCCCGTTACCGCTCAGCATGACCGCGGCCAATCCGGCGCCCAGCAGGACGATCAACGCCAGCACGTGACCCGGCCGGCCCGACAGCCAGCCGCGAAACGCGATCTCCTCCACCAGCGGGGCGAAGACCACCACCGCAAACACCACCGCCGGACCGATCTCTATCCCCGCCAGCGCGGTTTCGGGCATGGTGATGCCGGTGGACATGACCAGCCCGGCAATTCCCAGCAACGCGCCCATCACCGCCAGATCGAGCACGAACAGCCGCCATACTGCACCCAGGCTTGCCAGCCGCGGCATTGGCGCGCGTGCGGGCAGGGTGGGCCGCTTCAGGAAAGCGGCGAATTGGGTCCATTCGCCGCGCATCGAATTCGCGGGCGCAAGGCTTGTCGTTGCGGCGTGCATGAGGCTAAGGCGACCCTCTGATTCCAACCATTTCAGCTACGCAAAGCGAAACCATGGCCGGCCATTCCAAATTCAAGAACATCATGCATCGCAAGGGCGCGCAGGACAAGAAGCGCAGCGCGATGTTTTCCAAGCTCAGCCGCGAAATCACCGTGGCGGCGAAAATGGGCATGCCCGATCCCGACATGAACCCGCGCCTGCGGCTGGCCGTCAATGCCGCCAAGGCGCAGTCGATGCCCAAGGACAACATCCAGCGCGCGATCGACAAGGCCAGCGCGCAGGACGGCGAAAGCTATGAGGAAGTGCGCTACGAAGGCTACGGCCCGGGCGGCAGCGCGATCATCGTCGAAGCGCTGACCGACAATCGCAACCGCACCGCCACCAGTATTCGCACTGCCTTTTCGAAGAACGGCGGCAATCTGGGCACCGAGGGCAGCGTTGCGCATGGCTTCGACCGGCTCGGCTTCATCTTCTACCCGGCCGACGCGGGCGGCGAGGAAAAGGTTCTCGAAGCGGCGATGGAAGCGGGCGCGGAAGATATCGCCTCGAGCGAGGATGGCCACGAAATCTGGACTGCCGCCGAAGACCTGCACCAGGTCGCGGCCGATCTCGAGAAGGCGCTGGGCGAGGCCGAGACGGTCAAGCTGGCGTGGAAGCCCAACCTGACCGTCGACATGGACGAGAAGAACGCGAGCACACTGCTCAAGCTGATCGACGCGCTGGACGATGATGACGACGTCCAGACCGTGTGGGGCAATTACGACATCTCCGACGAGGTGATGGACAAGCTCGAGGGATGAGCTTTCGCCGGGTGCGCGTCCGGCCCCGGCGGACACCCTGCGGCACTCGCCGATGACGCTTATCCTCGGCCTCGATCCCTCGCTCAGCTGTACCGGTTGGGGCGTGATCCGCGCCGAGGGATCGCGCATTGCGCATGTTGCCAACGGGCAGGTGCCGACCGACCCCAAGGTGCCGATGGCGCAGCGGCTGGCGGGCCTGCAGGCGGCGCTGGCCGAGGTCATTGCCACGCACCGGCCCGACCGCGCGGCGGCCGAAGAAGTCTTCGTCAACAAGAACCCGCAATCGACGCTCAAGCTGGCGCAGGCGCGCGGCTGCGTGCTGGCCGCCTGCGGGGCCGCCGGGCTGGCGGTGAACGAACATGCCGCGCGGCTGGTCAAGAAGGCAGTCGTGGGCACGGGCGGGGCGGACAAGACGCAGGTGCAGGCCATGCTCAAGGTGCTGCTGCCGGGCGTGCAGATCGCCGGCGCCGATGCCGCCGATGCGCTGGCCGTGGCGATCGCCGACGCGCATCTGTCCTAGACTGCGGATATCGCCCGCCGCAGGCGCGGTCGCCCGATGTCCAATAGCTGTCCCAAATCCTTCTTATAATTGAAAGACTTTCGCCGCCGGTGTGTCACAAGGCGGGGCTAGGCGCGTTGCGATCCAATCCAACGACAGGGGCCTTCCATGACATTCCCAGCTTTTCGCAGCGCCTTGCTTGCTTCCATCGCTCTCGTTCCGGCGCCGCTGCTGGCGCAGGAGCAGGCCGAACCCGACGCGATCGTAACGGGCAATACGATCATCGTCACCTCGCAGAAGATCGAGCAGCGCGCGCAGGATGTGCCGATCACGATTTCGGCGGTGACCGGCGAACGTATCGAGGAACTGGGCGTCTCTGATCTGGACGAGCTGTCGAACTATGTTCCGGGGCTCAACATCCAGGAGCAGAGCGCCAACAACCCCGGCATCGTCATCCGCGGGATCACCTCGGATTCGGGCTCTTCGCAGCAGGGGCCGCGCGTCACGCTCTATTACAACGGCGTCGACATCTCGCGTTCGCGCGGGTCGTACCAGGCGATCTACGATCTCGAGCGAGTCGAGGTCATCAAGGGCCCGCAGGCGACTCTGTTCGGCACCGCTTCGGCGGTCGGCGCGATCAGCCTCGTTTCGGCGCGTCCGCGCGAAGGCTTCTCGGGCGAGATCACCGGCGGCTACGGCAATTTCGACCAGACGCTGCTCGGCGGCTATCTCAATGCCGGCAACGATGTGATCGCCGGACGGCTGGCGTTCGCATGGCGTACGCGCGACGGCTATGTCGAGAACCTCGCTGCCAGCCAGGAGGAAGAGCTCTATGCGCAGGACCAACTCGGCCTGCGCGGGTCGCTGCGCTTCACCCCGACATCCGACCTCACGATCGACCTGATCGGGACCTACGACCAGCAGCGCAATGGCGGTACGCCCTTCATCTCGGGCACTTTCCCCGCCTTCGCCGGTGCACCGGGTGGCCGCGACAACGCCTTCGAAGACGCCAATCTGGGCGGCTCGCCCTTTTCGGGCGCGGCGCTGGGCGACGACCAGCTCGGCCTCAACCGCGAGGTCTATGACGTGAACCTCACCGCGGAATGGGAATTTGCCGACAGCTGGACTTTCACCACGGTCAATGGCTACCGCAAGTTCGACAGCGCCGAAGTGTTCGATGCCGACGGCACGGCCGCGCCCTTCCTCGAATTCGCCGAGATCGCCGAGGGCGAGCAGTTCAGCCATGAAGGCCGCTTCAGCTATTCGGGCGTGGATCTGCGCGGTTCCTTCGGCTGGAACGTCTTCACCGAGGACGGGCTACAGAACGTCCCCTTCTCGACCGAGGAAGGCACCTTCCTCCAGTGCCTGACCAGCCTGTTCGGGGCGCCGCTGATCCCGGGTATCCCCTGCGTCGCGCCGGACGGCAGCGTGCCGGCCAGCGCGGTCACCGGCCTCGCGACCGGCGGCGCCGCCACTGCCATCCCCTACCGCTCGATGTTCGAGAACCAGGGGCAGAACGACACTTACTCGGTCTTCGCCGATGCCACCTGGCTGGCCACCGACGCGCTCGAACTGACCGCCGGTCTGCGGTATCTGCGCGAAAACCGTCAGTCGGGCTATCGCACCGATGTTCCCAAGTCGGTGCTGTCCGGCGCACCGTTGATCCCCGGACAGGTCGATACCGGGGGGGAGACCTTCATCGGCGAAGCCGACTTCGATGCGTGGCTCCCGCGTTTCAACGTGCTCTACCGGATCTCGCCCGAAGTGAACGTCTTCGCCACCGTCTCCAAGGGCCGCCGCTCGCCGGTCGTGCAGCAGTCCACCACGCTGCAGCTTGTTGCCCGTGAAACGGTGTGGAACTACGAAGGCGGCATCAAGCTCGCCAGCGGCGGCGTTTCGGGCTCGCTCGGCGTCTATTACCAGGTCTATGACAACTTCCAGGTCTCGGTCGAGGAACTCGACGAGGACGGCAACCCGACCGGAGGGTTCATCACCCAGAGCGCCGGTGCGGCGTCCAATCTCGGTGTCGAGGCCGAAATCGCGGTCGAGGCGACCGACTGGCTCAGCTTCTTCGGCAATGTCGGGTATATCGATGGCGGGATCGACGAGGACAACAGCTTCGCCCCCGAATTTTCGGGCGCGCGTTTCCGCCTCCAGCCCGAATGGCAGGCCGCGGCCGGCTTCACTGTCGACTACCCGCTGGGCGGCGGGGCGCGGCTGTTCGCCACCCCCAGCATCACGCATCGCAGCCGGATCTATTTCGAAGTGCCCAACAGCGACGTGACCTCGCAAGGCCCGGTCACGCTGGTGAACGCGCGTGCGGGGGTAAGCTTCGCCGATGACCGCTACGAAATCGCCGGCTTCATCCGCAACGCCTTCGACGAGGAGTATCTGCTCGATGCGGGCAATACCGGCGGCGCCTTCGGCATCCCGACCTTCATCCCCGCAGAACCGCGCTTCTTCGGCGTCCAGCTGACCGCGCGCTTCGGCGACTGATCCGACAGCGCCGCCGGGGTTCGCGCCCCGGCGGCCTGTTCAAGCGCTGCGCAAGCCGTTAGCGAGGCGCGTTCCAACCAGAAGCGGGCAGATCAGTGGCTGAGACTATCCTTTACGGCATTCCCAATTGCGACACGGTCAAGAAGGCGCGCAAATGGCTCGATGCGCAGGGCGTCGATTACGCGTTTCACGACTATAAGAAGCAGGGCGCCGATCCGGCCAGGCTGGCCGCATGGATCGAGACGGCGGGGGTCGATACCGTGCTCAACCGGCGCGGGACCACCTGGCGCAAGCTGCCCGAGGCCGACAAGGCCGATGTCGATGCGGCAAAGGCCGTCAAATTGCTGCAAGACAATCCGTCCATGATTAAACGCCCGATCGTCGAAGACGGCGGGGCCCTGCTGGTCGGTTTCAAGGAAGACGAATGGTCCGCGCACTTTTCCTGATCCTCGCGGCACTCGGTGCCGTCCCCGCGACTGCTGCGGCCGAAGGCGACTTTCTCGTCATCGCGCATCGCGGCGCCAGCGGCGAACGGCCCGAGCATACGCTGGCGGCCTATGAGCGCGCGATCGACCAGGGGGCGGACTATATCGAGCCCGATCTGGTCGCGACGAAGGACATGCGGCTGGTCGCGCGGCACGAGACCGAGATCGGCGAGACGACCGATGTCGGCACGCGCGAGGAATTTGCCGATCGCAAGCGCTCGAAGACGATCGAGGGGCGGCTGGTCACCGGCTGGTTCGCCGAGGATTTCACGCTCGCCGAATTACGCAGCCTGCGCGTGAAGGAACGCCTGCCCGGATTGCGCCCGGCCAATGCGCGGTTCGACGGGCTCTACCAGATTCCGACCTTCGAGGAGATCGTCACGCTGGTGCGCGCGAAAGAGGCCGAAACCGGCCGCGCGATCGGCATCTACCCCGAACTCAAGCATCCCACCTGGCTGCTGCAGGAAGAGGGAATCGACACGGTCGACCTGCTCGTCACCGCGCTGCGCCAGGCCGATCTCGACGACGCCGATGACCGGGTCTTCGTGCAGGCGTTCGAAATCGGCCCGCTGCAACGGCTGGACTCGCTGGTCGAAAGCCCGCTGGTGTTACTGATCGCCCCCACCGGCGGCCCCTATGACGAACCTGCGATGAGCTGGGCCGAGATCATGACTCCGACGGGGCTGGCGCAAGTCGCCACCTATGCTGACGGGATCGGGCCCTATCTGGGCCATGTGCTGGCTGCGGACGGAAGTCCGACCGCGCTGATCGGCGATGCGCATGCCGCGGGGCTGGCGGTCCATCCGTGGACCCTGCGAAAGGAAAATGCCTTCCTTCCGCCCGCGCTGCGCAAGGGTAGCGACGCCGCCGCGCAGGGCGATCTGGCCGCGCTGGTGGGAATGGTCGTGGCGGCAGGGGCCGACGGTGTCTTTACCGACGATCCCGCGCTGGTGCTCAGCGCGCTCGGGCGGTGACGATATAGTTCAGCGACAGATCGCCGGACAGGTGCAGCCCCTTGGCGGGCGAAAAGCCGATCCCGCGCGGCTCGCTCATGTCGAGGCCCGCTTGGTCGAGCAGCGCGTCCAGTTCTTCGGGCGTGATGAAATCGTCCCAGTGGTGCGTGCCCTTGGGGATCAGTCCGATGCCTTCCGCCGCGCCGATCATCAGCAGACGCGATTGCGGCGTGCGGTTGGGCGTCGACAGCACCATCAGCCCGCCGGGCGCCAGCCGGCCGGCAAGCGCTGCCACGAAGGCGGCTTTGTCGGCGACATGCTCGATCACTTCCATTGCGGTGACCAGATCGAAGGTGCCGATATCCAGCGCGCCGACCTCGCCCGCAATATAGCGGATATCGAGCCCCGCGCCTTCGGCATGCACCGCCGCTGCTGCGGTGTTTTCGGGCGCGGCATCGACGCCGGTGACATCCGCTCCCAGCCGCGCCAGCGGTTCGCACAGCAAGCCGGCACCGCAGCCGACGTCGAGCGCGGACTTGCCCGCCAGCGGCCGGCGCGCCTCGATGTCGCCTGCCCAGTGGAGGTCGATCGCCTCGCGCAGGAATTGCAGCCGCACCGGGTTGAGCCGGTGGAGCATGGCCGAGGAGCCCTTGGGGTCCCACCAGTCCTTGGCGAGCTTGCCGAAATGCGCGGCTTCGTCGGCGCGGATCGTTGCGCCCGAAATTGTGCCGGCCGAAGTATTGCTACGCGGCTGTGTGGTTGCATCGCTCATGCCCTCTGGCTAGCAGCCTAGCTCGACGCATTCCAGCACGGAGACCTCTACGCTTGGCCCGTATCGTGATGAAATTTGGCGGCACCTCGATGGCGGGGACCGAACGCATCCGGCGCGTGGCCAATATCGTGCGCAAGCAGCAGGCGCGCGGGCACGAGGTCGCGGTGGTGGTTTCGGCCATGGCGGGCGAGACCGACCGGCTGGTCAATTTCTGCCGCGAGGCCAATGCGCTCTACGACCCGGCGGAATACGACGTGGTGGTGGCCAGCGGCGAACAGGTGACCAGCGGGCTGCTGGCGCTGACGCTGCAGTCGCTCGGTTGCCAGGCGCGCAGCTGGCTTGGCTGGCAGATGCCGATCAACACGATCGAGGCGCATGCCAAGGCGCGGATCGACAGCATCGATGCGGACGCGCTGATCGCCAGCATGGAACGCGGCGAGATTGCCGTGATCCCCGGCTTCCAGGGCCTGTCGGGCGAGGGCCGGCTGACCACGCTGGGCCGCGGCGGGTCGGATACGTCCGCAGTGGCGGTGGCTGCAGCCATTGGCGCGGATCGCTGCGACATCTATACCGATGTCGACGGTGTCTATACCACCGACCCGCGGATCGTCGCCAAGGCGCGCAAGCAGACCGCGGTGACCTATGAGGAAATGCTCGAACTCGCCAGCGTCGGGGCCAAGGTGCTCCAGACGCGCTCGGTCGGGCTGGCGATGAAGGAGGGCGTGCGCGTGCAGGTCCTCTCCAGCTTCGTCGGCGACGACGCGGTTCCCGCAGACGAATACCCCGGCACGATGATCGTGTCGGAGGAAGAAATGAACGCACTGGTGGAGAAGGGCGATATGGAACGCCAGCACGTGACCGGCATCGCGCATGACAAGAACGAGGCCAAGGTGATCCTCACCCGCGTCCCCGACAAGCCTGGCGCGGTGGCCCACATCTTCGAACCGCTCGCTGCGGCGAGCATCAATGTCGACATGATCATCCAGAACGTCGGCCGCGACAAGGGCGAGACCGACGTGACCTTCACCGTGCCGCAGGCCGATCTCGCCCGTGCGCAGGCGCTGCTCGAGGACAAGCGCGACGACATCGGCTACAACCGCCTGATCACCGACAGCAAGGTCGCCAAGATCAGCGTCGTCGGCGTCGGCATGAAGAGCCACGCGGGCGTCGCCAGCACGATGTTCAAGGCGCTGGCCGACCGCGCGATCAACATCCAGGCGATCACCACCAGCGAGATCAAGGTCAGCGTGCTGATCGACGAGGACGAGACCGAACTCGCGGTCCGCGTGCTGCACACCGCCTATGGGCTGGATGCCGCCGACGAGGCGGCATGAGCCACACTGCCCGGATTCTTCTGCTCGGTTCGGGCGAGCTGGGGCGCGAATTCGTCATCTCGGCGAAGCGGCTCGGCGCCTATGTCGTGGCCTGCGACGCCTATGACGATGCGCCCGCCATGCAGCTGGCCGATGCACGCGAAGTGTTCTCAATGCTCGACGGCGACAAGCTGCGTGAGGCGGCCGAGAAGCACCGGCCCGATTACATCGTCCCCGAGATCGAGGCGATCCGCACTTCGGTACTGGCCGAACTGGAGGAGGAAGGCTTCACCGTCGTGCCCTCGGCGCGCGCCGCGCAGCTGACCATGAACCGCGATGCGATCCGCGACCTTGCGGCCAATGATCTGGGCCTCGTGACCTCCCGATATCGCTACGCGAAGAATTTCGAGGAAGTGCAGGCGGCCGCGCAGCACACCGGGCTGCCCTGCGTGATCAAGCCGGTCATGTCGTCCTCGGGCAAGGGCCAGTCGACCGTGCGCGACGCGGCCGAGCTCGAAGCGGCCTGGGCCTATGCCTGCGCCAACATGCGCGGCGACCGCCAGCGCGTGATCGTCGAGCAATTCGTCGATTTCGATTACGAGATCACGCTGCTGACCGTGCGCCACAAGGACGGCATCAGCTTCTGCCCGCCGATCGGCCACCGGCAGGAACGCGGCGATTACCAGGAAAGCTGGCAGCCCACGCCGATGACCGACGCGGCGATCGCCAGGGCGCAGGACATGGCGCGCACCGTGGTCGACGATCTGGGCGGCTACGGCCTGTTCGGGGTCGAATTCTTCGTGAAGGGCGAGGAGGTGATCTTCTCCGAGCTTTCCCCGCGTCCGCACGACACCGGCATGGTCACGCTGGTCAGCCAGAACCTCACCGAATTCGACCTCCATGCCCGCGCGGTGATGGGGTTGCCGGTCCCGCCCGTGCTGCGCGCACGCCCCGCCGCCAGCGCGGTGATCCTCGCCGAACGCGACAGCGAGACACTGGCTTATGACGGGCTGGCCGAGGCGATGGCCGACGGCGCCGATATCCGCATCTTCGCCAAGCCCACCAGCCGTCCCTACCGCCGCATGGGCGTGGCGCTAGCGACCGCGGGCGATACCGACGAGGCGCGCCGTTTCGCGCGCGAGGCGGCGCACAAGGTGCGCATCGACTACGGCGACTAGCCCGTCTCAGCCGAACAGCATGACGTTCATCAACCGGCCCGGCAGCAGGAATGCGGCAAGGCCGGGAAAGACCAGCCCGGTGAGATAGGTGAACACCAGCTGCCGCTTGTGGCCGGTAATATTGCCGCGCCGCGCGGTCGCGACCGAACGCCAGGCGGAAAAGATCGTCAGCGGCACGAAGATATGGATCGGGCTGTAGCTGCCGCCGGTCTTGATGAAGATTGCCGAGAATGCGGTGAGCAGCATCAGCAGCAGCCAGATCTTGCCCAGCTGCTTGTGCCGCGCATCGCCCTTGCGCGTCAGCAGGACATAGGCGCCCAGCGGGATCGCGGGGATCACCGCCATCACGTGGATCGCGATCGCCACATTGCGCAGGCGCGGCAGTTCGGGCGTCAATCCGCCCAGCGCGCGGCCGATGGCGACCACGCACAGCACTGTCATGACGGTACCGACGATGGTCACCAGCGCGCGGCTGACCGGGCCGATATCGAAAGCGGAAGGCGTGCGGGCGATGAAGGGGGCGGGAAGCGCGAATGCGAACATCGGTAGGTCTCCATGACGGGTCGTTGCACCTGCCTTGGTGGCAGCGCGACATTCGCGGGCAAGCGGACCTGCGCGAATGGGCCGCCCGCTTCGCAAAAGGGGCGCAAATCGGGCGCCTGGCCACTTTACGAAGCGCGAACGGGCACTAGTCTGCGCGCGCATGAACCAGCCTCAGACCGCTTCCGCGCGAATCGCCCGCAAGCTCGTGATCGACCTGTCGGTGATGACCGTGATCGGACTGGTGCTGGCAATGATCGGTCCGTTCGGGACCGCCACCGCGCCGCTCGCGCTGCGGCTGGTGAGCTGGATCGGGCTCGCCTGGCTCGGCTATGCCTTCTACCGCCCGCTGGCGCCGCTGGTCGCGTGGCTGCATGTGCGGCTGCAGCTGCCCAAGGCGGGGCTGTGGATCGGTTTGACCCTGCTCGCGACCATGCCGCTGACGGCGGCGATCTGGGTCATCGAATTCCTGCCCGGGCCGATCCCCGCACCCACCCTCGAAGATGCGTTGCTCACCTATCTCAACGTGCTGGTGATCGGGGCCAGCATCGTGGTCGTGTTTTACCTGCTCGAACGCGGCAAGGGAGATACGCATGGGCAAGCCAGCGCCCTATCGCCTGCCGAAAAGCCCGCTCCGCAAGACGACCTGCGGCCCGCGTTCCTCGCGCGCCTGCCGGCCGAACTGGGGTCCGACCTGATCGCGCTCGAGATGGAGGATCACTATGTCCGCGCGCATACCATGCTCGGCTCGGACCTCGTGCTGCTGCGCCTGCGCGATGCGCTGGGCGAACTCGACGGGATCGACGGTGCGCAGGTCCACCGTAGCTGGTGGGTGGCGCGCGATGCAGTGGAGGGTGTCGAGCGCGAGGGGCGCAGCGTCCGGTTGATGCTGCCAAGCGGGATCGCGGCCCCGGTCGCGCGCAGCCGCATGGCCGAACTGACCAAGGCGGGCTGGTTCTAAGCGGGTTGCCGTTGCGGCAAGCGCGCCGTAAGCGCCCAGCCATGAGCACCTATCCCAAGACCGCCCGCCTGATGCAGCGCGGCGCAGATTTCCTCGGCAGCGAAACCGCCATCCTGTGCGGCGCGATGAGCTGGGTTTCCGAACGCACGCTCGTCTCCGCAATCTCCAATGCGGGCGGCTTCGGCGTGATTGCCTGCGGGGCGATGACCCCCGAACTGCTCGACGCCGAGATCGCCGCAACCCGCGCGCTGACCGACAAGCCCTTCGGCGTGAACCTGATCACCATGCATCCCGACCTGTTCGAGCTTATCGCCGTTTGCGAAAAGCACGCGGTGGGCCATGTCGTGCTGGCGGGCGGCATCCCGCCCAAGGGCAGTGTCGAGGCGATCAAGGGCGGCAAGAACCCCGCCAAGGTCATCTGCTTCGCGCCCACGCTGGCGCTGGCCAAGAAGCTGCTGCGATCGGGCGCTGATGCGCTGGTGATCGAAGGGATGGAAGCTGGCGGGCATATCGGCCCGGTCTCGACCAGCGTGCTGGCGCAGGAAATGCTGCCCGAACTGGCCGAAGACCATTTGATCTTCGTTGCCGGTGGGATCGGCCGCGGGCAGGCGATTGCAGGCTATCTCGAAATGGGTGCGGCGGGCGTCCAGCTCGGCACGCGTTTCGCCTGCGCACAGGAAAGCATCGCCCATCCCGATTTCAAGAAGGCCTTCTTCCGCGCCAGCGCGCGCGACGCGGTGGCCAGCGTCCAGGTCGACCCGCGCCTGCCGGTGATTCCGGTCCGCGCGCTAAAAAACAAGGGAAGTGAGTTATTTACCCGGAAACAGATCGAGGTTGCCGGCGTTCTGGACCGCGAGGAGATCGCGATGAACGAAGCGCAATTGCAGATCGAGCATTACTGGGCGGGCGCATTGCGCCGCGCGGTCATCGACGGCGATGTTGAGAACGGCAGCCTGATGGCCGGGCAATCGGTCGGCATGCTCAAGGAAGAAGAGCCGGTCGCCGCGATCATCGACAAGCTGATGGCCCAAAGCGAAGCAGCGCTCGCGCGCCGCTGATATGGTCCATCGCCCGCTCGACCTCGATGTCGCCATCTATCGCGATCGCGTGCAGGTCACCAATCGCGCCACCGCAACCTTTGCCGACCAGCGCGCCAATCACGAATTTTCGAACGCGGCCTCGGTAGTCGCCGAACCGCGTTATCTGGAAGACACGATCGTCCGCGCGATCCGCCAGCTCGCGCATGAGGACAGGGCGTTCATGCTGTGCGATCCGATCGCGCATGTGGTCGGCTGCGAGACCGCGCTCGACGAATCCGAACGCTACATCGTGGAAAGCGCCTTGCACCAGTCGGGCATGAGGACGGTGGTCTTCGAAATCGACTGACCAAGCCTGCATTGCCCAAGCCCAAGCCTGTTTGCGCTTGCACGGTTGGGCGCGGGGCGCACATGAGAGCGCATGTCCGACCCATTCGTCCTGACCCTGTCCTGCGCCGATCGTCCCGGGATCACTGCGCGCGTCACCTCCTTCCTGTTCGAGCGCGGCGGCAATATCCTCGAAGCGCAGCAGTTCAACGACCGGATGAGCGACGCCTTCTTCATGCGCGTCGAATTCGATCCGGGCGCGATCTCGCGCGATGCCTTCCGCGCCGAGTTCGCCCCGCTGGCGAGCGAATTGGCGATGGAATGGAAGCTGTCGCTACGCGACCGCCCGCGGCGCGTGCTGATCATGGTCAGCAAGTTCGACCATTGCCTGGCCGACCTGCTCTATCGCTGGCGGATCGGTGAATTGCCGATGGAGCCGGTGGCGATCGTATCGAACCATCCGCGCGAGGCGATCGAGCATACCGATCTGGGCGACCTCCCGTTCCACCATCTGCCGATCACCCGCGACACCAAGCCCGCGCAGGAAGCGCAGGTGCGCGCGATTGCCGAGCAAAGCGGAGCCGAACTGGTCGTGCTGGCGCGCTACATGCAGATCCTGTCGGACGAACAGGCGGCGCATTTCGCCGGGCGCTGCATCAATATCCATCACAGCTTCCTGCCCGGCTTCAAGGGCGCCAAGCCCTATCACCAGGCCTATGAGCGCGGGGTCAAGATGATCGGCGCGAGCGCGCATTACGTCACCGGCGATCTCGATGAAGGTCCGATCATCCACCAGGATGCCGAGAGCATCGGCCATGCCGACACGCCCGATGCGCTGGTGCGCAAGGGCCGCGATATCGAAAGCCGCGTGCTCGCCGAGGCGGTCCGCTTGCATCTCGAGGAGCGCGTCCTGCTCAACGGCCAGCGGACGGTGGTGTTCAGGGGCTGAGCAGCTCTTTCCACGGCGCCGTGACGGCGTCGTCGCCGGCCAGCGGGTCCCACACCGTCGCCATCCGCGCACGCGCTGCCTGTTCGTCCATCCCGGCCTCGAGATCGGTCAGGTAGAAGAACGCCGTGACGCGGTAATTCATGATGCAATGGACATGCACCGGCGTGTCGCTCTGCTCCAGCGCGGCACGAAACGCCGCGACATGGCGCGCGCGGGGTGCGTCGAAGGGGACCGGGATATGCGTGTAGCCGATCCCCTGGTCGGCCAGCAGCCGCTCTTCATCCGCCAGCGCTTCGGGATGATCGTCCAGCGCCAGATTGATCACATGGCGCACGCCGATGGCCGCAAGCCTTGCCGGGTCGCCCGGATCGAGCTTGCCCGACGTGGTGATCCCGTCGGGACGCCTGCGCCAGTTCCTGATGTCGGACGGGTCGTCCACGCTCAGCGTGCGGCGGCGACGCGCGTTTTGGCCCGTTCGACCTCCATCGCCTTGTCCTCATTGGCGCGCTTGATGACATATTGGCGGATCGCCTCGACCTCGTCCTCGGATAGCGACGGGGCGAAGCTGGCCATGCCATTGTCCTGCAGCGCGCCGCCATGGACGATCTGCATCCACGCGGTCCGGTTTTCGAGCGCACCCGAGCGGCGCAGGTCGGGCAATTCGGTCGATCCGACTGCGCCCGGCGCATGGCACACCGCGCAATAGCGGGCGTATTTGCTGCTCCCCAGCGCAAGGGTCGCGGCACTCGCGCGCGACGGCGGCGGGTCGAGCGCGGCCAGCGTGAAGTCGGGTTCTTCGGGCAGGGCGGCGGTGCCGCCCAGCTTGAACACCAGCAGTCGGCTGATGTTGCGCACCGGACGCATATTGTCGATCAGCGCGCCATCGGCGGAGATCGCGAAGGCGCCGCCCCAGCCGGCCAGAACCGCGACATATTGTTCGCCATTCACCGTGTAGGTGATCGGCGGGGCGACCACGCCGGTCTGCGCGGCGAAACTCCACAGCCGTTCGCCATTGGCCGAATTGTAGGCGGCAAACTCGCTGCCCGAATTGCCCTGGAAGACCAGCCCGCCGCCGGTCGCCAGCAGGCCGCCGTTCCACGGGCCCGGGTGCTCGACGCTCCAGCGCGCTTCCTGCGCCACCGGGTCCCACGCGACCAGCTTGCCTTTGATCGTGCCCTGCACTTCGCGGCGGATGCCCAGATCGGGCGGCAGGTCGCCCGCGCCCAGATCGAAGCCGATGTTGAACCCGCGCGCGCGGTCGGGCTTCCAGTCGGCTTCGGGGGCATAGAGCATCGCGGCCTCGAAGGCGGGGATGTACACGAGGTTTTCGCCCGGGTGGTATGCCATCGGGTGCCAGTTGTGCCCGCCCAGCGGCCCGGGCATCACCAGCGCGGGCTGGCCAGTGATGTCGATCCGCGTTTCGGGATTCATCTGCGGGCGGCCATCCTCGCTCATCCCGATCGACCAGTTGAGCGGGATATAGGGTTCGGCGGAAATGAACTCACCCGTCGCACGGTCGAGCACGTAGAAATAGCCGTTCTTGGGCGCCTGCATCAGCACCTGCCGGCTGCGTCCGTCGATTTCCATGTCGGCCAGCACGATGTGCTGCGTGGCGGTATAGTCCCAGGTCTCGCCCGGCGTGGTCTGGTAGTGCCAGACATATTCGCCGGTATCGGGGCGGATCGCGACAATGCTCGAGAGATAGAGATTGTCGCCTTCGCCGCGCCCGTCTGCTCCGGGACTGCGATAGGCGCGGTTCCACGGGGATCCGTTGCCGACCCCGAAATAGAGCAGGTCGAGCTCGGGATCGTAGGCCATCGAATCCCACACCGTGCCGCCGCCGCCGATGCCATCCTCGCCCGCCAGCGCATCACCGCTCCAGGTTTCGGCCGCGGTCTTGAGATAGTCGGGCGCGTCATCGCCTTCGTCGCCGGGCACGGTGTAGAAGCGCCACAGCTCCTTCCCGTCGTCGGCGTCATAGGCCGCGATATAGCCGCGCACGCCGAACTCCGCGCCGCCATTGCCGATCAGCACCTTGCCATCGACCACGCGCGGCGCGCCGGTGATGGTGTAGCTCTTGTCCTGGTCGACCGTAACCTTCTCCCACGCCACCGCGCCGGTATCGCGGTCGAGCGCGACCAGCCGCCCGTCGAGCGTGCCGAGGAACAGGTGCTCGCCCCATGCCGCCAAGCCGCGATTGACCACGTCGCAGCACGCTTTCACTCCGGTTTCGCCGGGCACTTCGGGGTCGTAGCTCCACAGCGCTTCGCCGGTCGCGGCGTTATAGGCGAAGACCTTGCTCCATGCGGTGGTGACATAGAGCTTGCCGTCCATCACCAGCGGGGTGGCTTCCTGCCCGCGAGCGGTGTCCATGTCGGAGAACCACGCGAGCCCCAGCTCGCCCACGCTGTCGCGGTCGATCTGCGCGAGCGGAGAGAAGCGCTGTTCGGCATAGCTGCCACCATGCGTGATCCAGTTGGCCGGGTCCTCGCCCGCATTGACCAGCCGGACGGTGTCGATCCCGCCTTCGGGTGCGTCCGCGGCACCCATCTTGCAGCCTGCCAGCGTCCCGCAAAACCCCAGCGCGGCCACTGCCGCCCAACCGATCCGTCGCATCATCCTCTCCCCGGCGACATTTGCGTCGCTCTATGAAACCTATCCTGCCGACGATGCGCGGGCTTGTCCATAAGGCTGCACCCTGCGAGGATCGGCGCGAACGGGACTGCGAGGAGAGACGAGCGATGTGCGATGAACAGGATCTGGCGCGGTGGGCGCGCGGCAAGGTCTCGCGCCGGGCCTTCGGCGGCGGTGCGATGGCGGCGGGCGTGGCGGCCTGCGCGCCGGTCGATGCCAATGTCGATCGTCCGGCGGAGGCAGGCGGGCTGACCGAACGCATGGTCAGCTTTGCCGCCCCCGGCGGGACGATGGACGGGTTCTTCGTCCATCCCGCGGACAAGGCCAGCCCGCTCGTGCTGTTCTGGCCCGACATAGCCGGACTGCGCGAGGCGAAGCGGCAGATGGCGCGGCGGCTGGCGGGCGAAGGCTACGCCGTGTTCGTCGCCAATCCCTATTACCGCGATGTCGCAGGCGAGCAGTTCGCCGACTTCGCCGATTTCGCGGGCAATGGCGGCTGGGACAAGGCGCGCCAGTGGCGCGCCAAGCTCGATGCGGAAGCGATCCAGGCCGATGCGCGCGCCGCCACTGCATGGCTCGATACGCAGGACGCCGTCGATACCGCGCGCGGGATCGGCACGCAGGGCTATTGCATGGGCGGTCCGTTCACGGTGTGGAGCACGGCGGCGGTTTCGCGGATGAAAGCGGCGGGCAGTTTCCATGGCGGCGGGCTGGTGCGCGAGGGCGTGGACAGCCCCCACCGCATGCTGCGCGAGGACGCCCGCTATCTGATCGCGATCGCGCAGAACGACGATGCCAAGGAGCCCGAGGCCAAGACCGAATTCCGCGCGGCGGCCGAGGCGGTGGGCGCGGCCGCGGAGGTCGAGGTCTATGGTGCCGATCACGGCTGGTGCGTGCCCGATTCGCCGTCCTATGACGAAGCCGAGGCCGGGCGGGCCTGGGCGCGCTTGCTGGCAACCTACGCCGAGGCGCTCTGACCGCTTTCGCTTGTCGCCAGCCCCACGCGCGCTACGATGCGGGCGAATAGAGGAGGGTCGTGATGCTTGGTGGTACGCTTGTCTTGATGCTGCTGGTCCTGGTCGTTGTCATGTTCCTGGTGATGGGCGTGCGCATCGTGAAACAGGGCTTCGTCTATACCATCGAACGGCTCGGGAAATATCACCTCGCCGCCGATCCCGGCCTGCACATCATCTATCCCTTCATCGATCGCGTCGGTCACAAGATCAACATGATGGAGCAGGTGCTCGATATTCCGGGGCAGGAAATCATCACCAAGGACAACGCCATGGTCGGCGTGGATGCGGTGGTGTTCTTCCAGGTGCTCGACGCGGGCAAGGCGGCTTACGAGGTTTCGGGTCTCCACAATGCGATCCTAGCGCTGACGACGACCAATCTGCGCACTGTGATGGGTTCGATGGACCTCGACGAGACGCTGTCGAAGCGGGACGAGATCAACGCCCGGCTGCTCAGCGTGGTCGATCACGCCACCTCGCCCTGGGGGATCAAGATCACCCGGGTGGAAATCAAGGACATTCGCCCGCCGGTCGATATCTCCGAAGCCATGGCACGGCAGATGAAGGCCGAACGCCTCAAGCGAGCCGAAATCCTCGAGGCAGAAGGCGACAAGACCAGCTCGATCCTGCGCGCCGAGGGCCGCAAGCAATCCGCCATCCTCGAAGCCGAGGGCAAGCGCGAGGCGCAGTTCCGCGATGCCGAAGCGCGCGAGCGCGCGGCGCAGGCCGAAGCCAAGGCGACCGAGATGGTTTCCAACGCCATCGCCTCTTCCGGCAACCAGGCGATCAACTACTTCATCGCGCAGGAATACACCAAGGCAGTGGGCAAGTTCGCCGACAGCCCCAATGCCAAGACCATCCTGTTCCCGGTCGAGGCGACCCAGCTGATCGGCTCGCTCGGCGGTATCGGTGAACTGATCAAGGGCACGTTCGACGGCGTCGAGGGCACGGTGGACAGCGGCATGCCGATCCCCGCCGGCCGCGATACGGCATCGCCGCGCCGCACCAGCGTCCCGCGTTCGCGCGGCGAGTGAGCACAGCCGCGATGGATGGCATCGAATCCTACTGGATCTGGCTGATCCTCGGCCTCGCCCTGGCCACGCTCGAGATGGTCGTGCCCGGGGTCTATCTGATCTGGCTGGCAATGGCGGCGCTGGGCATCGCGGTGCTGGCCTTCGTCTCCGCGCCCCCGTTGGCGCTGCAGATCGTCGCCTGGCTGTCGCTCTCGCTGATCCTCGCCTTTTCGGCAAAGCGCTGGCTGCGCGACCGCCCAGTCAGCTCCTCCGACCCGTTGCTCAACAACCGCGTTGGCCGGCTCCACGGCGAAACCGCGCTGGTGACGCAGGCGATCGAAAGCGGCTCGGGCCGGGTGAAGGTGGGCGATAGCGAATGGATCGCACGCGGGGCGGATACGGCGGCGGGTGCGCGCGTGCGCATTGTCGGCAGCAATGGCGCCGAACTGCTGGTCGAGCCGGTCGCGCTGCTCGAAGGCGATAGCCCGCCCGGGGGCGAGGCTTAGCTCAGCCGTTCAGCGCTTCGGTGAAGCGGCCGTGCTTGCGGTAGCGCACCATCCATTTGTCGAGGAACAGGCCCAGCGGCTTGGGCTCGATGCCCAGCTTGGCAAAACCCGGAAACTCGCCCGAGACGACATTGCCCTGCTTGAGCAGCTTCCACTGGTCGCTACCCATCGGCGTGCCCGGCAGCGCGGCAAAGGTCGCCGAAAGCGCATCGGGCATCGCCAGGAAGGTGCGCTTGCGCTGCTGCGCGGCGGCGATCGCTTCGTTGATCTGCATCATCGACATCTGCTCGGGCCCGCCCAGCTCGTAGGTCTTGCCGCCGAACGTGGCCGGGTCCTCGATCGCGCGCACCGCCGCTTCGGCGACATCGTCGACATAGACCAGTTGGAGATTCGCTTCGGGCGCGAAGACCGGCAGCACGGGTAGCGTCGAAATCAGCCCGGCGAACATGTTGATGAAATTGTCGTCCTTGCCGAACAATATGCTCGGCCGCAGGATCGTCGCCTTGGGGAAGGCGGCGAGCACGCGCTCCTCGCCCAGCCTCTTGGCCGCGGCATACTCGATCTCGGTGTCGTCTTCGCCCTGCGCCGCGATCGCGCTCACATGGACGAACGCGCTGGCGCCTTCCCTGACAGCGGCCTCGGCCATCCAGCCCGGCGCTTCGCCCATCAGCTGCCGCAGATTGCCGCCAAATGCGCCGACGAGGTTGATCACCGCATCCGCTCCGACAAGGCAGCGCTCGACCGACTGGCGATCGCTCGCATCGCAGCGCGCGAATTGCATCTGGCCGAGGTTGGCAAGCGGTTTGAGCTTGAACGCCTTTTCGGGATTGCGGCTGGCGATCCGCACCCGCGCACCGCGCTCGAGCAGCGCCTGCGCCACGTAATTGCCGATAAAGCCGCTGCCGCCCATCAGCACTACCAGTCTGCCGTTCAACGCGCCGCTTTTCGCCATGGTATTCGCCTGTTTCCTCGAAGGGAGAAGTGTCGCCACGCCCCTAGCCTCAACCCCCGCTGCGCCGCAAGCGTTCCGGCGGGTGTGAAAGGCGTTGACAGGTAAGCCACTGCTTCGCTAGTGGCCCGCGCCTACCCGCAGCCGTGCTTCGACGACCGGCCAGCGACAGTGTGCCCAGATGGCGGAATTGGTAGACGCGCATGCTTCAGGTGCATGTATCCGCAAGGGTGTGGAGGTTCGAGTCCTCTTCTGGGCACCACTGATTTTCTCCCGACATAGATGCACCGAGCAATTGCGCCGCACAGGTCGGCCCAGTCGCGCGTTCTAGCACACTCCAATACCGCACCCTTGTCGTTCTCATCCTTGCGCGACATGATGGATGGGTTGCGAATCGAGACTGGCGCGGCGGGGAGAGGGATATGGCTACGGTCCACAAGGACGGCACGATCGACAAGGTGGCGCTGCGGCGGCGTTATGCGGCGGAGCGCGACAAGCGGCTGCGCACCGATGGGGCCGGGCAGTACAAGCGGCTCGAGAGCGAGTTCACCGATCTTGCCACCGATCCCTACACGCCGCGCAAGGAGCGCGAGCCGGTCACCGACCATGTCACCTTCGCCTTTATCGGCGGCGGGTTTGCCGGGCTGGTCGTCGGCGCGCGGCTGAAGGAAGCGGGGATTGCCGACTATCGCATCGTCGAGAAGGGCGGCGACTTCGGCGGGACCTGGTACTGGAACCGCTATCCCGGCGCGCAATGCGATACCGCGAGCATGATCTACATGCCGCTGCTCGAGGAAACCGGGCACATGCCGAGCGAGAAATACGCGCATGCCCCCGAGATCCGCGATCACTGCAGCGCCATCGGCCGGCAATACGGTCTCTACGACAACGCGCTGTTCCACACGCAGGTGACCGATCTCGAATGGGATGAGGCACGCCAGTTGTGGATCGTGCGCACCGATCGCGGCGATGAATTCACCGCCAAATATGTCGGCATGGGCACCGGTCCGCTGCATGTCGCCAAGCTGCCCGGCCTGCCCGGGATCGAGCTGTTCGAAGGCAAGAGCTTCCACACCAGCCGCTGGGATTATGGCTATACCGGCGGCACGCCCGAAGGGACGCCGATGACCGGGCTGGCGGACAAGCGCGTGGCGGTGATCGGCACCGGTGCGACCGCGGTCCAGGTGGTGCCCAATGTCGCGCGCGATGCGAAGGAACTGCTGGTGTTCCAGCGCACGCCGTCGAGCGTGGACGAGCGCAACAACCGCCCGCTGACCCGCGACTGGTTCGACGAGGTTGCCGAGCCCGGCTGGCAGAAGAAATGGCAGGAGAACTTCGTTGCCAATCTGGGCATCGGGTTCCCTGCCGAGGACCTCGTCGACGATGGCTGGACCGATCTTGGCAAGCGCATCCGGGCGCAGGTGATCGACATGCCGCCCGAACAGCGCACGCCCGAAGGTATCATGGCCGCTTTCGAGGATGCCGATAACGCGAAGATGAGCGAGATCCGCGCACGCGCCGAGGCGATCGTGGGCGGCGAGGCGGGCGAAAAACTGCAGGCGTGGTATCGCCAGCTGTGCAAGCGTCCGTGCTTCCACGACGAATATCTTCAGGCCTTCACCCGGCCCAACACACATCTGGTCGATACCGACGGCCAGGGCGTCGAGCGGATCACCGCCACGGGCGTGGTCGCGAATGGGCAGGAATATGAAGTCGACTGCATCGTCTATGCCTCGGGTTTCGAGGTCGGCACCGATTTCACCGAACGCGCGGGCTATGACGTGACCGGGCGTGGCGGGCGGCTGCTGTCGGACTATTGGGCAGGCGGCATGCGCAGCTTTCACGGGCTACATGTCCATGGCTTCCCCAACCTGTTCTTCGTCCAGCAAAACCAGGCCGCGGCCTTTATCGCCAATTACCCGCACAACCTCGTCGACCATGCCGAGACGGTGGCGGCGGTGGTCGCGCATGCCGAGGCGCAGGGGCATGCCAGCGTCGAACCCAGCGCCGAGGCCGAACAGCAATGGCTCGACTTCCTGCTGACGGGCCCCGCCGCGCGGCTGGGCAGCACCGAATGCACGCCCGGCTATTACAACAATGAAGGGCAGGGTTACGGCGAGCAGGAACGTTTCGCGCTGGGCCATCCGGCGGGCGCGTTGGGATTTTTTAGCCATATCGACCAATGGCGGCGTTCGGGTGCGTTCGAAGGGCTCGAGTTTGCCTGAACACCGTTCGCGGGTCAGGGAAAACGCTTTGTCGAAGGGGCTTTGCGGCAATTGCCCGCACGGCTAGCGTCGGGCCACGATCTCAGGGGAGACTGCACATCATGACTACCACTTTCGCGCGCCTCGCATCGGCGCTCGCCATTGCCTGCGCCACCGTGTCCGCACCCGCCGTGCTGGCGCATTCGCATCAGGCCGAAGCGCATGCGGCTGAGGCCGCCAAGCTCGCCGCCCTGTTCGAACGCAGCGAAGCGGCAATGCTCGACCGCAATCCGATCGCGGCGTTTTTCCGCGGCGACTTTTCCGATGCCGACCAGCTGGGCGATTATTCGCCCGCCAGCTATGCCGCGGACCGCGCGGCGGCGCAGGCCAATCTGGCCGAACTGGCGACGATCGACCGCGCCGCGCTGGGGGAGACCGATCGCATCGCCTACGATGTGTTCGAATATACGCAGCAGCGCACGCTGGCGCAGACCGCGCCCGATGTGCTGCCCACCGTGCTTGCGCTGCCGATCGACCATTTCCGCGGGCTGCATGTCTTCTACCCGCGCTTTTCCGCGCCCGGCGCGCTGATGCCCTATGACACGGTGGAGGATTACGAGAACAATTTCAGCCGCCACCGGGCGATGGCGGAGATCGTCGACCAGGCGATCGCGCGGTTCCGCACCGGTGCAGCGCAGGGCATCACGCTGCCGCGCATGTCGGTCGAACTGATGATCGAACAGCTCGATCTGCAGATCGGCGCGCCGATCGAGCAGAGCCCCTATTGGGCGCCGGTCGCGAATTTCCCCGACAGCTTCTCCGCCTCCGAGCGCGAGCGCCTGATCGGCGAGCATCGCGCGGCGCTGACCGGCACGCTGATGCCCGCGCTGGCCAAGCTGCGCGACTTCCTCGCCAGCGAGTATCTCGACCAGTCGCGCACCAGCATCGCGGCGACCGACAATCCCGGCGGCGAGGCCTATTATGCCTACCGGATCGAGGAGAACACGACGCTGCCGCTGACCGCGCAGCAGGTCCACGAGACCGGACTGGCCGAGGTTGCGCGGATCAACGCCGCGATCGACGCCGCCGAGGCGGAAGCCGGTGGCCGCACCGGCGCCACCTACACCAGCAAGGCCGACCTCCAGGCCGCGTGGTACGAAGTGGCCGAGCAGGTCGATCCGCTGATGGACGAAGTGTTCCTGCGCCAGCCCGAAACCGAGCTGCGGATCGAGCCTTATGAACCCTACCGCGAGAAATTCAGCCTTGCCGCCAGCTACATGGCGGGCAAGGCCGACGGGTCGCGTCCGGGCACCTTCTATTTCAGCGGCTACAATGTCGCCGAACGCGAGCTGGGCACCTCGGTCTCGCTCTACATGCACGAAGGCAATCCGGGGCATCACTTCCAGTCGATGTTCGCGATCGAGAACGAGGACCTGCCCGAATTCATGCGCTACGGCGGGTTCACCGCCTTCAGCGAGGGCTGGGGTCTGTATGCCGAGAGCCTCGGCTACGAACTCGGTCTCTATGACGATCCGGTCGAGCGGCTGAAAGCGCTCGAGGGCGGCGAAATGCTGCGCGCTGTGCGGCTGGTGGTCGATACCGGCATGCATGCGCTCGGCTGGAGCCGCGAGCAGGCGATCGAATATATGGTCGCCAATGGCGCGGCACGCGATTTCGCCGAAAGCGAGAGTGCGCGCTATATCGTGATGCCCGCGCAGGCGCTGGCCTACAAGACCGGCGAATTGAAGATCAAGCAGCTGCGCGCGCGCGCCGAGGCCGCGCTGGGCGAGGAATTCGATGTCCGCGCCTTCCACGAACAGGTGCTCAACACGGGCGATATCCCGCTGCCGGTGCTCGAAGCCAAGATCGACGCCTGGATCGCGGGCGGGGGGCAGTAAGGGCATGGCCATGAAACACAGGGTCCTGCAACTCGCCTCGGCGCTGGCGATGGCCGGCGCCGCGCTGGCGGCTCCCGCGGCGCAGGCCTGCGACCAAGTCTCGGCCGCACAGAGCGACAGCCAGCGTCTGCGAACGCTGATGGCCGAAAGCGACGCCGCTTTCCTCGACCGCAACCCGCGCGCGGCGTTCTATCGCGGCGACTTTTCCGATGCGGGGAGCCTCGGCGATTTCTCGCCCGCGGCCTATGAGACCGAACGCGCGGCGGCGATGTGCGACATTGCCGCGCTCGCGACGATCGACCGCGCGGCGCTTACCGCGAGCGAGCGGATCGCCTACGATACCTTCCGCTATTCGCAGGAACGCACGCTGGCCGCGACCGAGCCCGACGTTCTCAAGACCATCCTCGCGCTGCCGATCGACCACTTCCAGGGTATCCAGGGCTCCTATCCCGGCCTGTCGGCGCCCGATGGGGTGATGCCGTTCGCGGCGGTTGAAGACTATGCCGACAATGTCGCACGGCACGGTGCCTATGCGCAGATGGTCGACGATGTCATCGCGCGCTTCGACACGGGGCTGGAGCAGGGCATCACCCTGCCGCGGCTGACGGTCGAGCTGATGATCGAACAGCTCGACACGCAGCTGGGCGCGCCGGAGGATAGCAATCCCTATTACGCACCGCTGCGCCAGCTGCCCGAAAGCTTCACCGAAGCGCAGAAGGGCCAGGCGCGCGCCGCGCTGATATCGGCGGTCGAAGGCACGCTCTATCCGGCAATGCGCAAGCTGCGCGCCTATCTGGCGGACAGCTACCTGCCGCAGGCACGCACCAGCATCGGCGCCACCGAGACACCCGGCGGCGATGCCTATTATGCCTACCGGATCGCCGAGATGACCACGCTGCCGCTGACCGCGGAAGAGGTGCACCGGCTGGGCCTGTCAGAGGTGGCGCGGATCAACGAGGCGCGCCAGCAGGCGATCGAGGAGCGCGGCGACCGCCGCCCGCCGGTCTACAAGACCAAGGAATCGTTGCAGGAAGCATGGTACGAAGTCGGCCGGAAGGTCGATGCGAAGATCGGCCCGCTGTTCCTGCGCCAGCCCGAAACCGAGCTGCGGATCGAGCCTTACGAGCCCTATCGCGAACAGTTCTTCCTCGCCGCGTCCTACCAGCCGGGCAAGGCCGACGGCTCGCGGCCCGGCACCTTCTATTTCAGCGGCTGGAACGCCGCCGAGCGCGAACTGAGCCCGTCCGTCCGGCTCTACATGCACGAGGGCAATCCGGGCCATCACTTCCAGGTGATGTTCGCGGTCGAGGACGAGAGCCTGCCCGATCTGCTGCGGCACGGCTGGTTCACTGCCTATGGCGAGGGCTGGGCGCTTTATGCCGAGAGCCTCGGCTACGAGCTCGGCCTGTATGACGATCCGGTCGACCGGTTGCAGGCGCTCGAGGATGGCGAATTGAAGCGCGCGGTGCGGCTGGTGGTCGATACCGGCATCCACGCGCTCGGCTGGACCCGCGAACAGGCGGTCGAATACATGGTCGAGAACGGCAATCCGCGCGATTATTCGGAAAACGAGGTCGCGCGCTACATCGCCATGCCGGGGCAGGCACTGGGCTACAAGATCGGCGAATTGAAGATCAAGGAATTGCGCGCGCGCGCCGAAACCGCGCTGGGCGAGGATTTCGACATCCGCCACTTCCACGAACAGGTCCTCGACAGCGGCAATATCCCGCTCACCGTGCTCGAAGCCAAGATCGACGACTGGATCGCCGCCAGCGGCAAATAGCCCGGTGCAAAAAGCAGGGGCCGCGCGGTGGCATGCCGCGCGGCCCTTTTTTCATGCCCGTTAGGGGCGATCAGTCGTCGCTGGAAACCCCGGTGGTGCCTGCCGGAAGCACAGGGCGCTCGGCCGGCAGCGGCGCAGCGCGGTCACCCGTCTTCAGATAAGTGTCGAACCAGCGCATCATGCGCAAATTGTAGTCGTAGCGCGCGGCGGCCTTGCGGTTGCCGTGACCTTCGCCGGGATAGAACACCAGCCGCACGGGCACGTCGGGCTTGCGGATCTTCATCGCGCGGTACAGCTCGAGGCTCTGGCCCGGGTCGACGCGCGTGTCTTCCTCGCCATGCATGATCAGCAGCGGGGTGCTCGCCTTGTCGACATGGAAGATGGGGCTGACTTCGAGCATCGCCATCCAGTCGTCCCACGGCCACTTGCCGCTGTGCACATTGTACATCTCGTAAGGGATGTCGCCCGTGCCGAACTTGCTGACCTGGTTCGAGATGCCGACGAACATCACGCCCGCGGCGAATTCCTCGCTCCACCGGGTCGAACTCCACGCGGTGGCGTAGCCGCCATAGGAGCCGCCGGTCACGCCGGTGCGGTCGGCATCGGCGATCCCTTCGGCGACCAGCGCGCGCTTGGCATCGACCAGGTCGGTAAACTCGGGATCGGTGTAATTGCCCGTGTGCTGCTTGGAGAAGGCGGTGCCGTAGCCGGTCGAACCGCGATAGTTGGGCAGGAACACCGCATAGCCCTGGCCTGCGGCCACCTGGCCGGGCTTGGAATAGGCGGTCTGCCAGCCATTGCTGTCATGCGCCTCGGGGCCGCCGTGGACGTTGAGGATCAGCGGAGCGCCGCCGCGCGGGGCGCCGCCGACGGGTTCGATCAGCACGCCCTCGACTTCCTGCCCGTCGCGCGCGGTGTAGGTGAAGGCGCGCTGCTCGCCGAAGTCGATCTCGGAGAGCCAGGCATTGTGCTGCGTCCAGCGCTGGAAGGCGCCGTCGTTCCAGACGAACAACTCGCCCGGGTGGCGCGGGCTGTTGGCCTCGACCGCCAGCGTGCCTCCGCCCGCTTCGACGCTGGTGAGGATCAGCGCGCCGCCGTCATGCTCTTCGGCGACCGAGCCGTCACCGTTGTAGATCCGCAGCGCGCTCTGCGCGCCCTTGTGGATCACCGCGGCGAGACGTCCGTCGGCGAGCCATTCGGCATCCACCGCGGCTTCGGCCGCACCTGCATTGAGCGCGCGATAGGCGCCGGTCGCGACATCGACCAGATGCAGCGTCGTCGCCGCCGGGTCGTTCATATCGACCCCTGCGATCATCGACAGCTGCGCACCATCGGGCGAGATCTCGATATCGCCCAGCTTGCCCGGGGTCTCGACAATGCGCACCACCTTGCCGCTGGTCAGGTCGAGCACATGCGCGCGCTTGGCGGTATAGGCATCGTCGATCTGCGGGGTGGGCGCACTGTCGACAACCGCATGACGGCCGTCGGGCGCCACCTTGAAGGCGCTGACATAGCCGGGGATCGCGACCGCCTTGGGCTCGGCGTCGAGCTCGGTGCCGATACGCGCGGAGAACAGCCGCGTCAGCTTGGCCTCTTCTTCATAGACCACCGAATTGAACCCGGCCTTGGCCTGCTTCGTGCGGGCCTTGTCTTCCTCGGCCCCGGCCAGCATCCAGATCGTGCTGCCGTCGGGCGACCAGGCGTAAGAGCGCACCGCCGCGCCCTCGACCGCGGCCAGCTTGCGCTGCGCCCCGCCATCGACGGGGATGCCCCAGACCGCGGTCTTCTCGTCCTCGTCGGCCCAGGTGAAGCTGACCATGCGGCCATCGGGCGAGAAGGTGACGCCCGACACGCTGATGTCGTCGGGCAGGAAGTCGCGGGCGTTGCTCGGGCCATAGGCCAGCTTGAGCTGCTGCTGCGTGGTGCCGTTCTCCTCGCCCTCGGTCACGTCGGGCAGGCTGGCGGTGGTGTAGGCGATCCGGCCGCCATCGGGCGAGACCGCGATGGTGCCCACGCTTTCGAGCTGGGCGACGTCTTCCGGCGTCATCGGACGCGCCTGCGCCTGCGCGGCGAGCGAGGCGGTGGCGAGCAGGGCGGCGGCGGTAAGCGGCGCGCGAAGGGTCATGGTAAGCAATCCTCTCCTGGGAAATGGTGAGGGCCGCTATACCGATGCTGCGCTTTGGGGCAAATCCGGGAGCGCCGGGTGCCGCAGTCCGCCCGCTGGCGAGGCCTGGGCCTGCCTAACCGGCCGAGCAATCCGGTACATCGGCCAAGGCCTTCACCAGCGCGCCACGTTGCACCCGCGACGTCCGCGCCGCAGGAAGCGCATAGAGTTCGTCGAGCAGCACCCGGTCGCACCGAGACATGCCCCCGCGCAGCTCGCTGTTCGGCGTTTCGAACAGCGAGAGGATGCTGTTGCTCTCCGGGTCGAACTCGCGCGGATAGAGTTCAGCCAGCGCGAGCAGGGTTATCAAATCGGCGATCTCGTCGACCCGATAACCAGCCGCCAGATCGCGATCGACGATGATCATCGCCGCCTCGATCGACCTGGTCGCATCGGTCTGCACGCGGCTTTTCGAAATGCCGGTGGTGATGGGCGCGTCGTCCTTATTGGGCATCTCGCCCGACCAGCTGACCCCGCCCACCGTGACAGAGGCTGGCTGTATGCCCCCGGCGGCGCGACCATTGCGGTCGCGCCATTCGGTACGATACCATGCCCGCACGGGCGCCGCTTCGCCGAACACGACGTCCGCATGATAGGCGGGCACTTCGCGGAATTGCTTGGGTTTGCGGATGCGCACTTTCTCGACCAGCGCGGCTGCCCCGAAAGTGAACGCCACGCTGACATTGGTCTGGCAACTCTGGTCGGTTCGCGCTTCGAGTTCGAGCGTCTCGGCGTAATCGGCGATCCGTTGCGCAACCATCTCGCGGGCGGCGGGCTCGATCCCGATGACATCGATGCACAGCCGTTCGCGCCAGCGTGCGATCGGGCGGTCGCCGCGCACCAGCCCGGTGTTGCGCACCACTGCGCGGGCCGTCTCGCGCGCGGGCGCGGGCATTGCGCGCTGGCCCTCTACGAGGATGCCTTCCTGGTCCGCCGGACCTGCGGGTTCGTTTGCACCCGCCTGGGCCAGCGCGATGCCCGGGAGCCCCGCCAAGACCAGTGCCGCCATCAGGTGCTTCGTCGTATCCGCCATGTCCCGCCTCCTCGTATTCCTGCGAGACGATAGCGCAACAGTGCCGAAAATCGAAATGTGCCACTTGCGCGGGCGTGATCGACCTCTCCGATGTGGATCGCAGCGCGTAGTTCGGGTGGCTCGAACCTTACGCGGGGGCGAGCACCGCGCGCTGCCCCGACTTACGCGAGCGCAGGATCGCGGCGCCCACTATAGCGAGCGTCACCAGCCAGAATATCGCCGTGAAGGGCGCCCCATTGCCCAGGGTCAGCCGGGCCAGCAGCGTGGCGAGGATCGCAACCGGCACACCGATCGTCACGCCCCACCAGCCTGCGCGGATCACGGGACGCGGGCGGCCCTTGCGCGCCTGCTTGTTGAGCCAGATGAAGGTCCCCGTCGTCACCACCACGCTGAGCGCGATGCCGAAGACGATATAGGCGATCTTCACCGGCAGGCCGCCGTAATTGCCGAAATGCAGCTTGTAGATCGACGCGGCGAATTGCTGGCCGGTTTCGCCATCGGCAAGCCCGGCGGTACCCTTGAAACTGCCATCCGCCGCGAAGGCGTAATATTCGCCGAAGATCAGCCGCCGCTCGTGCTCGCCGACCACCTGGACATGCTGGCCGCGCGTCCCGGGATCGTGGAGGATCAGATAGGACACGCGTACCCCGGGATATTCGCGGTCCATATAGTCCAGCACGGGTGCGACACGGGGGAGCGGGGCAGGGGCAGCGTCCCCCTCGGGCTCGGAACCGAACACCGGTGCGAGCGCTGCATCGCCGTCGCCATCATAAGCGGTTTCGGCAAGGCTGGCGCCCGAGATGTAGAACAGGCCGATCATCGCCCCGGTCAGCGCGATCACCAGCGCGAAGGGCAGCGTCCACACCGCCAGCCGGTTGTGCCAGTCGAGCGTGGCGACATCGTCCTTGCGCCGCGCCCGCAGGCGGAAGGCATCGCGGAAGATCCGCGGATGCGCGACAATGCCCGACACAGCGAGCGCGACGATCATCGCGCCGAACATGCCGACCAGCGTCATCCCCAGCACCGGGGGCAGGTTGAGCGTGTAATGCAGCCCGAGCAGGAATTCGGCCCAGGCGTTTTCCTCGGGCGCGGCGATGGCGCCTTGCGCATCGACATGCACTGCCTGCGTATCGGTGGTGACCGTCGTGCGCGGCAGCGCTTTGGTGGGCATGTGGACGTAGAGATGCGTGGTCGGCGTCTGTCCGGCTTCGGTGGCCGCCACATTGGCAATCGCGCGCTCGACCGCCTGCGGCGCGATGCTCTCCATCTCGGGCGCGCTTGGCTGTTCGAGCCGCTGCCATTCCTCGTAGAGCACGATCGCGGTGCCGCTGACGCAGATGAGATAGAGCAGCGCGCAGCAGACCAGCCCGATCGCCGAATGCGCCGCGATCCCCCGGCGGACGGTATCTTTCGAAAACAGCGCGGTCATGGCCGGCTCCCCATGGCAAGCAGTGGCAGCGATGCAGCGATCAGTGGCACGACCAGCATCGCGATTTGCGGGCGCCGGCTGTCGGCCATCAGCATGGCGATGGCGAGCAGCGGCCAGAGCAGCGGGACCAGCGCCAGCACCATGACATTGGCATCCGCCTCGGCCACCGGCCAGTCGAGCGCTGCGGCACGTATTCCCAGCGCGAGCACGACCGCCACCGCCAGCGCGAGCGGCCCGGTCAGCGCGAAGGTGATCACGCCCCGGTGCCAGTCGCCCGGCGCAGATGCGGCGGCCGCGCTTTCAGGTTCGGCGGCGCGGCGCGGCGTGCGCGGCCGCTCGAATGCGGCATGGGTCAGGAACAGGCAGGCCATCGCGGTGGCGACCAGCGCGGCGATGGCCACACCCCAGGCGCCGCTCGCCATGCCCGCGCCCACGCAGCCCGCAGCAAGCGCCGTCCAGCCGAGCGCGCTAAGCGCGGGCGATTTGCCCCTGCGCCCCCAGGACAGGCGCAATCCGGCCACGCCCGCCGCAGCAAGCGCGCAGCCGAGCCAGAGGGCGCCGTCCCCTGCCATCAGAAGCTACCCCGCAGCGTCAGCGTGTAATTGCGCGGCGCGGCGTAATAGGCCTGCTCCCAATAGAGGCTGGTGAGGTATTTCTCGTCCGCGACATTGGCGATATTCGCCTGCACTTCGAGATTGTCGGTCAGCTGGTAGCCGGCCTGCAATTGCAGCGTGGCATAGGCGTCCTGTTCGATCCGGCCCAGCGCGGTGTCGAGATAGACATCGTCCTGCCAGCCCAGCACCGCGCCCAGCGACAGCCGTGTGGTCGGCTGCCAGCGCAGCGCGATATCGGCGGTGGTGCGCGGGACATAGGTGCGCACCTTGCCGTCATTGCCATCTTCGAGCGACAGATGCGTCAGGCCCGCCTGCAGCAGCAGTTCTTCGGCCAGCCGTCCGGTGATCTCGAACTCGACGCCTTCGCTGACCACGTCGATGCCATTGTAGAGCGTCTGCCCGGTGGCCGGATCGAGCCCGGCGGATTCGGCGAGGTTCGACTGCTCTGCACGGAACAGCGCCACAGTGCCGAGCAGCGCCCCGTCGGCGGTCTGCGCCTTGAGGCCGATTTCCATGCTTTCGCCTTTGGCCGCGCCCAGCGGGGCATAGTCGGTCCCGGTTTCGTGCTGCGGCAGGAAGATGTCCGAATAGCTGGCGTAGATATTGACCCCGTCGATCGCCTCGAAGGTCACGCCCGCGAACGGGCTCAGCGCGCTTTCGCTGCGACCGAAGTCGACTCCGTAGCTGACGCCTTCGGATTCGGCATCGATGTAATTGGCGCCGCCGATCACGCTCAGCCGGTCGGTCAGCTGGAGCCGGGTCGCGGCAAAGGCGCGCCACATGCGGTAATCGAAATCGGCATCGACCTGCACCGCGCCATAGGCGGGCCTGCTGACTTCCTCGCCACTCCAGTCGGGCAGCGCGGGCAGGGGACCCCAGGCGGGATCGGTGAAGGGGGCCTGGCGTCCGAGATAGCCGAAGCTGGTGTCGCTATACTGGACGCCCACGGTCACATCGTGTTCGCGTCCGAACGCGCCGAAGCGGCCGCTCAGCTCGGTATCCGAAACCCAGCCGCCGGTGTCGTACTGGTAGGCGCCGGGATAGCCGAGCAGCCCCAGCCCGGTGTCGCGATCGGGCGTGCCATAGACATAGAACAGTTCGGAATCGCTGGAGGTGTCCTGCCGCGTCAGCACCGTCTTGAGCGTCCAGTCCTGCGCGAGGTTCCACGCCACTTCGGCAAAGCCGCGGGTGTTGGTCGTGTCCCAATAGGTCCAGTCCTGCGTGGTCGAGGTGCCGGCGGGATAGTCGGTCGGCGTGCCATCGGTGAATAATAGCGGCAGCGCGCCCCACAGCACGTTGTCGGCATTGTTCTGCTGGTGCGAATAGCCCATCGCGAGCGACAGAGTCGGGGTGATCTCGCCCGCCAGGACCAGCTGCCCGGCATAGCGGTCCGAGGTGTAGTCGCGCAGGTGCGAATCGCCCGTCGTGATCGCCCCGGTGGCGCGCAGGCCCCAGCTGCCGGTTTCGTCCAGCGCGATGTCGAGATCGGCCTCGCCGCGGATCGTGTCCCACGACCCATAGCTGAGCGCGGCCGACCCGCCGGTTTCGCCGGTCGGGCGGCGGCGGACGAAGTTGATCGTGCCCGCCGGATTGCCGATCCCCGACAGCAGCGCATTGGCGCCGCGCACCACTTCGACCCGCTGGTAGAACACCGTGTCAAGCGCGCCGCTGGTCGGGCCGTAGACATTGGGCGTGGCCAGCCCGTCGACCATCAGCCAGCTGATGTCAAAGCCGCGCGCGGTGTAATAGGTGCGGTCGGTTTCGACCTGTTCGACATTGATCCCCGGGACCACCGCCAGCGCATCGTTGATCTCGTCGAAGCCGAAGTCCTCGATCAGGTCCTGCCCGATGACCGAGACCGATTGCGGCGTGTCGATCACTTCCAGCGGCAGCTTGGTCGCGCTGCGCGGCGGGTCGTCATCGCGTTCGCCCAGCACCACGATGCCGGGGGCGGCAGCGGCGCTGTCCATGGCCTCGTCGGCGAGCGCGGGCGCGGCGGCGAACAGGCAGGGAGCAAGCGCGGTGCAGGCGAGCAGACGCGCGGCGGGGGAAGCGGTGGGCATGAATGATTTCCTCAATTTGAACTTTCCGCGCCGCTATTGCGAATTAGTCGCAGGAGTCAAGGCTAGTGAGAATCATTTGCAAATAAAGTGCCGGATGCGGTGTTTTTGCCTCGCTGGACGCGGCGCCCGAACGCGCCTACAACAGCGCCATCCCCGGGGAGCCTGCTCAGGCTGAGAGGGGCGCGTAGCACCGCCCGACCCGTCGAACCTGAACCGATTAGCATCGGCGGAGGGAGTGGGCGGTTCCCGTGCAGGGCCCTGCTCTCCATCCGTCGCGAGGAGAGATTTCGCATGGCCGACGGTATCGATATTCCCGCCTGGATCGCCCTGTTCATCGGGCTCTATTCCGCCAGCGCCGCGATCGGCGAACTGCGCCATCCGGGCGGCTGGGTAGGGATGGTCGCGCATTTCGAACGCGATTTGGGTCTGCGCTTTCTCACCGGCATCGTCTGTCTCGGCCTCGGCGCCGCGATCTACCTCGTCTCGCCCTGGCGGCCGGGCGACTGGCTCGCGGTGCTGGTCACTGTCATCGGCGGCGGGATGGTCGTCGAGGGCGCGCTGATCCTCGCCTTTGGTGACAATTTCCTTGCTTTCGCGCGGCGCCTGATGGGCGCTGCCAACCGGCTCTGGGCCGTTCTCTCGCTCCTGCTCGGCGCGGCGCTCATCGTCGCCGCGCTGCTGCGTCTCTAACGCTTCTCGCTCTTTTTCAAGGAAGGTCCATTCATGGCCGACATCAACAGCAAATTCGACATCGGGGTGACCACCGGGGCGATCCGCGGCAGCCGCAAGGTCCAGATCGGCGCGAAAAGCAGCAGCGGCGTGCGCGTCGCCATGCGCGAGATCGACCTCGAGGGCGGCGAGCCCAGCGTCCGCGTCTACGACACCTCCGGCCCCTATACCGACCCCGCTGTCACGATCGACATCCGCGCCGGCCTCGAACAGAAACGCCGCGAATGGATCATGGCGCGCGGCGATGTCGAGGAATACACCGCGCGCGAGGTAAAGCCCGAGGACAACGGCCAGCTCGGCCCCGACCGCTCGGGCGGCGTCCCCGCCTTCCCCAATGTCGCCAAGAAAGTGCTGCGCGCCAAGCCCGGCATGAACGTCAGCCAGATGCACTACGCGAAGCAGGGCATCATCACGCCCGAAATGGAATATGTCGCCGAGCGCGAGAATTTGGGCCGCGAACAGGTGCGCCGCGAGCTCGACGGCAATTCATGGGGCGCCGAAATCCCCGAATATGTGACCCCGGAATTCGTCCGCGACGAGATCGCCCGCGGCCGCGCGATCATACCCAACAACATCAACCACCCCGAAACCGAACCCATGGCGATCGGGCGCAACTTCCTCGTCAAGATCAACGCCAATATCGGCAATTCCGCCGTCGCCAGTGACGTCGCGGCGGAAGTCGACAAGATGGTCTGGTCGATCCGCTGGGGCGCCGACACCGTCATGGACCTCTCTACGGGCCGCAACATCCACGACACGCGCGAATGGATCATCCGCAACAGCCCCGTCCCCATCGGCACCGTGCCGATCTACCAGGCGCTGGAAAAGGTCGGCGGCATTGCCGAAGACCTCACCTGGGAAGTGTTCCGCGACACGCTGATCGAGCAGGCCGAACAGGGCGTCGACTATTTCACCATCCACGCGGGCGTGCGCCTGCCCTATGTCCCGATGACCGCCAAGCGCGTCACCGGCATCGTGTCGCGCGGCGGCTCGATCATGGCGAAATGGTGCCTCGCGCATCACAAGGAGAGCTTCCTCTACGAACGCTTCGACGAGATCACCGAGATCATGAAGGCCTATGACATCGCCTACAGCCTCGGCGACGGCCTGCGCCCCGGCAGTATCGCCGACGCCAATGACGAAGCCCAGTTCGCCGAGCTCTACACGCTGGGCGAACTGACCAAGCGTGCCTGGGAACAGGACGTGCAGGTGATGATCGAGGGCCCCGGCCACGTGCCGATGCACAAGATCAAGGAGAACATGGACAAGCAGCTCGAGGCCTGCGGCGAAGCGCCCTTCTACACGCTTGGGCCGCTCGTCACCGATATCGCGCCGGGTTACGACCACATCACCAGCGGCATCGGCGCCGCGCAGATCGGCTGGTACGGCACCGCCATGCTCTGCTACGTCACGCCCAAGGAGCACCTCGGCCTGCCCGACCGCGACGATGTGAAGGTGGGCGTGGTGACCTACAAGCTCGCCGCGCACGCCGCCGATCTCGCCAAGGGCCACCCGGCCGCCAAGGTCCGCGACGACGCGCTGTCCAAGGCGCGCTTCGATTTCCGCTGGCGCGACCAGTTCAACCTGTCGCTCGACCCCGAAACCGCCGAACAGTACCACGACCAGACGCTCCCCGCCGAAGGCGCCAAGACCGCCCATTTCTGCTCGATGTGCGGCCCCAAGTTCTGCAGCATGAAGATCACGCAGGAAGTGCGCGAATTCGCGGCGAAGCAGAATTCGGACAGCTACCTCGCGAGCGAAAACATCAAGCGCGAGACGAGTGCCGCAGAGGCCGAGGAAGCGCGCGAGGGCATGGAGAGGATGAGCGAGGTCTATCGGGAGAAAGGTGAGAAACTCTACCTTCCCGAAGGCGAGGTCGAATAATGCTACGTCGAGCTTTCACAGCCGCTGCGGTGGCATTTGCGATCCTGCCTGTATCTGGCTTCGCCGAGTCCGCCACACCGTACGAGGCTGCGGCGGGCGAGTTGCGGCTGATCCATGTCTGGACCACCGATCCGGAAGCGATGATGAAAGCCTGGTCGCAGCCGACCCCTCCGAACCTGAGGGCGACCACCAAGGCGCGGCGAAACGAGCCAATCCATCAATTCATCCTCTATGCGAATTGCAGCCGCGACGATCTGGGGCGGTGTCACCTCACCGCCCATGTTACGATCACCGCGCCGGATGGTACCGCATATGGCGAACCGATGGCGTTCGAAGCGCTTCCCCTTGGACCCAGTGCACTACCAGGGACGATCGGCCTCGCTCCGCAGTCGATCGGATTGACGATCGAGGATGGCGAACAATTGGGAACCTACACCGTCGAACTTGCGCTCACCGATGAGATCGGCGGCGTAACCGCGACCCACCCGGTGCAAATCGAGGTGAGCGAGGCGGAGGGCCTTGCCGAGTAGCTCTCGGACCACGCGGTAGCTGCCCATCGAGGAAGCGCGCGAGGGGATGGAGAAGATGAGCGAGGTTTACCGCGAGAAGGGGGAGCGGTTGTACTTGCCCGAGGGTGAGGCCGACTGACTGGGCTTATACGCTCCCGGGCTTGATCGATCGCGTGCGCTGGCGCAGTCTCCCCTCCTTTGTGGGACAGGGGGAAGATTGATGCAGACCGGCCTGAGAATTGCTGCGGGGCTCACATTGGCGGCGCTGGTGGCGACCGGCGCGGGCGCGCGCGAGGCGCCGCCCAAGCAGGTGCTGATGCCCGAGGATGCAGGCGCGCGCGCCTTCCAGGAGGAGGTCGGCTATTCCGAAGCGGTCATCCATGGCGACACCATCTATCTTTCGGGCGTGGTCGCAGGCCCTCGCGAAGGCGAGGAGGGGATGGAGCCCGCCTTCACCCGCGTGTTCGACCATCTGACCCGCACGCTCGAACGGCTGGGCGCGACATGGGACGATGTGCTGGTGTTCGACACCTTCCACCAGGGGCCGATGGGCCCGCAGCTCGACGCGCTGGTGCCGGTAAAGAACCGCTACATCAAGGCACCCTTTCCCGCCTGGACTGCGGTGGGCGTGACCGAACTCTACGAGCCGACCGCGCTGGTCGAGATCCGGCTCATCGTTCGTAATCCGGTTGCGGACGAGGAGTAGGCGGAGGTGCGCGACTTCGCCGCCAAGCAGAACTCGGACAGCTATCTCGCGAGCGAGAACTTGCGTGCCGAGACCTCAGCCGAAGCGCGTAAGGGCATGGAGGAGATGAGCGAGGTTTACCGGGAGAAGGGCGAGAAGTTGTATTTGCCGGAGGGGTGAGGGTTAATCTTGACCTGACAAATGAAGAAGATCGGACGAAGCCAGCCTCAGGTGCTTGGCTGCGGAATCGATATCTGATTGCCTCGCTCGATGCCTTCGATTGTGAGCTGACCAATCACCCACGTCCTTGAGATGCGAGGCGGCCTCTTTCGTTTGTCGACTGATCGTAAATGCTGAAGTGTTTTTGAGCTTACCGATCAATGGCTTCAAAGATACAAAGTCGCCGTTCGCGTCCTTAATCTCGTCCAACGAGGCTTGATGCTCAAACGTGTCGATTATCATGGTTTCGAAGAGGCGACGGATCATAACGGCAGTGCAATCGAAGCATGCGTTGTCGTATGATACGTTTATCTGGTCGACCACATGCTTGGTATAGCTTCGGGCATTCGTGAAAAGGCCACTGTCTAGAACCTCTTGGGAAGGTTCTGGCATGGAGGGGCCGCCGAAAACCTTGCTTTGTTCACGCAAGTTCGCGACCGCTCGCGGCGCTATCTTGAAACCCTCTTTCGCCCGGATAATGCGAGCGTCCTTTTTGAGCCTCCCTTTAAGCCGCGGTCTGTTGATCTTGGCAGAGCCAGCGTGTTCTAATTGCTCTGCGATTGTCTTCTCATCGACACCGTGCTCTCCGCCGATTTGCAAAAGCACCAAAGAGGCTTTGTCAATCTCGGCCAGAGAACTGGCGACCAGTTGCTTCAGATCCATCGCTATCGTTCTCTAGCTACTTTTCGACCTTTTCGAGATCATGGCGAAAGTGCGTTTCGCCAAGGGGTGTAATCTCGATTTCCGTCGGCGATTTATAGTCTACCCATCCTTGCTTGCTGCACGCGTCTCGTATCGACTGAATAAAAGCCTTAGCGGGCTTCTCATGTGCGAACCGATAGGCCGTAAAAATATCATCAGCGGTGATACTTGGCCGCGACAGCTCGTCTCTCAGGAACATGCAAAACACCAAGATCTTCTCGGCGTGTTTGGAAGTCGTATACCGTGCGGCAAAAGCTGGCAGGCCTGACAGATCAAGCTGTTTGTTCATTGACGGGCGGTATGCGCCAACGGCAGCGCCGTTATCTTTGGATAACTGATTGGTCCGTTTCGGCTTTCGCTTCGGTATAGTCACCGTCGCCCTTTTTACCCGACGTTCTGAAGCATCGCTTCCTGAAGTACCGCCATTTTCGACCTGCGGAATTGCATTCTGCGCTAAAAGAGATTCGAAACGCGTGATTGCTTTATCGACAAACTCGTCGGAGCCCTCGGCTTCTACGACCATGTTCTTCAGATCAAACTTGATGCTTGGCATTCTAAATCCAATCATTCTTGAAACGAAACAAGTGTCGTTCGCTATTCCCGCAGTTGTGCCTCAATCTCTTCTCGTGGCTTCGCTGGAAGCCCGTAAGTGTCACCCGCTGCGAGACGCAGGCTGTCGGCCTTGGTAAGCGTGTCTAGGTACTTGGATAAGTTATTGGTGTATGTCTTCTTGTAGTAGGACGTGGCGGCCCTCATTTCCTTCGTGATCTCATCGCGCCGAGCAACGTCATTGCCGTCCACGATGATGATCTTAGCGACCGCTGCCATAATAAGGTCAGGACCAGTTGTCGCATTCGTAAGTTTGGCGATCGTATTGGTTGAGTGACTTGGAATCTCATGGCCCGCTTCATCAGCTGAGGCATTGGATCGCCCGTTGCCGCTCACCGAAGAAACGCGTCCTTGAGAGCTAAGTTTAGCAATTTTTTCGAGTATATCTGGGAGCGAGGACTTGAAGAATTCTTCATCTCCCTCGTATTCTACGGAAACATCACGGACAGCTATTTTAATCTGCACGGGGCTCTCCTGCTGCGAATCGACACGTCCTACGTAGGTAGTGCACGTCATTCCGTTTGTCAATCCCATGCGCGACGTTTCCTCGCGCAAATATCGCGGATTACCGGGGCTTATTCTCTTAAGATTCCTCTATATGGCAACCAGGAGGGCTAGGCCATAGCATGGCACTCCCGTCGGGCTGTTTTAAAGCACTGATTTACATCTGGAAAATAGGCGCGCCTTCCCCAAAGGTGTGTCCACCTTCTAAGAGTCCTTACAATGAGATCGGGCTTGCGGCGATGTTCTGAGAGGTTAGGAGGATCGAGTGGGTTTTCCGCCCCATCCTCACCAGCGCCCGGTCTAGCGTCTGCAAGAACCGCAACCGGTCCGCCTTGCTGAACGGCGGCGGGCTGCCTCCCACGCCGTCCATCCCGGCGCGCAGGTGTTCCATGTTCGCGCGGGTGGCCCAATAGTATAAAGGGGGCTGCCGATGCTGGCGGCGTCGAAGCTCTTGCCGTCCTGGCGTAGCACGGTCGCGCCTGCTTTCAGGCAGCGTTCGGCCAGCAGGATGCCGGCGGTGATCACCACGCTGCGCGAAACCGCTAAGTGACCCATATCCGTCATCCCAGCGAAAGCTGGGATCTCCTCCAGCCTTGCGCTTCGTTTCAGCCAGATCCCAGCTTTCGCTGGGATGACGGGATGACCGACGTTACCGGGGCCGAACTCGCCGACTGGTTCCGCCGGCACCTCGCCTGAGGGCTTTCCTACTCCGCGCAAACCTGTCTTGCTGCGGGCCATGCACGCGCTTCGTCCCCTCGCGAACCCCCTCCGCCAGGCACCCGCGCGCGCTCCGCGACTTTTTTCGCAATGGACCGTGGTCCATGCGGTCCATGTGATGGGACTGGCAGGGGGCAAATCCTCCACATGTCCTACACGCTGCCTGGCCGCGTACGCACTTCACCGGCACGCGGGCGAGCGCCTGCCGCCATTCCGCAATTCCGGGGACGGTATGCATGGCCTCACGCCCCCTAGCCACCGGTCCCCAACACGCCCATATGCGCGGGCATGGCCGATCTCTATCTCAAGAACCTCGAATCCGAACGCCGCCAGCTGTGGGCGACCTGCCGTCTCAAGGGGCTGGCCAAGGGCACGCCCGAGCGGCAGCGGATCGTCGCGATCGACGAGGCGATTGCCGCGCATAAGGCGAAGAAGGCCTAGCGCGCCGCTTTCCGGCTGCGCCCGTGCGGACCGGCGGGGACAGGCTGCGCCCGCCGCCCGCTCGCATCCGCTAGCTGTTCTTCATGTTCTCCAGGCCCCTGATCGCGCCGGGCTTTTGCGACGGCTGCGAGGCGTTGGTCTTGACCTTTTCCTTCTTGGGCTTGCGGGCTTCGCGGTTCGATTTCTGTCCCTTGGACATGCGTGGTTCCAATCGGGGCGGAATGCCCCGGCCATGGTCCTACGCCTGCGCGCCGGACAAAGCGCGTTTATTCGCGCGGGCGGCCGCCGCGCGCTAGCGGCGCAGTTCGACCATCACCCGGTCGAGCGCCTGGAGGAAGTTGGAGCGGTCGGCCTTGCTGAAGGGCGGGGGGCCGCCTTGGGCCCCGTCCATCCCGGCGCGCAGGTCTTCCATGATCGCGCGGGTGGCCACCGCGCTGCCGATGCTGGCGGCGTCGAAGGCGCGCCCGTCGTGCTTGAGCACGCGCGCGCCCGCTTTGAGGCAGCGTTCGGCGAGCAAGATGTCGGCGGTGATGACCACGCTGCGCGCGTCCGCATGCTCGGCGATCCAGTCGTCGGCGGCATCGAACCCGTCGCTCACTACCACGCGCTGCACGCGCGCGCTCACCGGCACGCGGAAGGGGCTGTTGCTGACCACGCGCACCTCGGCGCCAAAGCGTTCGGCGACGCGGTAGATCTCCTCCTTCACCGGGCAGGCGTCGGCATCGACCAGGATCGTGACGGGGGCGGCTGTGGGGCTGGGGCTGGGCATCGCGCCTGCCTAGCCATCGGAGCGTGCGTGAACCAGCCCCGCGATCGGCGGACGGATCAATAGGCCCAGCGCTCGGTGAGCATTTCGGCCTTGCCGTCCGCCAGCTTCACCTCGGCGGCGGGTTCGCCCGGCTGGCCTTCGCGGAACAGCTCGTAGATCACCGCGCCGTCTTCCTGCACGCTCTCGATCACGCGGACGGGAGTGAACATGTCGGGCGCGGCTTCGGCCACTGCGCGTGCGGGCGCGGGCACATCGGCCCAGGCGAGATCGCGCTGGATCTCGACCACGCGGAACACGCCGTCCTCGACCAGCATGTCGAGTTCGACCTCGCTGCCATCGGCGCGCGTGCCCTCGACGTCGTAGAACACCATGCCGTCGCGCTCCTTGCGCTCGGCCCCGGCGAAGCTCATGCCCGGCACTGCCTCGAGCGCGGCGGCGCGTGCGCCCTCGGGGATATCGCCCGCGGCCAGTTCGGTAACCACCGCTTCAGGCCCATCGGCGAGGATCGCGGTGTCGCTGGCCGCGGCCTCATCCGCTTCATCGGCGGGCGCGGGCGAACAGGCGGCGATGCCGGCAGCGAAGGCCAGCGCGGCGGAAGTCTGACACCAAAGAGCGATACGCATGATCCTGTCCCCAAACAGCGCCCCAAGCGGGCTATGACACCGGTGTACCGTTTGCGGGGCGGATTGGCAATTGCGGGCCTGGCGGCGGCGCGTGCGGGCAGGGTGGTCGCCTTGCGTGCAGGGTCATCCAATCGCAGCACCGCGTTCCGCCCGTTCCATCAAACCGCTGGAATCACGCGCGCCAATCCCCATCTCGAGGTCAGGCAAGACAACAATGAGAGGAGCCTTCCACTATGCAGGTCCAGTTCAATTCCGACTCTTCGGTCATGGGTACCGAGAATGTCGCCGAACGTATCGAGGCGAGCGTGCGCGAGAAGCTGGCGCGGTTCGAGGAACGGCTCACGCGGATCGAGATCCACGTGCGCGACGAAAACGGTGCGAAGGGCGGGGCGGACGACAAGGCCTGCACGATCGAGGCACGCCCGCGTGGCGGCAAGGCGATCGGCGTGACCGAGCATGCTGCCAAGGTCGACGATGCCGCACGCAAGGCGGCGGCGACGCTCAGCCAGCGGCTCGAACGGCATTTCGGCAAGGAATCCAAGCACAGTCACGACCCGCGGCCCGACAAGGTGTTGTAAGCGGTCGCACGGGCGCTCCGCCCAGGCTGCGTGTGTCAGCCGGGGACGGAGCGTTCCTCCGCCCCGTGGCGGTGCAGCATGACATCGAGCAGCGCGGGGCGGTCCTTCTGCTCCCACGCGCGTTCGTGGAAGAAGAACACCACCGCATTCACCAGCGGTTCGACCAGCGCAATCCCGCCCGCGAGCATTACCGACCCGGTGAACAGGTAGGCGACCGTGAACCCGACCAGCAGGTGGAGGACGAGGAAGCTCAGCGTCTTGGACAGGTTGCGTTTCATCCACCGCAGATAGGCGCGGTGCTTGATCGATGAAAGCGATGAATGGCGCATAGAGTAATCGGTTTGGCCCCTTTTCGGAGCCACCGGGACCTATTCGTCGCCCCCCGACACTCCGTCGGTCGCATCGGCCAGCCGCCTCGCCACATTTTTGCCCAAGTTCGAAACATCCGGACCGGTGCAGCGTTCGTATCTTGAAGCAGCAGCCGGAAACCGTCGGCTGTGACAATGCTCACGACTACCGAATACAATGCTCACGACTACCGAATAAAGGGAATGGATATGAACAAGCTTACCATCGCGCTCGCCTCGGCCGCATCGCTGGCTATCGCCGCCTGCGCCGAAGAACCGGCCGAAACCGCTGCCTATGAAGACACCGCCACCGCCGATCAGATGGTCAATGCAGAAGCCGAAGCCGGCACTGTGGTCGAAGTCGCACAGGACGACGAGACTTTCTCGACGCTCGTCAGCGCGGTGACCGCCGCCGGCCTGGGCGAAACGCTGTCGGGTGACGGCCCGTTCACCGTCTTCGCGCCGACCAACGATGCCTTCGCCAAGATCCCCGAGGCGACGCTGACCGAGCTCACCACCAATGACACCGAAACGCTCGGCAACATCCTCACCTACCACGTGGTCGAAGGCAATGTGGATGCAGCCACGCTGACGCAGGCGATCACCGATGCAGGCGATGCGGGCTACACCATCACCACCGTCAATGGCGGCACGCTGACCGCGACCGTGGTCGACGGCAATGTCGTGCTGACCGATGCCGCCGGCGGCACCGCCACCGTCACCGCAACCGACGTCGCCGCTTCGAACGGCGTGATCCACGTCATCGATACCGTGCTAATGCCGCAGTAAGGCGATCGCACTGTTACTCGCGAAAGGCGGCTCCTTTACGGGGCCGCCTTTTTCGTAGGCGCTTTTCTACAGCGCCGCCGACGCGCCATGCCAAGCGGCATATCGGCACATGCCCTGCTTCGAAGCTTGCACCTGCGGCGCGGCGCGCTAGCGTCTTGCGCGGGCGAGAGGAGAACAGCGATGGGCGTAGCCGCCGACAAGCCGGTTTACAGCGTACCCTTTGTCGAGCGCACCGGGATGCGCCGGATCGAGGAGCGGCGCGGGTATTCGAAACTGCTGATGCCGCTCGATGGCAATGCCAACCATGTCGAGGTGATGTATCTCGGCGCCTTCTGTGTGCTCGCCGAAGCGATCGCGGCAGGGCCGGGGATCTCGATCCTCGACACCGCGCGCCATTTCCCGATCATCAAGGACATCGCGGTGGACTTTCACCGCATGGCGGCCAGCGATGTCACCGGCGAATACGAACTCACCGAGAGCCATATTGCCGCGCTGGAGGCCGATCTCGAGCGCAAGGGCAGCGCGGGCTACACCGCCAAAGTCCCGATGCACGATGCCGATGGCGCGCTGGTCGCAACGGGCCGTGTCACGGTCAAGCTGCTGAGCCACGACTGGTCCGGTCGGGCCTGAAGGAAGATTGATATGACCAGTATTCGTGCCCGTCTCGTCAAACTCGCGCTGCCGCTGCTCGGCATCAAGCGGTTCTTCTCGCAGCCCGACAAGTTCGACGAACGGATAGCCAAGCTGCGTGCTGCCAAGCCGGTTCGCCCGCGTGCGAAATGGCACAAGCGCTTCGATATTCGCGAACATGGCAGCCGCGGGTTTCCGGTGGTCACGCTCGAACCCAAGGGCGGGGCCCAGCCCGGCGCGCCGCATCTGCTGTATCTGCATGGCGGCGGCTATGTGATGGATATCGCCGCGGTGCATTGGGATGCGGTGGCGGATCTGTGCGAGCGGCTGGGCGCCTCGGCGACCGTACCGCTCTACCCGCTGGCGCCCGAACACAAGGCGGACGAGACGCTCGAGGCGATGCGCTCGCTCTATCTCGAACTGGCCGAGCGCTATGGCGCGGATCGCGTCACTGTGATGGGCGACAGCGCGGGCGGCGGCATGACGTTGGCGCTGGCGCAGATGCTCAAGGCCGCGGATCAACCGCTGCCCAGCAGCCTGGTGCTTTATTCGCCCTGGCTCGATGCGACGGCCACCGCCGAAGGGCAGCGCGAAATCGAACCGCGCGACGGGATGCTGGCGGTCAGCGGGCTCAAGGCCTGCGGCGACATGTATCGCGGCGATTTGGCAATCGACGATCCGCGCGTCAGCCCGCTATTCGGACCGCTGGAGGGGTTGCCCCCGATGGCGATCTTCTCGGGCACCGCCGACATCCTGCTGGTCGACGGGCGCCGCCTTGCCGGCAAGCTGGCGCAAGTGGGCATGCCCGACCACCTTTATCGCGAGTATGAGGATATGTTTCACGTCTGGATGTTGCTGCCTGTCCCCGAGGGGAAGCGCGCACGCGCCGAAACCGCGGATTTCATCCGCCAGCACGGGAAGACCGTATGACCACCCGCATCCTGTTCACCGCCTTGCCAGCATTGCTCCTGGCTGCCTGCAACACCGGCTCGGGCGATGTACCCGAAGGCCTCGCCACCGGCACTTTTGCGGGCATCGGTGCGGGCGAAGTGGTTCATTACATCGGCACCGAACCCTTCTGGAACGGCGCGGCCGGCGGCGGCCTTGCGCTCTATGCCACGCCCGAGAACCCGGACGGTAGCGAGTTCGCGGTTGAGCGGTTCGCGGGCAATAACGGGCTGGGTATCAGCGGGCGGCTCGACGGGGCGGCGTTCGACCTGATGATCACGCCGGGCGAATGTTCGGACGGGATGAGCGACCGGACTTATCCCTATACTGCGACCTTGCTTGTGGGCGATGAGCAGCGCCAGGGATGCGCCTGGACCGACAGCCAGCCCTACGGCGAGCCGGAACTGCCCTGATGGACACTGTCCCTGCCTTGCCGCGCTGGCTTGGCCGCGCCGGCCTGCTGCCGCAACTGGCCTGCGTCGGGGTGCTTTATGCGGGTCCGGCGGAATGGCGCGAACCCGCGCAGGCGCTGGCCTTCGCCTATGCTGCGCTGATCCTGTCGTTCCTTGGCGGGATGTGGTGGGGGATCGCGGCGGCGGCCCCCGCGGCGCAGCGGCGCAACACGCTCGGCTGGGTGTGGGTGGCGGCGGTGCTGCCAAGCCTCGTGGCGCTGGCCGGTTTCGTGCCATGGGCGCTTGGTTGGCAGTGGCCCGAACCTTCGCTGGCCATGCTCAGCGGAGCGCTGCTGGTCAGCCTGGGTGTCGATGCCAAGCTGGGTCCGCTGGTCCCGCGCTGGTGGATGCCGCTGCGGGTGCCGCTGTCCTTCGGCCTCGGGCTGATGACCATGGCGGCAGCGGTCGCCTAGCGCTTGGTGACGCCTGCACTCTCGAGTTCGGGGCCGAGCCTGCCGGTCAGCCACATCCACCACATGCGGAAATCGGCGCGCAGGCTCCACAGCGGATAGGTGAAGGTCGCCGGGCGGTTCTTCTCATGCCCGAAATGCGCGATCCAGGCGAAGACATACCCCGCCAGCGGCATGCCCAGCAATAGCAGCCACTCGCCCGTCGCCAGCGCCGCCACGCCCAGTGCGACGACCAGCGAGGTGCCGATGTAATGCAGCGCGCGGGTTCCCGGGCGCGCATGTTCGCGCAGGTAGAACGGCCAGAAGGCAGCGAAGGTGGTGTAGCGTCGCTCGGTCATTGCAGCCCCGGGATTTCGATCTGCGCGGGCGAAGGCGCCTGCGGCATGACCAGTTCGCGCTTGGCGGGTGCTGCCCGGCTTTCGGCGATACCCTCTGCAGCCGCGCCGATCGCGGTGCAACTGCGCCCGGCGAGGAAATCGAGCGCGGTGGCGATCGAGGCTTCGCCCGGGTCGCCCAGCGGGGTCAGGATATCGTCGTCCGCGCGGCAGGTTTGCGGCATCACGCTGGCGAGGCCCGAATAGTAATCGCCCCCGTCATCGGCATTCACCGAGCGGAAGGCGACCACCCGCAGCCGGTCGTCGCAGGCCGACCGGTCGCGGGCGATCTGCCCGACCGGCTTGCCATAAGTATCGGTGCCGATCAGCGCGATGTTGTCGCCCAGAATGGGAATGAAGGAATTGGCCACCAACTCGCTGGCAGACGCGGTCCCTCCGGTGCCGATCACCGCGATCCTGGTTGTTGCAATAGCCTGCGGTGCAGCGGCGAAGCGGGCGATTTCGTTGAAGTCGCTTTTGGAATCGCGAAAGGTCGTCTTGCTGAAAACCTGTCCGGTCCGGTCCGCCGCGAGCAGGTCGCCAAGCAGTTCCGCGACCGATACCAGCCCGCCGCCATTGTAGCGGAAGTCGAGGATGATCTGGGTCACGCCCTCGGCGCGGAAGACGGCGAAGGCATCGCGCAATTGGGTCTTGGCATCGTCGATGATGAAGGTGCGCAGATTGATATAGCCGACCTTGGTCCCGCCATTGTCGAGGATCTTCGCACCATAGCGGTCGGAGATCGGGTCGAGAGCATATTCGGTCTTGGTCACGCCGACCGTGAATTCGCCGCCACTGGGCTGGCGAATGCGCAGCTGGCGGGTCACGCCGGGATCGCTGGGGCCGAGCGCATTGACCACCGCCTGCGCACCGCCCTCGGCCATCAGCGCGGCGACACTCTGTCCGCCAATGGCGATGATTTCGCTGCCGCGGTCGATACCTTGCGCGAATGCGGGGGCGTTCTCGAAAGCCTCGACCACGAACACCCGGCGGGCGGCGGTATCATAGCCCAGGCGTATCCCGAAGCCGGCGTTGGATCCGCTGCTGATCAGCGCGTTCTCTTCGGCGATCGAGGTGATGTAGGTGAAGTAGCGATCGCGGTCCTGCGCCCGGGCAGGCGCGACCAGCGCATCGATATAGCCCTGGACCGAGCTGAAATTCGCCGCGTTCGCGGTCCGGTCGATCAGGCCGGGAAACAGGTACCATTCCTCCATCTGCCCCAGCGTCCAGTCCTGCCGGCTGGCGAGCGTGCAATTGTCGGAGGAACCGCCACCACCGCCGCCGACCGCGCCGCCTCCGGAGCCGCTGCCGCCTCCGCTCGAACTGCCTCCACCGCCGCATGCGGCGAGCGAAAATGCCAGTGTTGCAGTGAAAATGGTGCGACCCAGACCCATGCGCTTCCTCTCCTGATCCCGTCCCTCGGTCCCCCCGAAGGCACCGTTCACGATCAATGACGGCTAAATCGGGGGCGGGCAAGGGCGCGAATGGTCTCTGACAAGCCCCGGTTTCCCTCAAAAACGGTGCAAATTTCGGATCGCGGGATGGTTTGTCGCCCGCAGCTATGCCTTAAAGGTCGACCGGAATACGCCGCAGTGGCGCAAATACAGGAGTTTTCATGGCTAGCGGCGTTGCGCCCTGGGTTCAGAATGCGGTTGGCGGAGGTGCCATCGGGCATACGCTCACGCTGGGGAAGGTTGCCGACGAGCGCGTGCTCGGTCGGGGCGGCTTTACCCTGACCAGTGCAGCATTCCGTCACGAGGGCGAACTCGATCCTTCCTTTACCGCAGTCGAGGAAGATGCCGTCGCGCCGCCGCTCGAATGGACCGCGCCGCCGCCGGGCGCGCACGAGCTGGTGCTGGTCGTCGAGGATGCCGACAAGGGGCACGTCCACTGGACCGTCTGGGGCCTGCCGCCGCAGAAGGGCAAGCTGATGGAAGGCGAAACCCCGCCGCGCACCGGCAAGAATTCCCACGGCAATTCGGAATGGCTCCTGCCCGATCCGCCGCTGGGTAAAGAGCATCGCTATATCTTTCAGCTTTTTGCAGTCGACCTCCCGCTCACGCTGATGCCGGGGGCGACGCTCGAAGAACTCGTCCGTAATCTTGACGGGCATGTAACCGCCGCCGCGGTCCTGACAGCCCGGTTCGAAGGCCATGAGGTCGAGGAACTGGATGTCGAGGATCTTGGCGACGTCGATTGAAGCATAGCCAAGGAAAGGAACTGTCATGGCTGGCAAGAACAACGCACTGCAGAAGCCGGTGAATCTTTCGCCGGAACTGGAAACCGTGGTTGGCAAGGGTCCGATGACCCGCGCCCAGGTCACCTCCAAGGTGTGGGATCACATCAAGGCGAACGACCTGCAGGATTCCAAGGATCGGCGCATGATCAACCCCGACGACAAGCTCGGCGCGGTGATCGGCAAGGAACAGATCTCCATGTTCAAGATGACGGGCGCCGTCTCGAAGCACATGAGCTAAGGTGTTACCGGCGGCGCAGCGGCCAGTCCGTTACGCCGCCGGTCCACAACGCCAGCCAGACGACCAGCGGCTGCGCGATCATTCTCGGCCCATGATAGCCGAGCCCGAGCCCCCCACCCGGGCGCGCCAGATCGAGCGCGAAGTGATGGATATTCGCAGGAAAAACGCACACTGCGTAAAGCGCGAGGCCGATGGCGCTCGCGCGGCGCAGCGGCAGGCTGGCCCATTGCGCCAGCGCCGCCGCCCCCAGCAATTCGGCGATCCCGGTCCATAACACCACCGCGTCGGGCGCGGGCACCCATGTCGGCATGATCGACAGGAACGGGGCCGGGTTGGCGAGGTGCATATATCCGGCGAAGGCATAGAAGGCCGCAAGCAGCCAGCGCAGAGTGTGCCGGATCACGCGCGCGGACCTCCCTCCATCGCCCGAAGGGTGCTCACAGTTCGATCACCTCGACGCCTTTCCAGAAGGCGATCCGGTCCTTGATCGCGGCGGCGGCTTCCAGCGGTTCGGGATAGTAGAAGGCTGCGTCGGTATTGATCGCGCCGCCCGCATTGATCGAATAGTAGTTCGCCGTGCCCTTCCACCCGCAATGGCTGGTGGTCTCGCTCGGTACGAGCACGCCGCGCATGACATCGCCCGCGGGGAAATAGTGATTGCCTTCGACGACGAGCGTGTCGTCGCTGCGGGCCAGCGTTTCGCCGTTCCAGCGGGCGGTGATGGTCATGATTGGGGCCTTTCCTTGCCGCGCCTCTTTGCTAGGACGGGGCATACTACATCAAGGGGTTCCTGTTCATGCGCCATTTCCTGCTCGCTTCCGCCGCTGCCGCTCTCACCTTCGGAACCCCGGCGCTGGCGCAGGACAAGGCCGAACGCACCGCCGCTGCCGCGCTCGAAGCGGCGCCAGTCTGGGACGGGCACAACGACGTACCCATCCAATTGCGCTCGCGGCTGGGCAATGTGATCAATAGCTTCGATTTCCGCGATACGCTCGATACCGCGCGCGATGGCCGCGAAGCGATGCATTCGGACCTCGCACGGCTGCGCCTGGGCGAGGTCGGGGCGCAGTGGTGGTCGGTCTATGTCAGCGCCAACCTGCCCGAAGCCGAAGCGGTGCAGGCCACCGTCGAGCAGATCGACGTGACCAAGCGGCTGATCGCGCGCTATCCCGATGCGCTGCAGCTCGCGCTGACTGCCGACGATGTCGAGGAGGCGATGGCCGCGGGGCGGATCGCTTCGCTGCTGGGCATGGAAGGCGGCCATTCGATCGGTTCGAGCCTCGCGGTCCTGCGCCAGATGTACGACATGGGCGCGCGCTACATGACGCTGACGCATGGCAAGACGCTGGGCTGGGCCGACAGCGCGACCGATGCGCCGCAACATGATGGGCTCAACGCCTTCGGCATGGATGTGGTGCGCGAAATGAACCGCATCGGCATGCTGGTCGATCTGAGCCATGTGAGCGATGCGGCAATGACCGATGCGCTCGACGCTGCGCAGGCCCCGGTGATTTTCAGCCATTCGGGTGCGCGCGCGATCAACGGCCACGCGCGCAATGTGCCCGATGGCGTGCTTGCCCGCCTGCCCGAGAATGGCGGGATCGTGATGGTGGTGGCGCTGCCGTGGTATGTCACCGAGGAACTGCGCACCCATGCGGCCGATCGCGCCGGTGAAGAAGCGCGGCTGAAAGCGCTTTATCCCGGCCTGCCCGACACGGTCGAAGCACAGCTGGCCAAATGGGACGCGCAGAACCGCGCGCCGGTTTCGACTATCTCGGACATGGCCGACCATATCGACCATATCCGCGCGGTGGCGGGGATCGACCATATCGGCATCGGCGGGGATTATGACGGCATGCCCACCGGCCCGATCGGGATGGAGGATGTTACCGGCTATCCGGCGCTGTTCGTCGAACTCGCGCGGCGCGGCTATACGCAGGACGAACTCGAGAAGATCGCCTCGCGCAATATGATGCGCGTCATGCGCGCGGCGGAAGCCTATGCAGCGAGTGCGGCTGACCTGCCGCCGTATGAATATCCGGCGGGCGAACCGCGCGACGGGGCAGAATAGGCCCCCGCCAGCGCGCGGTTTACAGTTTCGCCAGCGTCAGTGGATCGCGCTCGCCGCCGAAGAACTGGTCGAGCGCGTGCGCAAAAACCTGGGTATCCTCGTCGTCGCAGGCCGCTTCGAACAGCGTCATCGAACTGCGGAACTTCATCGCATCGACTGCGCCGAGGATATCCCTGGCGTCCATCGTGCCGGCCCAGTCGAGCATCGCTTCGGTCGCTTCGAACAGCCGCGGACCCAGCTCCTCGTGGCGGCAATAGGCGCGTGCTGCATGGCGGTCGGCAAGCGCGAACTTGTGCGCAGTGGCGCTTTCGCCAAGCCCCGCAGTCTGCGGGAAGACGAACCACATCCAGTGGCTGGTCTTCGCCCCGGCACGGATTTCATCGAGCGCCCGCTCGAAGACCCCGCCGTCCTGCGCGGTCAGGAAATGCGCGAAGCCCGCAGGCTCAATCGTCGTCGTCGTCGACATGCTCGGGCAGGCCGTCGAGATCGGTCGAGGCGTAATCTTCCAGTTCCTCTTCGGTCATGGAATCGTACATGTCCTTCGATGCGCCCTTGAGGTCGCCGACCTTGGTGTCGCCGCGTTTGGCGGAAAGCGCCGCTCCGGCGGCACGCTGTTGGGCTTTGGATTGTGCAGGCATCAGTCTTGCTCCGACAGCTCGGAACCGCGTTTCAGCACTTCGTCGCCGTCTTCCTGTTTGATGAGATAGGCTGGGTTGTCCCCGTCGCCGTCCTTGGTGACTTCGGTCCCCTGCAGGGTGCGGGTGACCTCGCGTTCGAAACGCTCTTTCACCTGGCCCTTACCCTTGCCGTTACCCCAGTTCCATTCGACATACTGGTCGGTCTGGAAGCTGTTCGGATTGCTCATGCGACCTCTCTTTCGCGGGCGCTCAATTCTCGACGATTTCGAGGCCGTCTTCGGTGGTGGCCTGGTCGTCGGGTGTGGCGATCTGGTCGTCGCCCAGATCGGTGATGATGCTGTCAGTGGTGTCGCCGTCATCTTCCGTGGAGGAGATCTGGCCGCTGACCGTGCCTTCTTCCTCGACATCGCCCGTGCTCAGCGCAGGCACGATCCAGGTGATCGAGAGCAACAGGATCGCCAGCAGCAGGCCGCCAGCCAGCACCCAGCGCACAACGCCTTCCTTCGACCCACCGCTTGCCTCGGTGTCGGTGACGTGGATTTCTTCGCCTTGCTTGTGCATGAAACTGTACTCCCTCGATGGACGCGATCCCGCGTGTGTCAGGGAGATTTACGTTTCTGCGCGGCGAATGTTCCGTATTGTCAGTCGCGCAGCAGCTCGTTGATGCCGGTCTTTTCGCGGGTTTGCGCGTCCACCGTCTTGACGATCACCGCGCAGGCGAGGCCGGGGCCGCCATCCTTGCCGGGCATGGTGCCGGGGACGACGACCGAAAAGGGCGGGATATGCCCGCGGATAACCTCGCCGGTATCGCGGTAGACGATCTTGGTCGACTGGGTGATGAAGACGCCCATGGCCACGACGCTGCCTTCGCCGACGATTACGCCTTCAACAATTTCACTGCGCGCGCCGATAAAGCAATTGTCGCCGATGATGGTCGGGTTGGCCTGCATCGGTTCGAGCACGCCGCCGATCCCCGCTCCGGCCGAAATGTGGCAGTTCTCGCCGATCTGCGCGCAACTGCCGATGCTGGCCCAGGTATCGACCATCGTGCCCTTGCCGACATAGGCGCCGATGTTGACGAAGCTGGGCATCAGCACGCAGCCGGGCGCGATATAGGCGCCTTCGCGCGCCACCGCGCCGGGGACGACGCGGAAACCGGCTTTGCGAAAAGCGGCATCGTCCCAGCCGGCGAACTTGCTCGGCACCTTGTCGAAGGCCGGGTGGCCCGCGCTGCCGCCATCCATCACGCGGTTGTCATTGAGCCGGAAGCTGAGCAGCACTGCCTTCTTGAGCCACTGGTTGACGCTCCAGCCGCCCTTGCCGTCAGGCTCGGCGACGCGGCCGGTGCCGCTGTCGAGCATGTCCAGCGCCGCTTCCACCGCCTCGCGCACGTCCGCGCTTTGCGGCGTGACATTGGCGCGGTCTTCCCACGCAGCTTCGATGCGGCTTTCGAGGTCGGCGCTCATGCTGGTCTCCGTTTGCAATTCCGGAGCGTTCGTTAGCAGCGTCGGCGCGCTAGTCCATCCCCGCAGCCTGCGCGAACTGGTACGCACGCTCGACCAGCGGCGCGACGCGTTCGGACATCGACTTGGCATGCGCGCTCGAGGCGGTCCCATCGATCACGCGCTTCTTGATGCCCTGCATGATCCCCGCCAGCCGGAAGAGGTTGTAGGCGAAGTACCAGTCCATCGGCGGCACCGGATAGCCGGTGCGCGCAACGTAGCGTTCGACCGCTTCATTCTTGGTGGGAATGCCCAGTGCCTGAAGATCGAGCCCTTCCAGCCCGGCGCGCCCGTCATGCGGGTTGTGCCAGTTGAGCATGAGATAGCTGAAGTCGGCGATCGGGTCGCCCAGCGTCGACAGTTCCCAGTCGAGCACCGCGATCACGCGGTTCTCGGTCTTGTGGAAGATCATGTTGTCGAGCCGGTAGTCGCCATGGACCACGCTGGATTCATGCTGCGGCGGGATCGTCTGGGGCAGCCATTCGATCAGCCGCTCCATCTGCGGCATGTGTTCGGTCTCGGACAGCTTGTACTGCTTCGACCAGCGGCTGATCTGCCGCGCGCAGTAGTCGGTCGGCTTGCCGTAATCGCCCAGTCCGATCGCTTCGGGATCCTTCAGGTGCAGATCGGCAAAGGTGTCGATCATCGCATTGTAGATCGCACGGCGTTCCTCGGGCGTGTTGTTGGGCAGCGAGCCGTTCCACAAGGACCGCCCGTCGGCGAGACCCATGACGAAGAACTTGCTGCCGATGACCGCGGGATCCTCGCACAGGCCATAGGTCTTGGGCACGGGGAAGCCGGTCGGGCCGAGCGCGTGCATTGCCTTGTATTCGCGGTCGACCGCATGCGCGCTGGGCAGCAGCTTGCCGAAGGGCTGGCGGCGCAGCACGTAGCTGCGGCCCAGCGTGTCGATGCGATAGGTCGGGTTCGACTGGCCGCCCTTGAACTTGGTGTAGCTGATCGGGCCGGCGAACCCCTCGACATGTTCCTCGAACCACGCAGTCAGCGCGGCGAGGTCGAGCTGGTCGGCTTCGGGCACTGCAACCGTGCCGACCATCTCCTTGTCGAAATCGATGGGCTGGTCTTCGGCCATCAGTCGAACACCACCACGCTGCGGGCCGAGGTGCCCTGTTTCATCTTCTCGAAGCCTTCGTTGATCTTTTCCAGCGGGATGCGTTCGGCGATGATCGTGTCGAGATCGAGCAGGCCGCGCATGTAGAAATCGACCAGCCGCGGCAGGTCGACGGGGAAGTGGTTCATCCCCATGATCGCGCCCTGCAGCTTCTTTCCCGACAGCAGATCCATCGCGCCCAGCCCGACCTTGCAGTCGAGCGGCATCATGCCGAGGATCGTCGCGGTGCCGCCGCGGCGCAGCACCTTCACCGCGAGGTCGGCGGATGCCTGCCGGCCGACCGCCTCGATCGCGTGATGCACGCCGCCGCCGGTGATCTTCATCACCTGTTCGACCGCATCGTCGGCCATCGCGTCGACCGTATGCGTCGCGCCCAGCACTTCGGCCAGCTGACGCTTCTCGGCCAGCGGGTCGATCGCGATGACCTTGCCCGCACCGGCGATCTTGGCGGCATTGATCGTCGCCAGCCCCACGCCGCCGCAGCCGATGACCGCGACGGTTTCGCCGGGCACGACCGAACAGGCATTGAAGATCGCGCCTGCCCCGGTGGTCACCGCGCAGCCAATAATGGCCGCGCGGTCGAGCGGCATATCCTTGTCGATCGCGACGCAGGCATGTTCGTGGATCAGCATCTGCTCGGCAAACGCCGACAGGTTGAGCATTTGCGCAACGGGCTCGCCGCCATTGCGCGTGATGCGCGGCGCGGCGGTCTGCGCCCGGCGGGTATCGCCGCCGAGGCACAGGGCCATCCGCCCGGTCACGCAGAACTCGCAGTGCCCGCAGAAGGCCGAGAGGCAGGAGACCACATGGTCGCCCGGCTTGACCGTTTTCACCTCGCTGCCGACTGCGCGCACCACGCCCGCTGCCTCATGGCCCGGAATGGCCGGCAGCGGGTGCGGATAGGCGCCGTCGATGAAATGCAGGTCCGAATGACACAGGCCGCAGGCCTTGGTGTCGATCAGCACTTCGTGCGGTGCGGGATCGGCCAGCTCGACCTCACCGATGGTGAGGCCGCCGACCTGCTCGAGGATCGCTGCCTTGGCCATCAGCGCGTTGCCCCCATGTCGCCCGAGCTGAGATTGGCATTGCCCGCATTGGGGACCTTGCCGTCACGCAGCGCATTGGCGCTGGGGCCCTGCTCGGGCAGGTGCTTGGCAAACTCCATCCGCGCGATCGAGCGGGCATGGACTTCGTCGGGGCCATCGGCCAGCCGCAGCGTACGCTGGTGGGCATAGGCATTGGCGAGACCGTAATCGTCGCTCACGCCGCCGCCGCCATGCGCCTGGATCGCATTGTCGATGATGCGCAGCGCCATGTTCGGTGCCTGCACCTTGATCATGGCGATTTCCTGCTTGGCGGCCTTGTTGCCGACCGTATCCATCATGTCCGCGGCCTTGAGGCACAGCAGGCGGGTCATGTCGATATCGATGCGCGCCTGCGCCACGCGCTCTTCCCAGACCGAGTGCTTGTAGATCGGCTTGCCGAAGGCTTCGCGTTCCTGGAGGCGCTTGCACATCTTGTGCAGCGCTTCCTCTGCCACACCGATGGTGCGCATGCAGTGGTGGATGCGGCCCGGGCCGAGGCGGCCCTGCGCGATCTCGAAACCGCGGCCTTCGCCCAGCAGCATATTGCTGGCCGGGACGCGCACGTCCTTGAGCTCAACTTCCATATGTCCGTGCGGGGCATCGTCATACCCGAACACGGGCAGGTGACGCAGCACGGTGACGCCCTCGGCATCGGTCGGCATCAGCAGCATCGACTGCGCGGCATGACGGCCGGCCGAAAAATCGGTCTTGCCCATCACGATCGCGACCTTGCAGCGCGGATCGCCCAGTCCCGAAGACCACCACTTGCGCCCGTTGATGACGTATTCGTCGCCGTCCCGCTCGATCCGGGTTTCGATGTTGGTGGCATCCGAAGATGCGGTGAAGGGCTCGGTCATGAGGAAGGCGGAACGGATCTCGCCATTCATGATCGGGGTGAGCCATTTGTCCTTCTGTTCGCGCGTGCCGTAGCGGTGGAACACCTCCATGTTCCCGGTATCGGGCGCGGAGCAGTTGAACACTTCCGACGCGAAACCGATACGGCCCATTTCCTCGGCGCACAGCGCATATTCGAGATTGGTCAGGCCGGGGCCTTCGAATTCGAAGCTTTCCTCGACATGATGGTGGCCGTCATTGCGCGGCGGCATGAAGAGGTTCCAGATGCCTTCCTTCTTGGCCTTGGCTTTCAGTTCCTCGACCACGGGAATGACCTTCCAGCGATCGCCTTCGGCGTCCTGCTGCTTGTAGGTCGGCACGGCGGGACGGACGTGATCTTCGATGAAGTTCTTCACCCGGTCGCGCCAGTATGCTTGCCGTTCTGTCGGTTGGAAATCCATCGTCTGATCCTCTTCTCTCTCAAATCGGTTGCGCCATGAAACTGGCAGAAGGTTGTGGCCAAGCCAAGTCCCGGCTCGGCGGTCAGGGGGTTATCGTGTGTCCATCCGGGTCGGCGCGGGCTGCCTCGTCCAGCGGGTCACGCTCCGCCGTGTCGGGATCGCGCGACCGGCGCGCCGCCACCCGCGCTTCGTGCTGCTCGCGTGAAATCGGGAAGCGCGACAGCCAGAACGCCGCCACTAGCGCCAGCGCGGTGGCTGCGAGCATGAACAGCCATACGAGCCGGGTCACGGTTTCGGGCGCAACCTCGGCCTGCGGCGTGCCGGGCGCCAGATCGATCGACTGCACGATCAGGCTGGTCAGCAGAATGCCGCCGCCGGTCGCGCATTTCTGCACCAGCCAGTTGCCCGCGTAAAACGTGCCTTCGGCGCGCTGCCCGGTGCGTTCCTCGAAGGCCTCGACGATTTCTGCGACCATCGAGGTGGCCGAGATGATCGAGACCACGCTGGCGGTATTGGCGCAGACCAGGAAGCAATAAAGCAGCGCGGTCGATGCGGTGGTGCCCGGCGTCGGCCAGGCCCCGGCGAGATAGAGAGCATAGGGGCCGCAATAGAAGACCAGCCCGACCAGCGCGCCGATTGCCGCCGATTTCGGCTTGCCCCAGTGCCGGTGCAGCGGGCCGACGATGACGAACATCAGCACCACCGAAAGGAACAGGGCGACCGGGTAAAGCTGAAAGGCAAGTTCGGAAAACTGCCATACGTAGAGATTCACATATTGCGTGATCGAAAAGGTCATGCCCTGCAGCACATAGGCCGCCAGCCCGCCCAGGGCGAAGATGACGAAGGCCTTTTCGCGAAAGGCATCGAAAATCTCGGCAAAGGCCCCGCGGATCGAAAAGGGCGGCGGGCGGCGCGCGGGGAGCTGCGCCACGATATGGTGCTGCGCCGCTGCCGAGCCGATCACCGCCAGCGCCATCAGCGCCGCACCGAACATGCCGTAGCTGGCATAGCCTTCGGGCTGCAGCTGCGAAGCGGGCGTGGGCAGGAAGACGGTGAACGCCAGCACCATCATCAGCAACCCGCCGAGCCATCCCGACAGGAAGCGATAGCGGAACAGCGTGGTGCGATCGTCGTAATCGTCGGTTATCTCGGGGACGAGGCTGACCGAGGGGACTTCGCAGGCCGACAGCAGCAGCCGCACCCCGACCGCCAGCGCCACGATCTCCCAGAAGCCCGGGGTCCCGGTAAAGGGCGGCGACCACAGCACCGTCCACAACAGCGCGAGCGGCCATGGTGCCAGATAGAGCCACGGCAGCCGTCTGCCCCAGCGCGTGTAGGTGCGGTCGGACAAATTCCCGATCAGCGGATCGACGATCGCATCGATCACCAGCGCCGTCGCCAGCGCGGCGCCGACCGTGCTGGCATCGACCCCCAGCACGAGATTGTAGAACGGCAGCAGAAAGAAGCTGAATCCGCTGTCCTTGACCCCGAAGGCCACCGCACCGAAGCCGTGGACCAGCTTGAGGCGCTGGGGGAGGGGGCCGGTAACGAAAGGCATCAGGCGGAGGGCTGCGCCGCCTTCTTCGCCTGTTCTTCCATGGCTTCCAGCGCCGCGAACAGCCGGGGCTCCTCGGGGTCCCAGCTATGCCGGGGGCCGAGCGTGATCCCGCCGTCGACGATCAGCGATGCGCCGGTCATGAAACCGGCTTCCTCGCTGGCGAGGAAGGCCACCGCATTGGCGATATCGATCGCCTGGCCGCCGCGCGCCACGGGCTGCGCATTCGACGACATCTGCGCAATCGCCGCCTTGGCCATGGTCTTCATTTCGCCGGTCATCTCGAGGCTCGAGGTGAAGATATTGGTGTTGATGAAGCCGGGCTGGACCGCATTCACGCGGATGCCGTGCTGGGCCAGGTCGGTGGCGGCGCATTTGGTCAGGTGCAGCACACCGGCCTTGGCCACCGCATAGGTGGTCGGCGAATAGCCCGGGCCGACTGCGGCCACGCTGGAAACATTGACGATGCTGGCGCCCTTGCGGTGTTTCATATGCGGCACCGCATAGCGGATGCCCATTGCCACCGAACGCAGCAGCAGGTCCATCGTGCGGTCCCAGGCGTCGGGCTCGACCTCGTCGATCCCCTCGCGCGCACCGCCCGCACCGGCATTGTTGAACAGCGTGTCGATCCCGCCGGTTTCTTCCGCCGCGCGGTCCATCAGCGCCTTGATCGCCGCCGGATCGCACACGTCGCATTCGGCGAAGCGGACATCGCCCTCGCTCTCGGCGGCAAGCTGCTGGCCGCCCGCGACATCGATGTCGCTGGCGAAAACCACCGCGCCTTCGCCCGCGAACAACGCAGTTGCCGCCGCGCCGATACCCGATGCCGCGCCGGTCACGACGACGGTCTTTCCCGAGAATCGCATCCCTACTCTCTCCCCGAATTTCTCCGCGTGCAGCTTAGGGCAGCGGCGCATCGCGTCAACGAATTCCGGCTGACGTTACGGAAATGCAGGAGGCTGCGACTGGCCTTGCATAGGCGGGGCGAATCACCCTAACGTAAGCGTCAACATACCGCTGTTTTGAAAAGAGAGGATTCGGCCAATGTCCGACAGCGCCCTTGAAGCCTTCCGCGCGGAAACGCGCGCATGGCTCGAAGCGAATTGCCCGCCCGAAATGCGCGAACCCGTCCGCGACGAGGACGACGTCTATTGGGGCGGCCGCAACGCGACCTTCAAGAACGATGCGCAGAAAGCCTGGTTCGAGGTGTGCCGCGACAAGGGCTATACCGTCCCCGCCTGGCCCAAGGATTATGGTGGCGCCGGGTTGTCACCTGCCGAAGCCAAGGTGCTGCGCGAGGAAATGACCCGCATCGGCGCGCGCCCGCCGCTGTCCAGCTTCGGTATCTGGATGCTCGGCCCCGCGCTGCTGCATTTCGGTACCGAAGGCCAGAAACAGCGCTTCCTCAATGAAATCGCTCGCGGCGAAATCCGCTGGTGCCAGGGCTATTCGGAACCGGGTTCGGGCTCGGACCTCGTGTCGCTGCAGACCTATGGCGAGGACAAGGGCGATCACTGGGTGGTCAACGGCCAGAAAGTGTGGACCTCCTATGCCGACAAGGCCGACTGGATCTTCTGCCTCGTCCGCACGGACAAGGACAATAAGTACCAGGGCATCACCTTCATGCTCTACGACATGGCGAGCGAAGGTGTGGCGACCAAGCCGATCCTGCTGATCAGCGGCAACAGCCCGTTCTGCGAAACCTTCTTCGACGATGTGAAGGTGCCCAAGAGCTACGGCGAAGACGTGCCCGCCCAGGTCGGCGAGGTGAACCGCGGCTGGGACGTGGCGAAATACCTGCTCGGCCACGAACGCGAGATGATCTCCGGCGCCGATGGCGGCAACACCGGGACCATCGGCGCCGCATTGGCGCGCGCCAATGGCGACATCGATCCGGTGCTGCGCGCGGAACTGGCGCAGTTCGACGTCGATGCGCTGGCCTATGGCGCGATGGGCGAGAAATTTCTCGACGAGATCAAGGTCGGCAAGGCGCACCCCGCGCAGCCGAATATGATGAAATACGCCGGGACCGAACTCAACAAGCGCCGCCACGAACTGATGATGGCGGCAGGCGGTTCGACCGCGCTCGAATGGGACAGCGAGGAGACCGGCGGCGGCAAGCCATCGCGCAACTGGCTGCGCACCAAGGCGAACAGCATCGAGGGCGGTACGTCCGAAGTCATGCTCAACGTCATTTCCAAACGTATTCTCGACCTGCCGGGAGCCTGATCGATGCCTCTTTATTACGACGACGACCAGGCGATGCTGGCCGACTCCGCAAGCCAGTTCATGGCCGAGGAAGGATCGACCAAGAAACAGCTGCGCCATTGGCGCGACCGCGACTGCAAGGACGGTTTCGGCCACGCGCTGTGGCAGCAATTCGCCGAAATGGGGTTCACCGGCATGCTGGTGGACGAAGATGACGGCGGGCTCGGCATGGGCCAGGTCGAAGCCAATATCGTGCTCGAGGAAATTGGTCGCAATCTGACCCCTTCGCCCTTCATGGCCTCCTCCGTGCTCGCGGCCACTGCGCTGAAGCATGGCAGCAATGATCTGAAGGGCCGCTGGCTGCCGCACCTCATCTCGGGCGAAAAAGTCTATTCGGTCGCGATCGACGAAGGCGCCAAGCACCGCCCCGAACGCATCGCCTGCAAGGCGGAAAAGTCGGGCAATGGCTTCAAGCTGTCGGGCAGGAAGGACTTCGTGGTCTATGGCGCCAGCAGCGAGATGATCGTGGTCGCCGCGCGCACCTCGGGCAGCGATAGCGACAAGGATGGCGTCACGCTGTTCGCTGTGCCGCAGGATGCCGCCGGGATGAGCCACGACAGCGTTCGGCTGGTCGACAGTTCGATGGCCAGCCATGTCACTTTCGACAATGTCGAACTCGACGGCGATGCGGTGATCGGCGAGGTCGATGGCGGCCGCGCCGTGCTCGATGCCATGCTTGTGGCGGGCCGGGTCGGCTCGGCCGCGGAAGGCGTGGGTGTGGCCCGCGGCGCGATGGATATGACCGTCGACTACCTCAAGCAGCGCAAGCAGTTCGGCAAGGTCATCGGCGAATTCCAGGCATTGCAGCACCGCGCTGCGCATCTCTATTCCGAAGTCGAGATCGCCCGCGCGGTCACCGTCAAGGCCGCGCAGCTGGTCGATGGCGGCAGCGAGAAGGCCGATCTGATGGCCTCGGTCGCCAAGGCCAAGGTCGCCAAGGTCGCCGGACTGGCGGTGCGCGAAGGCGTGCAGATGCACGGCGGCATCGGCATGACCGACGAATATGACATCGGCCTCTATATGAAGCGCGACCGCGCGCTGCAGGAATTCCTCGGCGACCAGTACTACCATACCGGCCGCGTCGCGGAGCTCAGCGGCTACTAGTACCAGGACCAGCACCAAACCCAGTCATTGCGAGCGGAGCGAAGCAATCCATGGAGCGGCACGATGGATTGCCGCGTCGCCTGCGGCTCCTCGCAATGACTGAAGTGGGAGAGAATTGAATGAACCTCGAAGACCTGTTCAGCCTCAAGGGGCGCGTTGCGCTCGTCACCGGCGGCAGCCGCGGCATCGGCAAGATGATCGTTGAGGGTTTCCTCGCCGCGGGCATTGACCGTGTCTATATCAGCGCGCGCAAGATCAACGAAATCGAGGAAACCTGCGCCGAACTGGGCGACCGGGTGATCGGCATTCAGGGCGATCTGTCGACCATCGACGGGATCGAGGCCTTGGTCGAGGAACTGTCGGGCCGCGAAAGCAAGCTCGACATTCTCGTCAACAACGCCGGGGCTGCCTGGGGCGTCGACTATCTCGACTTCCCCGAGGCGGGCTGGGACAAGGTCATGGACCTCAACGTCAAGACGCCCTTCTTCCTCACGCAGAAGCTGCACAAGCTGCTGACTGCCGGGGCCAGCGCGGACAAGCCGGGCAAGGTGATCAACATCACCTCGATCGACGGCCAGCGCGTCAATCCGTGGGAAACCTACAGCTATCAGGCATCGAAGGCCGCGCTGATCCACCTCACCCGCCGGATGGCTGCGCGGCTGGTCAAGGATCACATCTATGTCACCAGCCTGGCACCGGGGGCCTTCCCGTCGAACATGAACCGCGCGGCGCGCGACCACGAAGACGCGAGCGCGGCGGGCATTCCGTCGAAGCGCGTGGGCGACAAGTTCGATATGGGCGGCACCGCGGTCTATCTCGCCAGCCGCGCGGGCGATTATACGATCGGCGAAACGCTGACCGTCGATGGCGGGATCGTCAACGCCCTGCTGCCGACCCACTTCGCCGAACCCAGCTAAGGCCGGGTCGGCGGGGCCGACTGCTCACGCGCAGAGGATGCAATTGCGGCCCGAGGCCTTGGCGCGATACAGCGCCTGGTCCGCCTGCCGCAGCGATGCCGCATTGGCCTCGGCCCCGCCGGTGGCCAATGCAACGCCGCCCGAGAACGAGATCAGCCCCATCGGCTCGTCGGTCTCGCGCAGCTTGAATTCTTTGTCGGCCAATTCGCTGCGCGCGAAATCGAGCAGCTTGACCGCCGCGGCCGCTTCGCCGGACGGAATGACGACGATGAATTCCTCGCCGCCCCACCGGCCCACGAAATGCGGGCTGCAGGCATCGTCCAGCGTATCCGCAACCAGCTTGATCACGCGGTCGCCGACATTGTGGCCATAGCGATCGTTGACCGATTTGAAGCGGTCGATATCGCACAGCGCGATGATCCGCGGTTCGCCTTTTGCCGCGAGTTCGGCGAGATAGCCGTCGATCGCCCGGCGATTGGCAAGGCCGGTCAGCTCGTCGCGCTGGGCATCGTGACGCGCCGCCTCCAGCTCCTCGCGCAGTGCCTTGACCTCGTCCATCGCTGCAGTCAGCCGGGTCTGCGTGTCGAGTGATTGCTCAATCATCCGCGCGACGATCGACAGCGTATTGCTGCCGTCGCCCGAAAACGTGTCGGCCTCCTCGCTCAGTTCACGCGCGAAGGCGCCGGTAGCATCGGCCGCCGAGGACGCGAGTTCACCCAGCTTGATTGCCTGGTGCCGCAGATGCGCGGTCAGTTCGCCATCATTGCGTTCCTGCGATCCGAATATCGCAATCCCGCCATGGCGATCGAAAATCTCGTCCGCCTCGTCCTGCTTGATACGGTACCCTTCGGCGATGATCGCCTCGACCGCGCGGCCCATGGGCGAGCCCGCGTCGTTCAATGCGACATAGGCGAGCGTGTAATTCTGCGGGGAAGGGGGCAGCCGGTGGCGTTCGAGAAACGCCATCACTTTTGCCCCATTGTCGGATTGTATCGGGGACATACTTATCCAGCCGCCTCGAACTCTTGCCAAAACCCTGCCCGGCCAACGCGTGGCGCGGGAAATAGGGGCCAAAGATTGAACATGCGCATGTGTTGCGGGGTGTCGCGTTCCAGCGTCAGGCCATCAGTTCGCGCACGAAGGGGATCAGCCCCGTCTGGCGCTGGCGCTTCATGCGTTCGGCGTCGAGGATTTCGCTGACCTTGTCGAAGCAGCTGTCGACATCCTCGTTGATCACCACATAGTCATAGGCGTCCCAGTGGCTGATCTCGGCGCGGGCGCGTTCCATGCGTGCGGCAATCACCTCTTCGGGATCGGTATTGCGGCTGCGCAGACGGCGTTCGAGTTCGGCGATGCTCGGCGGCAGGATGAACACGCGGACGACGTCCTGCTGATCCTTCTGGAACAGCTGCTGCGTGCCCTGCCAGTCGATGTCGAACAGGAAATCCTGCCCTTCCTTCAACGCATTGCGAATACGGCCCTTGGGCGTACCATAGCGATGGCCGAAAACATGCGCCCATTCGTAGAAATCATCTTCCTCGACCATGGCATCGAACTCGGCATCGTCGACGAAATAATAATGTACCCCGTCCACTTCGCCCGCGCGCGGCGGGCGCGTGGTGACGCTGACCGAGAGCTTGATCTCGTCATCGCTGCCGAGCAGCATGCGCGAAATAGTGGTTTTCCCCGCCCCGCTGGGCGAGGACAGGATGAACATCAGCCCGCGGCGGGCAAGCGTAGCGGATTGCAGGGTGGATTCGGCCATGCGCGCTGTTGCCGCATGGGACGCCGCCAAATCAACCCCTGAGCGCAGTATCGGATCAGATCTTGCTGTCGGAAGATGCCTGTTTGCGCAGGCTGCGGTCACCCTTACGGCGCGCCTGGCGCTTCGACTGGCTGCGATCGAACAGCACTTTGAGCGCCAGTCCAGTGGTCACCACCAGCGCGCCGGGCACCGATTTGGTCGCGACCTTGGTCACGCCGTAAGCCGCCAGCGTCTGCACGAGGCTGCGGCTTTCGACCGCATCCTTGGCAAACTGCTTGCCATATTGCCGACCCAGCACTGCCTTTTCGACTGCCATGCGCGACAGCCGTCCGGCGCTGCGCAGCAGGATGTCGTGGATGATTAGATTGGTTGCCGGATTGCTGCTCGGACCCGGCACAGGGTCGTCGTGCGTCGGCGACCGGTCGGTCACGCGTTCGAGCCCATCGCCGACCACATCGGTCAGATGGTTCGGTTTGTCTTCGTCGGTCAGTCCGAGTTTCGCCATGTCATGCCCCGCTCTACCGGGAAGACCCGGCGCTTACTTCTTGCGGCCGAAATCGACCGTGACGACATTGGAGCCGTCATCTGCCCCTTCAACGGCTTCGCCTACCGCCTGTTCCGTCCCGTCATTATCGGGATGTTCGGTCGGCGCGGGGGCCATGTCGGCGACGGTCGCCTGGAACTGCAGCCCGAAATCCACCGCCGGATCGACGAATTGCGTGATCGCGGCATAGGGAATGTCGAGTTCGGAAGGGACCTGGTTGAACGACAGGCCGACGGCAAAGCCATCTTCGCGCACGTTCAAATTCCAGAATTTGTTCTGCAGCACGATGGTCATCTCGTCGGGAAACCGCTCGCGCAGATTGGCCGGGATCGAGACGCCCGGGGCGTGGGTCTTGAAGGTAATGTAGAAATGATGCGCGCCGGGCAGTTCGCTGCCGCCCTGCTCGATTTCGCCCAGCACGCGCCCGACCACGGCGCGCAGGGCTTCCTGCACGATGGAATCGTAGGGGATCAGGCTGTCGGGCGTATCGTCGCTCATGCCGCGCTAGGTGGAGTGGCATGCGGGCGGGGTCAAGCGGTTTAAAAACGCCTTTACCGTGTAAGTGGTGCATTATCTTGCGCCTCGCCGCGCGCGGCTCTAGCGCGGCGGCATGCGTACAGGCCGGATCGAGCGAAACACTGCGGAAACCAAGATCCTCGTCGAGATCGATCTCGACGGGACTGGATCATATCAGGTCGAGACCGGGATCGGCTTTCTCGATCACATGGTCGAACAGTTTGCCAAGCATTCGCTGATCGACGTCACGATGAAGGTCGATGGCGACCTGCATATCGACCAGCATCACACCACCGAAGACAGCGCGCTGGCGCTGGGCCAGGCTCTCGCCGCCGCGCTGGGCGACAAGGGCGGCATCGCGCGTTACGGCAGCGCCTATTCGCCGATGGACGAAACGCTGGCGCGGGTCGCGCTCGACATTTCGGGTCGGCCCTATCTCGTGTGGAAGGCCGGATTCAGCCAGGAGAAGCTGGGCGAATGGGACACCGAGCTGATCGAGCACTGGTTCCATTCGGTCGCGCAGACCTGCGGGCTGACGCTGCATGTCGAACTGCTCTACGGCAGCAACAACCACCATATCTGCGAAGCGATCTACAAGGGTTTCGCGCGCGCGATGCGCGCCGCGGTCGAAGTCGATCCGCGCAAGGGCGGCGCCATCCCCAGCACCAAGGGGCAGCTCGGTGGGTGAAATCGTCGCGCTTGTCGATTACGGCGCGGGCAATCTGCATTCGGTCGAAAACGCGCTGCGCCGGGTCGGGGCGACCGTCAAGGTAACCGCCGATCCCGATGTGCTGCGCGCCGCCGACCGGATCGTGCTGCCGGGCGTCGGCTCGTTCAGGGCCTGCGCCGAGGGGCTGCGCGCCGAACACGGCGTGATCGAGGCCATGCGCGAGCGGGTATTCGTTGGCGGGGCGCCGTTCCTCGGCATCTGCGTGGGCATGCAATTGCTCGCCACGCGCGGCCTCGAACATGGCGAGACGCCGGGTCTGGGCTGGATCGACGGGGCGGTGCGCAAGATCGAACCGAGCGATATCAGCGTGAAGGTCCCGCATATGGGCTGGAACGACGTTGCCCCGATGCCGCATGCGCGCGGGCACGATGTGCTCGTGGGCGGAGAGGCCTATTTCCTGCATTCCTACCATTTCAAGGTGCGTCACCACGAAGACGTGCTGGCGATGACCGATCATGGCGGCGGGCTGGTTGCCGCGGTCGGGCGCGACAATGTCGTGGGCGTGCAATTCCATCCCGAAAAGAGCCAGGCCTACGGGCTCGACCTGCTGAGCAAATTCCTCGAATGGAAGCCGTGATTTCGCTCACCTCGCCTCGCTGCCCCCCGGCCGAAGCCGCACTGGACACCAGACCATGATCGTATTTCCCGCTATCGACCTCAAGAACGGCCAGGTCGTCCGCCTTGCCGAAGGCGATATGGACCGCGCGACCGTCTATGGCGACGATCCGGCGGCGCAGGCCGCCCTCTTTGCCGAAGCCGGTGCCGACCATCTGCATGTGGTCGATCTCGACGGCTCGTTCGCGGGCTCGGCGCAGAACCGCGGCGCAGTCGAGGCGGTCGTCGCGGCCTTCCCCGGACGCGTCCAGCTGGGTGGCGGCATCCGCACCCCGGCCGATGTCGAAGGGTGGTTCGCGGCAGGCATTGCGCGGATCGTGATCGGTACTGCGGCGCTCAAACATCCGCAATTCGTCAAGGACATGGCGCGGGACTATCCCGAAGCGATCGTGGTCGCGGTCGACGCACGCGACGGCATGGTCGCGACCGATGGCTGGGCCGAAGTATCCGACGTCCCGATCGCCGACATGGCGCGCCGCTTCGAGGATGCCGGCGTCGCCAGCCTGCTGTTCACCGACATCGGGCGCGACGGAATGCTCAAGGGCGTCAATATCGATGCCACGGTGGGGCTGGCGCGGCAGGTGGATATTCCGGTGATCGCCAGCGGCGGGGTCAAGGGGCTCACCGATATCGATACACTAAGGCAGTTTGCGAAGGATGGCATCGAAGGCGTGATCACGGGCCGGGCGCTGTATGACGGGCGGCTGGATCTGGCGGCGGCATTGCGCGTGGCGACGCGCGCATGACCGTCCGCATCCGTGTCATACCCTGTCTCGACGTCCGCGACGGGCGTGTCGTCAAGGGCGTAAACTTCGTCGATCTGCGCGATGCGGGCGACCCGGTTGAACAGGCGCAGGCCTATGATGCGGCGGGCGCAGACGAGCTCTGCTTCCTCGACATCTCCGCCAGCCACGAGGGGCGCGGGACGCTGCTCGACATGGTTCGCCGCACTGCCGAGGTCTGCTTCATGCCGCTGACCGTGGGCGGCGGGGTGCGCAGCGTTGAAGATGCGCGCGCGCTGCTGCTCGCCGGGGCGGACAAGGTCGCGGTCAATTCGGCGGCGGTGACCCGCCCCGAACTGGTGCGCGAGATCGCCGAGAAATTCGGCAGCCAGTGTGTCGTCGCCAGCGTCGATGCGCGCGCGTCGACCAGCGGCGATGTGCGCGGCTGGGAAATCTACACGCATGGCGGGCGCAAGCCGACCGGAATCGACGCGGTCGAACACGCGATTCGCCTCGCCGAGCTCGGGGCTGGCGAACTGCTGGTTACCTCGATGGACGGCGACGGCACGAAGAACGGATATGATGTCGATCTGACCCGCGCGATTGCCGATGCGGTGTCGGTGCCGGTCATCGCCAGCGGGGGCGTCGGCCAGCTCGACCACCTCGTCGAAGGCGTGACGCGCGGCCACGCGAGCGCGGTCCTTGCCGCCTCGATCTTCCATTTCGGCGAACACACCGTGGCCGACGCGCATGCCGCGCTGCGCGCCGCGGGGTTGCCCGCGCGCGGCTGACGCAGGCGTCCCTTCACGGGACAGGGCCAGCGCGGTTCATCCTGCGTAACACGGACCCGTGATATGGAGCATCCATGACCAGCCAGTTCATTTCGCTGGCCGCGCAATTCGCGGATCTCGGCGGCCCCGCCGGTCTCTCCGCGCGGCTGGTCGAACCGAGCATGCTGACGCTGGTCGCCGTGGGGATTGCGGGCGTGCTGGTCGGCCGCTTCATGATCGGCCGCAACTGAGATTGACGCTGTGCGCAGGCGCCGTGCATAGCATGCCGCATGGACACGCTTTCCCGTCTCGCCCAGACCATCGCGCAACGCCGCGCGGCCGATCCGTCGCATAGCTATGTCGCCAGCCTCCATGCCAAGGGCCTGCCGCAGATCGCGCGCAAGCTGGGCGAGGAAGGGGTCGAGGCCGCCATTGCGACCCTGTCGGGCGATGACGGAGAACTGGTCGGCGAGGCGGCGGACATCCTCTTCCACCTGCTTGTCGCGCTGGACGCGCGCGACATCGATTTTGCCGAGGTCCTGGCCGAACTCGACCGGCGCGAGGGCGTGTCCGGGATCGATGAGAAAGCCAACAGGAGCGCCTAATGCCGATCGACCCGACGCTGCCCTTCGATGACGACAATATCTTCGCCAAGATCCTGCGCGGGGAAATCCCCTCGACCAAGGTCTATGAGGACGAGTGGGCCTATGCCTTCGAGGACATTAACCCGCAGGCCGAAGTGCACACGCTGGTCATTCCCAAGGGGCGTTATGTCAGCTGGGACGATTTCAGCGCCACCGCGAGCGCGGAAGAGATCGCGGGCTTCGTCCGCGCAGTCGGCCAGGTCGCGCGCGACAAGGGGCTGGTCGAGCCCGGGTACCGGATGATGGCCAATATCGGCGCGCATGGCGGACAGGAAGTGCCGCACTTGCATGTCCATATCTTCGGCGGTGAGCCGCTGGGGCCGATGATCGCTCGCCGATAGGGCGCACGGAGCGCGACCGGCGCGGTCGGTTCGATACGGTTTGCGCACCCGAATAAGGTTGACCGAATCCCCGCCGCCGGTTAACGGCCCGCTTGATTTCGACGCGTCGGGACACCATTTCCGGCGCGCATTTATTTCCAGAGAGACATCATGAAGATCCGCAACAGCCTCAAGTCGCTCAAGGCCCGTCATCGCGATTGCCGCGTCATCCGTCGCCGCGGGCGCACCTATGTCATCAACAAGACCAACCGCCGCTTCAAGGCCCGCCAGGGCTAATTGGCGCGTCGCCCGCTGGGCGGCAGTCTTGCAGACCGGCCCGGCTCCGAGAGGAGTACGGGCCGTTCGCGTTTGAGGTGATGTGATGCAGGTTGAGGCTGTCGTATTCGATGTGGGCCGGGTGCTTTACCAATGGCAACTGGCCCATCTGTTCGAGAAGATTGTTTCCGATCCCGACCGTCTCGCCAAACTGCTCGACGAAGTGGTGACCGAGGAATGGCACTTCGAGGCCGATGCCGGGCGCGCGCTCGCCGACATGGTCCCCGAACGCATCGCGCTCTACCCCGACTTCGAAGCTGAGATCCGCGCCTATGCGGCGCGCTTCAACGAGACCATTCCGGGTCCTGTCCCGGGCAGCCATGCGCTGGTCGAGCGACTCGACGCGCGTGGCATACCGCTATTCGCCATCACCAATTTCGGGGCCGAGTTCTGGGCGGGCTTTCGTCCCACAGCGCCGATCTTCGATCGCTTCGGCCATATTGTCGTCTCGGGCGAGGAAAAGCTGGCCAAGCCCGACCCGGCGATCTTCGCGCTGGCGCAGGGCCGCTTCGGCAAGCCTGCTGAAGCCATGCTGTTCATCGACGACAACCGCGCCAATGTGGAGGCGGCCGCGACCTGCGGCTGGCAGGTCCATCTTTTCACGCAGGCTTCCGCGCTTGAGGCCGATCTCGCGAGTCGCGGGCTGATATGAAAAAGGCCCCGGCGATACAATCGCCAGGGCCCGCAAGGTAGCCACCCGAAGGAGAGGGGTGGGATCGGAAACGGATCAGCCGTTGCACTGCGCCAGCTTGTCGGCCTCGAGAACCTTGTCGTCCGCGGTGAACGCGGTGATTTCGCCATGTTCGCGCTGGAGTTCGCGGCACATGCGCAGCGGGCGCGAGCGGCCCTTCTGAGCGACGCAGGTCGTGCCTTGGCAGATCCAGGCGACGCCGCCGGCCACGGTGGTGGTCCGTTCGGCAACCGGCTGCGCCAGTTCAACGGTGTAGAAGATACCATTGGAACGGGCTTCGGCTGCGGTCGGCGCGAGCAGCGCGCCGAAGGTGAGCGAAGTGTAGGCAAAGGCGGCGGCGATAACGCCGACATTGATCGACCGGGGGAGGGGGGAGGTCATGGGGAAGTCCTTCCTGATTGCAATTATATCAACAGGGCTTGTGATCCACGCAATTGAGTTTCATTTAGCAACCTGTTGTGGGAGGGCTGTCTAGTCGTATAGGTTGCGGAATGCAACCCACATTTCTAAAAATTTGGCAAAAGCCGATTTTTCGCTAGATAGGTTGCTGGAAAAGGACTGAATTTATGGGTGACATCCGCGAACCGCTCCGTGAACTGACCGAATGCGGCCTGCCGCAAGCACTCGAGGTCATGGGCGAGCGATGGTCTTTCATGATCCTGCGCGCCAGCTTCAACGGCCTCCACCACTTTGAGGAATTCCTCAGCGAACTTGGGATCGCGCGCAACATCCTGTCCAATCGGCTGGCCAAGCTGGTCGAGCACGGGATCCTCAAACGCGATCCCTGCGCCGATGACAAGCGCAAGATCGAATATCGCCTGACCGACAAGGGGCTCGATCTGCTCCCCGCCATGGTCGCGCTGCGCCAATGGGGCCAGAAGTACGGCGCCGAAGTGGTCGAAAACCCGGTGCTGGTCGACGAGCGTGACCGCCTGCCGATCGGCCCGACCGCGATTCTCAGCCATGACGGTCGCATTCTCGGACCGGCTGATCTTCATCTGGTCGAGCGCGCCAATCTCGGCATTCGTGCCGATGGCAGCAAGGCCGAAGCCGGTGCGGCGCTGAAGCGTGGCGGCGTGGTCGACATTGCCAGCGCCCGCAAGGCCAAGAGCGCAGCCTGAACGACTCGGTCGAGCGTACCGGCGACGGACGCTATATCATCGTTCGCGGCCGGTTGTGGCGCGCCAGCAATCCCGCCTTGCCCGAGGCCGAACGCCAACGCCTGGTCGACCGGCTGATGGATGCCCGCCGCGCGGTGGCGGCGGCCAAACGCGCGCATGATGCCGCTGCCGAAAGCGCAGCCCGCGCTCAGGTCGACGCTGCAAAAATTGCGCTGGGAGAGCGCGGACCGGTGTGGTGGGACGACGGCGCGCCCGACTACAACCGCCATCTGCTCAAGAACACGCCCTATGCCGATGCGGTGACTGACGCGGATTAATTGCGCAGCCGCCGCCGCGCTGCCTCGCCTGGATCGATCTCGTAGGAAATCCTGATTCGCACCCATTCGCCGACCATCGGGCGGCCCCCGCGCTGGGGGGGACGGACCTTGAACTGCCACGAAGCCGCCAGCACCGCCTGGGCGATACCCGACCCTTGCGGCGATTCGCCCACCACGACGCAATCCTCGACGCGGAAATCGGGCACGGTACGGCAGTCGATCAGCCCCCAGCCGGGCCCCTGCGCGGTCGACAGATACCCGGCGAGCTCATCGTCATACGGCCTGCGATACCACCGCGCGGCATAAAGCGGTTCGCCGTTTGGCCCGCTCCCCGCGATCCGCAGCGTGTCGCCGGGCGAGGAGGTGTCGGGCGGACCATAGGCCTGCGGCTTCTCGGCCGGCGCTGGCGGGGCCTGTCGGGGCACGCGTTCGAGCGAGAAGTCATTGCGCAGGACCGGGCGCGGTACGGGCAGCGGCGGGACGACTTGCGGGCGGGGCTCCGCTGCCGCGTCCTCAGGCTGCGTTTGCGAGACCTGGGGCTGTGCCGCTTCGGGAATCTCGGCGGGCGTGGGGGCATCGGCGACCGCCTCTTCCTCGTCTTGCGACGATGTGGTGAAGGCGACCAGCGTATCGGTCATGGCGACCACCTCGCGCTTCACGCTGCCAAGCGAGAGCAGCACCAGCACCAGCAGGATCTCGACCGCCAGCGCGAGAGCGAGCGCGGGGATCCGCTGACGCCATTCGGGCGGCAGGTCGTCATACCGCTGCCGCAACCCGGCGATCGGGGAGGCGGGTTCGGTCACGGGAACAGGGTTTCTCGAAATCGCGGTGTCTCGCCGGTTACCGGCACGCGCCGGTCGCACATCTACGCCCCACATCTGCGCGCATGGGCGATTGCGCGCGCGCCTTCAAGCAAAGACTGCGGCTGGTAACGATTGCCGCCCCCGCCCTGCCGAACGCCGCAGTGGCACCGTGACGTCATTGTTAAAACGATCTCAACAAGTCGCTGTCACAAAGCACCATTGTAACGAATCCACCCAGCAGAGCCGGACCTGCCTTGTGATCGAAATCGAAGTTCAAAACGAGACGCACCAGGATGTGCACCGCATCAAGGTGATGAACGTCCCACGCATTGGCGAAGGTATTCGCCTGCGCGAGCCCAGCGGCCAGTGGGCGTCCTACGATATCCTCGACGTGTGGTACCAGCAGGCCGAATATGGCGAAGTCTGGGTGCCCTATATCCACGTCCGGATGACGCCCGACGAGATGAAGACCGCCGAAATGGCGCGCGTGAACCCCTTGGTCGACAAGGGGCAGCAGGTCCCGATCGAGGATTTCCTCAAGAAGTTCGAAGGCGACCACGAGCACGAAACGGTCAAGCTCAACCTCGACATGAGCGAGGACGTCTGAGGCTCAGGCGCGCGGCGGTTGCCGCCGATAGCTGAGCGCTTCGGCGACATGGATGCGCCCGACCTGCTCGGTCCCCGCCAGATCCGCGATCGTCCGCGCGACTCGCAACATCCGCGTATAGCTGCGCGCCGATAGCCGCATTGCGGTCGCGGCCTGCAACAACAGCTGCCGCCCGGCCTCGTCGGGTTCGGCGAATTCCTCCAATGCGCTGCCCTCGAGCTCGGCATTGGTCCGCGCCTGGCTTGCCTCAGCGCGAGCCGACTGGCGCTGGCGTGCCGCCGCGACTCGCGCGGCTACCTCTGCGCTGCCTTCCGCGGGCGGCGGCAGCGCCAGATCGGCGGCGCTGACCGGATCCACCTCGACATGCAGATCGATGCGGTCGAGCATGGGGCCCGAGACCTTGCCCTGATAATCGGCGGCGCAGCGCGGGGCGCGGCTACAGGCCAACGCAGGGTCGCCCAGATGGCCGCAGCGGCACGGGTTCATCGCCGCGATCAGCTGGACATTGGCGGGAAAGGTGACGTGCGCATTGGCGCGCGCGACATCGACCTTGCCCGTTTCGAGCGGCTGGCGCAGCGAATCGAGCACTGCGCGCTGGAACTCGGGCAGTTCGTCGAGGAACAGCACCCCCAGATGCGCGAGACTGACCTCGCCCGGTTTCACCCGCAGCCCGCCCCCGGTGAGCGCCGCCATGCTCGCCGAATGATGCGGCGCGCGGAACGGACGCGCGCGGCTGATACGGCCCTCGGCCAGCGTCCCGGCGACCGATTGCACCATCGACACTTCGAGCGCCTCGGCAGGCGCAAGCGGCGGCAGGATGCCCGGCAGGCAGCTCGCCAGCAGCGATTTGCCCGCGCCCGGCGGGCCGATCATCAACAAATTGTGCCCGCCGGCCGCCGCGATCTCGAGCGCGCGCTTGGCGGTCTCCTGTCCCTTGACCTGCTTGAGGCCGCCGCCGCCGACCTCGCTTTCGACTATGCCGGGTTCGGGGTCGGGCAGTTGCTGCGTGCCTTTGAGGTGGTTGAGCAGGCTCGCCAGATCGGGCGCGGCGCAGACCGGTATCTCGCTCGCCCAGCGCGCTTCGGAGCCCTGCGCGCGTGGACAGATCAGACCGGCCTCCGCCTCGCTCGCGTGGATCGCCGCCAGCAGCACGCCGGGCGAGGGCACGATCCGCGCGTCGAGCGCCAGTTCGCCCACCGCGATCCAGTCGCCCAATTGCTCGGCATCGGTCACCCCCATTGCTGCCAACAGTGCCAGCGCGATCGGCAGATCGTAATGCGAGCCTTCCTTGGGCAGGTCGGCGGGCGAGAGGTTGATGGTGATCCGCTTGGGCGGCAGCGCAAGGCCCATGCTGGACAGCGCGGCGCGCACGCGTTCCTTGCTTTCGCCCACCGCCTTGTCCGCCAATCCGACGATATTGAACTTGGGCAGACCCGGCGCGACCGAGCACTGCACTTCGACGCTGCGCGCCTCGAGCCCGAGATAGGCCACTGTTTTGACCAAAGCGACCAGGTTTAATCCCCACCCCCGCAATCACCCCTATCTGATGGCGCGAAAGCCCCAGTTTGTCGAGGGTTAACGGGTTCACACTGGAGGTGAAGCAGCATGGTTAACAGCAAGTTAGCCATACCTCTTGAGCCGCTGGAAAGCGCCCGGGCGGCAAAAGATTGCCATGTTCAGAATTACAGCAATCCTCCTTTCCGCCCTTGGTACCCTGATCGCCGCTCCGGTGGCCGCACAATCGCTGACCCTGGTCAGCCTGCCGGTCGTCTATGTCGCCAGCCCGGTCGTCCAGCAGACGCACCAGGGCCGCGCCGTCGCGCCGACCGCCGTGGTCAGCCCCAAGGCCCAGCCCGAGCGGCAGAACCTTGCCGCGGTCCGTCCGCAGACCTACGCGCCCGCCGCGCTGCCGGTGTGGAAAGCCCCCGCCTTCATCGACCGCCGTTTCCGCGACTATAACCGCGGTCTTGCGCAGTACGGCCCGTTTCGCGTGATCGACGCGCGCCGCGTGGCGCTGGTGGGCGAAACCGATGCCACGACCCCGGGCTATTTCCGCGCGATGATGCGCGACTTCCCCGGCATCGAGCAGCTCGACATGGTCGAATGCCCGGGTACCCGCGATGACCGCGCCAACCTCAAGGTCGGCCGGATGATCCGTGCAGCGGGCCTCGTCACCCACGTTCCCGCGATCGGTTCGGTCCGTTCGGGTGCGGTTGAACTGTTCCTCGCCGGAGTCGACCGCGACATCGCGCATGGCGCCGAGTTCGCCGTGCACAGCTGGATGGATGCCTATGGCCGCGAAGCCGACGATTTCTCGTTCGACGCTCCGGAGAACCGCCAGTATCTCGACTATTATCGCGAGATGGGTATGAGCACCGACCAGGCGCGTGCGTTCTACGATTTCACCAATTCGGTTCCGCATGCGCGTGCCCTGTGGCTTGGTGCGAGCGACATGCGTCGCTGGTCGGGTCGCCCGCAGCAGGCCAAGACGCCCGCGCGGACCAAGGCCGTCCGGTCGGCCCCGACGCTAGCCTATGCCGACGTCACTTTTTCTTGACGCGAGAGGGCGGTTCGCCTAGGCGCGCGGCCCTGTAGGTCGTCGCTCGCAGGGGCGGCCCTTTTTGCTGGCCCGAATCACTCGAGCCGGCAGCCAACCGAAATCTTTTGTAAGGACGATCCGATGAAGCGGACATTCCAGCCCTCGAACCTCGTGCGTGCACGCCGTCACGGTTTCTTCGCCCGCAAGGCTACCCCGGGTGGCCGCAAGGTCCTCCGCGCCCGTCGCGCCCGTGGCCGCAAGAAACTCTGCGCGTGATGTGACGCGCCGCGCCTGAGGCGCGGCGACAATCGCACCACACTGGCGGGCTCCCATTCGGGGGCCCGTTCGCGTATCTGCCATCCATGCACCCGAGCCTCTCCATCATCCGCAAGCGCGCTGACTTCCTCGCGGCGAATCGCGGGCTGCGGGTTGCGCGCCCCGGCTTCGTGCTGCTTGCGCGGCCCAATGACGGGCAGGGCAAGCGCTACGGCATCACCGTGACCAAGAAGATCGGCAATGCGGTGGTGCGCAACCGGATGAAGCGGCGGTTTCGCGAATTGCTGTGGGACGCGCTGCCCGGTGCGGGCCTGCCCGATCACGATCATATCCTGATCGGCCGCGAGGGCGGGATCGAGCGCGATTTCGGCGCCCTGCGCGCGGAACTGGCCGCCGCGCTCGCGCGCGCTGCCGAGGGCAAGGGCGACCGTCCGCGCAGTCCGCGCCACAACCGCAGCCGCCGCGCATGAAATATCCGCTGATCTGGATCGCGCGGGCGTGGCAATTGGGGCCCAGCCTACTGCTGCCGTCGACCTGCCGCTACCATCCATCGTGCAGCCAGTATGCGATCGAGGCGCTGGGAAAATACGGCGCGATCAAGGGTGGATGGATGGCCTTCAAGCGTATATTGCGCTGCAACCCCTGGGGCGGCCACGGCCACGACCCGGTGCCCTAGTACTGTCTTGACAGGCTAAGACACCACCCCACATTCTGACTTTCGACCGGACAAAGACGGGACCGACCTTGGACAACCATCGCAATTTGATCCTCGCCATAGTGCTTTCCTTCCTGCTGTTGTTGGGATGGACCTCGGCGATGGACTACCTTTACCCGCAGCCCGAACAGGCGCTGGTCGGGGACCGGGCGGATACGCCGAGCGAACAGGCGAGCCAGGCGGCCGACGGGGCGGCAACGCGGCATTCGCGCACCGGCGGCCTCGTCGATCCGGCGATGCGCGCGCAGGAAGTGGCCGATCTGAAGACCGCGCTGGCCAGCCCCGACCGGCTGCCTATCGACGCACCACGCGTGGCGGGGTCGATCAACCTGCGCGGCGGGGTGATCGATGACATCGTGCTCAAGGGCTATAACGAGACCACCAGCAAGGATAGCGAGCCGGTTCGCATTTTCTCGCCTAGTGGCACGCCCGCGCAGCAATTCGCGCAATTCGGCTGGGTCGGTTCGAACCTCACGGTTCCCGGCCCGCAAACCTTATGGGAAGCCGATGGTGATGTCCTGACCGCCGACACGCCGGTCACGCTGACGCATGACAATGGCGAAGGGCTGACCTTCGCCATCCGCTATTCGATCGACGACAAGTTCATGGTCACCGCCGAACAGTCGGTTGCCAATAGCGGCGGCGCCCCCGTCGTCATCCAGCCCTTCGGCCTCGTCAATCGCACCAGTCGCACCGCGAGCGAGGATTTGTGGATCGCGCATTCGGGCCCGATCGGCGTATTCGGCGACAGCGCCGATTACGATGTCGATTACGACGATCTCGACGACGACCAGCGGATCTCGCCCGAAGGCCGCACCAGCTGGGCCGGCTTTACCGACATCTACTGGCTCGCCGCGCTCGTCCCGCAGGACGATACCGCGCCCGAAACCACCTTCCGCGCGCTGGGCGACGAAACCTATCGCGCCGACATGATCTACGAGCCCAGCAATCTGGCTGCAGGACAGGCATACACCGTCACCTCGCAGCTCTATGCCGGGGCCAAGGAAAGCGTGATCCTCGACAGCTACGAGGATGCCGGGCTGCAGAAGTTCGGCCTCGCGATCGACTGGGGCTGGTTCCGCTGGTTCGAAAAGCCGTTCCTGTGGCTGCTGCGCACGATCTACGACGCGGTCGGCAATTTCGGCATCGCGATTATCTGCCTGACGATCATCGTGCGCGGGGCCATGTTCCCGATCGCCCAGAAGGGCTTTGCCAGCATGGCGTCGATGAAGGCGATCCAGCCGAAGATGAAGGCGCTCCAGGAACAGTACAAGGACGACAAGCCTAAGCAGCAACAGGAGATCATGGCGCTCTACAAGAAGGAGAAGGTCAACCCGGTCGCGGGTTGCCTGCCGATGCTGCTCCAGATCCCGGTGTTCTTCGCGCTGTACAAGGTGCTCTATCTCGCGATCGAAATGCGTCACCGCGACTTCCTGTGGATCACGGACCTGTCCGCGCCCGATCCGGCCAATCTGGCCAATGCGCTGTCCTATGTCGGGATCGAGGTGCCGCAGTTCCTGATGATCATCTTCGGGCTCGGGGTGCTCGGTGTCCTGCTCGGCTTCACCATGTGGCTGACCTTCAAGCTCAACCCGAGCACGCTCGATCCGATGCAGCAGAAGATCTTCGACATCATGCCGTGGATCCTGATGTTCGTGATGGCACCGTTTGCCGCGGGCCTGCTGCTCTACTGGGTGACCTCGAACATCCTGACGCTGGCGCAGCAGAAATACCTCTATTCGAAGCACCCGCAGCTGCGCGCCGCGATCGAAGAGGACAAGGCGAAGAAGGCCGCCGAAGCGGCCAAGGCGGGCTCGTGACCGAAGCCGAAGCCGCCGAACAAGCCGCGCTCGAACGGCGCGCGGGCAAGCTGTTCTCGGGCCGGGTGGATTTCCTCCTCTCGGCACCGCAGCTCAAGTTCCTGCCCGAACCGACCGTGCCCGAGATCGCCTTCTGCGGGCGCTCCAACGTGGGCAAGAGCTCGCTGCTCAATGCGCTGACCGGGCGCAAGTCGATCGCACGCGCCTCGGTCACGCCGGGTCGCACGCAGGAACTCAACTTCTTCGAAGTGGGCGAACCCACGCTGTTCCGTCTCGTCGACATGCCCGGCTACGGCTTTGCCAAGGCGCCGGTGAAAGTGGTCGAGAAGTGGAAGAGCCTCGTGAAGACCTATCTGCGCGGCCGGCCCGTACTGGCCCGCACGCTGGTGCTGGTCGACGGGCGCCACGGCCCCAAGGATGTCGACCGCGAGATGATGACGATGCTCGACGAGGCCGCCGTGGGTTACCGCGTCGTGCTGACCAAGGCCGACAAGATGAAGGCCAGCGAACTCGCCAAGGTGATCGAGGCGACCGAAGCCGAGGCGCGCAAGCACGTCGCCGCCTTCCCCGAAATCCACGTGACCAGCGCGGAAAAGGGCATGGGTATCGGCGAACTAAGAGCGGCTGTGCTGGGGGACGCGGGGGTCTAGGTGGCATCCGCTTCGGAATGCTTCACTACTTTAGCGGCGTCCAAAAGAATGTGATCATCCGTCATTGCGAGGAGCCGCAGGCGACGCGGCAATCCATGGTGGATACCCGCCTTGCTTCAGCCGAGAATGGTCTCGTACAGGTCCTGCCATTCGGGATTTTCGGCTTCGATGAGGCCGATTTTCTTTGCGCGTGATCCTGCCTTCAACTGCTTCTCGCGAAGGATCGCATCTTCCATCGTCCCGTGCAGTTCCCACCACACCAATCGTTTACAGCCGTAGCGTTTGGTGAACCCCTCGACCGCTCCTTCACGGTGCTGCCACACGCGCCGGACGAGATCCGATGTCACCCCGACATAGATCGTACCCTTCTTGTGGTTCGCCATCGTGTAAACGGCAGGCTGGAATGTTTCGCGTGGCATGACCAAGGTTAGCTGACACGATGAGCGAAGCGGATCAATTCGGGACCTGAGCCGCCGTAAGAAACTCTGGCGAACTGGCTCTCCCGTCCGATCGCCATGGATTGCCACGTCGCCTGCGGCTCCTCGCAATGACAGGGAAATGAGACCTAGACCTAACGCGCAAACAGCATTGCGTCGTCGGCGAAGGCCTTCATTTCCAGAGCATTGCCGCTGGGATCGCGGAAGAACATCGTCGCCTGTTCGCTGGGTTGCCCCTTGAAGCGGATGGTCGGCGGTATCGCGAATTCGACAGCTGCCGCCTGCAATCGCTCGGCCAGGTTCTGCCAGTCACCCATCGCCAGCACCACGCCGAAATGCGGTACCGGCACGCCGTGCCCGTCGACCTGGTTGCTCGCGCGGTCGCCCGCTTCGCCGGGGGCAAGATGCGCGACGATCTGGTGGCCGTAGAAATCGAAATCGACCCAGTCCTCGCTCGACCGCCCCTCGGTGCAGCCCATGATCGCGCCATAGAAGCGGCGCGCTTCGGCAAGATCGTCGACGGGGAAGGCGAGGTGAAAGGGTCTGAGCGGCATGCTTACTCCGTCGCCCCTGCGGAGGCAGGGGCCTAGACATGGGGTCTTGCTGGCACACCTTGCGCCTGATGGAAACCGCATCGAGTATCGCTGCCGTCATCTGGATTCCCGCCTGCGCGGGAATGACGAACCGGGGCCGGGCGGCCTTGTCCGTTCAGCCTCGACAGTGCCCGGCCGGGCCTCTACCGCCGCCCCACGCAAGGTGGGTGCACACATGAAGCTGATCATCGGCAACAAGAATTACTCGAGCTGGAGCCTGCGCGGCTGGCTCGCGGCCAAGCAGTCGGGCCTGTCGTTCGAGGAAATCACCGTGCCGATGTTCGGCAAGCAATGGGATGCGCTCAAGAGCGAGGATGGCGGCACGCAGCCCTCGCACGGCAAGGTGCCGATCCTGTGGGACGACGAGGCGGTGGTGTGGGACAGCCTCGCGATCCTCGAATATCTCGCCGACAAGGTCGGGCGCGACCGGTTCTGGCCCAAGGACGCGGTGGCGCGCGGCATGGCGCGCTCGATGGTCGCGGAAATGCATTCCTCCTACCATGCGCTGCGCGGCGAATGCCCGATGAATGTGCGCAAGCGGTTCGAAGGCTTCACCCCGAGCGAGGCCTGCCGGCAGGACATCCTGCGCATTCTCGGGCTGTGGGCCGAAGCGCGCAGCCGCTTCGGCAGCGGCGGCCCGTTCCTGTTCGGCACTTTCGGCGCGGCGGATGTCTATTTCGCCCCCGTCGTGTCACGCTTCATCAGCTATCAGATCGCCGTACCCGGCTTCGCCGCCGCCTATATGCAGGCGGTGTGGGAGCATGAGTGGTTGCAGGCGTGGATCGAAACATCGGAAAGCGAAGAATGGGTCATCGAACAATACGAAACCATTGCCTGAGCGCATGCGCCGCGCTGGCGGCGTTGCTGCTCCCCGCGCAGGCGCAGGCTTGGGGCTTTTACGCGCATACGGTGACCGCCGATATCGCGCTGGAAAACGTGCGCCCGCAGACGCGCGCGGATATCGCCCGGCTGCTGCAGGCCTCGCCCCTGCTGGGCACGCCCGAGTGCGATCTGGACAGTCTGCAGGATGCGAGCGTGTGGCCCGACTGCCTGCGCGGCCAGTACTGGCGCTGGGGCTACACCTTCGCCTGGCACTACCAGACCGAGCCGGTCACCGAGGAATATGACGTGCGCAAGAACTGCTCGGGCCTCGGCTGCGTCAGCGCGCAGGTCGAACGCAACCAGCGCATCCTCGCCGATGAAAGCCTGCCCGACAATGTCCGGGTGGAAGCGCTCGCCTTCCTCGTCCACTTCATCGGCGACATCCACATGCCGCTGCATTCGGGCGATCACGACGACCGCGGCGGCAACGACCGCGAGGCCGCCTATGGCATCGTCCCGGGGCTGAACCTGCACTGGGTGTGGGACGGGCCGCTGGCCGAACGCGCGATCAGTGGCAATCCGCCGATCGCGCGGCGCTACAGCGCGGCGGAACGCGCCGAACTGGCGGGCGGCAATGCCGCCGACTGGGGCCGCGAAAGCTGGCAGATCTCGCGCGATTTCATCTATCCCGAAACCTTCGGCTGCGACCCGTGCGAGGGTGAACTGCCGCGCGCAACCGCGCTGTCGCAGGAATTGATCGAACGCTCGGCCCCGATCGCGCGGCGCCGCGTGCTGCAGGCGGGGTTGCGGATGGCCGAATATCTCGACCGCGCCTTCGAGCCGGGGCCGCTGCCCGAAGAGGCGCGCGACTAGGGCAGGCGTTCGGTCGGATAGCGAGTGCCGTCCTTGTGGGCATAGCCCTCGGCATCGAAGACCATGTCGATATCGGGATATTCGCCCGAATCCACTTCATTGCTGCCACCGCTAACGACCACAAAGACGCAATCGGCAGCCGAGCGGTTGTGCAGCCGGTGGCCATTTTCGACCCCTGCGGCCCATGCAACGACATCGCCGGGGCGGACCACGACCTCGCCCGTATCCTCGATCAGCACGGCCTCGCCTGCCAGCATGACCAGCAGCTCGTCCTTCTGCCGGTGCCAGTGCCGCTGCGAGGAGAAGGCATCGGGCTTCAGCACGACATGGCTGGCCCCCAAATGGGTCAGCCCCGCCACAGGTCCCAGCCGGCGGTACCAGCGCCCCTGCACCTCGGCATCGTAAGGGGCGGGGTAACCGGTTGCTTTGGTCTGGGGGATGGCATCGAGATCGAGCTTGGGCATCGCTGCGCACTCCTGCTAGCGCGTGCAGCATGACTGATGTTCTCGATCTCGCCAAGCGGCTGATGGCCGCGCCCAGCGTCACCCCCGCCACCGGCGCAGTGTTCGACGCGCTGGAAGCGATGCTGGTGCCGCTCGGCTTCGAGGTGACGCGGTTCACCCGCGGAGAAGGCGCCGTGGGCACGCCCGAAGCGCCGGTGGAGAACCTCTTCGCGATCCGCCGCGGGCCCGAAAGCTCGAAGCATCTCGCCTTCGCGGGGCATCTCGACGTCGTTCCGCCGGGTGGCGGCTGGACCAGCGAGGCCTTCGAACCCGAAGTGCGCGGCGAGCTGCTCTATGGCCGCGGCGCGGTCGACATGAAGGGCGCGATCGCCTGCATGGTCGATGCGGCGGCGCAGGTGCCTGCCGAAGCGGGGACGATCAGCTTCATCATCACCGGCGACGAGGAGGGTCCCGCGCTGCACGGCACGCGCGCGCTGATCGATTTCATGCGCGATCAGGGCCACCAGCCCGACCTCTGCCTCGTTGGGGAACCCACCTCGGTCAACCGGCTGGGCGACATGATGAAGATCGGGCGGCGCGGTTCGGTCAACATCTGGCTCGAAGTGCAGGGCACGCAGGGGCATGTCGCCTACCCGCACTTGGCCGACAACCCGATCCCCAGGCTGGTGGCGATGCTCGCCGAACTCGATGCGCTGGTGCTCGACGAAGGCACCGACTGGTTCCAGCCGAGCAGTCTCGAAGTGACCGAGATCGACGTGCCCAATGATGCACACAACGTGATCCCCGCGCTCGCCAAGGCGCGGATCTCGATCCGCTTCAACGATCTGCATTCGGGCGCATCGCTGTCCGAGAAGGTCGGCGCAATCGCGGAAAAGCATGGCGGCAGCGCGCTGCCGATCATCAGCGGCGAGCCGTTCCTGACCCCGCCGGGCGCCTTCAGCGACGCGATCGCGGCGGCGGTCAAGGCGGAAACGGGCGTCGATCCCGAACCCTCGACCACCGGCGGCACTTCGGATGCGCGGTTCCTGCGCGCGGTGTGCCCGGTGATCGAATTCGGGCTGGTCAATGCGACCATGCACAAGACCAACGAGGCGGTCGCGGTGGAGGATCTCGCCACGCTGAGCCGGATTTACGCGCGGATCGCCCGCGACGTGCTCGCCGGGTGAACGCGCGCCTCCTCACAAGGCTTTGCAAGCCACGATAACTGCGGCATGAATCCGCGCGCGGCTTTGACCGCTCGCAATGACAAGACGAGGGGTTGGGAAGTTGCTGAGGACCTGGTTCGAAATTCCGCTGTGGCAGCGCGTGATTACCGCGCTCATCCTCGGTGTGCTCACCGGCTGGGCCTGGGGCCCGGAAGCCGAAAGCATCAAGTGGATCGGCGATTTCTTCATCAAGTCGATCAAGATGTTGGTCGTCCCGCTGATCTTCTTCAGCCTCGTCTCGGGCGTCGCGGCGATCGGCGATTTGCGCAAACTGGGCGCGGTCGGCGGGCGGGCGATGCTCTTGTTCGTGGTCACCGGCCAGATCGCAGTCTGGCTCGGGCTGGGCCTCGGCACGCTGGTCCAGCCGGGCGCGGGGCTGGATACCGATGCGATCCAGAAGGGCGCGACGCCCGAACCCAACGAGACTTCCGCGGTGGACATGATCCTCTCGATCGTGCCCGAAAGCCCGGTGCAGGTGATGGCCGATGTCGCGGTGCTGCCGCTGATCGTGTTCAGCATGTTGATCGGCATCGGCATACTGATGGCCAAGGAAGACGGCATTCCCGTCCAGAAGGTCTTCGATAGCGGCGCGGTGATCATGCAGAAGGTCACCATGATCGTGATGGAGCTGACCCCCTTCGGCGTTTTCGCGCTGATGGCGTGGGTGGCGGGCACGCTCGGTCTCGATGCGCTGATCAGCCTCGCCAAGCTGGTCGGGCTCAACTACCTCGGCTGCCTGCTGATCATTACGCTGATCTACGGCAGCATGATCAAGTTCCTCGCCAAGCTGCCCGTGCGCGACTTCTTCCGCGGCATCCTCGATGCGATGGCGGTGAGCTATTCGACCGCCAGTTCCAATGCGACGCTGCCGGTCACGCTGCGCTGCGCCGAACGCAATCTCGGCGTGTCGAATTCGGTGGCCAGCTTCGTCATCAGCCTCGGCGCGACGATCAACATGAACGGCACCGCGATGTATCTCGGTCTCGCGACGCTATTTGGCGCGCAGATCTTCGGCGTCGACCTGTCGATGGGCGATTATTTCCTCATCTCGATCCTCGCGACATTGGGCGCTGTCGGCGCGGCGGGCATCCCCGGCGCGGGCCTGATCATGATGGCGCTGGTGTTCGGCGCGGTCGGCGTGCCGCTCGAAACGATCGCCTTCGTCGCCGGCGTGGACCGTATCATGGACATGATGCGCACCACCACCAATGTCAGCGGCGATGCTGCGGTAGCGACTACGGTGGCGGTGATGACGGGCGAGATCGACACGCGCGAGATGATCTCGGCGGACGACGTCTAAGCAGGGGCGCAGGGCGACCGACTATACAAGCATTTCGCTGGTGGAGGCCCGGCGCGACTATCTGGCGACCAGCACCACTGGCATGCCGATTGCGGGGCCGATTGCATGGGGCGGGCTGGCACTCGGCTATTGGCTCGTGCCCGAAGGCATCCGCGTTGCTGCCGTCGCCGGGGCTGCTGCGCTGACTTATGTTTACGCCATCATCGCCATGCGGAAACCCGCTTCGGTTCGCTGATCGACCGCGGCGGCCGATATCTTACGGGCTTGTGGTTAGCCGCCTCTTGATGAAGGATCAGCCAAGGAAGGTTCGACCGTCCAAACCCTCGCGGTGAGGGCGGGGCGCGATATTCCAAGGGTTCGCGCCGTGTCTGCTTTGAGGAAAAGAACCTATGACTTCAGGGATTGTGCGATCGGGTCTGGTGGCAATCATGATGGCCGGTTCGGCCCTGTTGGCGAATGCGCCCGCAGCGGCGGGCACTGCCGCCGAGGCCGAGCCAGTAGCAACCCCGGCACCCGCGCCATTTGTCGCGCCGGACTTCGCCGTCCCGACACTGGTGGAAGCCGAGCATTTCAAGATCGTCCCGCTCGGCCCCGACTTGGTCGAGGTCGATTTCGCGGCCTACATGTCTTCTATCGAACATCTGCAAGCGACCTTCACGCGCAGCACCAATTGGCCGCACGAGGGTATTACCGATGCCGACGCGATGCGGGATATGGAGACCGAACAGGCACGGTTCGCGAACCGCGAATCCTTTGCCTACGCAGTGCTCACGCCCGATGGCAGCCGCGAGCGCGGATGCATCTATGTCTATCCGAGCACGATCGATGGCTATGATGCCGTGGTCACGCTGTGGGTGACCAAGGCGGAGTATGACGCCGGATTTGACGCCGAGCTATACCAGTGGGCCACCGAATGGGTCCAGACGGACTGGCCCTTTGCAGATGTCGCCTATCCCGGTCGTGCGATCGAATGGGATCGCTGGGATGCGTTGGTCGCGGCAAACGCCAGCCAGGATGCGGCGCTACAATAGCAGCAAGAGCTGGCATCGGCTGGGTTATTGATCGGCATTGGTTGGCTGAACTCAGGCCGCGACCGGTTGCAGCTCCGCTTGCTCCGGTTCGGCTGGGTCGCCCGCGATCGCCGCCAGCCATAGCGCGCCGATATGCCGGTCGAGTTCGGGCGGATCGAACGGGTCGAGCCCCGAGCCGGGATAGAAGGTGACCTCGCCGAATTTCGGTTGGCCATCGATCTCGTAGAAATCGATCCGCGCAAAGTCGAAGGGCCGCGCCAGCGTCTCTGCTGCGGCCAGCATGCGGTCGAGATTCGCCGGCGCGGGGGAGGGCGGCTTGTCCGGCATCGAGACCTGCGTCCATGCCCGGTCGTAGAGCGTCCAGCGGTGATTGCGGCCGCGATCGAGATGCACCTGCACCAGCACCGCGTGCCCGCCGAAGACATAGATCTTGTAATCCACCGGCAGCCGGTCGCCGCTGCCGAGAAAGGGTTCGACGATGTAGCCGCGCGGCAGCTCGCGGTACGCCCATTCGTCGAGCCACAGGCCATAGGGCCTGCGCGTCCAGCCCGCCGCCCGCCGCCGCGCCGCCTGCCAGTCCGCCGCGTCATGGCACACCACGTTCTGGTTGCAGCCATGGCTGGCCTTGAGAATGAACGGAAAGCGGGCGGGCGGGCCTGCGGGCAGGACGTTGCCCGTCCAGCGCGTGGGGATGATCCATTGCTCGCCCAGCAGCTTTGCGGCCTGCTGCTTGGCGGAAACCTTGTCGACCCACGCGGGCAGCAAGGGATTGCGGTCCTCCAGCTTGCGCTGCTGCACCAGTTCGGTGAAGCGGCGCGGGCGGCGCAGGTCGGGCCAGCGGCGGTGGCGCCACAGATAGGTGAGCCCGATCCGGACCTTGGGCAGGGGCAGGAGCCAGTGCGGGAGGGAGGGCAGCTTCCGCAGGTCCATCGTCAGCGATACGCCGGTCGCGGGTTTGCGTTCCGCACGGGGTGAACCGGAGAAGGGGGCGGGGGCCGTTGCACCTAGCGCCCCCTGGGCTTCTCCAGCACCTTCTTGCGATAGCTGCACAGATCGACCACCGGGCAGCGCCAGCATTCGGGCGTGCGCGCCTTGCAGATATAGCGGCCGTGCAGGATCAGCCAGTGATGCGCGCCCAGCCGGAAGGGCTGCGGCACGCGCTTTTCCAGCTTGGCCTCGACCTGTTCGGGCGTCTTGCCCTTGGCGAGGCCGGTGCGGTTGCCGACGCGCAGGATATGCGTGTCGACCGCGAAGGTTTCCTGCCCGAACCAGCAATTGAGCACGACATTGGCGGTCTTGCGGCCCACGCCGGGCAGGCGGACGAGATCCTCCCGCGTGTCGGGCACTTCGCCACCATATTCGTCGACCAGCAGCTGGCTGAGCGCGATCACGTTCTTGGCCTTGGAATTGAACAGGCCGATGGTCTTGATGTGCTGCTTGAGCCCGTCTTCGCCCAGGGCGAGCATCGCCTGCGGCGTCTCGACTTCGCGGAACAGCGCGCGGGTGGCCTTGTTGACGCCGACATCGGTTGCCTGCGCGGAGAGCGCGACAGCCACCACCAGCTGGTAGGCATTGCCATATTCCAGCTCGGTCTCTGGCGCGGGATTGTCCTCGGCGAGCCGGCGGAAAAACTCGAAGATCTGGTCCTTGGTCATAATCGGGCGGTCACTCGGGGATCGAGCCTTCCATGTCTTCCAATGCGCGCGCCATCGCTTCGCGGCGGCGCTGCATTGCATCGCTGAAGGCGGCGGCGACGATGCCGGTGGGCAACGCCACCAGCAGCACTCCGCCGATTGCCACCACCGAACCGATCAGCCGCCCCGCAGTGGTCACCGGATAGACATCGCCATAACCGACCGTGGTCAGCGTGATCACCGCCCACCACAGCGCGCGCGGGATCGAGCCGAACTGCTTGGGCTGCAGGCTGCCCTCGACCCAATAGAGCCCTGCCGCGCCCAGCAGGACCAGCACCAGCGCCAGCGTGGCGCAGACGATCAGGTCGTAGCTGCGTTCGCGCAGCGCGGCGCCGATTTCGCGCATCGCGGCGGAAAAGCGGCTGAACTTGAGGATCGAGACGATCCGCAGCAGCCGGATGACGCGCAGCACCGCGGCATTCGCAATGAAGAAGGGCGCCAGGCTCACTGCGACCACGATCAAATCGATGATCCCGATCGGCGACAGGATGAAGCGCCAGCGCTTGGCCCAGGCCGAACCCGGCCCCTCGCGTTCGGGCGCGGCATAGATGCGCCCGAGATATTCGACGAGGAAGATCGTGCCGAAGACGAACTCGGCAATCAGGATTTCGCGCTGGTAGGGGATGCGGATCTGCGGCTCGGTAGCGACGATCCCGACCAGCAATGCCAGCAGGATCGTCCACACCACGAAGATGTTGAGCCCCGTCAGCCGGCCGTTCGGCCAGGAGCCGATATGCAATTGCCGGTGCAGGCGGGCGCGCAGGGTCACAGGGTCAGATCCCCAGCACCTGGTCCATCGAATAGCGGCCGGGATCGCGCCCGATCATCCATTCGGCCGCGCGCACTGCGCCGCGCGCGAAGATCGAGCGATTCTCCGCGCTGTGCGACAGGGTGATGCGTTCTTCCTCGCCCGCCAGGATCGCGCTGTGTTCGCCCGCCACGGTGCCGCCGCGCAGGCTGGCGAAACCGATCGCGCCTTCCTCGCGCGCGCCGGTGTGCCCGTCGCGTCCGCGTTCGGAATGGCTGGCGAGGTCAATCCCGCGCCCCCCGGCCGCAGCTTCGCCGAGCAGCAGCGCGGTCCCGCTGGGGGCATCGACCTTGCGCCGATGATGCATCTCGAGGATTTCGATATCCCAATCGGGGCCGAGCCGCGCGGCGGCCTCGCGGACCAGATGCGCGAGCAGCGTCACGCCGAGCGAGGTATTGCCCGTCTGCAGCACCGGCACCGCGCGCGCGGCATCGTCGATCGCGGCATGATGCCGCTCCTCGAGCCCGGTCGTGCCGATCACCAGCGGTACGCCGGCGCCGATCGCGGCGTGGAGGTTGATGCACAGCGCGCCGGGGGTCGAAAAATCGACCAGCACCTCGCTTGCATCGGCCAGCCCGGCCGCGTCGCCGCCCTTGTCGATCCCGCCCGCCAGTTCATGCCCGCTTGCACCGATCACGGCGGCAAGCGCATGGCCCATGGCGCCTTCGCACCCGATAATCCCGATCCGCGCCATTGTTTCCCCTATCGGCCATGGTTCATGGCCGGTCTTTGACATGCCCTACCGCATCGCTACTTGAGGGCAAATGACCGATATGCGCAACATCGTGATCCTCACCGGGGCAGGTATCTCCGCCGAAAGCGGGATCGATACCTTCCGCGATGGCGGCGGCCTGTGGGAACAGCACCGGGTCGAGGATGTCGCCACGCCCGAGGCCTTCGTGCGCGATCCCGATCTCGTGCTGCGCTTCTACGACCAGCGGCGCGAGGCGATCCAGGCCAAGCAGCCCAATGCCGCGCATGAGGCGATTGCCCGGCTCGATGCGGAATGGGACGGCGAGCTGCTGGTGGTGACGCAGAATGTCGACGACCTGCACGAGCGGGCAGGGGCGCGCCGCGTGCTGCATATGCATGGCACGCATCTCAATGCCTGGTGCACTGCCTGCGATACCCGTTCGCGCTGGACCGGGCCAATGATCGACCGCCCGCCATGCCCCGCTTGCGGCAGGCCCGCGCTGCGGCCCGATGTCGTTTGGTTCGGCGAAATGCCTTACGAAATGGAGCGCATCCATGCCGCGCTGCGGCAGGCGGATCTATTCGTCTCGATCGGCACCTCGGGCGCGGTCTATCCCGCGGCAGGTTTCGTCCAGGACGCCCGCGAAATGCGCGTCCGCACGCTCGAACTCAATCTCGAGGCGAGCATGGGATCGCGCTGGTTTCACCAGTCGCGGCACGGACCGGCGACGCAGGTGGTCCCCGAATGGGTCGCGGAAGTCCTAGGCGGCTGACCCGCAGGCGGCGCAGGCGGGGTCCTTGGCGATGGTGAAGCTGCGCATGGCGGGCTTCAGCCCGTCGAGCAGGTGGACCCGGCCCCAATCGGCCTCGCCCAGCGCGCTGACCCCGTCGAGCAGGATGCGCACTGCCTGCAGCGCCGCGAAGGTCGCCACCCAGCCGGCCATCGCGCCGAGCATGCCGTCCTCGGCGCAGGTGTCGCAATCCTCCGCATCGAAGGCGTCACCCACGAAGCAGCGGTAGCACGGCTGGTTGGGAAGGTGTCCGGCAAAGGCACCGACCTGCCCCTGAAAGCGCCCGACCGCCGCCGAGAGCAACGGAACGCGCTCCGCCACGCAGGCATCGGCAACCGCCAGCCTTGTGGCGAAATTGTCGGTCCCGTCGAGAATCAGATCGGCATCGACCACCAGTTCGTGCGCATTGTCGCGCGTGATCCGGCGGTCGCTAATGGTGACATCGAGCGCGGCGTCGAAGCCGGTTACCCAGCGCTTGGCGATCACCGCCTTGCCGTGGCCGACATCGCGTTCGTTATACAGCGTCTGGCGCTGGAGATTGCTGGCATCGACCCGGTCGTCATCGACCAGCGTCAGTTTCCCGATCCCCGCGCCCGCCAGATATTGCAGCGCGGGTGAGCCGATCCCGCCCAGGCCCACCAGCACCAGATGCTTGCCCGCCAGCGCGACCTGGCCCGCGCCGCCCACTTCGGGCAGCACGATATGCCGCGCAAACCGGTCGAGACGGCCCGGTGGCAGGCTCATTCCAACTCGTCCTCCGGTTCGGGCAGCCGTTCGCGGCGAAAACCGTGCATGCCGTGCCACCATTGCAGCGCGATCACCCCGCCTTTGGCGGGCTGCAGTGTGACCAGCATGAAGATCACCGCCAGCGGCAGGATGATGGCGAGGATCGCCATGCTCGACAGCGCGAAGTCGCTCGCGAGGATGATCAGCACCGGCGCGAGCAAATGGCCGGTGACGAAGATCGAGACATAGGCCGGAAAATCGTCCGCGCGCTGCCCCGAGATATCGAGGCCGCAGGCAGGACATTGGTCATGCGGCTTGAGCCATTTGCGGAACAACGGCGCTTCGCCGCACCGCGGGCACCGGCACCGCGCGCCGCGCCACAGAGCGGCGCCGAAGGAAGCGGGCAGGGCGATATCGGCGCGCGGGGCGGCGGGTGGTGTCTGCGGCATGCAGGCTCTTTGGCGCGCGCGATGGCGCCTGTCGACAGCTCTGTGCACAGAGCTGTCGAAGCGGTGTGAACGGGGTGGGGAGGAAATGCGCGGGTACGCGCTTTATCCCGTCAGCTTTCGAGCTGTCTCAGCAGGCTGCGCACATCGCCATCCATGTCGGCATCGCGCTGGCGCAAATCCTCGATCAGCCGCACCGCGTGGATCACGGTCGAATGGTCGCGCCCGCCGAACTTGCGCCCGATTTCGGGATAGCTGCGCGGGGTCAGAACCTTCGACAGATACATCGCCACCTGCCGCGGCCGCACCACGGCGCGCGCGCGGCGCTTGGAGCTCATCTCGCTGCGGTCGATACGGTAGAACTGGCATACGGTGCGCTGGATCTCGTCGATCGTGATCCGGCGGCGGTTGGCCGACAGGATATCGGTCAGCTGCTCCTCGGCCAGCTGGAGCGAGACTTCCTGCCCGGTCAGCTGCGCATAGGCGATCAGCTTGTTGAGCCCGCCGACCAGTTCGCGGATATTGCGCGTAATGGTGCGGGCGAGGAAGTCGAGCACGTCCGCAGGCACATCGAGCGGCGCGAAACGCGTCAGCTTGGAGGTGAGGATCTTCTTGCGCAGTTCGATGTCCGCGGCCTGGATATCGGCGACGAGGCCCATCGACAGGCGGCTGAGCAGGCGCGGTTCGACCCCGTCGAGCGCTTGCGGCGCACGGTCGGCGGCGAACACCAGCCGCTTGCCTTCGGCGAGCAGCGCATCGATCGTATAGAGCAGTTCTTCCTGCGCACTGGCCTTGCCGATGATGAACTGGATATCGTCCACCAGCAGCAGGTCGAAGCTACGCAGCCGGGCCTTGAATTCGAGCATCTGGTTGGCCTTCAGCGCCTGGACGAATTCGACCATGAAGCGTTCGGCGCTGCAGTAGAAGATGCGGCTGCGCGGATGTGCCTGCAGGAAGGCGTGACCGGTGGCGTGCAGCAGGTGCGTCTTGCCCTGGCCGGTGGCGGCCTTGAGGTAGAGCGGGCTGAACTGCGGCTTCTCGGTCGCGCCCATGCGCTGCGCGGCATTGAACGCCAGCACATTGGCTTCGCCGGTGATGAAGGCGGCGAAGGTGAGGCTGGGGTCGAGCCCGACCGAACTGGTGAAACCGGTATCGCCCAGCGTGTCGGCGCCGATCGCCATCATCGAGGTGTCGGCCCCGTCATTGGCCGGGCGGCGTCCGTCCGAATGGAGGCGCAGATCGGCGACCTGGCGGCGTCCGGGGTGGACTTGGATGCGGACGTCGCGCACTTCGCTGCGCGCGATCTTCCACGCCAGGCTGAGCCGGTCGGCAAAGCGGTCCTTGACCCAATTGGCGCTGAATTCGGTGGGGAGGAACAGGTCGAGCGTACCGCTGTCCTTGTCGATCCCGCCGACCTGGATCGGCTTGATCCACTGGCTGTGGAGCTGGTGACCAAGATCCTTGCGCAGACCCTGGCTGATATCGGCCCAGTCCGCCGCCAGGTTCACTGCCTCTTGATCTTCCATGAAATCGTCCTGTGCCTTGCGCGAACCAATGTCTGATGCCTTACGCATTCTTGTATCATCCCCCGGTGAACGCCGCGGCGCCACTCGTTTGCTTCTAACATTGGCAAGGCCGGGCACAGCATCGCCACACTCCGGAATCGGTGCATCCGAAGGTCGCCCTCGCTCGTCGATAATCTAAAGGTCCGGGCTGTCCCGCCCCGAACCGAGAACCATTGTGTAGGTCGCTCGCCGGATGAGTCGCAAGGGGGATAACTGCAAAAAATCTGAAATATACTTGTTGACTCACGTGTAAGCCGCAGGCCCCCGTTCAAGTGACGGATATTACTTGAGTTCGCCCAAATTTACGCTGCGAATCGTGAGTTTCGCGTGGGTTTTGTTACGAATGCATTTCAGGCCAGTATTCGAATGCAACTGAAATACGACAAAAGGGCCGCCGGTTAACCCGACGGCCCCACGAATACTGTCGAAGCCGGTCCCGGGACCGGCGAATCTCTTAGAGCGAAGCGACCCGCTTCGTCAGGCGGCTCATCTTGCGCGCCGCAGTGTTCTTGTGCAGCACGCCGCGGGCGACACCGCGCGCCAGTTCCGGCTGCGCGCTCTTGAGCGCCGTCTGTGCGGTGTCCTTGTCGCCGCCTTCGATCGCGACTTCCACCTTCTTGAGGAAGTTGCGGATGCGGCTCATGCGGGCACCGTTGATTTCGGCGCGGTTTGCGTTGCGACGGATGCGCTTCTTGGCTTGCGGCGTGTTGGCCATGTTTGTCCTCGTCAGGCCGCACGGCATGCGCGGCGGGAAATCTCGTAAGTGCGTGCGAAAAGGCGGCATGGGCCGCCGGAAAGCGGCGCACTTAGCGGCGCGCCTCCGAATCGTCAAGCAAATCGTCGGCCATTCGCGGAACCGCGTGCATCGGCTCCGGCAGCGCCTATATGGTCTGTCCCAGACGAAAGGACAAGCCGTGAGCGACAAGCCCGAACACACCGCCGCCGAATGGCGCGAGAAGCTGACCCCCGAGCAATTCCACGTGCTGCGTGAAGCCGGGACCGAGCGTGCCTTCACCGGCAAATACGACAAGCATTACGATGCCGGTGAATATTACTGCGCGGGCTGCGGCCAGAAGCTGTTCGAGAGCGGCGAGAAATACAACAGCGGCTGCGGCTGGCCCGCCTTTACCGCCCCTGCCGAAGGCGAGGCGGTCGACGAGCACCGCGACGTGTCGCACGGGATGATCCGGACCGAGGTGACCTGCGCCAATTGCGGCGGGCACCTGGGCCATGTCTTCCCCGATGGGCCCCCCGATCGCGGCGGTTTGCGCTATTGCATCAACTCCGCCGCGCTCGATTTCGAGCCCGAGGATTGAGGCGTCCAACCGCGCATGGCTTCTGTTCACGCTTGGTTAGACCTCGCCATGCAAGGTCGAGGCACTTATAGGGCGGCGAGCAACAAGGGTGCCAGCATAATCGATGGATAGACGAGGGAGCCGCCGCAAGAGTTCGGCGCGCAAGGAACGCGCTGCACGGGCCGCAGCGGACAAACCGCAAAGCTGGTTCGCACGCTGGACCCGCCGCCTCGTCGTCTGGGGCGGCGCGCTGGCGCTGCTCGTGGCGCTGTTCCTGGCGCTCGCCGTGGGATTTTCCGCGCGCTCGATGCCGACCTATTACCAGCTGAAAGCGACGCAGAACGCGCAGACCATCGTGGTGCGCGCGCGCGACGGGACCGAGATTGTCGAACTCGGCCCCAGCTTCGGCAAATGGCTGACCTCGGACGAGATTCCGCAGGTGATGAAGGATGCGATGATTTCGGTCGAGGACCGGCGGTATTATTCGCATTTCGGGATCGACCCCTGGCGCACCGGCGGTGCGATCATCGAAGGGCTGACCGGTTCGCGCGAACGCGTCGGCGGGACCTCCACGCTCACCCAGCAGCTCGCGCGTAACGTCTTCCTCAACAACAACCGCTCGCTCGACCGCAAGCTGCGCGAGGCGATCCTCGCCATGGCGCTCGAGTGGAAGTTCTCGAAGGAGCAAATCCTCGAGCTCTATCTCAACAAGGTCTATTTCGGCGGCGGCGCCTATGGCATCGACAGCGCCAGCCGGAAGTTCTTCAGCCATCCCGCGACCGAACTGTCGGTTGCCGAGGCGGCGATCATCGCCGGGCTGGTCAAGGCGCCCAGCCGCTATTCCCCCACCGCCGATGTCGACGCCGCGGTGGGCCGCGCCAGCGTGGTGCTGCGGCTGATGAAGGAACAGGGCCGGATCGCGCCCGATGTGACCGTCGATCCCAGCGCGGTGAAGCTCAAGGAAGAGGCGGGCCAGAATTCGGTGCGCTACTTTACCGACTGGGCGCTGCCGCAGCTCGACCTGCTGCTGCCCGAGACCTTCGAGCCGATCGAGGTGTGGACCACGCTCGATGTCGGGATGCAGCGCGCCGCCACCGCGTCGATCAAGTCGAACACGCCCGACGGGGCGCAGGGCGCACTGGTCAGCATGGACCGCGACGGGGCGATCCTCGCGCTGGTCGGCGGCACCGATTATGTCGCGACCAATTACAACCGCGCGACCGATGCGCTGCGCCAGCCGGGCTCGGCGTGGAAACTGTTCGTCTATCTCGCCGCGCTCGAGGCGGGCTATACGCCCAATGACCGCGTCGTCGATACGCCGGTCGAGATCGACGGGTGGAGCCCGCGCAATTCGAGCGGGCGCAATGTCGGCGAAATCGATCTGCGCACCGCCTTCGCCTATTCGATCAACACGGTCGCCGCGCAGCTGGGCAATGAAGTCGGCTTCGGCACCGTCGCCTCGATGGCCCGGCGGTTCGGCATAACGACCGAGATCAACACCTATCCTGCCATGGTGCTGGGTTCGAACGAAGTGCGGCTGATCGACATGACCCGCGCCTTTGCCGTCGTGTCGGCAGAGGGGGCTTCGGTCGAACCGCATGGCATCCTCAAGGTCGAAACCGCCGATGGCGAATTGCTCTACCAGCACGAACCCGCGCGTTCGTCGCAGCTGGTGCCCGATTATGTCGCTGCCGGAATCACCGACCTGTTGCAGACGGCGGTTGCCACCGGCACCGGCCGGGCGGCGCAGATCGGGCGCCCGGTGGCGGGCAAGACCGGCACCACCAGCTCGAACAAGGATGGCTATTTCGTCGGCTTTTCCAGCGGGATCACCACCGGCGTGTGGATGGGCCGCGACGACAATGCGCGCGTCGGCGGCCTGCAGGGCGGCACCGCGCCTGCGCGCGCCTTCGCCGCCTATATGCGTTATGCGGTCAAGGATCGCCCGGTGGTCGAATTCGACACCGATCTCCAGCTGCCCGAATGGCAGCTCGAGCCTGACGACGAATACATGCTCGGCGATCCGGAGGATTATTACTTCATCGACGAGCAGGGCAATCTGATCGAGCCGGGTACGAGCGACAGCTCGCGCGGCGATCCCTTCGCCGACGATTTCGACCGGACGCTCGACCCGACGCGTCCGCGCACGCCGGCCGTACCCGCGCCGCGTGCACCGCAGCAGCCGCCCCGCGGTGCCGATGGCGCGCCGCAGGCGATCGGCGACGATTTCCTCGACGAGGCGACCGGCGGGCGGCGCGAACCCGGGCCGCAGCAGACCCCGCGCCCCAACAATTAGCCGGGCGGATATGAAAAGGGCGGCCCCCGCGAAATGCGAGGGCCGCCCTTGGCATGTCTGATAGCGGCTTTAGCGCAGGCGCACCGCGACATAGGCCGGCTGGCGACCACGTTGCTGGATGCGCAGCAGCACCGCTTCGCGGTTCTCGCTTTCCGCGGTGCGGATGGTGTTCTCCAGATCCTGCATGCTGGTCACTGCGCGATAGTTCGCGGTGAGGATGATGTCGCCGCGCTGCAGCCCCTTGCGGGCCGCATCGGAGTTCCGGTCGACCCCCGCCACGACAAGCCCCTGCGTGTCGGTGCCGACGCCCAGCTGGCGCGCGATCTGCGGCGTCAGCGGCAACACCTGCAGGCCGAGCTTTTCCTCGATCACGGCGTTGTCGCTCGCTTCCATCGGATCTTCGTCCTCGGCATCGGGGTCGAACTGCTGCTGCTGGCGCAGTTCTTCCTCGCTCGGACGCTTGCCCACGGTCACATTGACGCGGCGCGTCTGTCCGTCGCGGATCAACTCGACCGGGATCGTGGTGCCCGGCGGGGTGTTGGCGACGAGATAGGACAGCGACTGGTCGGGCGTGACCGTCTGGCCGTTGATCTTGGTCACGATATCGCCCGCGCGAATGCCCGCCTCGTCGGCCGCCTCGCCCGGCTGGACCGACTGGATGAACTCGCCGCGGTTCTGCTCGATGCCCAGCGAATCGGCGAGATCGTCGGTCACCGGCTGGATCGAGACACCCAGATAGCCGCGCTCGATTTCGACGCCGTCGCGCAGCTGCTTGACGATCGGTGCGGCGATCTCGGCGGGAATGGCGAAGCCGATCCCCACGCTGCCGCCCGAAGGCGAAAAGATCGCATTGTTGATGCCGATCACATTGCCCTGCATGTCGAACAGCGGGCCGCCTGAATTGCCGCGATTGATCGCGGCATCGGTCTGGATGTAGCGGTCATAGGCGCCGCCCTGGCCGGTGTTGCGATAGACCGCCGAGACGATGCCCGAGGTCACCGTTCCGCCAAGCCCGAAGGGATTGCCGATCGCGACCACCCAGTCGCCCGGACGGGCCTGCGCCGAATCGCCAAACTCGACGAAGGGGAAATCCGCGCCGCGATTGATCTTGAGCACGGCCAGATCGCTCTGCGGGTCGGTGCCGACCAGTTCGGCGTTGTATTCGGTCCCGTCGGGCATGGTGACGGTGATTTCCTCCACCGTCCCGCGCCCGGTCGGGCTGACCACGTGATTGTTGGTCACGACATAGCCATCGGCCGAAATGATGAAGCCCGAGCCCAGCGACTGGCCTTCGCGATATTGCGGTTGCTGTTGCTGGCTACCGCCGCGGCGGTTGAACAGGCCCTCGAACGGGGTGCCGGCGAAGGGATTGCCGCTACTGCCCGAAACCTCGATCCGCTGGCGGGTCGAGATATTGACCACTGCGGGCTGCAATTGCGCGGTCAGGTCGGCAAAGCTTTCGGGAGCGCCGGCACGCGGGACGACGCGGGCCATGTGGCTGTCGTCGTTCTGGGCGACCTGGGCGCCGGCCGGGTAGCCGGTCGCGAGCGAGATCGCGGCGCCGCCTACCAGCAGCGCGCTCGTCACGGAATATGCATATCGCACGGGCTTCACGTCCTTTTCGTCCTCTTCTCTAAAATGCAGGCGCCGCGGTCGGCAGCAAAGCTACCGCCATGCGGACCTGGCGTTCCGGCGGGCGATTTTCGCCCCCGCCGGTGAATGCCATTTGAACGGCGCGGACGCCGCTCGACGAACCGTCAACGACGCCCGCGGAACTGCCGCAGATACTCATTGTCCGGCGACAGGATGATGCTGCTTTCCGACGGGTTATCGCCATTGGAGAAGGTCGCGTCATAGCTCTGCATCGCACGGTAGAAGTCGTAGAATTCGGCGTCCTTGCCAAAGGCTTCGGCATAGATCCGCGCGCCTTCGGCATCGGCCTCGGCGCGAATGATCCGCGCGTCGCGGCTGCCGCCGGCCCGGATCGTGCGGGCTTCGCGCTCACGATCCGATTCCATCCGGCGGAAGGCCGATTGCAGCGGCGCTTCGGGCAGGTCGGTGCGCATGATCTTCACATCGACCACCTCGGCCCCGTACTGCCGCGCCTGGCGGTCGAGATTGGTGCGAACATTGGCCAGCGCGCTGCCGCGTTCGGCGGTCAGCATGGCCTGGAAGGTCCGGCGGCCGAGTTCCTGGCGCAGCACCGAGTTGAGGATCGGCTCGAGCGCATTGCGCACGCCATCGGTAGAACCGGCGCGTTCGACCATGCGGACCGGGTCGGTAATGCGGAAGCGGGCATAGGCATTGACGAGCAGGCGCTGCTGGTCGGCCGAGAGAACCTCTTCATCGGTCATCTCGAGATCGAGCAGGCGCTTCTCGACGCGGCTGACCCTTTCGATGATCGGCATGCGGAAATAGATGCCCGCGCCGGTCGTGCCATTGGGCGTATTGACCGTGCCGACCGGCTGGCCGGTACGGATGATGACGACCTGCTCCTCTTCGGGAACGACATAGGCGCTCATCATGAAAGCGATCACCGCCACGGCGAGTGCGATGACCCAGTTGCGGTGTTTCTGCAGGAAAGTGCTCATCTTACTGGCCTCCCGGTGCCGTGACAGTGGTCGCGGGCTGCTGCGACCGTCGGCGAATCTCGGGCAGCGGCAGATACGGGGTCACATTGTCGGTTTCGACGATTGTCTTGTCGGTCTGGCTCAGCACACGCTCCATGGTTTCGTAATAAAGCCGTTGGCGGGTAACCTGCGGGGCCAGGCGGTATTGTTCATAGACCTTGTTGAAGGCTTCCGCCTCACCCTCGGCCTGGGCGAGCACCTGCTGGGCATAGCCGCGCGCCTGGTTGCGCGCCGCATCGGCATTCTGTTCGGCGACCTGCACGTCGCGGAAGGCATCGACGACCTGCGCGGGCGGATCGGCCTTTTCGATTTCGACACCCAGCACGCGGACGCCCGCGCCATAGCTGTCGAGCGTGGCCTGCATGCGCTCGCGCACGTCGAGTTCGATCGCTGCACGGCCCTGGCCCGAGAAGGTCTCGTCGAGCTCGGTTTCGGCGACCGAGGCGCGCATCGCGGCTTCGGCGGCTTCGTTCACCGTCTCGATCGGATCGACGACGCGGAACTTGTAGCCCTCGAGGTCCTTGATGTTCCAGCGGACGATATAGCTGAGATCGACAAGGTTCTGGTCGCCGGTCAGGATCAGTTTGACCTGGCTGTCACCGCCCGGAATGCGCACCGAACGGACGCCTTCGACATCTTCGACATCGACCGTTTCGATCGGGAAGGGGGCGGTGATCTGCAGGCCCGGGCGCAGCGTGCGGGTGTACTCGCCCAGCGTCTTCACCACGGCCTGCTGCTGCGGACCGACAAGGTGGAAGCTGGTCGCGAGCAGGCCGAAGACAATGATCCCGATGACTGCGATCGGGAACCAGCTCTTGCCGCCGGGGCGCTGGGGAAAGCGGAAATTGGGACCACCGGGGCCGCCGCCGCTGCGGCGCGGGCCTTCGGGGCCGCGGCTTTTGAAGATATCCTCGATATTGGGGGCGCGGCGGCCATCCTCGCCGCCACCCGGCGGGAGCCAGGGATTGCGCGGGCCGCGGGGTTTGTCGCCGCCCTTACTGCCCTCGGGCTTGTCGTCATCTCCGTCATCCCCGGAGCCGCCGCCCCAAGGGCTTTTGTTGCCCGCCATTGCCAGGGAAATCCTCTGTCCGAACCCGTCAAAAATTCTCATGTCTTTCCTTATAGGTGCGCCGCCACGGAAAAACAGGGGTTGCCGCGCGCTTTTCGATGCTACAGCAGCCGCGCCCATGAGTTCGACCGATCCGAAATCGCTGCTTCCCGCCAGCCTTGCCGACCGCGTTTCCGCGCTGACCATCAAACAGGGCCGGGCGATTGCCGTGGTCGATGCCGCCGGGCTGGGTGAGCAGGAGCGCGCCGATATCGAACGCGCGATCACCGATATCCTCAGTGAGCGCGACGATGTTTCCGAAACCCGCGTGGTCATGACCGCCGAGCGCCGGCAGCGGCGGCTGATCGCCGTCGGCAGCGGCAAGGGTGGGGTGGGCAAATCCACGCTGACCGCCAATCTGGCGATCGCGCTGGCGCGGCTGGGCCACAAGGTCGGGCTGGTCGATGCCGATATCTACGGTCCTTCGCAGCCGGTCATCCTGGGCAATCAGGGCAAGAAGCCGATCGCTCGCGATGAAAAGCTGGTCCCGGTGGAGAGCGAGTTCGGCATTCCGGTGCTGTCGATGGGGCATCTGGTCGAACCCGGTCGCGCGCTGGCATGGCGCGGGCCGATGGCGGGCAATGCACTCACGCAATTGATCGATGCCCATTGGGGCGATGTCGATACGCTGCTGGTCGATCTGCCGCCGGGCACGGGCGATGTGCAACTGACCATGCTGCAGCGGTTCAAGCCGATGGGTGCGGTGCTGGTTTCCACGCCGCAGGACCTCGCGCTGATCGATGCGGCGCGCGCAGGCCAGCTGTTCGACCAGGCCGAAGTGCCGGTGATCGGGCTGGTCGAGAACATGGCGGGCTATGTCTGCCCGCATTGCGGCGAACTGTCCGATCCCTTCGGCAGGGGCGGGGTCGAAACCGCTGCCGAGCGGCTCGAACTGCCGTTCCTTGGCCGGATCCCGCTCGATCTTGCCATCAGGGAGGGCAGCGATCGCGGCCAGCCGCCCGCCTGCGGTACGGACGCGCTCGCCGCGCCGTTCCACGATATTGCCGCCAAGGTCGACGCATGGATTGGCGCGCAAAGCTGACCGCGCTTCCCGTAACGCGGCGCCAGCTGATTGCGGGCGCTGCGGTGGGCGGGGGATTGGGCGTGGCCTGGTGGCTGTGGCCGCGTCATTACACCAGCCCGCTGACCCCCGGTCCCAATGAACGCGACTTCGGCGGCTGGATCACCATCGGCCGCGACGGAGTGGTCACCATGGCGGTGCCGCAGCTCGAAATGGGGCAGGGCGTCACGACCGTGCTGGCCCAGGTGGTGGCGGTCGAACTGGGCGCCGACTGGCGCCAGGTCGCGGTCGAACCCACCCCGCCCGCGGGGCTCTACGCCAATATCCCGCTGGCCGCGAAATGGGCCCCGCTCTGGTCCAACCTGCCCAGCTTCGCGAGCGACCCCGACAGCCAGCTGGCGGAGAATTACGCGCGCAGCAATGCGTTTGTCGCGACGGCGGACGGAACCTCGCTCGCCGCGTATGAACTACCGCTGCGCGAAGCCGCGGCGACCGCGCGCGCGCTGCTGGCGATGGCCGCGGCCGAACGCTGGGACGTGGACTGGGAAGAATGCCTGGTCGAACGCGGGATCGTCCGCCACGCCGAACAGCAACTGGGCTTCGGCGCGCTGGTGGCGGAGGCCGCCGAGCTTGATCCCCCCGATCCGCCGCCCCTGCGCGTAGCGCCTGCGAGCGAGGATCCTGCGCCCGCCGAGGCCGAGCTGGCGCCCGATTTCCCCCGGCTCGACCTGCCCGCCAAGGTCGATGGCAGCTTTCTGTTTGCCGGTGACATCCGCCTGCCGGGAATGGTCTTCGCCTCGATCCGCCACGGGCCGCTGGGCAAGCCCGACCTGTCGGGGTTCGAAGCGGCGGCGGTCGAGGGGCTGGACGGCCTGGTCGGCGTGGTCAAATCCAGGCGCTATCTCGCCGCAGTGGCCGAAAGCTGGTGGGTCGCCGAGCAGGCGCTCAAGGCGATGCGCCCGGTGTTCGCCGGACCGCCCGCGGTCGAAAGCGCGGCGGCGCTCGAGGCGCTCGACGAAGCGCATGACACGGTCGAGCCCAGGCGCACGCTGGCGCTGGGCGACGCCGACGAGCTGCTCGCCCGCCCCGACTATGCGCAGACCTATGCCGTCGGTCCCGCGGTCCATGCGGCGATCGAAACCGCCAGCGCCACCGCGCGCTATGATGGCGGGAAGCTGGAGCTGTGGATTGCCGCGCAGGCCCCCGAACTCACCCGGCGCGCGGCAGCCAAGGCGATCGGCATCGCGCCGCATAATGTGGTGCTCTATCCCACTGCGGCGGGCGGCAGTTTCGACGCGCGGTTAGAGCGACGTCACGCGATCGAGGTGGCGCAGATCGCGCGGGAGATCGGGCGGCCGGTGCAGCTTACCTGGCCGCGCGCGCAGGAGTTGCAGTCGCTTCCCGTGCGGGCCCCGGTCAGCGCGCGGCTCGAAGCGGGTTTCGAGGCCGCCAGCGGCGGGCGGATCGCCGCCTGGCGCGCGCGGCTGGCGATGCCCGCCACCGCGCGCGAATTCGGCTATCGCCTGTTCGACAACAAGACCCCGCAAGCCGCGCTGGAGCAGGCGGCGGACAAGGCCGATGCTCTGGCCTGCGACGGCGCGCTGCCGCCCTATGGAATCGAGCATGTCGCCATCGACCACCTGCCCGTCACCTTGCCTTTCCCGACCGGGCGGCTGCGCGGCAATGCAATCGCATATAACGCCTTCTTCATCGAAAGCTTCATCGACGAACTGGCCGAACGCGCGGGGCGCGATCCGATGCTCTACCGTATGGAAATGCTCGGCCGGATGCCGCGCATGGCCGATACGCTGCGCCGCGCGACGCGGCTCGCGGGATGGGACGGCGGGCGCCGCGGCACCGGTCAGGGGCTGGCGATGGTGCGGATGGGCGCGCCCGACACCGGCGGCCGGATCGCCTGTGTCGCGCAGGCCGCGCTGGGCGAAGGCGGGGTGCGCGTGACCAGGCTGCATGCGGCGGTCGATATCGGGCGCGTGGTCAATGCCGATATCGCGCGCCAGCAGATCGAGGGCGGGTTGATCTTCGGGCTCTCGCTCGCCACCGGATCGAGCGTCGCCTATGAAGAGGGCCGACCGGTTCCCGCCCGCCTTGCCGGTCTGGGTTTGCCCACGCTGGCGGATTGTCCCGAAATCGTGGTCGAATTCCTCGCCAGCGATGCCCCGCCTTTCGATCCGGGCGAACTCGGCGTGGCGGTGGCGCCCCCCGCTATCGCGAATGCGCTTTACTCGGCGACCGGAGTGCGCTTTCGCCGCCTGCCATTGCTTTCGGAGGGTCTATGACCTGGCAAGAACAGAAATTACCCGCCGACCATCCGCCCGTGAAATCGGGCAAGGTCGGCGTGCTCGTCGTCAATCTCGGGACCCCCGATGCCCCCGAAAAGGGACCGGTGAAACGCTATCTCGGCGAATTCCTGTCCGACCGGCGCGTGGTCGAGATACCGCCGATCGCCTGGCAGCCGATCCTGCGCGGCATCATCCTCAACACGCGCCCGAAGAAGAGCGCGCATGCCTACCAGCAGGTCTGGACCGATGAAGGCTCGCCGCTTGCGGTCATCACGCGCGACCAGGCCGCGGCCATGCAGACCCGGCTGGGCGACGGCGTCATGGTCGATTGGGCGATGCGGTATGGCACGCCGGCGATCCCCGAGCGCATCCAGGCGCTGATGGATGCCGGGTGCGAGCGCATCCTGCTCGCTCCGCTCTACCCGCAATATTCGGCGGCCACGACCGCGACGGTTGTGGACAAGGCTGCGGACAAGCTGCGGACAATGCGTTGGCAGCCCTCGCTGCGCACGCTGCCGCCCTATCACGACGATCCGGCCTATATCGATGCGCTGGCACAGGATTTGTCGCGCCAGCTCGATGCGCTCGACTTCGCTCCCGAAGTGCTGCTGCTAAGCTTCCACGGCATGCCTCAGCGCACGCTCGAACTGGGCGATCCCTACCATTGCCACTGCCAGAAGACCTCGCGGTTGCTGCAGGAGCGGCTGGTCCGGCCGGGCCTGCGGTTCCGCACGACCTTCCAGTCGCGCTTCGGGCCGGCCAAGTGGCTGGGCCCCGCGACCGACGACACCTTCGCCGAGGAAGCGCAGGCGGGGACCAAACGGCTGGCTGTGGCTGCACCGGGCTTTTCGGCGGATTGCCTCGAGACGCTGGAAGAGCTGGCGATCCAGGGGCGCGAACAGTTCACCGAAGCGGGCGGAGCGCAGTTTGCCGCGCTTTCCTGCCTCAATACGTCCGCAGCCGGGCTGGACATGCTCGAAACTTTGCTGCGCCGTGAATTGTCGGGGTGGATTCCCGCGTAAAACCTACTTACAGCAAAGTAAGTTGTAAGGAGCTACCTAATGGCAACGCTTGCCCCGCACCAGTCTGCCGAGACCGCGCCATCGCATTGGCAGGAAGGCAATCCCGGCGACGATGCGCTCGCCCATATCCCCGGTGAGGGGGGCTGGCCGATCGTCGGCAACACCTTCAAGATGCTCGCCGACCCGCATGGGCAGACGCGGCGCATGGTCGAAAAATACGGCCGCGTTTACAAGAACAAGGCCTTCGGTGGCTGGAATGTCGCGCTGATCGGGGCCGAGGCCAACGAGATGCTGCTGATGAACCGCGACAAGATCTTCAGCTCCGAACAGGGCTGGGGGCCGATCCTCGACAAGCTGTTCCCGCGCGGTCTGATGCTGATCGATTTCGACCATCACCGCGCCGACCGCCGCGCGCTGTCGATCGCCTTCAAGCCCGGCCCGATGCGGCATTATGCGGACGCGCTGAACCGCGGCATCGCCAAGCGGGTCGAGGAATGGGGCGGCGCTGGCTCGGGGGCGGAAATGCTCTTCTATCCGTCAATCAAGGAACTGACGCTCGACCTGGCCGCCGACAGCTTCATCGGCATCCCCTGGGGCCCCGAAGCGGACCGGATCAACACCGCCTTTGTCGACATGGTGCAGGCCAGCGTGGCGCCGGTGCGCAAGCCGCTGCCCTTCACGCAGATGAAGCGCGGCGTCGACGGGCGCGCGTTCCTGGTCGACTATTTCACGCGCGAAACGCATCGCCGCCGCGCCGAGGGCGGCGGGCAGGACATGTTCAGCCAGTTCGCCACCGCTGAATATGACGATGGCAGCCTGATGCCGGTCGACGAAGTGGTCGATCACATGAACTTCCTGATGATGGCCGCGCACGACACCATCACCTCCAGCGCCACCTCGCTGCTGTGGCTGCTCGCCAAGCATCCCGAATGGCAGGACCGGCTGCGCGAGGAAATCGCCGCGGTCACCGGGGGCAGCGATGCCAGCGGCCGCCCGCGCGATCTCGAATATGACGATCTGGGCAAGCTCGACCTGACCGAGATGGCCTTCAAGGAAGCGCTGCGGTTCGTGCCGCCGGTGCCCTCGATGCCGCGCCGCGCGCTCAAGTCCTTCGAATATGGCGGCTATCGCATTCCGGCCGGCGCGCATGTCGGGATCAACATCCACTACACGCATCACGACGAGGAACATTGGGAGGATCCCTACACCTTCGACCCGATGCGCTTTGCGCCCGAGCAGGTGAAGGCACGGCACAAATACGCCTGGGTGCCCTTCGGCGGCGGGGCGCATATGTGCCTAGGGCTGCACTTCGCCTACATGCAGGTGAAGATCCTGCTGGCGCAAATGCTGCCGCGCTACCGTATCGAGCTGGCGGCGGGCGATCCCGAATGGCAGGCGTGGCCGATCCCCAAGCCCAAGGACGGGTTGAAGCTCAGGCTCACCGCCATCTGATAGTCATTGCGCGGGGAGCTTCCGGCTTCTCGCCATGACCGGGAATTTCAGAAATCGATCGCGATGCCGTCTTTCACCCAGTCGCCATAGCGCGTCGGGCTGAGGTCCTCGTCATCGCTGCCCTTCCTGGGCGCGGGCGGGGCATCATTGGTCCAGTGGGCGGGCTTCTTGAACCCTTCAGGGCGGGTGGTGGCGCGTTTCGGCATGCTGCCAAGATGATGCCGCTGGCGGCTTTGTGCAAGTGCGGGTAGGGGCGCGGCCATGGCCCAACCCCAAGGTATCCACGCACGCCGCGCCGCGCTGCGCCTGCTCGACGCCGTATTCCGCCGCGGCGAGACGCTCGACATCGCCTTCGCCGGCGCCACCAAGGACCTGCGCAAGTTCGAGGACAAGGCGCTCGCGCGCGCCATCGCCAGCGAAGTGCTCCGCTGGCTGGTCGATCTCGACGCGCTGATCGACAGCGCGACCAAGCAGCCGCTGCCGCATGATGCCAAGGCGCGCATGGTCCTGCGGATGATGCTTGCGCAATGGCTGCGACTGGGCACGCCGCCGCATGCCGTGGTGGCGACAGGGCTCGACCTGCTCGCGGGCGGTCCGCGGCGGCTGGCGCATGGCGTGTTCTCGACGCTGACCAAGCGCGAGGCGGCGCTGCCTGCCGCGCCGACGCTGCCCGCCGAAGTCGCGGCGCGCTGGGGCGAGCGGGCCGAGGCGATCGCCGCCGGTCTCGCCGAACCGCCGCCGCTCGACCTCACGCTGCGCGATCCTTCCGAAACGGCGCACTGGCAGGTCCAGCTTGTCGCCGACAGCCTGATGCCGGGTCACCTGCGGCTCCCGCGCGGCGCCAGTGTCGAAACGCTGCCCGGCTTTGCCGAGGGCGCGTGGTGGGTGCAGGACCTTGCTGCGGCGCTACCCGCGCGGCTGCTGGGGCAGGGGGAGGGGCGCCATGTGCTCGACCTGTGCGCTGCGCCCGGCGGCAAAACGCTGCAATTGGCGGCGCAGGGCTGGCAGGTCACCGCGCTCGACATTTCCAAGCGCCGGCTCGACCTGCTCAAGGCGAACCTCAAGCGCACGGGGCTCAAGGCCAATACCGTGCGCGCCGATGCGCTGAAATGGGAGCCCAAGCACCAGTACGATGCCATCCTGCTCGACGCGCCCTGCACCGCCACCGGCACCGCGCGCCGCCATCCCGATGTCCTGCACCGGATCGGCGCACGGCAGATCGAGGAAATGGCCGAACTGCAGGCCGCGCTGCTGCAGCAGGCGCAAGGCTGGCTCAAGCCCGGCGGGACGCTGGTCTATGCGACCTGTTCGCTCGAACGCGAGGAGGGCGAGGACCAGACGGGCGCCGTCGCCATTCCCACGCTCGCCGTCTCGCCGGACGAATTGCCGGCAGGGCTGGCGGCCACTGCCGAGGGCTGGATCCGCACCGACCCCGGCATGCTCGCCGAAGCGGGCGGACTCGACGGGTTCTTCATCGCCCGCTGGCGACGCGGGGCCTGATCATTCGCCGACGAACGCGCCGACTTCGGTGACGAAGAAGTCCGGATCGGTCATCAGCAGATAATGCGGCGCGGTGGCGCTGGCGGACAGGGTAATCTCGCCGCGCGCGCCCAGGCGGTCGACATAGGCAGCCGCGCCGTCATAGGGGGTCTTGGGGTCGAGCCGGCCCTGCAGCACCAGCGTGGGCGGGAGGCTTGCGGGCATCCGTCCGAGCGCCTCGCCGGGATCGTAAGTCGGGAACCCGCCCGGCAGCAGATGGCGGGGAAGCGGACTGGCGAAGAGCAGTCCGGCCTCCTCTTCGGCGATCATCTCGGCGGTCAGATCGGGGCGGCGATTGTTCTCCGAGCGGCTGATCAGGCTGACCAGCGGGATCGAGGACCCGAATTGCGGAAACGCCGCGAACCGCGCCTGTATGGTGCCCAGCTGCGCTTTGGCATGATCCAGCCAGGCGGTCTCGCCGCGGTGCAGGTCGGCAATCACATAAGGCAGGATCGCGCGTGTCTCGGGAAAGTCGATCAGCGCCGCGAGCAGATATTTCGGGTTCGCGCCAAGCGGCTCCGACAGGGCCGGATCGGCGAGCAGGTCGGCCACGGCCTGTTCCAGCGGGCGGTCGAAATACCGGCTGCACTCGGCGCGTTCATCGCATTGCCGCAGCACCCGCCGCCCGATCGTATCGGTGACCTGCGAGCGGCGGCTAAGGTCGTGGCGCATATCGTCATCCGCGGGAACGAGCGAATCGAGGATCACCCCGTCGAGCGATGCGGGCGGGGCGACCGCCAGCGTGCGCAGGACCAGCTGCGTGCCGTAGGAGACGCCATAGAGATAGCGCCGGTCTGCGCTGCCCAGTTCGTCCATCAACAGCGTGATGTCATGCGCGGCATTGGTGATGGTGAAGGATTGCGTGCGCTGCGGGTCGGCATGCATCGAACCGATGCAGCTCCCCCATTCGGCCCCTTCCAAAGCCATCCCGCCATCGCTTTGCGCGCTTTCCTCGGCCGGGCACAGCCGCGCCGAATAGCCGGTGCCGCGGTGATCGGGCACGATCAGGTCGAAGCCCGGCGCTGCCGCGCGCAGCGTATCGATGAAGGGATAGAAGGACGCGCCCGATTCTCCCGGCCCCCCGGCGATCAGCCAGAGTTCGCCTTGCGCGGGTCCGCGCGCGGGAAACTTGCGCACGAACAGGTCGATCGCGCCCTGCGCGGGCGCTGCATGGTCGAGCGGGGCCGACACCAGCGCGCATTGCGTGGCGGCGAGCGCCGGATGCGTGCCGGCGTCGGCACATTCCGCAAATGTCGCTTCCCCTCCAACGTCGCCGGGCTGCGCCTGCGCTGCATGGGGAAGGAGGAAAGCGGCTAGGGCGGCGAGGAAACGAGAGGCTGTGGGCAAGGTAAACTCCTGCAGGAAAGAGATAAATGCCACCCGGGAGGTCATGGCTTTAAAAACAAAGCCATGTTCGACGACCACCCCAGTCACCCCGACCGGCGGCTAAATCTCGGCAATGCGATAGTCGATCCAGGTGCAGTCGCGTCCCGCTTGGCGCAGCTTCTCCCTCACACCGCTAGCGCAGTTGCCAATGAAGTTCGCTCAGCGGTTCGCGCGGATCGATGCAGTCGGCGTGAATTCCTTCGGGATGATGCGCGCATATAGCTCGAAGGCGGCCTTCAACTCGGCGCTGTCGTCGAGCAATTCGACCGGATGCGGCAATGCGGACGGCGTATAGAACAGGTCGAAGACGCGTGGTTGCAAGTCCCCCAAAACCTGACTGCGGTTCGGTTCGTCGGCGATCCCTTCAAGCAGCAGATCGACGGCTTCGGCGCGTTCTCCGACGCAGAGCAGCGCCTGCGCGCCGAGGGTGTAGGATTCCGCCTTGTTTTCGCGCAGAAATGCCAATTCGGGAGCGATCTCATCCGCACGATCAAGAGCTGCCAGCGCGCAGGTGTGATCGCGGGCTATGATCATCCGTGCGTATTGCGATCCCCAGGTGTCGGCGACACGGCGCGCAAGCGAGGCGGCTTCGAGCCCGTCTTCCCAGCGCTCATGACCGACGAGGCGCGATGCCCGGTTGATCACGAAATTGACGACCCATGGATGTTCCTCCGGGTCCAGCGCGGCCAGCTGGTCGAAAATCCGGTCGGCCTCGTCGCGGCGTCCCAGTGCGTCGTTGGCGTAGGCTTCGATATTGAGGGCCCAGCCATCGCCCTCCTCGATCGAAGCCATAGACCCATCCCGCTCGCGCCACTGGCGTGCAAGCGCAATCGCCTCTTCGAATCGTCCCGCATAATGAAGGGCGTGGGCTGCGTCCGAGAATCGATCGCGATCGCTGGGGTGGTTTTCAAGACGCGCGCTGGCCCAGAACACAAACTCATCCGATATGGCGTCGAGATTGGGGCCGGCCCGTTCTGCCGCGAAAGGCCAGATGGCTTCATATTCCCGCAGGGACAGCAAGGTCAGGTAGGAAGCGGGAGAGCGGATGGTCGCAAGCAATTGTGGAGCCATCTCCGCGCGGCCATGCCGGATCGCCGCGCTGAGCGCAGCCATGGATACCCCGGCGTGCAAATCCACCGGTAGGTATGCGAGGCGCCGGGCATCGATCCACTCCAGCATCATGTCATCGAAGCGGTCTTCGGCACCCTGGTCACGAACCATGCGGAAGCCTTGCCAGAATCTTTGTGGTTCGAACTCCTCAAGCTGGCCATTGTCGAGCGCACGCATGCGTGAAAAATACTCGGCCGCATTGTTCGAGCGAACCGCGAAGTACAGGCCGAGATCGGTAAAGTCGAAGTCCGGCCAGCCCGCCTCGAGCTGGCGGACCTTGGCCATACCCGCTGCATAGTCGTCGCGTTCATCATCGCACAGGGCGCCCGCGAAGAGTTGAGCCCGCGCGACATGTGTGTCGCCGAGGTCTCGTTCCAAAATCTCGCCGAGCAGGGGAACGCCGATATCGCAGGGCTGTTCGAGCCAGCGATTGGCCTGCGCTTCTGCGATCAGCTCCCGGTCGCTCAGAACCGCAGCGTCGAAGGCCGCCTGCTGCTCGTCGGTTTGCTGTGCGGAAAGCGGTGCCGCGATCAGAAGTGTTGCAGCAGCGAATAGTCTATACATTTTGCCGACCCCCAGTTTGACTCCAAGACTTTGTCTTCTGGGGTCGGTATTTGCAACCTGCTGTTTCGCCAAGACTAGATCTGTCTTTTCCCGGTCTGCGGATCTTCCGGAGAGATCCGATACGATATCTGTGTGCAGTCGCGCCCCGACTGGCGAATGGCCATGTCCACTGCGGTTTTGTCATCGCCCTCGGTCCGCTCGACCGTGAAGGGCACACCCAGTTCGACATAGCGGTCGAAGCGCATCTCGGCGGTGGTCACGCAGAACGGCTGGCCCGCGCGCAGCAGGCTGACGAATTGCCGGGCGACTTCGGCGAGATGCGCCGAGTTCACATGGTCGCCCGAGCCGTCGAGCCAGGGATGGGCGGGCGGCATGGCGTTGGCGTGGTCGAGCAGGCCGGTGGCGGCGCTGCCGTCGAGCGGGCCGAGGAAAGGGAATTCTCCCGCCGCAATCCCCAGCGCCTCGCGCCCGGCATAGGCGAAGCGGTCCGATCGCAATTGCTCCCCGCGGTCCTTGGCGCTGCTGCGCCACTTGGCGAAATCGCGTGTGCGGAACACCACGCCGCGCCCGTCGAGGCGGCAGATCGGCGCGTCCTGCGCATCGTAGAGCTGGATCGAGAAGCTTTCCTTGCCTTCGATCCGTGTCCGTTCGTAACGGCCGCGGGCCATTCGCCCGGCACCGGGCTCGCCGCAGCCCCAGCGGGTCCAGGTCAGCGCCGACCATTTGTCCGGGTCCCACCCGCCCAGCGCCATGGCGCATTCGACGCTGAGCCAGTAACTCGCCGCCTGGATCGCGCCCGGGTGGTGCGGGCCGATCACCGTCCACGGCCACAGCGCATCGTCCTGCGAACAGGCGAACGCGACACTGCAGTCATCATGGACGACATGGTCGCGGGTGAGGGCCTTGGTCGGTGCTCCCGGCATGACGCCGACAATTGCAGCTTGCGCGCTTTGCCACAATGGCCCGCGGGGGGGCAGCTGCGCCGGATGCCGCGCGGCCCTTTCCCGATCACGAAATCGCCCCAGGGATCCGCGAAATTTTTCCTCAGGCGTCTTGCTTGAGATATTTCTGGAAGCTCCTGCGCAGCTTCATCAGCTTGGGCGGGATGACCGCCTGGCAATAGGGATTGCGCTGGCCTTCGCCTTCCCAATATTCCTGATGGTAATCCTCGCCCGGATACCATTCGCCGCTCTCGATCGTGGTGACCGCCTGCTGGCCGGGGTGTTCGTCGTTCCAGCGCGCGATCGCGGCACGCGCTTCGTCTTCCTGCCCCTCGAGCGGGAAGATCGCGCTGCGGTATTGCGTGCCGACATCGTTGCCCTGCCGGTTCAGTTGGGTCGGGTCATGCGTGCCTAGGAACACATCATAGAGCTGGCCCAGCGTGATCTGCGCATCGTCGAAGGTCACGCGCACGCCCTCGGCATGGCCGGTATTGCCCGTGCAAACCTCCTTGTAGGTCGGATTGGGCTGATGCCCGCCGATATAGCCGCTTTCCACCGCGCTGACGCCGATCACGTCCTTCATCACCGCTTCGGTGCACCAGAAACATCCGCCGGCAACGATCGCCTGTTGTTGAGCCATATTCGTCAATCTCCTTGTGCCCAGCAGATAGGAAGCCGTCTTCGCCTTGTCATCCACCCGCGGCAGGTCCAGAACACTGCCGGATGAATTGAGGAGGAATTTCCATGCGTCTTATGCTGACTGCCGCCGTTGCCGCTCTCGTCGCGTCACCGCTTGCCGCCGACAACCACGCCGCCGATCTCGAAACCGTGCTGGCCGCCGACATGCGCGATGACGACCGCGCGCGCGACCAGTACCGCAACCCCGCCGAAACGCTCGAATTCTTCCAGGTCGCGCCCGGTATGACCGTGGCCGAATACGGCCCGGGCGGCGGCTGGTACACGCGCGTGCTTGCGCCCTATCTGCACGGCACGGGCCAATATATCGCCTTCGACCAGGATAGCGACGGCGGCACCTACAACAGCCGGGCGCAGGAAGCGCGCGCGAAGGGCTGGACCGAACGGTTCAAGGCCGAAGTCGCCGAAATGACCGGTGTCGAGGCGGATAGCGTTACTGCATTCGAGATCGACGAAATGCCCGAAGACCTTGCCGGCACGGTCGACCGCGTGCTGATCTTCCGCTCGATGCACGGGCTGAACATGGGCAATGCGGCGGACGATGTGCTCAAGGCCGCGCGCATGATGCTCAAGGACGACGGCATGGTCGGCGTGGTCCAGCACCGCGCGCCCGAAGGCGCAAGCTACGACGATTACGGTGCGCGCCAGCGCGGCTACATGCGCAAGCAGGATGTCGTCGCGATCTTCGCCGCCAATGGCTTCGAACTGGCCGGGGAAAGCGAAATCAACGCCAATCCGAACGACCCGGCAAACTGGGAAGGCGGCGTGTGGACGCTGCCGCCGGTGCTGCGGTACGGCGACCAGGACCGCGCGAAATACGAAGCCATCGGCGAAAGCGACCGCATGACGCTGCTGTTCCGCAAGGCGCAGTAACCATTGTCTGGACGGCGGCGGCTGCCTATCTCGCGCGCATGAGAAAGCTGTCCGTCGCCGTCCTGCAATTGCCGCTCGCCCGCCCCGAGCCGGCCGACAACATCGCTGCCGTGTCCGCGCTGGTCGAAGAGGCCGCGGGCAAGGGCGCGCAGGTCATCCTGCCGCCCGAACTGTTCGCGGGCGAGTATTTCTGCCGCGAGGAAGAGGAAGAGCTGTTCGACCTCGCGCATCCCACGCTCGAAAGCCCGAGCGTGCAGGCGATGCAGACGCTGGCGGCCAAGCTCGGCGTGGCGATCCCGACCAGCTTCTTCGAACGCGACGGGCAGCACTATTACAACACGCTGGCGATGATCGGCCCCGATGGCGCCATCATGGGCACCTATCGCAAGAGCCACATTCCCGACGGCCCGGGCTACGAAGAGAAGTACTATTTCCGCCCGGGCAATGACGGGTTCAAGGTATGGGACGTGTTCGGCACGCGCATCGGCGTGGGGATCTGCTGGGACCAGTGGTATCCCGAATGCGCGCGGGTGATGGCGCTCAAGGGCGCCGAAGTGCTGTTCTATCCCACCGCCATCGGCTCCGAACCCTATGACGCCGATCTCGACACCAGCCGCATGTGGCGCCGCGCGATGATCGGTCATGCGGTGTCGAACTGCATGCCCGTCTGCGCCGCCAACCGGATCGGGCACGAAGGGCCCGCCGATCGCCAGCAGAGCTTCTATGGCCACAGCTTCATCAGCGACGAATGGGGCGACCTGGTCGCGGAATTCGGCGGGTCGAGCGAAGGCGTACTGACCGCCACGCTCGATCTCGACCGCGCGCGCAAGCACCGTGCCGGCATGGGCTTCTTCCGCGACCGGCGGCCGCAGCTCTACGGGCGGATCAGCGAGGATATCTGAGCTTGGCTGCGGGCATCGACCAGGCACGGCTCGATGCGCTGTTCACCGCTGCGCTCGAAGCCGCGATCGCGCGGATCGAAAAGGACGGGACGTTCTTTCCGCTGGTGTTCGAACTGCGCGCCAATGGCGCGATCCAGAATGTCGCGGTGCTCGAGACCGGCGCTATCGAAGGCGCGCAGGGGGTGCTCGACCGGCTTGCCGATGTGATCCGTCCGCGCGCTGCCGACGGGACGATCCGCGCCGCCGCCATCGTTCGTCACCGCACCGACGCCGCGACGATCGAAGTCCGCCTGCGCGCGGCCAATTATGCCGCCGATGTGCTGGTCCCGTTCGAGATCGCGAGCAGCGGATTGCTCGGGCACCAGCGCCAGCTGACGCTCGGCAGCTTCACCGCGCGGCCTGCCGCCAACGAGCTGTTCTAGCTGCCGGCCAGTTCCTTCAGTACGATGCTCCAGTGGTTGAGCCCGGCGTAGAAGGCATCGACCCGCATCCGCTCGTTGAGGCCATGCGCATAGATGTCCTGCGGCCGGCTCGCGCCTCCGCCGATGGCCACCGTATCGTAACCCAGCGCGCGGTAATGCATGCCGTCGGTGCCGCCCGAAGACATCGTCGGGATCATCGGGATCGCCTGCCCGAACCGGGCGGTGAGCGATTTGGCCAGCGCCTCGCGGACCTCGCCGGGAAAGACGCTCATCGGGCTTTCGGTTGCCTCGGCGCGCTGCGTCACGGTGATCGCCTCATTATCGATTACCTGCTCCAGCGCGGCCTTGACCGATTCCACCCCTTCGCCCGGGAAGACCCGGCAGTTCACCGCGGCACTGGCCGATTGCGGCAACGCGTTTTCGGCATGGCCGGCGTCGAGCATGGTCGCCACGCAGGTCGTGCGCAGCGTGCCGACATAGCCCGGATCGGCGCTGATCAGTGCGATTGCGCTGTCATCGGCGGGATCGGCGGCGAAGGTCCGCATGGCTGCGCCAAGCTCGCCCGGAATGCTCTGGCCCAGCGCGCCGAAATAGCTGCGGGTCAGCTCGCTCTCGCGCACGGGGAACTGGTGCTGCGCAATCCGCGTCAGCGCGCCCGCGAGGTCATAGATCGCATTGTCGCGGCGCGGGCGCGAGGAGTGCCCGCCGGGGTTGGTCGCGGTGACATCGAAAGTGACATAGGTCTTCTCGGCCAGCTGCACCTGCTGCGCGAGCGGTGAGAAATCGTCCGCCAGGCCGATCCCGCCGG